>MAAC01016528.1_pt1 | contig 39621 bp, 37 predicted proteins | sample 1115981 | NCBI WGS metagenome assembly MAAC01 (sample SAMN04961126, study PRJNA320927) | seawater metagenome | isolation source: sample BD02T64 sea water enriched with oil for 64 days | place: USA:Gulf of Mexico | collected 2013-07-27 | reverse complement strand
TATTACCCACTTCGAATATGCTAAAAAAACAAATCGAGAAAATGGTTCAGCGGTTGTTGGGGTAGAGTTAAAGTCACCAAAGGATCTGAAACCTTTAATTACTAGAATGAAAACAAATCTTTTTTATGGGGATTATTTAAACGATAAACCGGATTTATTTCAATTTTTGGTTTAACAGGTAGTATTGTAAATAGCAAATACACAGTTGTTTGCAAGGGTGAATTGTGATAAATTTCGTAAATTGAAGTCTAATTTTTCTAAATTCATTTACGATGGAAGATCATGTATATAAAAAAATTGAAATTACCGGAACATCTAGTAATTCTAGCGATGAAGCTGTTCAAAATGCCATAGCAATGGCATCAAAATCTATTCAAAACTTAAGATGGTTCGAAGTAGTAGAAACCAGAGGTTCTATTACAGAAGGAAGTATTGATAAATGGCAGGTAACCATAAAAGTTGGCTTTACTATGAAGGGTTGATTTCTTTGAGAATATTTTTTTTAAACTAAATTTAATATCATATAATTTGTTGTTTTTGAGTTCAATTCGATATAGTTTTGCGCTTTCAAAAAAATAAAAGAAACCATGAAAATTGCAATTATAGGAGTTGGAAATTTAGGAAGATCTATAGCAAAGGGGCTACTGCTTAATAATTCAATAGCGTCTTTATATTTGACTAAAAGAAATACAGAATCTTTAAAAGATTTTGAAGAATATCCGAATGTTACCATAACTTCTGATAACCTTTTAGCAGTTGAACAATCTGAAATTTTAATTTTTGCGGTACAACCAGCCCATATAGAATCCTTATTAAAAGAATTAAGTCCTGTAATTACTGAAAAACACATTGTCATTTCAACAATTACAGGTTTTTTACTTGCCGATATGGAAACGATATTAGGTACAGATCAGCCTATTATTAGAGCGATGCCTAATACAGCAATTGCTGTTGGAAAATCGATGACTTGTATTTGTTCAAATGAGAAGGGTGAAAATCAAATTGAAATTGCAAAATCAATTTTTAATAGTTTAGGAACTTCTATTAGTATTCCAGAAAATCAAATGCAAGCAGCTACGGTAGTTTGTGCAAGTGGAATAGCTTTTTGGATGCGACTAATAAGAGCATCTACACAAGCTGCAATCCAATTAGGATTTGATGCTAAGGAGGCTCAAGAATTAGCAATGCATACCTGTGAAGGCGCTGCTAGTTTATTAATTTCTACTGGGAATCATCCAGAGCAAGAAATAGACAAAGTTACCACGCCAAAAGGCTGTACGATTGAAGGTCTAAATGAAATGGAGCATAAAGGATTAAGTTCCTCTCTAATTCAAGGAATGGTAACTTCTTTTCAAAAAATTAATGCCATTAAAAAGGAGCAATTATAGTCAATATTTATATTCTCATCTTTAAATAATGGTAGATTGCCCCAAATGAATATTTGTATAATTAAAATTGGTGTCGATTGGATTTAGAATAAAATCTTCGATAAAATCGCCAACATTATCAGTACTTATACGGGTGTTGTCTGAATTTAAATCGGGAGTGGTAATGTCTAATTCTAGTGACTTTTCTGCTGCTTCCGTAATTCTATTGGCTTCCTCTTGTAAACCAAAATGTTCCAATAGCATTCCTGCAGATAGAATAGATGCAATTGGGTTGGCAATACCTTTCCCTTTTGCTTGTGGATAAGAACCATGGATGGGTTCAAATAATGCATAATTTTCTCCAATAGATGCCGATGCTAATAGTCCAATAGATCCACCAATAACACTAGCTTCATCTGAAATAATATCACCAAACATATTTTCAGTAAGAATTACATCAAACTGTTTCGGATTTAAAATTAACTGCATGGCAGCATTATCTACAAATAGAAAATCTAATTCTACTTCTGGATATTGCTTAGCAATTTCAGTCACCACTTTTCTCCAAAGTCTTGAACTTTCTAAAACATTTGCCTTATCTACTAAAGTGACTTTATTTTTTCTAGATTGTGCAGCTTTAAATGCCAAATGGGTAACCCGCTCAATTTCATTACGGGTATAAGTACATAAATCGGAAGCGGTATCTCCATCCTCACTTAATTTCTTTTCACCAAAATAAATTCCTCCTGTAAGTTCGCGATAAATACAAATGTCAGTTCCTTCAATAATATTGGTTTTTAAAGGAGATTCTTCCAATAAATTTTGATAGGCTTTTACTGGACGAATATTAGCAAATAAACCAAGAGATTTCCGGAGTTCTAATAATCCTTGTTCTGGTCTAACTTTAGCCGAAGGGTCATTGTCGTATTTAGGATCTCCTATAGCACCAAATAATATGGCATCACTTTCTTTACAAAGATTTAGAGTGTCTTTTGGTAATGGATTTCCACTTTTGTCTATTGCTATAGCTCCAACATCAGCTTGTTTAAAAACAATGGTGTGGTCAAATTCTACTGCAATGGCTTTTAATACTTTTATGGATTGTTGGGTAACTTCGGGGCCGATTCCATCACCGGGTAATACTGCAATATTTAATTTCATGCGAATCTTAATTTATTTGTTTCAAATTCTTTTATGTTTGGTAGCTTAGTCAATAGATAGTCAATATCGTCATAGCCATTCATCAGACAAGTTTTTTTATAAGGATCGATGTCGAATGTTTCTTGCAAATCACTGTTTTCAATTGCTATAGTCTGTTTTTTAAGATCTACTATAATTTTAGTATCTGAGTTTTCATTTATTTTCTGAAAAAGATATTTTAAATATTCTTCCGAAACCTGAACAGGTAATAGTCCATTATTTAGTGCATTTCCCTTAAAAATATCGGCAAAAAAACTAGAAATAACGACCTTAAACCCATAATCACAAAGTGCCCAAGCTGCATGTTCTCGACTGGAGCCACAACCAAAATTAGTTCCAGCAACCAAAATACTGCCAGAGAATATTGGGCTATTTAAAACAAAATCACTGTTTATGGAGCCATTTCGATGATGTCTCCAATCTTTAAATAAATGTTCTCCAAACCCTTCTTTATCAGTGGATTTTAAAAAGCGTGCAGGGATAATTTGATCGGTATCTATATTTTCAATCGCTAAAGGGATAGCTCTCGAGCTAATTGTTTTAAACTTTTCCATTAATTTAAACTTTTTGAAATGTCAACAATTCTTCCTGCTACAGCTGTAGCAGCTGCTACCAACGGACTAGCTAGAATTGTTCTTGCTCCTTGACCTTGACGACCTTCGAAATTTCTATTGGAAGTAGAAACACAATATTCGTTTTGTGGAATTTTATCATCATTCATAGCTAAACAAGCGGAACAGCCCGGCTGTCTAAGGGTAAATCCCGCGTTTTCAAAAATAGTATTCAGTCCTTCTTCATAAATCTGACTTTCCACCTTTTTACTTCCTGGAACTAGCCAGGCGATTACGTTATCGGCTTTTTGTTTTCCTTTTACATAATCGGCAGCCACTCTAAAATCTTCAATTCTTGAATTGGTACAACTTCCAATAAAAACGTAATTTATGGGCTTGTTAATAAGGGATTCCCCAGCTTTTAAATTCATATAATTCAATGACTTTTTAAAAGAATTATTTTGGATATCTGGGATATAATCTGAAATTTTTATTCCCATTCCGGGGTTTGTTCCATAGGTAATCATGGGTTCTATATCGGCTGCATCAAAATAATGTTCTTTATCAAATAAAGCGTCTTCATCGGTAACTAGAGTTTTCCAATAGGCGACTTTCTGGTCAAATTCTTTACCTTGAGGTGCAAATTCACGTCCTTTTATATATTCAAAAGTTTTTTCGTCTGGTGCTATCATACCGCCACGGGCACCCATTTCTATACTCATATTACAAACGGTCATTCTACCTTCCATACTCATATTTTCAAAGACAGTTCCTGCGTATTCACAGAAATAACCAGTTCCAGAATTGGTTCCTAATTTTGAAATAATATATAATATTACGTCCTTCGATAGAACTCCAGCTTTTAGTTTTCCATTTACAGTAATGCGTAGTTTTTTTGGTTTGGTTAATAGTAAATATTGACTTGCAAAAACTTGTGCTACTTGGCTTGTACCAATACCAAAGGCTATGGCTCCAAAAGCACCATGAGTTGAGGTATGGCTATCCCCACAAACCATGGTCATTCCGGGTTGTGTGATTCCAAGTTCTGGCGCAATTACATGAATGATACCGTTATATTTATGACCTAATTCATAAAGAGTGATGTTGTTTTTTTTACAGTTTATGGAGAGTTGTTCTAGTTGTTTTTTAGACAATTCATCTTTAATGGGTAAATGTTGCTCAATTGTAGGGGTATTATGGTCTGCAGTTGCAACAATTTGTTTTGGACGTAAAATAGGTATCCCACGCTTCTCAAGTTCATTGAATGCTTGTGGGCTGGTCACTTCATGAATTAGATGTTTGTCAATGTAAAAAACCTGTGGTCCATTCTCAATAGATTCCACTACATGGGCATCCCAAACTTTGTCGAATAATGTTTTTTTCATGAAACCGCTTTTATTTCATTATATAATTTACTGCTTTCTATGATTTGATGTAGGTCATTATCTAGAACCACTTTTTTAGTATCGGCAATTCGTAAAAAACTATTATAAATTACATCTAGTTGAAGTTTGGTTAAATTATAACCCACATTTTTTGCTCTATAAGCCAAAGCTGCTCTACCACTTCTGGCGGTTAATACAATAGCAGATTTGGTTACTCCGACATCTTTTGGATTAATAATTTCATAAGTATTTCTGTTTTTTATCATTCCATCTTGGTGAATTCCAGAACTGTGAGCAAAGGCATTAGCACCGACAATTGCTTTGTTAGGTTGTGTATAAATCCCCATGTTTTCAGAAACCAATTGACTTGTTGCATAAAGTTTTGAAGTATTGATGTTGGTGTCCATGTTTAAATAGGGGTGTTGCTTTAAAACCATGACCACCTCTTCTAAGGCAGTATTTCCGGCTCTTTCTCCAATTCCATTTATGGTACATTCAATTTGCCTAGCACCATAGATAACTCCTTCAATTGCATTGGCAGTCGCTAAACCTAAATCGTTATGGCAATGACAGGATAAAATGGCTTTATCAATTCCTTTTACATTTTCTTTTAAATACTTAATTTTTGCGCCATATTCACTGGGCAAGCAATAGCCTGTGGTGTCCGGAATATTTAATACAGTTGCACCTGCTTTAATCGCTGCTTCACAAACTTTGGCTAAATACTCATTGTCTGTTCTTCCTGCGTCTTCAGCATAAAATTCTACATCTTCCACAAAAGATTTTGCATATTGAACTGCTTTAAATGCTCGTTGAATAATATCTTTTCTTGAAGTATTAAATTTAAAGTTAATATGAAAATCTGATGTACCAATTCCAGTATGTATTCTTGGTGTTTTTGCATATTGCAAAGCTTCAGCAGCTACTTCAATGTCATTTTTTACAGCCCTAGTAAGTCCACAAACGGTGGCGTTTTTTACTAGTTTAGAAATTTTTGAAACAGATTCGAAATCACCGGGACTAGAAACAGGAAAGCCTGCTTCAATAACATCTACCCCTAGTACATCTAATTGTTTTGCAATAACTAGTTTTTGTTGGGTGTTTAATTTACATCCAGGAACTTGTTCCCCATCCCGTAATGTCGTGTCAAAAATTTTAATGTTGGTCGAGGACATTTTTCAATATTTACTTTCTTATTAGGGTACAAATGTATATTTTGGAATTCTGTAAGCTTCGTATTAAAAAAAATGAATTACGATGTTCAAATCAGGCAAAGGGATTTAAAGATAAGGTAATCAATGTATTGTAATTATAATTTGTAGATGGCTAAAGAACAAAAAGATAGTTTATTTTTATTGATCAAGTCTCTAACTAAATCTGAAAAGCGACAATTTAAATTGTACGTTGGAAGATTAGAAGGGAATACGGAGTCTAAATTTTTAAACTTATTTACCATTTTAGAAAAGTTGCCTGCCTATAATGAAGCAGCAATTTTAAAACTTGGAATTGTAAATAAACAGCAATTGGCGAATGTAAAAGCCCATTTATATAAGCAGATTCTTATAAGTCTGAAATTAAATCCTTCCCATCAAAACATTAGATCTAAAATAAGGGAGCAATTGGATTTTGCTTCTATTTTGTATCATAAAGGTTTGTATAAACAAAGTCTTATAATTTTGGATAAAGTTAAAGTTGTAGCTATTCAAAACGAAGAAAAGAATATGGCTTATGAGATAGTGGATTTGGAAAAAGTTATAGAATCTCAATACATAACGAGGAGTCTAAATTCAAGAGCAGATGAATTAACCAATCAAGCAAGTGAATTAAGTGAGTTAAATAGTATAGCGAGTAATTTGTCAAATTTATCCTTGCAATTGTATAGTATTATTTTGCAATCGGGTTATGTTAAAAATGAAGAGGAGAGAGAAAGAGTAACCGAATATTTTAAAAAATGTTTACCCGAAGTAGATATAAATAAATTGGGATTTCGTGAAAAATTATGGTTGTATAATGCATATTTATGGTATAGTTTTTTAATGCAAGATTTTTTAAATTGCTATAAGTATTCTTTAAAATGGGTGAATTTATTTTACAAAAACCCAAAAATGATTAATTTAAATCCTGTCTTCTTTTTAAAAGGAAATAACTACTTATTGGAGTCTCTTTTCTTTGCAAAAAATAAAAAAAGATTTCAAATAACACTCGAAAACTTTGAAGATTTAATCCTCAGTAAATCTTTTCCTAAAAATGAGAATTTAGAAGCATTGTCATTTCTTTATCTGAATTTAAATAAAGTAAATTATTATTTTATCGATGGTAGTTTTGAGGAAGGCTTGGATATAATCCCTACCATTGAAATGGATTTAAAGTCTTTTGAAAGTAGGATAGATGAACATTACATTATGACCTTTTATTATAAATTTGCTTGTCTTCATTTTGGGGCAGGTAATAATAAAAAATGTATTGAATATTTAGACAGGATCATTTCAAATAAATCACTTTCCATGAGAAAAGATTTACTTTGCTTTTCTAGAATCTTGAATTTATTTGCACATTATGAAGCGGGATTAGATTACCATTTTGAATCCCTTTTAAAAAGTACTTATAAATTTTTAATCAAGATGGATGATTTATATGAGGTGCAACAGGAAATGATAAAATTTATTAAAGGATTACAAAATATTTACCCTCATGATATAAAAAAGGCATTTAAAGAACTTCATAAAACATTAAAAAAATATGAAAATCACCCTTATGAGCGTAGAGCTTTTTTGTATTTAGATATTATTTCTTGGCTGGAAAGTAAAATTACTAATACGCCAGTTGCTCAGGTGATTAAGGAAAAATATTTAGCTAATTTTGATAAATAAAAACCCTTCTGCTTGCATATTAACTTTTTGTGACTGAATATTTGCAGCTCAAAGTTCAAACACTTATTGAAACTGTTATCAAGAAAGGCGGAGGGATTAGACCCATTGAAGCCTTAGCAACCCTTTATTTATAAAGAAGGTGCTAAATTCTACTTTATTACTGAAAATTTCAGTAATTGGATAGATAACCAAAAAGAATTTACATTCAGTAGATTCTAATATTCTTAATAACATTTTTTTTAAAAGGTACGTCTGTAAAAAGGCGCATTTTGAATTTGATTTAATCCATTTATTAATTCAAAATTAAAAAAAATGAATGCAACACAAATTATCCACTCAATTCCGAGTGATCCGTTAACAGGAGCTATTTCAGTTCCAATTTATCAGACTTCGACGTTTATTCAAGAAGCACCAGGCGTAAACAAAGGGTTTGATTACGCCAGAAGTAATAATCCCACACGTAAAGTTTTAGAAGACGTTGTGGCAAAATTAGAAAATGGGGATGCAGGCTTTGCCTTTTCCACAGGACTTGCTGCAATAGACGCTGTTTTAAAATTACTTTCAGCTGGTGATGAAATTATCGCTGTAGATGATATTTACGGTGGAGCTTATCGATTATTTACACATGTCTACGAAAAATTAGGCATAAAAGTTCACTATGTCGATACCACAGAGGCAAGTAATATTGCGAAAAACATCAGCAGTAAAACAAAACTTATTTGGATTGAATCGCCTACCAATCCAACCTTAAAAGTATCCGATATAAAAGAAATATCTAAAATTGCTAAAAGCATAGATGCACTTTTAATAGTGGATAACACTTTTGCAAGTCCTATTGCGCAAAACCCTATAGATTTGGGAGCAGATATCGTAATTCATAGCGGTACAAAATACATTGCTGGGCATTCCGATTTGGTAGCTGGTTTGGTAATTACAAAGACAGCAGAACTTTCAGAAAAAATTAAATTTGTCCAAAATGCTTCTGGAGCAGTTTTAGGACCTTGGGATTGTTTTTTAACCATTAGAGGAATTGAAACTCTAGAAATTCGTTATAAAAAACAATGTGAAAATGCTTTTAAAGTGGCTAAGTATTTAGTAAATCACGAAGCAGTGCAAGAGGTGTATTACCCAGGATTAGCAACTCATAAAAATCATGAGATCGCAAAACGACAACAAAATGGTCTTTTTGGAGGAATTGTGTCTTTTACTTTAAAAGAAGACACACAAGAAGAAGCGGTCAATGTAGTGACTAATACTCAGTATTTTAAACTAGCAGAAAGCTTAGGGGGCGTTAAAAGTTTACTATGCCATCCGGCCCAAATGACACACGCTTCTATTCCAAGAGAGATTAGATTAAAATCGGGAATTAAAGATTCTTTAATTCGATTGTCTTGTGGAATTGAATGTGCTGAAGACTTAATATCAGATTTATCAGAGAGCCTGAAAAGTATCACTAAAGAAAAGAATTCTCTTTTTATTTAAATCGTTTTGACATGAGTACAGCTGTAAATGAAAGCCCTAAATCTTTAGTAGATTTAGCGCTATTAAAAAAGAAACAAATCAACCTGGCAATATTTGGCCATGGTAATGTTGGTAGTATTTTAATTAATCAAATACTTGCATCCCAAAAAGAAATTTCAAAGCGAAGATCCTTAGAGTTTAACATTTTTGCAATTGCTAATTCCTCCACTTTATTATTAAATGAGGTTGGTGTTGATGAAAATTGGAATCATACAAAAAACAAAAAAGGAGTTCCCTTTTCGGTAACCGATGTGATTTCTTTCGCTAAGGAAAATAATTTGGAGAATCTTATTGCAATAGATAATACGGCAAACGAGGCATTTGTTGAAGATTATAAATCTTTGGTAGAAGCGGGGTTTAATTTGGTGTCTTCTAATAAGATTGGAAATACACTAAGTTTAGATTATTACCAAGAATTGAGAAATATTCTTGCATTAAACAAAAAAGAATATTTATACGAAACCAATGTGGGAGCGGGGCTTCCATTGGTAGATACCATAAAGTTATTGCATCTATCAGGTGAAAATATCACAAGAATAAAAGGGATATTTTCTGGGTCTCTAAGTTATTTGTTTAATAATTTTTCGGAAGAAAATGAGCCTTTTAGTAAAGTACTTCAACGCGCAATTTCTAAAGGTCTTACCGAACCAGATCCTCGTGAAGATTTAGGAGGGAATGATGTAGGGAGAAAGCTATTAATATTAGCCCGTGAACTCGAATTGCATAATGAGTTTTCAGATGTAACTATTGAAAATCTTATTCCTAAAGCATTACGTAAAGTTTCGAAAGAGGTTTTTCTGAATAGCTTACAAGAATTTGATGTTCCTTATCATTTAAAAAAGAAAAATCAAGATCCAGATCATGTCCTTCGTTATGTTGGAGATCTTCATGGCGATCTTTCAAGAAATGATGGTGCTTTTCTGGATGTGCGATTGGTCTCTGTTCCTAAGAATAGTATGTTAGGACAGATAAAAGGATCTGATTCTATTTTTGAAATCTATACGGAAAGTTATGGTAAGAACCCAATTATAATTCAAGGCGCTGGTGCAGGAGCTTCGGTTACCGCAAGAGGAGTATTTGGAGATATTTTACGCTTAAGTGATAAATTAAATTAGAGCAATATGGGATCTATTTGGCAAGAAATCGAAAAAAGAATATTAGTTTTAGATGGGGCAATGGGAACCATGCTTCAAGATTATAATTTTTCTGAAGAAGATTTCCGAGGAGAACGATTTAAAGATTATTCGAGTTCCTTAAAAGGGAATAACGATTTGTTGTCACTAACACAACCTGCTGCTATTTCAGAAATTCATCGAAAGTATTTTGAAGCCGGAGCTGATATTGTAGAAACCAATACCTTTTCAGGAACTACCATTGCCATGGCAGATTATCATATGGAAGATTTGGTTTACGAATTAAATTATGAATCTGCCAAAATTGCCAAAAAAGTAGCGGAGGAGTTTACCAAATCAGATCCAAATAAACCTCGTTTTGTTGCTGGAAGTATTGGCCCTACAAATAGAACGGCAAGTATGTCTCCAGATGTTAACGATCCTGGATATCGAGCTGTAACTTTTAATGATTTACGACTAGCGTATAAATTGCAAGTTGAAGGCTTATTAGATGGAGGAGTAGATCTTTTATTAGTAGAAACAATTTTTGATACCTTAAATGCAAAAGCTGCATTATTTGCTATAGATGAGGTTTTGGAAGAAAGAAATATTCAAGTCCCAATAATGGTATCTGGAACAATTACTGATGCCTCGGGGAGAACACTCTCGGGGCAAACAGTAGAAGCTTTTTTAGCATCCGTATCTCATATTCCCTTATTAAGTGTAGGCTTTAATTGTGCGCTAGGAGCTGACCAATTAAAACCATATTTGCAAAATTTATCTTCTAAAACTGAATTTTATACCTCGGCTCATCCTAATGCTGGATTGCCCAATGCATTTGGAGAATATGAACAAACTCCTAAGCAGATGCAAGCTCTTATTGAAAGTTACTTGAAAGATAATATTGTAAATATTATTGGAGGTTGTTGCGGTACAAATCCAAAGCATATTAAAGCAATTGCTGAAGTAGCCAAAAATTATAAACCTAGAAAAGCAAACCAATATGCTTAAAACCAAGCCAAAATATTTAACATTATCGGGTTTAGAGCCTTTGGTGATTAGTCCTGAAACTAATTTTGTAAATGTTGGGGAACGCACTAATGTTACAGGTTCTCGTAAGTTTTTACGTCTTATAAAAGAAGGTGACTTTACCGAAGCAATTGAGGTAGCAAGAAATCAGGTGGAGGGAGGCGCTCAGGTTATTGATGTTAATATGGATGAAGGTTTGTTAGATGGCAAAGAGGCCATGGTCACCTTTTTAAATCTAATTGCTTCCGAACCAGATATAGCTCGAGTACCTTTAATGATCGATAGTTCCAAATGGGAAATTATTGAAGCAGGGCTACAAGTGGTTCAGGGAAAAAGTATTGTAAACTCCATAAGTTTAAAAGAAGGAGAGGAACAATTTATAAAACAAGCAAAATTAGTAAAGCGCTATGGTGCTGCTGTAATCGTAATGGCTTTTGATGAAATAGGGCAAGCAGATACCTATCAAAGACGTATCGATATTTGTAAGAAATCTTATGATGTTTTGGTAAATAAAGTAGGATTCCCTCCTCAAGATATCATTTTTGATCCTAATATTTTTCCAGTGGCAACTGGATTAGAAGAGCATAGAAAAAATGCCTTAGATTTTTTTAAAGCCACTAAATGGATTCGTGAAAATTTACCTCATGTGAATGTTTCGGGTGGAGTTAGTAATGTGTCATTTTCTTTCCGAGGGAATAATACCGTTAGAGAAGCAATAAATGCTGCGTTTTTATATCATGCAATTCAACATGGAATGACCTTAGGGATTGTAAATCCTGAAATGTTGGAAGTTTATGACAGCATTCCAAAAGATTTATTGGATAGAGTGGAAGCTGTTTTATTTGATAAAAGTGAGGATGCTACAGAGCGTTTGTTAGATTTTGCTGAAACCCTAAAGGGACAAAAAAAGGAAAAGGAATCTGTTGTACAAGAATGGAGAAATGAAGACTTACAAAGCCGAATTACACACTCTTTAGTAAAGGGAATCGATAAGTTTATTATCGAAGATGTTGAAGAAGCTAGGCTAGTATCAAGTAAGCCTATTGAAGTAATTGAAGGGAATTTAATGACAGGAATGGGTGTTGTTGGAGATCTTTTTGGAAGTGGAAAAATGTTCCTTCCTCAAGTAGTGAAGTCAGCAAGGGTGATGAAAAAAGCCGTGGCTTATTTACAGCCCTTTATTGAATTAGAAAAAAATGAAAAAGCGAGTTATTCTGGTAAGATTTTAATGGCAACCGTAAAAGGGGATGTTCATGATATTGGTAAAAATATTGTGAGCGTTGTATTGGGTTGTAATAATTACGAAATAATTGACTTAGGAGTGATGGTTCCTCCTGAAAAAATAATTGAAGCAGCTATTAAGGAAAATGTAGATATAATAGGCTTAAGTGGTTTGATTACACCTTCATTAGACGAAATGGTTTACTTGTCTCAAGAATTAGAAAAACAAAATATAGATATCCCTCTTTTAATTGGAGGAGCAACAACATCTAAAGCACATACATCTGTAAAAATTGCACCTCATTATAATCATACGGTTGTTCATGTAAATGATGCTTCTAGAGCGGTGACGGTAGTAGGGAATTTATTAAAAAAGGATAATGCTTTATATAAAAATCAGATAAGAGAAGAGTATGAATTATTTAGAGAAAAATTTTTAAATAGATCAAAAAAGAAAGAGTTTTTGCCTCTAGAAAAAGCAAGAGAGAACCAACTAAAAATTGATTGGGATACTTCAGAAATACATAAGCCCAATCAAATGGGAGTGCAAATAATTCAAGAATTTGACATTTCTAAATTAGAAAAATTTATCGATTGGTCGCCTTTTTTCAGAAGTTGGGATTTGCATGGCAGATATCCTAATATTTTAAAAGATGAAGTCGTTGGAGATCAAGCTTCTCTTTTGTTTAAAGATGCACAAGCGATGTTAAATCGAATATTTAAAGAAAAATTACTAAAAGCTAAAGCTGTTTTTGGTTTGTTTAAAGCCAATACTATAAATACCGATGATATTGAATTTTTTTATGGAGAAGAAGAGAATTTGAAAAGTACCTTTTTAACACTTCGGCAACAATTGAAGAAAAGAAAAGGTGCTTCAAATTTCGCATTGGCAGATTTTATTGCTCCAAAAGAAACAGGAAAACAAGATTATTTAGGTTGCTTTTGTGTAACAACAGGTTTTGGAACTCAAGAGTTAGCAGCGCAATTTGAAAAAGATTTAGACGATTATAATTCGATAATGATAAAGGCTTTGGCAGATAGATTGGTAGAAGCTTTTGCTGAATATTTACATGAGCAAGTTAGAAAAGAACATTGGGGGTATGCTTCCGATGAAAAATTGTCAAATTCAGAATTAATTAAAGAAAATTATAAAGGAATTAGACCAGCTCCTGGTTATCCTGCTTGCCCAGATCATCTGGAGAAACATACCATTTGGGAAGTGCTTCAAGTTAAAGAAAACATTGGAGTAACACTTACCGAAAGTTTGGCAATGTGGCCAGCGGCAAGTGTAAGTGGTTACTATTTTGCCAATAAGCAAGCGAAATATTTTGGACTTGGAAAGATGAAACAAGATCAAGTTGAAGACTATAGTAAAAGGAGAAATATAAACAAGGAAGAAGCTCAAAAGTGGCTGAATCCAAATATTGTCTATTAACAGATGAAAGTAACAGAACATATAAATAATGCCAATGGAAATCCTTTATTTTCATTCGAAATACTGCCTCCTCTAAAAGGGCAGCATATTCAATCTATATTTGATAATATAGATCCATTAATGGAGTTTAATCCTCCATTTATAGATGTAACTTATCATCGAGAGGAGTATGTTTATACTGAAATGGCTAATGGGTTGCTCCAAAAAAAAGTGGTTCGTAAACGCCCAGGAACTGTTGGGATTTGTGCTGCGATACAAAACAAATATCAAGTGGATGCCATTCCTCATATTTTATGTGGAGGATTTACAAAAGAAGACACAGAAAATTTCTTAATAGACTTAGATTTTTTAGGAATAGAAAATGTGATGGCATTACGGGGAGATGCTGTAAAAAGTGAAACCTATTTTACACCTGAAAAAGACGGGCATTCTTTCGCTAGTGAATTGGTAACTCAGGTTCAGGATTTAAATAAAGGGATGTATTTAGACGATTCTTTACAAAATACTTCTGCTACTAATTTTTGTATTGGTATAGCAGCATATCCTGAAAAACATATGGAAGCTCCTAGTTTGGATAGCGATATTCATTTCTTAAAAGAGAAGATTAAAAATGGGGCAACCTATATTGTAACTCAAATGTTTTTTGATAATGAAAAGTATTTCAGTTTTGTAAAAAGATGTAGAGAAGAAGGAATTACGATTCCTATAATTCCCGGGTTGAAACCTATTGCAACAAAAAAACAACTCAACTTAATACCCCATCGTTTTCATGTAGATTTACCAGATGAATTGGTACGAGAAGTATTAAAATGTAAAAACAATACACAGGTAAGAGAAGTTGGAATAGAATGGTGTATACAGCAATCTCAAGAATTAAAAAATAATGGAATTCCTGTATTGCATTATTATTCTATGGGAAAGAGCGATAATATTAAAAAAATCGCTTCCTCAATATTTTAACTTTTATTGTAAAATAGATTAGAGAAAATTAATTGCCTTTAAATAGAATAAGCCTGATAATATTTTAATTATCAGGCTTATAAATATAACAAAGAAATATATTATCCTCTTCTGCCTCCGCCTCCACGACTTCCGCCTCTGCTTCCACCTCGACTTCCGCCGCTTGATCTAGAATTATTGTAACTTCGATTACCAGAATTTCTATTTTGATAAGACCTGTTTAAGTTTTGTTGTGTAGATCTATTTTGTTGTGAAGACCTATTTTGTTGTGAAGATCTATTTGTTGAATTTTGAGATCTTTGATTAGTACTTGGACTTTGTTTATTGGAACGACTATCAAAATTTCCATTCTGATTACGCTGATAAACATTTCCTCTTTTATCAGAGTACATATTATTAGACTTTCCTGAAGAGCGTGACTTATTATTAATATTGTTAGAACCTCTGTTGTTACTAGAATTTCTTACACCAGAACTTCTATTGTTATAAACATTTCTATTACGACTAGAATTCCTACTACCTGCGGCATATCCTCTACGATAGCCACTTCTAGCACCTCTATGATACCCATGCCTGTATCCTCTTCTGTATCCTGCTCTGTATCCTCTTGGGCCCCAGTAAGCTCTTCTGTAAGGATGAAATCCCCAGCCTACCCAGCCATAGCCAATTCCGACGTGGAACCCCCATCCAGCATAAGGACTCCAATGTACACCGTATCCCCAAGTTACATGTCTTGGGTAATAATAATGACGATACCAAGGATAGTAATAGTAGCCTGTACCATACACAACTACTCCGTTATAAATATAGGAGTGGGTATAACCTGGTAAATATCCAACATAAACTACCTCAGGGGTAGAATCATATACATAAGTGTATTTAACATTATACACTGGACTATCTGCTGGAATTTCGTCTATTTCAGTAGGTCTTTTGTCTGAAACAGTCCAAGGGCCTGTTGCTTTATCAGAATAAAACCAAACCGCATTGTCAACACAATAAAAAGTTCCATCAATTAATAAAACCGATTTATCCGTATTTTTTGCATAAGACATTTCTGTTCCTTCAATTTTTTCAAACTCAGGGTCGCCATCATATTTCACTTCTACTTTTGCTGTTTTTCTATCTATAGTAGCGGTTTGAGGAATGGATTGTTCTAATAATGCAGCCGCTGCTTCCGGAGTGCCTGGTATACTAGCTCTAACAGTTTCCATTTCTGAATTTTCTGGAATTAGCAAAAATTCTTCAGGAAGATTTCCAGGTTCTTCAAAAATCCATTCCCCATTTTCTAATGATTTGGATTTATACCAACGACCAGCGAGTAATATATAATGATTTTGAGAGGTGATATCCATTAGAATATCAATTTCTGAATTAGAAACGTACAATAAATTGGTTCCTTCAATAGCTTTATAATCCACTTCACCAGATATTTGAATAAGTTCAGAAGGATCTGTAACGACAATTAACTCTGGAGCTTCTTTAGAGGATTCTTCTTCCTCTGTATTTGTTTCTTTATCCTCTAAATTTTCTTTGGCAAATTTTTCAATTTTTGACGGTACTCTTTTTGTTGCTTTCCAACCTTTTAAAATATCTTTGGAAGTATACCAAAATTTGCCTCCCTTAAAATAATAATCTTTTTTACCAGCCTTCCTAACAATAAAAAAGGAAGTGTTTACAACATATTCCAACTCAGACTTTTCGTCTTTCTTTAAAATTGGTTTTCCGTCAATGACTATAAGTACAGCCGGTGTAGTTCTTACGTATATTTTAGGAGCGTCATTATTAATATTATCAGATAATTTTTTAAGCTCATCTACTTCTTCAAGTGAAGAAATCAATCTGTCTAAGGACATTTCAATATCCCAAGATTCCATTTCTTTAGCTAAAATTAGAGCAAATTGATCCCCTTTTTCAGCGTCAACAATCTCTGGAAAATGAGTCTTTACGATATGCATTTTTTCTAATAAGGCGGTTCGTTCTTCCTTATTAGTTGATAAATTAGCTTTAAACCAAACCGCTCCAAAAATCATTTCTTTTTCAGCAATCTTGACAGTAACCGCCATTCTTCCTTCTAAAACATTACCCTCAAAAGATTCTAGTTGAGGTTGGTATAGAGTAATGACAGATTTATTAGGAGTTACAATCTCCTTAGGCCAAGTAAACGCATCCTCAACTTCTTGAGCATTTAAAGAGAAATTACTACAAATAAAAATCGTAAGTAATAATAGAATTATTTTTTTCATGAATTATTTTTTACAAATTAATTAAGCTTGTTCTAATATTTAGGGTAATATTTTAAAAACAAATTTAGGAAAGTTTCACAAACAAATCCCAAACTACAACACCGCAACTTACCGAAATATTTAAAGAATGCTTGGTTCCATACTGTGGAATTTCAAGAACAACATCACTTGTAGAAACAACTTCTTGTTGCACTCCTTTTACTTCGTTGCCGAAAACAATTGCATACCTAGTGTTTTTTTTGGCTTTAAAGTTTTCTAAAGAAACGGAATTTTCAGATTGTTCAATACTCAGAATTTCAACATTTTGTTCCTTTAATTTTTTAATAAGGTCTATGGTGTTTTCGATATATTCCCATTCCACACTATCAGTTGCGCCAAGAGCAGTTTTATGAATGTCTTTATGCGGAGGTGTTGCAGTGATTCCGCAGAGATATATTTTTTGAATTAAAAAAGCATCTGCTGTACGAAAAACAGATCCAATGTTATTCAGACTTCTAATATTGTCTAAAATAATTATTAAAGACGTTTTTTTGGAGGTTTTATATTCTTCTGGAGAAATACGAAGAAGTTCGCTATTTTTTAACTTTCGGTGTTGCATGATTATTTAAAAATTCAAAGGTACAATCTTCAAATTGTAAGTGCCAACTCATTTTGAGGATTGTTGATAAAAGCCAATAATTCAGATAGAAAGGATTTTAAAGAAAAGGAGTATTTTTCTACTTTAGCCTATTCAGAATTATTTATAAAAAATGGCAAAGAAAGTCACCCCATTAATGAAGCAATATAATGCCATCAAGGCTAAATATCCTGATGCCTTATTGTTATTTAGGATAGGGGATTTTTACGAAACATTTGGGGAAGATGCTATAAAAGCAGCTGGGATTTTAAATATAACCCTTACAGCAAGAAATAATGGTGGAGATGGAGAAAAGATTGAGTTGGCTGGTTTCCCGCATCATTCGTTAAACACGTATTTGCCAAAATTAGTTATGGCAGGTTGTCGGGTGGCAATTTGTGACCAATTAGAAGACCCTAAACAAACTAAAAAAATTGTAAAAAGAGGCGTCACCGAATTAGTTACGCCAGGAGTTGCTTTAAGCGATGATATTCTTACTGCAAAATCCAATAATTTTTTAGCAGCGATACACTTTGGCACTTCGACAAGCTCAGTAACCAAAAAAAGAGGGGATCAAGAAATAGGAGTATCCTTTTTAGATGTATCTACTGGAGAGTTTTTAACTTCTCAAGGATCTGCAGAATATGTTGATAAATTACTTCAAAATTTTAGTCCTTCAGAAGTCTTATTATCTAAACAAAAACGGAAGCTTTTTTCTGAAACTTTTGGAGATAATTTTCATGTATTTCATTTAGAAGATTGGGTTTTTCAAACCGATTATGCTACCGAAACATTAAACAGTCATTTTAAAACAACATCCTTAAAAGGATTTGGTATCGCACATTTATCCTCTGGAATTATTTCATCTGGAGCAGCACTTCATTATTTATCTGAAACCAGGCATAATAAGTTGCAACACATATCAAAAATATCTAGAATTGCAGAGGATGCTTATGTTTGGATGGATCGATTTACGATTGGAAACTTAGAATTATACCATTCCACTTCACAAAATGCAGTAACCTTATTGGATGTTATAGACAGTACAATTTCTCCAATGGGAGGTAGATTGTTAAAACGTTGGGTTGCTCTTCCATTAAAAAATAAAGACAAAATAACCAGCCGTCATGAAGTAGTTAGTTATTTATTAGATGAACCAATAGTTCTCGATAAAATTCAACTAAATATTAAGCGTATCGGCGATTTAGAGCGGTTAATATCTAAAGTTGCTACAGGAAAAGTAAGTCCGAGAGAAGTGATTCACCTTAAAAATTCATTAGAGGCTATTATTCCAATAAAATTACAAGCCGAGCAAGCAAATAATGAATCTATAAAGATTATTGGAGAGCAATTACAAGATTGTGAATTGCTTCGTGAGAAAATTAAAGCTACTTTAAACGAAGAAGCTCCTGTAATGATTCAGAAAGGGAATGCCATTGCAGAAGGAGTTTCCGAAGAATTAGATGAGCTAAGAAGTATTGCAAAAGGTGGAAAAGACTACCTAAATGCAATGTTGAAGAGGGAAACGGAACGCACAGGAATTACATCTTTAAAAATTGCATCCAATAATGTGTTTGGATATTATATAGAAGTTAGAAATAGCCATAAAGATAAGGTTCCAGAAGAATGGATTCGCAAGCAAACATTGGTAAATGCAGAACGTTATATCACCGAAGAACTAAAGGAATACGAAACTAAAATTCTTGGAGCTGAAGAAAAAATTGCAGTATTAGAACAAGATATCTTCGCAAAATTAATAGAATGGATGCTTCAATATATTGCACAAGTTCAGCAAAATGCACGGTTAATTGGCGAATTGGATTGTTTGTGTTCTTTTGCTTCCAACGCAAAAACATCTAATTATACCCGACCATTTATAGACGATACTTTCGAGATTGATATAAAAGAAGGAAGGCATCCTGTAATAGAAAAACAACTTCCGCCAGATTCCCCTTTTATTGCAAACGATGTTTATTTGGATAGGGAGATGCAGCAAATTATTATGATTACGGGACCTAATATGAGTGGTAAATCTGCGATATTACGGCAAACTGCATTGATTGTTTTAATGGCACAAATTGGGAGTTTTGTTCCAGCAAAAGCAGCAAGATTGGGTATTGTAGATAAAATATTTACCAGAGTTGGTGCAAGTGATAACATCTCTATGGGAGAATCTACCTTTATGGTAGAGATGAATGAAGCAGCAAGTATATTAAATAATATATCAGATAGAAGCTTGGTGTTATTAGATGAAATTGGTCGTGGGACCAGTACTTATGATGGTATTTCTATAGCCTGGGCAATTAGTGAGTATTTGCATGAACATCCAAGTAAAGCTAAGACCTTATTTGCAACCCATTATCATGAGCTCAATGAAATGACTGAAACTTTTGAGCGGATTAAAAACTATAATGTTTCGGTTAAAGAGTTGAAAGACAATGTTCTTTTTCTTCGGAAATTAGTTCCTGGAGGATCCCATCATAGTTTTGGAATTCATGTTGCTAAAATGGCGGGTATGCCACAAGCCGTTTTAGATCGAGCCAATAAAATATTGAAACGTCTTGAAAAGTCCCATTCTTCAGAAGAATTAACCGAAGAGATGAAGGCAATTGCAAAAGATGAAATGCAACTCAGTTTTTTCAAGCTAGACGATCCGCTTTTAGAAGATATTAAAAATGAAATTCTCAATATAGATATTGACACTTTAACTCCCGTGGAAGCTTTAATGAAGCTAAACGAAATTAAACGCATGCTTCAACCTAAGGCAAATATTAAGTTTAAAAAATAAAAGACATTATTAAAATTATATCGTAAATTTATAGAGCGTTTTCTGAAAATCAGAATTTTAAATTTATGGAGTATGATACCCGAAGAAATTAAATCTGTACTTGCTAATCTTATAGAAGCAAATATTTTACCCGAAACCATGTCTACAAAAAAAGTGGTCAATTATTTAAAAAGTAGGGAATACCATAGGGCTAAATTATACGAACCTGAGTTTAAAAATATATTAGGCAGAAGGAGGAGAGGTATTAGAAACTTTGAATTTGATACCCTAAAAGTGATTGAATTTGAATTGAAATCTCAAGGGACCATAGATTTTTCATGATAGTAAAACAGGGCAATTACCCAATTCTAATAAGAATTTCGATTTAAGAATTACTACTTTCCATTTCTAATAAATGAGCCATAGTCGACACTATTCTTTTATGTTTTGTCACGAAAGGATTAGTTTTATCCCATACATAACCCGCTAATACTGCACAAATCTGAGCTTTAATTTCGGGGTTTTCTGGTCTGTGAAAAAACAACTTTTGCAGGTTGCCAGAGTACCATTCATTTACATAAGATTTAAAAACATTTACACCTTCAAGAATGTATTCTGTATATTCTTTTTCCCAGTCTACAGGTTCTCCTTGTAATTGTTTTGTAACTAGTTTTGCCGCTAATAAAGAAGATTCTGTAGCAAAGGTTACTCCAGATGAGAATACCGGGTCTAAAAACTCAGTACTATTTCCAGTTAATACATAGCCTTTTCCATATAATTGTTTAACAGAAACAGAGTAATTTTTAATTAAAACAGGTTCAAATAAATAGTCGATATCCTCGAATCGATCCTTGAAAAAATCAGATTGACGAACCATTGCTTGTAATTTTTCAGTAGTATTTCCAGGAAAAGATTCTATGTGTTCTGTTGGTCCAACGTATCCTATACTTGTATTTCCATCTGAAAATGGAATTATCCATAACCATGTTTGTGTGTCTAAAACATCAAAAGTGATTCGAGTTCCTTGATAACCTTCAGGTCTTTTAATGTCTTTAACATGGGTAAAAACAGAGGAGTGTTTTGGTAAATCTGATGGCAAACTTAAATCTAACAATCTGGGCAATACCCTTCCGTAGCCACTTGAGTCAATTATGTTTTTAGCAGTAATGCTATAATTGTTTCCATTTCCATCTTTAATTGTAGTGGTAGAAATCCCATTTTCATCGAAATCCACAGCAATTACTTCATGTTCAAAAGCGATATCTACTCCTCTTTTTACAAGTTCTTGAGCCAAGACATTATCGAAATCTGCTCTAGGTACTTGCCAAGTCCAATCCCAACCATCCCCATGTTTTTTACTAAAATCGAATTCACATATAATATCTCCTTGTAAAAAACGAGCACCTTCCTTTTTCTCAAAACCAAAATTCTTTAAAGCATCTAATAATCCAGCTTCTTCAAAATGATCCATGCACCGAGGCAACAAGCTTTCGCCTATTACAAATCTAGGGAATTTGCTTTTTTCTATTACTTTTATATTTACATTATTGTTGTGTAAATAGGAAGCTGAAACACATCCTGAAGGTCCTGCTCCAATGATTAAAACGTCAATAATTTTGTCTTTCAAAATTGATTATTTTAGTGTAAAAAATTGTTTTAAATTTGCATACTAAATTAATGATTTTAAATCTAAAATCATTCAATAACTATTAAATGTTAAAAGACAGAGGAAGTTTGGATATAGAGCGTTTTAAAGAAGTAGTTTTTAATGGTGATACGCTTCAGATAGATCAAACAGTAGTAGACAGAGTAACTAAAAGTTTCGAATTTCTTAAAGAATTTTCAGAGAATAAAATTATATATGGTGTAAATACTGGGTTTGGACCAATGGCTCAGTATAAAATTCAAGATTCAGAAAGGAACCAACTACAATATAATTTGATAAGAAGTCACGCTTCTGGAACAGGAAATCCTATAGACCCAAGATGTGTGAAAGCTGCAATGTTAGCCAGATTAAATACCTTGTGTTTGGGGAATTCTGGTGTACATATTTCTGTAATTCAATTAATGACCGAGCTAATAAATCGTGATATTACACCTTTAATTTTCGAACATGGAGGTGTAGGAGCAAGTGGAGATTTGGTTCAGTTAGCGCATTTGGCACTGGTGTTAATTGGAGAAGGTGAAGTGTTTTATAAAGGCGAATTAAAGTCAACAAAAGAAGTTTTTGAAATTGAAAACCTAAGGCCTATCGAAGTTAAATTACGAGAAGGATTAGCCTTGATGAATGGTACTTCAGTAATGACAGGTATTGGTCTAGTAAATACTGTTAATACTAGAAAACTATTAAATTGGGCGGTAATTTGTTCCTCTGCTATAAATGAAATAGTTCAAGCCTATGACGATCATTTGTCTTGCGAATTAAATGAGTCTAAAAAACACATAGGACAACAACAAGTTGCGCAAAAAATGCGAGAGCATTTAAGTGACAGTAGTTTAACAAGAAAGCGAGAACAACATCTTTATAAAGATAATAATGGGATCACGGTTTTTGAGGAAAAAGTACAGGAATATTATTCTTTGCGTTGTGTGCCTCAAATTTTAGGACCAGTTTTAGATACCTTAAATCATACTGAAAAAATACTAATAGAAGAAGTAAATTCGGCAAATGACAATCCTATTGTTAATGTTGAGAAAAAGAGTGTTTATCACGGGGGTAATTTTCATGGAGATTATGTGTCTTTAGAAATGGATAAGTTAAAATTGGTAGTTACTAAAATGACTATGCTAGCAGAAAGGCAACTTAATTATTTATTAAATTCACGATTAAACGATTGCTTGCCTCCATTTGTTAATTTGGCTAAATTGGGTCTTAATTTTGGGATGCAAGGGGTGCAGTTTACCGCAACATCAACTACAGCTGAAAGTCAAATGTTATCGAACTCTATGTATGTGCATAGTATTCCTAATAATAACGATAATCAAGATATTGTGAGTATGGGTACTAATGCAGCTACGATTACTAAGAAAGTGATAGAAAACTCTTTTGAGGTAATTGCAATAGAACTTATAACGATAGTTCAAGCTATAGAATACCTTAAGGTTCAAGATAAGGTGTCTTCCAAAACGAAAAAAATGTACGATGCAATTAGAGAAATTGTGCCTATCTTTACTGAAGACGTAGTGATGTACCCTTTTGTAAATAAGGTAAAAGAATATATAATTAACCATTAAATTAATATTATGAAAAAGTCGATTTTATTAGTATTCGCATTTGTATTTATTACAGGTAATTGTTTTGCTCAAGAATTAGCTCTAGTTGTTGAGGATGGCAAAGCAGGATATATTAACAAACCTGGCGAAATGGTTATTCCGGCAAAGTTTAAAAATGCAGGAAAATTTTCTGAAGGATATGCAGCTGCTTCCGAAAACGGGAAAGTCTGGGGGCTTATCAACACCATGGGAGAGTGGGTAATATCCCCAGAATACGATAAAATGAAAACTTTTAATTCAGGATTTGTTGTGGTATTAAAAGATGACCAATGGAAGCATGTTGACGCTGCTAACAAAGTATTAGAAATTCCTGCAACTGAAAAAGTTTTCGATTTTAACGATGGTGTTGCGTTTTTTAAAGTAGAAAAGAAAATAGGTTTGATAGGAACCGATGGAAAAGTAATTTTAGAGCCTACATACGATGTAATAAAAAAATTTAGAAATGGATATGCTAAAGTTAGAAATAATGATAAGTGGGGAATGATTGATACTTCTGGAAAAGTAATAGTTAATTTAAATTTTGAAGGTATTGGTGATTATAGTAGTGTAGGGATTTGGGCAAAAAAAGGAGAAACTTATGGAGTGATTTCGGATAATGAATTTCATGAAAATTCAGATATAAATAAAATTTCAGATTTTCATTACGGTGAAAATTTAACCTATGCTCGTAAAGATAAATTATGGGGATTTGTAAATGCAAAAGCAGAATGGGTAATACAACCAGAATATGCAAAAGTAAAAGCGTTTAGAAATGGATTAGCGCCAGCAATGAAAGGAAAGCTTTGGGGTTATATCAATGAAAAAGGTGAAATAGTAATACCTGAATCCTATAAAGATGCTGAGGTTTTTGCAAAAAATGGACTGGCTCCAGTAAAAGAAAAAAAATTATGGGGATTTATAGATGAAAGTGGGTCTATGAAAATTGAAGAAGGCTATGAAATTACAGCCAAGGGATTTTCTATGTTTTCTAAAAATAATATAAAAGGATTCCATAATGGTTTGGCAAGAGTTTCTGCAAAAAAGAAATGGGGTTATATTAATGCTGATGGAGAATTGTTAGACGGGAAATGGTATGAACATGCTGAGTTGTTTTCAAAATAAAAATAGATTACGAAGAATAGTTGATGAAAGAAAAAACAGAAAAAATTAAATACGCATTAGTAACAGGAGGATCTAGAGGTATTGGAAGCGCAATTTGTCTTCAATTAGCAAAAGATTCCAATTATAAATTACTAATTAATTATAGAGGAAATAAAGAAGCTGCTGAGGCTACTTTAGAGAATGTGAAAGCATTAGGTGGAAATGGAGAACTGCTTCCGTTTGATGTTGCTAATGCAGAACAGGTTGCAACGGTGTTAGATAATTGGCACGATAACCATAAGGATGCAATTATAGAAGTGATTGTTAATAATGCAGGAATCACCAAGGACAATTTGTTTATGTGGATGAAAAGGGAAGATTGGACAAATGTTATCGATACTAGTTTAAATGGATTCTTTAATGTTACCAATCATTTAATTCAGAAATTATTGGTTAATAGATACGGACGCATCATTAATATGGTTTCGGTTTCTGGATTAAAAGGAACCGCAGGTCAGACTAATTATTCAGCGGCAAAAGGTGCTGTAATTGCTGCTACAAAAGCATTGGCTCAAGAAGTTGCTAAGCGTAAAATTACGGTTAATGCAGTTGCTCCTGGCTTTATAGTTTCAGATATGACCAGTGACTTGGATGAAAAAGAGCTTAAAAAAATGATTCCAATAAATCGTTTTGGTAAAGCTGAAGAAGTAGCGCATTTGGTTTCTTTCTTGGCTTCAGGTAAATCATCTTACATAACAGGGGAAGTGATTAATATTAACGGCGGAATTTATTCATAAAATTACTTTTAGCAGATGAGGAGAGTTGTAATAACGGGAATGGGGATTTACTCTTGTATTGGTAAAAACCTTGATGAAGTAAAAGAATCCTTGCAGAAAGGAAAATCTGGAATTGTTTATGATAAAGATAGAGAGACCTTTGGTTTTCGTTCTTGCTTAACAGGAATGGTTGAGCCCTTGACGCTTAAAAAAGAGCTACACCGAAGACAAAGAATTAGTATGGGCGAAGAATCTACTTATGCCTATGTTGCTACAATTGAAGCCTTAAAAAATGCTAAAATAAATCAAGAATATATTGACGCAAATGAGGTAGGAATAATTTATGGAAATGATAGTACTTCAAAATCTGTAATAGAATCTGTAGATAAAATAAGAGATAAAAAAGACACTACCTTAGTAGGTTCTGGCGCTATTTTTAAGGCTATGAACTCTACAGTAACCATGAATTTATCCACCATTTTTAAATTAACTGGAGTTAATTTTACTATAAGTGCTGCTTGTGCAAGTGGATCTCATTCTATTGGTATGGCATATCAGTTAATAAAAAGTGGATTGCAAGACTGTGTAATCTGTGGAGGTTCTCAAGAAATCAACAAATTTGGTATGGCAAGTTTTGATGGTTTGGGAGTATTTTCGGTAAACACGGATAATCCTGCAAAGGCTTCTAGGCCTTTCGATAAAGATAGAGACGGATTAGTGCCAAGTGGCGGTGGAGCAACATTAATTGTAGAAAGTTATGAATCTGCAGTAAAGCGAGGAGCTCCAATTTTAGGTGAAATTATTGGTTATGGTTTTTCTTCTAATGGAGAACATATTTCTACTCCTAATTCAATGGGGCCTGCAAAAGCGATGCAAAAAGCTTTAGACCAAGCAAACATGTCGCCAGAAACTATAGATTATATTAATGCACATGCAACATCAACTCCAATAGGGGATGCTAATGAAGCAAAAGCGATATTTGATGTTTTCGGTTCGTGTAAGACTCCGATTAGTTCTACAAAATCTATGACAGGTCATGAATGCTGGATGGCAGGAGCTAGTGAAGTGATATATTCTATGTTAATGATGGAACATTCCTTTATTGCGCCTAATATTAATTTAGAAAATCCTGATGAAAGCGCTTCAAAATTAAATTTGATCAACAAAACTCTAAATAAAAAAATTGACGTATTTTTGTCCAATTCTTTCGGGTTTGGAGGTACAAACTCAGCATTAATTATAAAGAAATTACAATCCTAAAAATGAGTAACTTGGCGACGATGACTAAAGAAGATATTATTATTAAAACAAATGCTTTCCTTATAGATGAATTTGAAGTAGATGAAGATGACATTAGTTCAGATGCAGATTTAAAGGAAACTTTAGAATTAGATAGTTTAGACTATGTAGATTTAGTTGTTTCGGTAGAATCTAACTTTAATGTCAAGCTAGATGCAGACGATTTTACAGATATAGTAACTCTTCAAAATTTTTACGATCTTCTTGAAAGAAAATTAAAATAAATATTAAAAATGGCTCAATGGGATGGCAAGTCTAGGGGAGTTGTTTTAGGTTATAAAATATTTATATTTTTTATTCAAAATTTAGGAGTTCGATCTGCTTATATTATATTATATTTTGTTGCGTTTTACTTTCTTTTTTTCTCAAGAAAAGGTACAAAAGCCAGTTTTTATTATTTTAATAAAAGACTTGGTCACTCTAAGATTAACAGCTTTTTTAAAGTATATAAAAGCTATTATAGTTTTGGACAAACAATCATTGATAAATTTGCGATAGCATCAGGACTAAAAGATAAATTCACTTATGAATTTGAAAATGAGCAAAGCCTAAAAGATATTCTAAAAGATAAGAAGGGAGGGATTCTTATTAGTGCTCATGTAGGTAATTTTGAGATTGCTGAATATTTTTTTTCTAGAGTAGATGAGTTTTCAACTCAAATTAATTTAGTTACAACAGATTTAGAGCACAGTGCAATTAAAGGTTATTTAGAAAGTGTATCCTTAAAAACCAATATGAAATTTATCATCATTAAAGAAGATATGTCTCATATTTTTGAAATGAATAAGGTCCTAAGTAATAATGAATTAATTTGTTTTACGGGCGATCGTTATTTTGAAGGGAATAAATATTTAACAGAAAAACTACTAGGAAAAGAAGCTAATTTTCCTGCTGGAGCATTTCTTTTGGGTTCTCGATTAAAAGTGCCTGTAATATTTTTGTATATTATGAAGGAAACCTCAAAGCATTATCATTTCTTTGCTGAAGAGGCTATTTTTAAAGATAGAGATGCTCAAGATTTATTAAAAAAGTATACCGAAAGTATAGAACGGATTTTAAAAAGATATCCCTATCAATGGTTTAATTATTTTGATTTTTGGAAGGATATAAAATAATATTATTTTGAAGAAAGTACTTGTAATTTATTATACACAATCTGGACAGTTATTAGATATTTCTAAAAATATTACACAAGAATTAGAAGATTCTGTTGAAGTTGATCTGTCTTATTATGAAATAAAATTAAAAAAAAACTTTCCTTTTCCGTGGAATAAAAAGGAGTTTTTTAATGCTTTCCCCGAAACCTTTTTACAGATCCCTACGGAATTAGAAGACTTAGAGAATCCTATATTACAAGAAAAGTATGACTTAATTATTTTGTCTTACCAAGTTTGGTATTTGTCTCCATCCATACCCATTAATTCATTCTTAAAAAATGATGTCGCAAGGCCATTATTAGAAAATACTCCTGTTGTTACAGTTAATGGAAGCAGAAATATGTGGATTATAGCTCAAGAAAAAATAAAAAAACTATTAGAGAACAATAATGCAAATCTAGTAGGTAATATTGCTTTAGTAGACAGACATATCAATCACATAAGTGTTATAACTATAGTCCATTGGATGATGACAGGTTTAAAAACAAAATATTTGGGAATTTTCCCAAAACCTGGAGTCTCTGATAAGGATATTAAGGAATCTTCAAAATTTGGCCCAATAATATTAAAAAATATTTTAAGTGTTAAGTATGATGAATTGCAAAGTCAATTGCTTGAAAAAAAGGCGGTTAAAATAAAGCCCTTTTTAATTGTTATGGATAAAAGAGCTAATATTTTATTTAGGAAATGGGCTCGATTTATTTTTTCAAAAGGGAAACCTAATAGCAAAGAGCGACAGCCGTATATTAAATTATTTAGCATATATTTAATGATTGCAATTTGGTTGATAGCACCAATTGTATTTTTATTATTTTTGTTGACTTTCATTCCATTTACTAGGAAAAGAATAAGCGATAAAAAATATTATTCATCTGTACAGATAAAGAAGGATTAATGAACGACGTTTACATTACAAGATTATCTAAATATTTGCCTAATAAACCCATTGATAATGACCAAATGGAAGATAGACTAGGTGTAATAAATGGAAATGCCTCTAAAGCAAGACGAATTGTTTTACGCAACAATAAAATTAAAACTAGATATTACGCAATTGATGATGAGGGAAAAGTAACCCATAATAATGCACAATTGGTGAAAAAAGCTATTGATGTATTATGCGATGCCGATTTTTCTAAAAATGATATAGAATTGTTGTCTTGTGGAACTTCTAGCCCAGACCAAATGCTTCCATCCCATGCCTCCATGGTTCATGGCTATTTAAAAAATAGAAATTTGGAAGTTAACTCTCCAACTGGAGCCTGTTGTTCTGGAATGAATGCTTTAAAATATGGTTTTATGGCAGTAAAATCCAACCAAGTAAATAATGCTATTTGTACAGGCTCTGAAAGATTGTCTTCTTGGTTAAAAGCGGATATTTATAAAGAAGAAATACTTCATTTAAAAGAATTAAAAGAAACACCCATCTTGGCTTTTAGAAAAGAATTTTTAAGATGGATGCTTTCAGATGGTGCCGGAGCTTTTTTATTAGAAAAGCAACCCAATGGAAAAACGCCATTAAAAATTGAATGGATGGAAGGGTATTCTTATGCATTCGAATTGGAAACTTGTATGTATGCAGGAGGAGATAAATTGGAAGATGGGAATATGAAAGGTTGGAGTGATTACCCTTCGGATGAATGGAATGATAAATCCATTTTTTCAGTAAAACAAGACGTTAAAATATTAAGCGAAAATATCCTTGAAAAAGGAGTGGAAAGTTTAAAAAATGCAATTGAAAAACACCAAGTAAAACCAGAAGACATTACTTACTATTTGCCTCATATTTCTTCTTATTATTTTAGAGAAAGATTGTTCGATGAAATGGTAAAACAAGGAGTGTCTATTCCCTGGGAAAATTGGTTTATGAACTTGAGTAGTGTTGGAAATATTGGTTCTGCTTCTATTTATATTATGTTGGAAGAATTAGTAGCCTCTGGTAAATTAAAAAAAGGGGATAAAATTTTATTGTCTGTTCCAGAAAGCGCACGTTTCTCTTATTCCTATGCATATTTAACCGTGTGTTAAATGAACTTATTAAAAGCACCATTAATCGACAAGGATTTTGTTCATAAGCTAATCCCTCAAAAAGATCCTATTGTAATGGTGGATAAACTTTTTTATTTTTCAGAAAACAAAGTGGTGTCAGGGTTTAGTATTTCTGCGGATGCTATTTTTTCTTTTCAATCAATTTTTACTACTTCTGGGCTAATTGAAAATATGGCACAAACTGTTGCCTTGTTTACAGGATATCAATTTTATTTAAAAAATGAAGAAGCTCCAACAGGTTATATTGGAGCTATAAAAAAAGTGGAAATTATTGAATTGCCTAAGGTTGGGGAGGAGTTGGTTACAACAGTAAATATACTTCATGAAATAATGGGGGTAACTTTAGTAAATTCGCAAGTAGAATGCAATGGTAAAATAATTGCTTCCAGCGAAATGAAAACAGTACTTGCTTAACTGTTAAAATGAAAAGAAATATAGAAAATAAAAATTTTAAAGATTTTTTACCTCATAGAGGGGCTATGTTGATGGTAGAAGATTTGCTTTTTATAAATGAGGAATCTGTTTCTTCAGGATTACCAATTTTAGAGAGTTGTATTTTTATTGAGAATGGGTTTTTATCAGCTTCAGGTCTTATTGAAAATGCCGCCCAAACTTCTACTGCGATTGTAGGGCAAAGCTTTTTTTTAGAAGATGATATTACTGGCGAAAGCAACAATTTAATTGGTTATATCAATGCAATTCGAAAAGTGGAGATTTATCAGTTACCAAAAATTGGGGAATACTTGACTACTAAAGCTACATTAATATCTAGATTAGATACAGATTCCATGTGTATTTGTAATATAAAATGCAGCACTTTTATAAAGGAAAATTGTAGATTGTACATTTAATTTTATAATTCACGAGGTTTAATTTTGAAAAAAGAAGAAATTCCACAAGACAGAAGTAATCTTGAAACTGCTAAGTTTAAGGAATTGTGTTATGCTGTTGATGATGAAGGTCAGTATGTAACTGCTCAAAGTACAGGTTGGGATCCAAAAACAATTGCTTTAGATAATGCTATAAAAGATATTTATGAGCGGGTTGAGATTGCAAGACAAAAAGTGATTGCTAACCAAACCAGTCCGATAGAATATTATATGGAATTGCATAAAATGGACCTCTCTATTTTATCCAGTTATGTTGGGATGTGGAAATGGCGTGTAAAACGGCATTTTAAACCCTCAATTTTTAATAAACTAAAGAATAGGACTCTAGAAAAATATGCCGAAGTTTTTGAGATTTCGGTTAATGAATTACAACAAATAAAGAAACGGTAGATGGCGATAGATTTTACACATAAACAAACTGCACATTGTGAAAATGGAGTAGTTTCTAATTTAATGACTTATAATGGTTTTCCAATAAGCGAGCCTATGGTTTTCGGTATTGGATCTGGACTTATATACTGTTATATTCCACTTTTAAAAGTAAATCATGCTCCAGCAATAACCTATCGAGTAATGCCAGGGCAGATTTTTAAAAAATTTGCAAAAAGAGTTGGGATTAAAATTAAAAAAGAAAAATTTAATAATCCAATTGAAGCTAAAGCAAGATTAGATGAGAATTTAAAAAATAATAATCCGGTTGGGCTTCAAGTTGGAGTTTATAATTTAACGTATTTCCCAGACGAATATCGCTTTCACTTTAATGCACATAACCTTGTGGTTTATGGAAAAGAAGATTCTTCTTATTTAATTAGTGACCCTATCATGGAAGGAGTAACGTCACTTACAGATAAAGAATTAGAAAAGGTACGGTTTGCTAAAGGTGCTTTTGCACCTAAAGGTCATATTTATTATCCAATTGATTTTCCTGAAGAATTAGATTTAAAAAATGCAATTGTAAAAGGAATTAATCACACTTGTAAAGATATGTTAGCTCCAATTCCTATTTTAGGAGTTCGAGGAATTAAATTGGTTGCAAACTTTATTCGTAAATGGCCAAAAAAACACGGAGTTAAAAAAGCCAATCATTATTTAGGGCAGATAGTAAGAATGCAAGAGGAAATTGGAACCGGAGGTGGTGGATTTCGATATATTTTTGCAGCATTTTTACAAGAATCCAGTGAAATATTAGGCAACGATAAACTAAAGGAATTGTCTAAAGAAATGACAGAGATAGGTGATTTATGGCGAGATTTTGCCTTAAATGCTTCTCGAATTTATAAAAATAGAAAGGCTCCACAAGATTCCTATGAATCTGTAGCTGCTCAATTAGACCATATAGCTGATAGAGAAAAAGTGTTTTTTACCAAGCTTAAAGAAGCCATTAAATAGCTTTTTATGATCGATATCCAACAACTTTCTAAAAAGTATAAAGGTGCTGATGATTTTTCAGTTGTTGATCTAGATTTGAAAATTGAAGAAGGTGAGATATTTGGAATATTAGGTCCTAACGGAGCTGGAAAAACTACCCTTATTTCTATGTTGTGTTCTTTGATTAAACCCTCATCTGGATCTTTTACAATCAACAACCTTAATTATGCCAACAACAAAAGGGAACTAAAACAATTAATTGGAATTGTGCCCCAAGAATATTCTCTTTATCCATCCTTAACAGCTTACGAGAACTTGTTTTATTTTGGAAGCATGTACGGTTTGAAAGGAAAACAATTGAATGATAAAATATATGAGTATCTAGAGAAATTTGGACTATCTAGTTTTTCAAATAAAAAAATTGAATTTTTCTCTGGTGGGATGAAACGTCGTATAAATTTAATCGCAAGTATTTTACACCAGCCCAAAATATTATTTTTAGATGAACCTACCGTAGGAGTAGATGTACAATCTAAAAATGTGATTATTGACCATTTAAAAGAATTGAATCAAAACGGAACAACTATTTTATATACTTCACATCATTTAAATGAAGCGGAGCATTTTTGCACAAGGGTAGCCATAATTGATAATGGAAGCGTTTTGGTAAAAGGTGAGCCAAAGTATTTAATTGAATCTTGTGAAAACACTCACAATTTGGAAGAGGTGTTTATTGCATTTACAGGAAAAGAACTTCGAGATTATGCATAAGTTATGGGCATCTATATACAAGGAGTTTTTATTGCTCATTAGAGATTTGGGAGGACTCACCATTTTATTTGTAATGCCAATAGTTCTTATTGTAACCATAACATTAATACAGGATAGTTCTTTTAAAAGCATTAGTAAGTCTAAAATTCCCCTCCTGATTGTTGATAATGATAAGGGTTATATTTCTGAAAATATTTTTGAAGGAATCGCAACTCAAAATACATTTGATGTCATCCTAAAAGAGAGTGAAGAGGAAGCAAGAGACTTGGTTTTTAAAGGGGAATTCCAATTGGCAATTATAATTCCAGAAAACCTTTCCAAAGACCTAGAGCTTAAAATAAACCAGAATGTTGATGGTGTTTTGTCTGAATTTGGTTTTGAAGAAGAGGAGGGAACTGATGCTATTGTTGAAATAACCCCAAAAGAAGTAAGACTTTATTTCGATCCTGCGATACAATATGCATTTAAAGAATCGATTAAAAGTGGGATAGATCAAATGATTTCAAAAATAGAAACTCGTTCCATTTATAAAGCATTTCAGGAGCAATTGTCTGATGAAGAGTCCCAATTTTCATTCGATTCAGAAAGCTTTATAAGTTTTAAAGAGATTGTTCCTAAACTAAATGATCAGGAGATTCTTCCAAATTCCGCACAGCATAATGTGCCAGCTTGGACCTTATTTGCTATATTTTTTATAATAGTGCCTTTATCTATAAATATGGTGAAGGAAAAAAGCCAAGGAACCTTTGTTAGGTTGCGTACACACCCAGTTTCCTATGCAACTGTTTTAGGTGGTAAGACCATAGTTTTTTCTATGGTTTGTTTGCTCCAATTTGTCTTTATGTTATTAATTGGAGTGTATTTATTTCCTGCTCTTGGCTTGCCTACTTTGGATGTTTCTGAAAAAATATTTTTATTATTTATAGTTGCATTTTTTGCTGGATTAGCTGCTGTTGGTTTGGGATTGTTATTAGGGACAATTGCAAATTCACAAGAACAAGCAGCCCCTTTTGGGGCTACATTTGTAGTAGTATTAGCTGCAATTGGAGGGGTTTGGGTTCCCGTTTTTATGATGCCAAATTTTATGCAAGTTCTTTCTAATTTATCTCCTATGAATTGGGGGTTAAATGCTTTTTATGATGTATTTTTAAGGAATGTTGGTTTTCTAGAAATCTTACCCGAATTAGGTTTATTACTTTTGTTTTTCTTAATAACCACATTAATCTCAATTGTCTATAATAACAAAAAGAATGCAGTCTAAAATTATGAAAGAAATATGCTTTACAAGTCAGATTAGAGTGCGATTTGTAGAAACAGATCCTATGGGTATTGTATGGCATGGTAATTATATTCAGTATTTTGAAGATGGAAGAGAAGCTTTTGGACGACATCATGGGATTTCATATTTAGACCAAAAAGAAAACGGATTTACATCACCAATTGTTAAGTCGAGCAGTGAACATAAACACCCCTTGCGATTTGGTGAAGTGGCAACTATAAAAACAATCTTTGTAGATTCTCCAGCGGCAAAAATGGTATTTAGATATGAAATTTATAATGAGAAAAATCAAGTAGTGTGCACGGGTAAGACCACACAGGTTTTTCTAGGTAACGATGACAATCTATTTTTACATCTTCCACCATTTTTTGAAGCTTGGAAAAAGAAGGTTGGATTATTGAAGTAGAAAATGAGAGAGGCTTTTATAACACATCATAATGTAATTTCTTCCTTGGGGTTTTCTAGTGAAGAAAACTTTGAACACTTAAGAAATGAAGAATCAGGAATTCAAAAATTCCAAAGAGATAATGGAGATGAATATTATAGCTCTCAAGTAGATAAAGAATTAATAAATAATGCATTCTCGAAGATTGGAGATAGAACTCTTTATACCACTCTGGAGAAAATGATGTTACTTTCGATACATTCCATTTTAAAAGAGTCAAATCTTAAAATTAGTCAGAAAACAGGATTAATTATAGCAACAACTAAGGGTAATGTGGATGTGTTATCTCCAAAATCCAGTTTTTATAAGAATAAAAACAGGGCTTATTTACCAGAATTAGGAAAGCAAATTCAACAATTTTTTAATTTTAAGAATGAAGCTATAGTTCTTTCTAATGCCTGTGTTTCTGGAGTACTAGCAGTTGCTGTAGCACAACGTCTTGTTAAAGATGGAATGTATGACGATGTTATAATTGTAGGAGGGGATTTAGTTTCTGAATTTATTCTTTCAGGATTTACTTCTTTTCAAGCCATAAGTGACCAGCCTTGTCAGCCCTTTTCAAAAAACAGAAAAGGCATCACTTTAGGTGAAGCTGTGGCAAGCGCAATAGTTTCTTCAGAAAAAAGTAAAGATGCTGTTCAGGTTATTGGAACAGGTTCTTGCAATGATGCCAATCATATTTCTGGGCCATCCCGAACTGGAGAAGGGTTGTTTTTAAGTGTACAATCGGCATTAAATGAGGCAGGTGTTAAAAGTGAAGATATAGATTATATTTCGGCGCATGGTACAGCAACCAATTATAACGATGAGATGGAATCGATGGCTTTTGGTAGATTGAATATGTTGCATGCACCTATCAATAGTTTAAAGGGATATTATGGGCATACCTTAGGAGCTTCAGGATTATTAGAAACCATTATGGGAATAGAATCCTTAAAAAATAATACACTAATTGCATCCAAGGGATTTGATGAATTAGGAGTTTCTCAACCTATCAATGTAATCGAGAAAACAGAAACAAGAGAATTACAAGTATTTTTAAAAACAGCTTCTGGATTTGGAGGTTGTAATACCGCTGTAATTTTCAGGAAAATAGCTGATTAATTGACTTATATCAGAAAAGAAACGAATACTTATAGTAAATTTGCAAAATCAAAATTTAGAAGAAAATTTAACCATGTCAAAAAAACCATTAAGAGCTGTTGAAGCATTACAAGAAGCTCAGAAAATAGCTTTTGCACCTTATATTTTTCAAGCAAGTATATCCCTTAGGAAACTGGGAATTTTAAACTATATTTTTAATTGTAAAGACGGTGCGACTTTAGAAGAAATTTCTGAAGGAACTTCAGTGAGTGAGTATGGTGTTGGAGTTTTATTAGAAATAGCTGAAAGCTCAGATATTGTTAGTTTAGATGAAAACAATAAATACGAGTTAACAAAAACAGGGTATTTCTTAACTTTTGATAAAACAGTAAATGTAAATATCAATTTCAATAACGATATCTGCTATAAAGGATTGTATCATTTAAACGATTCTATTCTAAATGGAAAGGCGGAAGGCCTAAAGGAACTGGGAAATTGGCCAACTATTTATGAAGGACTTTCAAAATTAACCCCAGAACAAAATAAATCTTGGTTTGAGTTCGATCATCATTATTCAGACTATGTATTTAACGATGCTTTAGAAGTTGTTTTTAAAAGAAACCCTAAAAAAATATTTGATGTTGGTGCAAATACTGGAAAATTCGCTATCAGCTGTTGTAATTATAATAATGACGTTAATGTAACGATGGTTGACCTCCCGGGACAACTTAATGTCGCTTTAGCTAATGCGAAGAAGAACGGGTTTGATAATAGGATTGAAGGTTACGAAATAGATTGGTTATCTGAAAACCCACAAATACCAACTGGTGCAGATATTATTTGGATGAGTCAGTTTTTAGATTGTTTTTCGAAAGATGAAATCGTTAAAATTTTATCTACTTGCGCTAATTCAATGACTGAAAACTCTGAGTTGTTTATCATGGAAACTTTTACAGATCGTCAGAAGTTTGATAATGCGAAGTTTATATTAGAAGCAACATCGCTTTATTTTACAGCCATGGCAAATGGGAATAGTAAGATGTATAAAGCAACCGAATTTATGGACCTAATAGATAAAGCAGGATTGTATTTAGTTGAGGATATCAACCAAATTGGGGAGAACCACACAATTTTTGTTTGTAAAAAGAAATAATCCTATTGACAAAAAAATTATACATAGAAAATTATTGTAGTATAAAAAATAACAAGGTTTCTTTGAATGGAAACTTGATTTTTGAAGAAGGTTCCGAAGATATTAAGTCTTTTTTAAAAAGTGTTTATCAATATTTGGATCCAAAATATTCCAAATTTTTTAAAATGGATGCCTTAAGTAAATTGGCTTTTTTATCTGCAGAAATACTTTTGAAAGAAGAAGCGAAAAAAAATATTGCCATTATCTTATCAAATAATGCCTCTAGTTTGGATACCGATAGAAAATACCAAGATTCTATAAATGATAAAGAGAATTATTTTCCAAGTCCTGCAGTATTTGTATATACCTTGCCAAATATTGGAATTGGAGAAATAAGCATTCGACATCAATTAAAAAGTGAAAATGGTTTTTTTGTTTTTGATAATTACAATGCTAATTTTCATTATAATTATGAAAAGATCCTCATTCAGAATAATAAAAGTGAAGCTGTTTTGGCAGGCTGGGTTAATATAGATGAAGATTCTTACGAAGCTTTTTTATATTTGGTCTCTCAAAATGGTACAATAGAACATACAGAAAAAAATCTTAAACAATTATATAATAACTAAAAATGGAAGATTTAAAATTAGAATTAAAGAACAATATTATAGAATTATTGAATCTTGAAGACGTAAATGTGGATGAAATTAAGGACGATGATTCACTTTTCGGTGATGGTCTTGGTTTAGATTCTATAGATGCCTTGGAGTTAATTGTAATGCTTGATAAAGATTATGGTATTAGATTAACAGATCCTAAAGAAGGTAAAAAAATATTTGAATCTATCGAGATAATGGCTGCATACATTACGGAGCATAGAACTAAATAAGGATACTTTTATTACATGGGAAAAGGAGTAGCTATAACAGGAATGGGGATTATTTCTTCTATTGGTAATACAGTGGAAGAGAATTTTCAATCTTTAAGGCAAAAAACTCCTGGAATTTCTAAAATTGAAGGAATTTCTACCATTCATAAAGACCATATTAAAGTTGGTGAAATTAAAATTTCCAACGAAAATCTTAGTGACTTATTAAATCTACCTTCCTCAAATAATTATTCTAGAACTGCTTTATTAGCTGAAGTTGCTGCCAAAGAAGCATTGAAAAATGCTGGCATTACGAATGTAAATTCCTATAAAACTGGATTAATTTCAGCAACTAGTGTAGGGGGTATGGATCTTACTGAAAAGTTTTTTTATTCTCAATTTGAAGAAGAAGAAAACCGAAAGTATATAGAAAGTCATTCTGCTGGAGATTCTTCTACTAAAATTGCGAACAGTTTAGGAATCACAGGATTTGTATCTACTATAAGTACCGCATGTTCTTCTGCGGCAAATTCTATTATGTTGGGTGCAAGAATGATTAAAGCTGGAAAATTAGACAGAGTGATTGTTGGTGGTGCAGACTGTTTGTCGAAGTTTACCATCAATGGTTTTAAGACCTTAATGATTTTATCGGAAACCAATTGCAAACCTTTTGATGCTAATAGGACTGGTTTAAATCTAGGAGAAGCAGCAGCGTTTTTAGTATTAGAATCTGATGCCTGTGTTAAGGCAGATAATAAGAACGTACTTGGTTATGTTTCGGGATATGCCAATGCTAATGATGCCTTTCATCAAACCGCTTCATCTGTAGATGGCGAAGGAGCTACATTGGCCATGAAAAAGGCATTAAAAGTTGCAGGTTTAAGTTCGGTAGATATAGATTATATCAATGCACACGGAACCGCCACCGAAAATAATGATGCATCTGAAAGTGCTGCGATTCGTAGAGTTTTTGGAGATCATTTACCAAAAGTTAGTTCTACAAAAGCATATACAGGTCATACTTTAGCTGCTGCAGCGGCTATTGAAGCAGTATATTCTATTTTGGCATTACAAAACAATTTGATTTTTCCTAACCTTAATTTTGAAACCCCCATTAAAGAGACGAATATAATTCCTGAAACGGATTTACTTCAAAAAGACCTTCAACATGTGCTTTCTAATTCTTTTGGATTTGGAGGCAATTGTTCGACTTTAATCTTTTCAAAAGAGTAAATTATGGGGAACTATTATATAAACGGGATATCTTGTATTTCTGCTCAAGAAAGTTCAGATAACGAGCTAGGATTACAGAATTTCGTTGCATTAACAGAGAATGTTGTCCCCTTACAAAAACCCGATTATAAAAAATATATTAAACCAACAATGATTCGAAGAATGTCTGTTGGGGTAAAAATGGGAGTTGTAGCTTCCTCTATTGCTTTACAAGAAGCAAATGTCGAGATGCCTGAAGCCATTATAACAGGTTCTGGAATGGGTTGTTTAAGAGATTCTGAAAAATTTCTGAAAAACATTATCGATAATGAGGAACAGTTTTTAACACCAACAGCATTTATACAATCTACACACAATACTGTGGGTGCACAAATTGCTTTAGGATTGGGGTGTAAGGCATATAATGTAACTTATGTTCATGACGCAACCTCTTTTGAAACGTCATTGTTAGATGCTATGATGATGTTTGAGGAAGGGGAACAAAATGTTTTAGTGGGTGGTGTCGATGAAATTGGTCCATATACTACAGATTTACATAAGTTAGTTGGACATGTAAAAGAGGAGGAGACCTTGAAAAATAGTCTTTTAAAATCTAAAACTAAAGGTGCTATATACAGTGAAGGTTCTCAGTTTTTTGT
>MAAC01010475.1_pt1 | contig 39627 bp, 35 predicted proteins | sample 1115981 | NCBI WGS metagenome assembly MAAC01 (sample SAMN04961126, study PRJNA320927) | seawater metagenome | isolation source: sample BD02T64 sea water enriched with oil for 64 days | place: USA:Gulf of Mexico | collected 2013-07-27 | reverse complement strand
CTTGTTGTGAATGTAGACGTTCGAAATAATGGTTACAAACAGCTTTAAACTGTTTCCATATTTTATCACTATCTTTTCTCGGAACGTGTCCAATATTTTTCCAATCGTTTTGTATTTTTTTCATCAAAGGAGTAACAACTTCAAAATCCTCACTATCCTTATTTTCATCAGCAATTTTAATCAGTCCAAGTTTTTTATCTAGATTATTATATTGTTCTTGCTTCTGATTTTTGTAAAATACATTTTTCTCTTTATTAAAAGATTGAGTTGCCTCCTTAAACAAACTCCATATTTCTTTATTACTTGAGCGTGGAACTTTTCCTGATTCAAAAAATTTATCACGAAGTTCCTGCACTTTATTAATTGTATTTTGCCAACTTTGATGGTTTGTTTTAGTGCTGTTTACCAAAAGATTAATCTCGTTGATCAAATCTTTTTTTATAGTAACATTAGCCTCAAATACTTTCTCTAAGTCTTTTAGATGTTCTTGTCGTTTGTCATGAATTATTTTTGTTGCTGCACTAAATTTATCCCAAACATCATCTCTAAACTCTTTAGCTACAGGTCCTATCTCTTCTTTCCACATTTTATGAAGCATTTGTAATTCTCTAAATGCTTTATTACTGTTTTCATCTTTGGTTAGTTCTTCTGCACGACCAATTAGCCTTAATTTTTGTTCTAAATTATTTTTAAAATCTCGATCCCTGAATTCTCGATCTAGATGTAAAATGTCATAAAAATTTTCAACATGATGGTGGTAATTATTCCATACCGTATTGTATTTATCTCTAGGAATTGCTCCTGCTTCAAACCATCTTTCTTGAATACTTTTAAAATGTTTGAAAATAGTACTGGTTTTTTCTTTTTCGTTGAAAAGACCTTTTAATTCCTCAATTAAGCCTATTCGATTACTTAGGTTTTCGTTGAGGTCTTTCTCGCTGCCCAGTAGCCAGCTGGCGGTTTCTAAATTACGGGCCGAGTTGTAAATCTTTTGCTCGTTAATTGGGTCGAGCATAAAGAATTCGTCCTGGTAGTTGTAGGAGCTATGCAATATACCGGCGATACCTGCCATAAAAGCAAAAACTCTGTCTCCCTTGTAATCGCTGGAAAACGCCAGTAACAACGCGCTGTTAGCATATTTTCCGTTCAGCTCTGAGAATTGAATTTTCCTGGGATAGCTAAATAACTGTTTGGCTCTGGAGTTGATGTCAGTACCTATAGGCGCTTTTTTCAGCTCTTTAGGGTTGCGTTTGTAGAGTTTTTTTAGCAGTTCTGTCGCGTATTGATTAGTCTGGGTGAGATGGGTATCTATTACCATATCCAATTCTGACTTTGCCAGGGATTCAATTCTGAAGCTTTTATTGCCGCTGACACAGCCGCTGATAATGCTCAGCAGGCACAGTGATGCAAATAGTTTAAATACAAAGCGTATCTTTGACACAGTCGACTATCTCCGCTTGTCAGTTTAATGGATAATTAGCAGGGAGTGTACACTAGTTAGGCGCGAGTGATTTACAATCTAGTACCCCGATGGGCACTTAAGGAAATTGTTTTCGCTATTAAGTGCTATATCCTACAGAAAAATAGGGAATTGAAAATTGGAAAATCAAACGAAAGATTTAACAGCGATTAGGCGAGAGTACTGTGGTGTGGATTTTTTACGCTCGCAGCTGTCAGCTAATCCGGTACAGCAATTTTCAAATTGGTTTGAGCAGGCGCGGGAAATAAGACCTGATGATGTATCTTCGATGACTTTGGCAACCGCCAGTGCGAGTGGGATGCCTTCGGCGAGAATCGTGTTACTGAAACACTATGATGAGGGGGGATTCTGCTGGTACACAGATTATGAAAGTCAGAAAGGCCAGCACATAGCGGATAACCCCCAGGCTGAACTGATGTTCTACTGGAGCTCTCTGGAGAGGCAAGTGCGGATTCAGGGGCGGGTGCACAAGCTGGATCAAGCCAGTGCAAAGCGTTACTTCAATGAGCGCCCAAGGAGCAGTCAAATTAGTGCCGCGGCGAGTTTTCAGAGTCAGCCTATCGGTTCAAGAGAAGAGTTGGAGGGGGCGGTTACGCAGCTGCAAGGGCGCTTTGCAAATAGCGAAGTGCTAAAGCCTGAGCGCTGGGGAGGTTATTGTCTGGTGCCAAGTCGATTTGAGTTTTGGCAGGGGCGTGAAGGCAGGCTGCATGACCGGCTGGTGTATACCCTTACGACAAATCAGTGGGATATTCAGCGCCTGCAGCCCTAGCTTTAAATGTTTAGGCAGCGGTTAAGAAAAACCCTCAAACAGTTCAGGAGTTGATATTGCAAACAATAATACAAGATACAAGTGGAGCACCTGATGCAGCGGTGATTTGGCTGCATGGATTGGGGGCGGATGGTGCTGATTTTGTCGACGCAGTCCCCTATCTCAATTTACCGGCCAGTTTAAAGATACGATTTGTTTTTCCCAGCGCCCCGGTGCGGGCGGTCACCATAAACAATGGCCTGCAGATGCGCTCGTGGTATGACATTAAGGCGATGTTACCCAGACGGGTGACAGACGAGCGGCAGTTACAGGAGTCGGTGCAGCAAGTGTCGCAGCTGGTTGAGGAGTTGATTGGCCAGGGAATCGACGCGGCGCGAATTATATTGGTGGGCTTTTCTCAAGGTGGTGCTGTCGCCTATGAATTAGCGCTTACCGGAGAGAGGAATGTTTCGGGGGTTGCTGCTATGTCTACTTATATGCCACGAGAGCTTAGCGCAGAAGATTATACTGCAGTTCCAAGTCTGAATATTCTGGCCATTCATGGAGACGCAGATGATGTTGTGCCTTGCGCACTCGGCGAGAGCGCTGTTACAGCATTGCAGCAGTTCGGGTTTTCAGTGCGCTGGCAGACTTTTCCTATGGCTCATGAAGTGACGCTACCTTCTTTAACCTTATTAGGCGACTGGATCGCCAAACAACTAACGAGTTAATATCATGCAAGTATCAGAAGATAATGTTGTCTATTTCCACTATTCGCTACTGGATGAGAAAGGGGCTGTGATTGAAAGCTCCAGGGATCATTCTCCTGTCGCTTTTATCGTCGGTAAAAAACAGATAGTACCCGGTCTGGAGCAAGCAATGCTGAGTAAGTCGGCTGGCGCTAAGTTTCAGATTAAATTAAAACCAGAGCAGGGCTACGGTGTCTGGGATGAAGCTAAAGTATTCGACATCGACGCCAGTGTTTTTGCACAAGTGCAAGGCCTTGAAGAAGGTTTTATGTGTCATGTGACAGACCCAGAAGGTGAGCAGCAGCTGGTTACAGTGATGGAAATAACCCCGGAGCTGGTTACCGTGGATGCTAATCACGCTTATGCCGGTCTGGATTTAAAGTTCTCGGTGGAAATAACGGAAGTCAGAAAAGCCACTGCTGCAGAGCTTGAGAGCTCTAGTGTCGCATAAAAACCAATAAAGATAGTAGCAGTCGGCTCCGGCTGCTCTGATAAATGTTGCATTAAAGATCAATGGGGATTCTTTAATGCTGGTGTAAGGACCTGACCTTTACAGCTAGCATGCATATATAAGTACTGTATTTTACTTGCAGCGCTTTGTTTCAAATGAATCGTCAACTGCATAAGGCTTTGACTATGAGCCAACTCCGTTAGGGGCATGGATAAATAGTTGCCAATGGCTAAACTGCTCTCTCTCTCTCTCTCTCGAGTATCTATTAAATCTCTGTGCCTTTCAATGGCGTCTTGGCCTCTGCGTTTCGAATAGCTGTAATGATGCAGCAAGATAGCGACGTAACTTACTGTGCCTGCTACATTTTTTCCTGCCACTCTAACTCGCCAATATGAACGTTTAGCCACTCAAAACCAATACGCTTAGCGACAGCGGATGCCCCATCCAGGCTCTTAAACTCCCTCTCTTTGTTTCCCCTTTGCAAATCTAAAGTCATCACATTGTCGTCCTTAGTGACAAATTTTAAGGTCCAGCCGCGCGACATTGAAATGGGTATCGCCTGGCAAGATTCAAAAACACTGGCGTTAAAAAGTAGTTTAATTTCTTTTTCTTGCATCGTCTTAACTCCTAAATGACTCGTCATAAACTAATTAAGATTAATTATATATCTAAGATGATGATAATGCAACTATATAAGGGTGAATTTGATGATATAAACATATGATTTATAACGATTTAATAATAAATTATGTTTATATCATCTCAAAGAAGTATATTTCTAAATTATTGTAAAATAGAGACTAAATAAATATTATTTTCTATCTATAGATAGATCAAAAATAGGTTTAGATGAATCAAAATTATATTAATGATATCTCTCTATTTATATTTGCGATATTAAAGGTATAGCGGGTAGACGGAGGATTTTGCAGCTGGAATTGTCGCTGTAAAAAGGCTTTGCTGCGCACATTGAATGCTTCCAGGCACAGGGAGAGTGGTCACTGTTTAAATTTCTTAAGTTCGAGGCTAAGAGTCAATGAGAGTAGTTTGGGTCGTGCTGGCGTCGGGGCGGGCTAACAAGTTGGTTGTGCATACGCCCTGGAGAATAAATAGAGATACTCACCAGAGTACAGGTAAGGGTTCTATCGGCGAGCTTAGAGCCGTTAGCGGGCTCTAAACCTAGAAGCTATGGCAGAGGATATAGATAAATAAAGGTAACCCCATTGCTGGAATTACCTTTGTCTATCAGCGGGACTTGGTCCCGGTTGCATCAGAGGCGCTCAAAGGTTAGCCATGTTGCGCTATGGCGAAGCTTAGGCTGTCACTATGATGACGCGTATCGCCTCAAGCTTGAGCTGCAGGCTGGAGGCATACTGTTGCAATTGGGTGAGGGCTTCGCGTTGGTAGTGGATTTCTGACTCGCGGATGTTGGGGTTGATACTCGCCAGGGCTTGCAATCTGGAAATTTCAACTTGCATATGGCTGTTGATATTCGCCATCGCTTTATCAATCATTGCCGGCTGTTGAGTTTTGGCGATCTTTTCAATTTTCACAATCAGCTGCTCAATCTGATCACGCGCGTGTTTAATTAAGTTTTGCGCACTTTTATTGGGAACCCTTTTCGCCAGAGTGTCGATGTTTTCAGAGCTGATAATAGCGGAGAGATTAGTGCCATTTGCATCTAACAATATGCGGTGGGTTCCCTGTTCAATGTACCTGTTTAGTTGCAGTGATTTCGGGGCGGCGCAGTGTGGAGTGAAGATAGCCTCTATCAACAGCGATCCCTGTTGCAGTGGCGGCAGCTTAAGAGTGCAGAAGGCTGTATTTCCATAGTCGCCACTGAGCATCATATCCATAGCGCCTATTACCAGTGGGTGCTCCCAGCTGAGGAATTGCAGGTCATCTCGCGACAGCGCGTGATCTCGATCCCAGGTGGCGGTCATGCCCTCTTCTGAAAGGCCTGGGAAGTGATGGGTGCGCATGTGATCGCCGGGGTGTAAAGTGAAACTGTAGTTATCATAAGCTTGCACATCTACACCAAAATAATCACACAGCTGCTCAACGTATTTGGCCAGTGCTTGTGGGCTACTGGCCCGGTCCACGCGATCGAGGATTTTCTCGGCAGGCAGGGCTCTACAAGAGTTAAGCTCGAGCATTTTGTCGCGTCCTAATTGCAGCTGTTGTTCAAGCACCTGGCGACGGTTGCGGGTAAGTTCTAACAATTGATCAACGTCTTGCTGCTCTGCACAATCAAAGCACTGAAACAGTTGCTGTTTGTATTTGGCAAACAATTGCATGCCGATTGAACAGCTGTGTTCGAAAGCGTTACAGCCCTGATGATACCAATCCAGTAGTATTTGCTGGGCGCTGTCCTGGTAGTAAGGCACATGTATTTGAACGTTGTTTTGCTGGCCGATACGATCTAGTCGACCGATACGCTGCTCTAATAAATCCGGGTTTAGCGGTAAGTCGAAGAGTACGATTTTGCTGGCGAATTGAAAGTTTCTACCCTCGCTGCCTATTTCCGAGCAGATTAATATTTGTGCATTATCTTCCAGATCGGCGAAGTAGGCGGCGGCGCGGTCGCGGTTGATCAGTGACATGCCCTCGTGGAAAGCGGCGGAGCGAACCCCCTCGCGTAGTCTTAAGTGATCTTCCAGGGCGATCGCTGTTTCTGCGTTGGCGCATATCAGTAATATTTTTTCATAGCGATATTGTTGTAGCCAGTCAACTAACCAATTAACCCGTGAGTCGTGATACAACCAGTCCTGGCCCGAAACCAATTCAGGTTGCAGTTTTTCTATAATGCTAATTTCGTCGGCAATGGCTTCGTACAGCTCGGGTTTTGGCAGTGGGTGCGGATGTAATTCTCTTTTCGGGAAGCCACTGATGGCGGCGCGGGTATTTCTAAACAGAACCCTACCAGTACCGTGCTGATCTAGCAGCTGCTCTATAATGTTTTCAATGCTCGCAGCTGCATTTTCGGGGCTTATCTGCTGTTGAAATTCCTGAAATTGCTCGGCGCTTAAATACTGCTGTAGTTGCTGGTCAAAACGACTTTCAACAATATCGACAGTGGCATCTGCTGCTAACAGCTGCTTGATAAAGTCGCTTAAAGGGCGATAGTCCCGCTCTTCCTGCTTAAATTTCTCTAAGTCGTAATACCTGTCGGGATCTAATAATCTCAGCCGTGCAAAATGACCTTCAACACCGAGCTGTTCCGGGGTTGCTGTCAGTAATAGCAGTCCGGCAGTGCGTTTGGCCAAAGCTTCAATTATCTGATATTGGGGACTGACCTGGGTCTCGCTCCACTCTAAATGGTGGGCTTCATCCACTATCAATAGATCCCATTGAGCTACCTCAGCTTGCTCTACCCGGTGCGGATTTTCGCTAAGAAAATCCAGAGAGCAGAGGATTAGCTGTGAGCTTTCAAAGGGGTTGATTTCGAGCATATGCTCGGGAACCTGATCGTCTTCTAATAAGTCTAAATCTATGTCCGGGGTTTTATGTTCGATAGCCAGGCAGCGATCTTCATCTAAAATACTGTACATAAGGTTGAAGCGTCGCAGCATTTCAACTAACCATTGATGAACCAGCGAGTCAGGTACAACAATTAAGATCCGTTGTGCTCGGTCAGTGATTAGTTGCTGGTGTAAGATCAATCCCGCTTCTACGGTCTTTCCCAGACCCACTTCGTCTGCCAGCAATACTCTGGGAGCGTGTCTATTGGCCACTTGCGAGGCGATATAAAATTGATGGGGTAATAATTGTACCCTGGGTCCCAACAGCCCACAGACTCCAGATTGTTGGTGGTTGTGTTGGTGGGCTAATGTTTCGACCCGCAGCCGAAAAGATTTTAGTTTGTCTATCTGCCCGGCAAATAACCTATCTTGCGGTTTGCTAAAGTGGACGAAACTATCCAGATCGATTTCTGCAATAGCAACAGTTTCATCATCGTCATTGCTGCATTGGTAGATGAAGCATCCCTGTTCTTCGAGGCGCTGTTGGATAATGTATGAATCACCTTGTTGATCTGAAATTTCTTCGCCTACGTTGTAGATTACCCGACTCAGTGGAGCGTTGTCAGTCGCATAAGTTCTGCGCTCGGCGACTGCGGGGAAACTGACTTCTATGCGCCGGTTTTCGCTACTGACGATGATGCCTAGGCCCAATTCAGATTCAGTGTTGCTGATCCAGCGCTGTCCTGGGACAAATTCTTCAATTCTCATTCTCTAACCCGTGTTGGTCTGTTGATGCAAAAGTATAAGTAAAACTGTGTTGATGGTTTTTCTAGATATTTTGTCGCTGCATCGAAAAGTAGCAACGATCTTGCTTGCGCTGTGGATCGATTAGTTTATTCCCTTTAAGTTAGCTGTGGAAGCTGGAAAAATACTCAAATCCAATACAAGCGCTGCTAGCTATTTTTGTTTTTAGCTTCAATCCACTGCGCCATGTATTTAGTGCTTTTGTGCTGGTGGTGACGCAGCATCTGGCCAACGAAGTTCTCTGACCTATGGGACTCTAAATTGGCTATTAATTTGTCGATTGTAGTTCCCAGCTGCTGGGTCAATTGTAGTTTGTTGTAACAGTTCTGGATAATGATAGCTCCATTATCTGCAGCTTGCTGCCACTTCTGTGATGATTGGTACAATTCGACAGCTGCCGTGGCGATGGCATCGACAGAGTTTTCAACCTGCCCCGGCCAGGGGTGGTCGCCACTCATCGCCTCGGCGCCGACCCCCGTTGTGATGCTAGGAGTGCCAACAAGCATGGCGTCAGTGAATTTACCTTTAATACCCGCGCCAAATCGCAGTGGTGAGAGGCAAACTCTGGCATTGCTTAACACATCGAGAGCATTTTCTGCCCAGCCGCGGATATAAAACCCCTGTTTGGGATTATGTAAGTCCGTTACCTTCTTCGCCGGGTAGGCGCCGTATATGTGCAATTGTGCGCTGGGCATCAATTGTCGGATCTTCGGCCAGATACTCTGCTTAAGCCATAAAGTTGAATCCCAGTTGGGGGGATGCCGAAAATTGCCAATAGTGACAAAATGTTGTCTCTGAGTAAACGTTGTTGGCTGTTGTCCCAGGGGTTCTAACATGAAAGGTAAATGCATTAAAAGCTGCGGCGGAACATTAAAATACTGCGTCAACAAGTCGATTTCGAAAGAGGAGATCATCAAGCTTAAGTCGCAGCGATAAATGGCTGCAAGTTCTCGCTGACATATATCAAGCCCGCTCATCTGACCATACAAGCTTTGACCATGGTTGTATTGCAGGTCGATTTCCCGGTCGTTTTTCAGTGCTTGTTTTAGTTGACGCTGCCTGACTTCACGCAAACTGTGTAGGTCTTCTGTGTCGAGAATGCGAATGCAGTTGGGGCACTGTTGCTCTACCCGCCAACCAAACTGCTCTTCCATCATAAATCTATCGAAGAGCACAATGTCTGGCTGCAACTGCTTTATCCAGAGGTCAAAACTAGCGCAATTTAAGTTGATGTTATGCTCTTCTATTCCACTATCTGCAAGTATTTCGCGATGCTCGCTGAGCTGAGCCGGGCTGGCAAAGATGACTCTGTGACTGCGCTGTTTGAAGTAATGCAGCAGTTGCATCATCCGAGAACCGGCGGCAGAAGAGTTTGGTTCGGGCCAGACATAACCTATAATAACTATACTGGCTATATCTTTAGTGTCAGAAGAGATTGGAGTGTGGGGCATAATTTAACAGTGAAGACCTGTGAATAGTCGATTAAATGTCGGCTGTCAGGGAGAATGAAAACGTTAGAATATTTACGCAAATCATTGGGAAGTAAAATTTAACTGGCAATATTTTACTATAATAAATTCAGTGAATAAAAGATTTATTGTAACTTTTGGTTTTTGTCTGAACCAGCTTTACTGGCTATTATAAGTTCGGCTCGTTGCCGGGAAGTGTTTGCAGTATTTGTCAGTGCTGTTAATAGCATCACATTGCTGTCAGGCCGGCCAAAAGCCTAAATCTGCGGCCAGCTGTCTATGTTCTCTATTATGTTCATTGGATTTATTATGTATTATTACTGCACTAACGAGTTGTAGATAAAACAATAAGATCGGCTTAAAACTAGTTGCTAATAATGTAACGGCGTTATGACACACACCTGTATTCCAAGCCATCAATGCCGTGTTTTAATATAAATTACCGAATTAACAAGGTTTTCGCTGCCTGATAAAAAACCGCTTGCACTGCAGTCAATATGTGCGGCGCTGTTTTAGTACTTGGGTGTATTAGCCAGGAGCGGCTATTATTAATAGCTGCTAGACAGATGAAAGGTATTTCAAATTATTGTACTGCTGAGATAAACCTAAACAATTACATACAAGGATAAGCTATGAGTCAATATGAGCGCGGATCATGGATCCCCGAGGCATTAAATAGTAAAGGCTACACATCTGTCTTAGATGTGTTCGAGCAGTCTTGTATTAACTTTAAAGACAAGCCGGCTTACAGCAGTTTTGGTAAAAGTATTAGCTTTGCTGAGCTCGATCAGCTGGCGAATGCTTTTGCCTATTATTTACAACACAGCACTAACTTACAGCCGGGTGATCGAATAGCGATTCAGCTGCCAAATATATTACAGTATCCGGTGACTTTATTAGGGGCTTTGCGAGCCGGGCTGATAGTGGTGAATACCAACCCACTTTATACACCCCGAGAGTTACAGCACCAATTTAATGATGCGCAAGTGAAGGCGCTGGTGGTCTATGAAGGTGTTGCTACTAATGCACAGAAAGTGCTTAAGCAGACCGAGATAGAGTATGTGTTCACTACCAACTTGGCAGATTTACACGGGTTTGTCTCGCGGAATTTGATCAATAATGTGGTCAAATATGTGAAAAAAATGATACCGGCTTTTTCTTTACCGGGGTCGATTAGCTTGCGTACAGCGATTGTGCAGAACTACAACAACAAGCCGGACGCGGTCAGTAAATGTGCTTCAGATGTCGCTGTGTTGCAGTACACTGGCGGTACTACCGGCGTCGCAAAAGGGGTTATGTTAACTCACGGAAATTTAGTGTCGAATATGTTGCAGGCGTCAGAGGTGATCAGTAAGGCACCTGGGCACTGGAAAGACGTGGTGATCGCGCCGCTGCCTCTGTATCACATCTATGCTTTCACTATCTCGCTGATAGTACTGGAAGCGGGAGGATTGAGTGTGTTGATTGCCAACCCCAGAGATATTCCGGGGTTTATTAAAGAGCTGCAGAAGTGGAAGTTTAGCGCTTTTCTGGGTTTAAATACTTTGTTTGTCGCCCTGTGCAATAAAAAAGCTTTTCAACAATTAGATTTTGACAATTTTTGTCTGACCATATCTGGAGGAATGGCACTCACTCATGACTGTGCTCAGCTGTGGAATAAAACCACAGGGCAAGCGATAATGGAAGGCTATGGTTTAACGGAGGCGGCACCGATAGTCGCGGCTAATCCCGTCAATGATATTATCATTGGCACTATTGGTATGCCCGTGGCTGAGACTCAAGTACGTATTATTGACAGTGAAGAAAATGATTTACCGGTCGGGGAGGCGGGCGAGCTATGCGTTCTTGGGCCGCAAGTGATGAAAGGTTACTGGCAGCGTGAGCAGGCCAGTCTGGAGACGTTTACTGCAGATGGCTATCTGAAAACAGGAGATATCGCCACTTTAGATAGCAGCGGTCGTCTGCAGATAGTAGATAGAGCGAAAGACTTAATTATCGTCTCGGGATTTAATGTTTACCCCAATGAAGTCGAGGACGTCGCTTCATCTAACCCTAAGGTGTTGGAGTGTGCAGCTATTGGCGTTAAAGATGACAGCTGTGGTGAGAAAGTTAAATTGTTTGTGGTGCCCTCGGACTCAAGTCTGCAGGTAGAAGAATTACGCGCTTATTGTAAAGACCAATTAGCGAAATACAAAGTACCCAGAGAAGTTGAGTTTGTGCAAGAGCTACCTAAATCAAACGTCGGTAAGGTACTGAGAAGAATGCTGCGTGAATAGCGCTGGCAGCTAACAATGCCACTGATTTAAACTACAAGCTAGAGTGCTCGTAGTTTAAGTTGGGTGCCGCAAAGGGCCAAAATCATATCACTGATCAATAGCCAGCAATCACCTTGCGCCATGCCTTTAATAATTTGATCTGCCATCGCACTCTGCCTGAGCAGCTGCTCTAAAACTGGAAATTGCTGGGTCGTGGCCGACTGTTTCAAGTGCTGTTTTTTCTTTCCCCATACCCTGTTTTTAGCGCAAAGAGACTCGTAGCTCAGGCCTTGACTGAGACCGGTTTTAATTGCGTGTAATAGGCGTATTTCACGACTGATAGCCCATAAGATGATTGTCGGTTCGACCCCCTCTTGTTTTAGCACTTGCAGTATCTTTAAGCTGCGCTCACTCTGGGAAAATATTACTGCGTCCATTAAAGCAAAGACATCGTATCTGGAGCTGTCTGATACACTGTTAACGATATCTTCGGCGCTCAGTCGTTTATTGCTGTGCTGTAGCTGTAGTTTATCTAGTTCTTGTTTGGCCGCGAGTAAGTTTCCCTCGATGCGTTCACATAAAATATTGACCGCCTCATCGTCCAGCTGCAAGTTTAAATTGCCAGCGCGTTTTTTTAACCAGGCGGGTAGTTGCTGGGTTTCAATTGGCCAAATTTCTACGATCAAACCTTTTTGCTCGATACTTTTGTACCAGGCTGATTTTTTAGCCGCCGCGTCCTGCTTGTCAGCGATAATTAACAAGGTGTTTTCGGCGGGAGCGTACTGTAAATACTCCTGCAGAATTTTTGCCGCAGCCTTATTGATTTTTTGACTGCCTAGACGGATTTCAATTAATCTATTTTCAGCAAATAATGACAGGGCGTTGGCGCATTCCAATAGATATTCCCATTTGAAACCCGACTCCACGAAAAGTACTTCGCGCTCTTCAAATCCCTGCTGTTTTAAGTGCTGGCGGATCGCATCGCAGCTCTCATCGATCATCAGCGGCTCGTCACCGCACACCAGATAGGTTTGTGAAGAGCTTTTGTTTAAATGCCCTGCAAGCTGGTCAGGTTTTATCTTCATTTAATTCTTAGGCGAGCAGCATATTGTCTGAGGATTTGCTGGGAGAGATCGCGCCACAATTCACTGTTCAAGAAAGCTTCTCTGGAGTTGCTGGCTGCGGCATCGTTGGCATCATACTGGAAAGTACGTTCGGAAAAGGCCTCCAGGTTACTGGCAATAACCTGCTCCTCGCCATCGAGGATGTCGAAAGAGAGCTCTCCGCGCAACGTGTACTCGTCAACTTTGGCGGTGGTTGTGATCGTTGTCGAAATACGGCGAAAATTTACGCTGCTGACTATGATTTGGTAGTCAGCGTTGCTCTCTAATCGCAGGCTGTTCTGTTCTGCAATCGCCTTAAAGTGCTTATGCAGAGGACTACTCTGAAAAGCTGATTGTCCCTGTACAACTAACCAAACAGATTGAGCTTCAACCGGGATCTCAATGTTGCCACGTAAACTAAAACCACAGCCGATCAACAAACTGAAAAATAGGCTAGTTGCTATCAGGCGCATATTGCTCCAGCGAATAGTTTTGGTGAGTGCAAGCATTCAAACTCCTTGAAACTGTGCCCGCTAGCGACTGTTGGGGCAAGTATAAAATTAGTGGTTAGCTTGCAATACCCGGTTCAATACAGCCGGGCATTGCAACAGTTGTTAGCCAACAACAATATTGACTAATTTACCCGGTATGATGATTTTTTTGCGGATAGTTTTATCGGCAATAAATTTTTGTACATTTTCCAAACCCAGGGCTGTATGTAAGATCAGGTCTTCGTCTGCATCCGCGGCAATAGACATTTTTCCTCTCACTTTGCCGTTGACAGAAATGACCATTTCAATATTCGCCTGGACTAATGCTGATTCATCAACCTGGGGCCATTTGGCATCAATCAGTTGTGCGCCGTGAGACAGTTCGCTCCACAATTGCTGAGTAATATGCGGAGTGATAGGTGCCAGTAGTAGAACACAAGTTTCCAGCGCTTCGCCGACCACAGCAATGCCCTGATCACTGTTATCTTTGAACTTGGCGATGCTGTTAGTGAGTTCCATGACTGCTGCTATCGCAGTATTGAAGGTTTGCCTAGCATCAATGTCATGGCTGACTTTTTTAATACTCTGGTGAACTTTGCGTCTCAATTCACTCTGCTGCTCATTGAGAGCATCAATGTCCAGGGTGACGGTTTTGTTTGTACTAGTGTGTTCGTGCACTAGTTTCCACAGACGTTTTAAGAAGCGCTGTGCTCCCTCTACAGCAGAGTCCGACCATTCCAATGACTGCACTGGTGGTGCGGCAAACATCATAAATAGACGCACAGTATCTGCACCGTATTTATCGATCATCGTCTGTGGGTCGATGCCGTTATTTTTCGATTTAGACATCTTAGTGATGCCGCCGTGACTAACAGGTAGGCCGTCGTCTTTGTGCACTGCTGATAGGGTTCTGCCTTTATCATCAGTTTCGACTACAACATCGCTTGGTGAAATCCAGGTGATACCTGTGGTCTCATCACCACGATAGTAAGTATCGGCGAGTACCATACCCTGGCACAGCAGTCTTTTGAATGGCTCATCTGAATCGACCAGACCTTCATCGCGCATTAGTTTGTGAAAGAACCTTGAATACAGCAAGTGTAAAATCGCGTGTTCTATACCACCAACATATTGATCGACAGGTAGCCAGTAATTGGCTTTCTCGGGATCGAGCATCGCATCGTTGGTGCCACGGCTTGCATAGCGAGCGTAGTACCAGCTTGACTCCATAAAAGTATCGAAAGTATCAGTCTCGCGCTCGGCATCTGTTCCACACTCAGGGCATGACGTCTCAATAAAGCTGCGCATCTTTTTGATCGGAGAGCCGCTGCCATCAAACTCTACATTTTCTGGAAGAAGTACAGGTAATTGCTCTTCAGGTACTGCGACAGGACCACAATCAGGGCAGTTGATCACAGGGATTGGAGCTCCCCAGTAACGCTGTCTGGATACGCCCCAATCGCGAAGGCGGTAGTTGATGGTTAATTTTCCTTTGCCAAGTCGCTCAAGTTCAGAGGCAATAGCTTTAAAGGCGATATCGTAATCAAGGTCATCAAAATCACCGGAGTTGATCAGTACTCCTTTCTCGGTAAAGGCTTCTACGCTGATATCCGCAGTCTGTTTGTCGTCACTGGGGCGGATAACCTGGGTAATATCAAGGTTGTACTTAGTGGCGAATTCCCAGTCTCGTTGATCGTGGCCGGGGACGGCCATCACTGCACCAGAGCCGTAATCCATCAATACAAAATTGGCAGTCCAAACAGGCACTTTTTTTCCGGTCAGAGGGTGAGTCGCTTCAAACCCTAGTGACATGCCCTTCTTTTCCATGGTCGCCATATCAGCTTCGGCAACTTTAATGTTTTTACATTCATCGATAAAGGTCGCCAGCTCTGGGTTGTTCTGAGCAGCTTTGAGTGCCAGTGGATGTTGTGCTGCCACGGCAAGGTAAGTTACCCCCATCAAAGTATCTGGGCGGGTAGTAAAAACTTCTAATTCGGTTTCTGTATCTACAGTAAAACTGAGTTCTACACCGTTAGAGCGACCAATCCAGTTTTTTTGCTGGGTGCGCACTTGCTCCGGCCACTCTGTCAGTTGATCTAAGTCATCAACTAATTGATCGGCGTAGTCAGTAATTTTTAAGAACCACTGCGGGATTTTTTTGCGCTCAATCAATGCCCCTGAACGCCAGCCACGACCATCGATGACTTGCTCGTTGGCCAGTACTGTCTTATCTATCGGGTCCCAGTTAACTTCGGACTCTTTTTTATAGACCAAGCCTTTCTTCATTAGCTTAGTAAAGAACCACTGTTCCCAGCGATAGTATTCAGGGTGGCAGGTCGCAAGCTCTCTGTCCCAGTCATAACCAAAACCCATACGCTGCAATTGGCTGCGCATGTAGTTCATGTTTTCATAGGTCCAGTTAGCCGGGGCGACGTTGTTTTTCATCGCGGCATTTTCCGCAGGCAGGCCAAACGCATCCCATCCCATAGGCTGTAAAACATTTTTTCCCTGCATGCGCTGGTAACGGGAAATAACATCACCTATGGTATAATTTCTAACGTGGCCCATGTGCAGCTTACCGCTGGGGTAAGGAAACATAGAGAGGCAGTAAAACTTCTCTTTTTCGGGATCTTCGTTACAGGCGAAACTGTTATTGTCTTGCCAGTATTGCTGAACTTGCGGTTCTATCGTTTGTGGTTGGTATTGTTCGTTCATCTTAGATACTTTAGGAAGCTAATAGACTATAACCATAGAGGATCACTCTAGGGAATATGCCAGGAAAATTTGATCCATAGCATACCTTAAAGCTAAAGCCATAAATACAGCATAGATAGCAAAATTGTATCTTTTGGAGGTTATTATGCAGCCGGATAAACAAACAGAGAAAAAAAATGCAGCAGCGCAGAAAGGCAGCTTAGTTGACGCCTATAATCGCATAATTCAGAGAATGACAAAATCGGGTTTGAAGACTGCGGATAATTCTGCCGCTATGTTGCGTGAAATAGTTGATGAAGCTATTGCACTAGAGCAAACAGCGGTGGAAATGAGCAGTGAGGAAATACATTTACTGGCAGGGTATGTCCATCGTGATATGAAATTGCTGGCTTTTTACTTACACGAGACTGAAAGAGGTTTAGCCAGCTGGCTAAACTTTGATTTGGCAATATTGGAGCAATCGGTAAAGGAGCAATTTGTACATTTGGCAGATCAAACTCTTATCGAAAATTTGGCCCTGCGAGAAAAGCTTGATTGTTCATCTGTTCAGTATCTCAGTGGTGAAGTGTGCACGTTGGGAACGCTGCGCTGTTTAAATTGCGGCACTCATTACCAACTGCTGAAAACAGAAGTTATCCAACCATGTAAAGAATGCGCTTGTGATTGTTTTGAGCGCAGCTCGAAATAGGATAAAGTTTTTTACTGCACAAGCCCACACAGTGCTGCCTTTGCAATTAGCGGCTCTGTGGCAAACATAAAACCGCGATGCCGATAATTTAAGCATGCAAAAAGATTGTCGCGAACCGGTGCTACATAACAAAACTCCAGTCGCTGCAAATTTTGTGATTTTAGTTAGCACTTATGGAAATATACAGCTCTCTTTAGCGACAGGCTGCAGTAGCATTGGTCTTGGTTGCTATTCAAGCCAGAGAATGCTTTGTTCCACTATAAGAGCGTATCTAGAGCATAAATTACTTTTAAAATCTCTCAGCGCTACAGCGATAAGTGTTTAAGTATCAGGGTTGTTTGTGAATTTGCATTCCCCTGCTAGATATTCAATCGCCCCTTTGCATCTGCAGCCTTTAGGAGGCTGCTGGGTATGACATACAAATGTAAGTCAAAGGCGTTGCCCATAAGCTGAATTCTCCTCTCAAGGTCATGTTGTACAGCACTACCGAAGTGATAGTTATTTGCTTATGTGTGTGAATACATTTGCGCTGTCATGGATATGTCATAAAATTCTATAAAAATAAAATACTTAATTGCATAGATATTTTTAGCCGCTATTAAGTGTTAGGATTTCCTGCACGGTAAAGTAGATCTAAGCATAAAAAAATAATACTCAGTGGTAATAGGGAGATAAAAATGAAAAAAAGCGCATTGTTAACATTAGCTGCATTCACTGGTCTAGTTTCGCTTTCTGCGACAGCGGGCGCCAGCGCGCCGCAGTGGGAAAAAGACAAAAGCTACAAACTGACAATTTTACATACCAATGATAACCACGGTCGCTTTTGGTCTAACCGCCACGGTGAATACGGTATGGCTGCACGTAAAACATTAATTGATAGTATCCGTGCAGAAGTTGCTGCTGGCGGTGGACAATTACTGTTGCTATCGGGTGGCGATATTAATACTGGGGTGCCGGAGTCCGATTTGCAGGATGCAGAGCCGGATTTTAAAGGCATGAGTATGATAGGTTACGATGCAATGGCTATCGGTAATCACGAATTCGACAATGAGCTTGCAGTGATCCGCAAGCAAGAGGGCTGGGCTGACTTTCCTTTTCTTGCGGCCAATATTTACGATGAAAAGAGTGGCAAGCGTCTTTTCAAACCCTACCATATATTCAATAAAGGTGATTTGCGCATCGCGGTCATGGGCTTAACCACTGATGATACCAAAAAGCTGGGTAACCCAGAGTTTATGGGTAATATAGCTTTCACTAAACCGGTTGATGAAGCTAAAGCCTTAGTACCGCAACTGCAAGAAAAAGCGGATGTGATCATAGCCACTACCCATATGGGGCACTATCAAGATGCTGCATTTGGTATCAACGCACCGGGTGATGTCACATTAGCACGCTCTGTCAGCGGTCTCGATATGATCATCGGCGGCCACTCCCAGGATCCGGTCTGTGCAGATGCTCAAGGGCAGATGATTACAAAGTACAAAGCCGGTATGGCCTGTATGCCTGATACACAAAATGGCACTTTGATCATGCAGGCGCACGAGTGGGGTAAGTATGTAGGCCGTGCAGATCTGGAATTTAAAAATGGTGAACTTAACTTAGTTAGCTACCAGTTGATTCCGGTAAACTTAAAGAAAAAAGTAAAAAATGCGGAAGGCAAAAAAGTCAGAGTATTAGTTGCTGATGAAATTGCAGAAGATACCGAATTAAAAGCATTTTTAACCCCTTATCAAGAGCAGGGGCAAGAGCAGCTACAACAGAAAATCGGTTCTGTTGATGGCAAGCTTGAAGGCGATCGCGGTGTGGTGCGTTTCCAACCTACCAATATGGGGCATCTAATTGCTCTGGCGCAGATGGAAAAAGTAGGTGCCGACTTGGCTGTAATGAACTCTGGTGGTATCAGAGATAGTATTGCGCAAGGGGATATTACTTACAAAGACGTATTAAAAGTACAGCCATTTGCCAATATCGTGAGCTTCGTGGAACTGGACGGTAAGGAGCTTTGGGACTATCTTGCAGCAGTTGCCAGCAAGCCGATTGACAGCGGCGCATTTGCGCAGTTTGCCGGCGTTGACTTAACTATTACTAACGGCGAGCTGAAAACCGCCACAGTTAATGGCCAGAAAATAGACGCTGCCAAGACTTATCGTATGGCTATCAACAGCTACATAGCTTCTGGTGGTGATAAGTATCCTGCATTAAATACTCATGCAGGCTATGTGAATAGTGGTTTTGTCGATGCAGAAGTATTAAAAGATTATATCCAAAATAACTCCCCTTTAAGTGCTAATTCGCACAATAAAGGTAATGTTATTCGCAATTAATAATAATTTATTATTGAATATAAAAAAGGTGCTAGTGGTTTACTATTAGCGCCTTTTTTTATGCAAAAAAAACAAGTGAATTAATAATAAATATAACTTGCGGAAAAATAAATAAATAAGCTAGTATATGGCCATCTCAAATTGAGATAAATAATCTGTTAGTCAAAACTGCAAACACAACTATTTAGTGTTTATTGTTCTGGCTACGGCATCTTTTAATTACTAAGTGAAAATCATGAAGCTAACTCACATCAATTATATCACCCGACAACATTGCTCAGTCGCCCCGGCGCTGAATAATGTAGTGGCGCGTGTATTGAGTTTGGCATTGGTAACTAACACTACCAAATGATTTGAACTAGATGCCGCGGAGACATTGCGGCATTTAAAGTAACCTTTATCTACCCCTCTGTTTCCCGGCTAAATAAAACTACCGGAGAAAACAATGACTCTTTTAGCTTTAGCCTACAACGGCTACAAAATTCTTGATAAGTTCCTATTTGCCTCTAACAACTACCAGGCTGTTGAGCACTTAAGTGATGGTCTATTAAATGACGTAGGTCTTCACCGTGAGGGCGGCAAAGTATTTAATTTAAATGCGACTGTTACTAGTACTCGCAAGGTTAAGAGCGAGAAAGACACTGCTGATAGTGTCATTCTAATTCCTGGCTGCCTCGAGGACAGTGGTGGTTAGTCTACAGTAGCGTGTTTAACTGCGTGCAATAAACCGCTACTTAGATAAAGGCACATTTCGGGGCTTATACTTATCAGATAAAAGTGTTAGCTTCGAAGCTTGGGCAATTAAAAATAATTGCACAGGCGAATTTATTGGCACTGTTGGAGGATTTCATCTAGCAGTGCTAATACTTAAACCCCCTAACAACATTAGAAATTAGTAAAATGAGCGATCTTGACAAGTTTGATAAAGCGATTATCCGTGAATTGCAGAAGAACTCTCGGGTCAGCGTGACAGACTTAGCGAAAATAGTCGGCTTATCTAAAACTCCCTGTAAAATCCGCATGGATAGATTAGAGCAGCAGGGCTATATATTGGGCTACAGTTTGTTGGTCGACCGGGCAAAACTTGGTGAATCGCATGTGGCGTTCGTGCAAGTGACACTCAGTGATACTAAAACAGAAGCATTGAATGCTTTTAATAAAGCGGTCAGGTTGATTCCAGAAGTTGAACAATGCCATATGACAGCTGCTACTTTCGATTATTTATTGAAAGTGCGTACCACCGATATGGACAGTTATCGAAAATTTCTAGGCGAAACTTTGTCAAAATTACCATTTGTATTGCACAGCAGTACTTATGTCGTCATGGAAAACATTAAAGATTAATAACAGCTGCGCCCTCTGCCTCTGTGTCAATACTGCCACTAGTTGAAGCTTTGCCCACCAAATTTAAGTGGCTGTTGTTTCGGTAACTCATTGAATTGTTTTCAGGTCTCATTTGAAAAATGCTATGCTGTTATCTGCTTTGCATACAGAAATATTATACGCTTCAGCCGCTTTGATTATGGCGGAATTTAATTTCAAATTTTTGCAGCAGACGAAATAACCTCAGATGAACCGGGATTGTTCGCATGTTGCCTAACTCTATAAAGGATCTTGTGAATGGAAACTCTTGTTGAATTATTATTAGCTAATGTTTTTAGCTGGCAGTTTATCGGTTTAGTTCTGCTGCTAGTGATTGCTTTTCGATCACTTAAATTTGTCCCGCAAAACCGCGCTTACGTGATCGAACGTTTTGGTAAATTCCAATCTTCTCGGGAGGCTGGATTAAATTTTTTAATGCCTTTTATCGATAAAGTTGCAGCTGATCGCTCGCTAAAAGAGCAGGCAGTGGATGTGCCTAGTCAGGGAGCTATTACACGCGATAATATTACTTTAACCGTCGACGGAGTGTTGTATTTTCGAGTATTAGATCCTTACAAAGCAACTTACGGAGTAGAAGATTACAGTTTTGCCGTAGTGCAGTTAGCTCAGACAACGATGCGATCAGAGTTGGGTAAAATGGAGCTGGATAAAACCTTCGAGGAACGCGATAAGCTCAATCAAAACATCGTAGAATCTATAAATAACGCCTCAGAGCCCTGGGGTGTGCAAGTGTTGCGTTACGAGATTAAAGACATAGTTCCACCTGCGACTATTATGGAGGCAATGGAGGCGCAGATGAAAGCAGAGCGGGTCAAACGTGCACAGATTTTAGAGTCAGAAGGTGACAGACAAGCGGCTATCAACGTGGCTGAAGGCCAAAAGCAAGCGCAGGTATTAGCGGCAGAAGCAGACAAAGCTCAGCAAATACTGAAGGCAGAAGGTGAAGCGAAAGCTATTCTGGCAGTGGCTGCCGCTCAGGCAGAGGCGCTTATTACAGTAGGTAATGCCGCCAAAACCGAAGAGGGGCAAAAAGCCGTTCAGTTGGACTTGGCGACTAAGGCGATAGATGCCAAACAGGCGATTGCTAAAGAGTCGACTGTGGTGTTACTGCCTGATTCAAGTACAGATGCTTCAAGTGTGGTCGCTCAGGCCATGACTATTATCAATACTTTGAACAAGGGGGTTTAATGGAATTATTGACGCAAAATATGGCCCAGTCACTATTAGTTGCAGGGTTGCTAGTATTGGTAGTGGAAGTCTTTGTGTTAGGTTTTTCCACTTTTTTTCTGTTCTTTTTAGGTTTAGGGCTGGTAGGTACGGGTCTAATTTTTTTCACCGGATTAGTGGCTGACACAGGGACGAATGCGATAATAATTGTTGCTATTATCAGTAGTGTCAGCACCGCAGTGTTGTGGCAACCTTTAAAGAAGATGCAGAACAAAGTCGATCATAAACCGGTTAAAGGGGATATGATTGGCTACCGCTTTGAGTTGCAGCAAGCCCTGGCGGAAAAAACCAGTATCGATCACCAATACTCTGGAATTAATTGGAAGGTCAGTAGTGATCAAGCGCTAGCTGCCGGTGATGAAGTGGAAGTGACCGAAATTGGTGTCGGTAAAATGAAGGTCAAACGGGTTGATGCTTAATCGATCTGTTTACTGTGCCAATGGCTAGAGATAAAGAGAGCTCTAGCAATGCACTTCGCTCTCCCTGCGTGCGAAATTGCTGCCTGAACGATCAGGATATTTGTTTAGGTTGCTTTCGCAGCATAGAGGAGATCTGTGCATGGTCCGCAATGGACACTGCCGGTAAGAAAACAATATTAGCTAATGCAAAAGAAAGGGAAAAGGCGCGCCGATCTTAATTGCTAGCGACAAAAAAGCGCGCTGCTCACCTTACTTATTCTGAATCTTCTTTAAAGCAGCGGCTTATGTTGAGGTCATTGCGCAATAGATATTATCGATCATAGTCATGAATATAATTGATTATATTTATACACATTGTTTGTCTAAACTAATCCTATCTTAAATACACAGTGTGAACAGAGGAAAACAAAGATGCTTACAAATATCGAAGGCCAGCAAATCCCCGAGGTCAGCTTTAACCTCATCGTAGATGATCAGTGGAAGAAGATTGATACCCTGGAATTATTTAAAGGCCAGAATGTGATCGTGTTTGCATTACCGGGCGCATTTACACCGACTTGCTCTAGTACTCACCTACCCAGATATAACGAACTTGCGGGTGTTTTTGCCGCCAATGGTATAGATAGAATACTCTGTGTCTCAGTCAATGATACATTTGTGATGAATTCATGGGCTGCGGATCAACAGGCTGAAAATATTGAATTTATCCCGGATGGTAATGGCGATTTCAGCGCCGCTATGGGCATGTTGGTAGATAAAAGTGATATCGGCTTTGGCAAGCGCTCGTGGCGCTATTCTATGTTAGTACGTGACGCTAAGATTGAAAAAATGTTTATTGAAGCAGATCTACCCGGTGATCCGTTTGAGGTTTCCGATGCCGATACTATGCTCAATTACTTGAACCCAAAAGCAGAGAAGCCAAAAAATATTAGCATGCTGACAAAGCCGGGCTGCGGTCACTGCGTTAGAGCGAAAGCGGCCCTCAAAGAGGCGGGCTACAAGTTCGAAGAAATAGAGATAGCCGCTAACGGAATCAGTACTAGCAGCTTACAGGCCATTTCAGGTAAAGGAACAACACCGCAAGTATTTATCGATGGGGTTGCGATTGGTGGTGCCGATGAACTAGCGCAGTGGATTGAACAGCAGTCATAAACCACGTTCAAAGCAACAAGTCTGGTAAGTCGCTCAGGGGCCGATAATTCGCTGATTTGTTTTACCTGTACCGATGTGAATTGGCAGCGGTGCAGGGGCCTCTTATATTGTTCGAAACCAGTAAAAGGCCAGATTTTACTGCTAAACTCTGCGCAATGCAGGGACTGTAGAGCCAGCAGAGTACCTATTGGAATGAGTAGGATGCTGGGCAGCCTCAGTTTAAAATTCGTCACGCTGGTGCGCAAGTTGCTATTTTTATGTTGGTCACAGCGTAGAGTCTGAAACATTAAGTAATAGCTAATGTTAATTTCGGTCAATAATAAACAACCCAAGCAGTTAATGTCGCATTCAGATAACTTGCAGAAAAAAATTAAGTATCTAGTACAATTAATTCACTCCGGAGGCATTATCTGCAGCGGCAAACTATGGAAATACTATCAAAGGTCATTAACACTCTGTTAATATGAGCTTTTGCTAAGCTCTGAGTTAGCTCTATGTCTCACATGGATGCTTGCATAGAAATTCCTGCAAGTCTTGCCATGGCGATATCGCAGTTATCTGCTTTATTGGTGCATAGTTCGATTACTTGTGCCCTCAGGCAAAGATAGCGACGTACATAATACAATGGTTATACCAAGGTGATATAGATTCCAATGCGAACACAAGAGCGTAGATACATACGCTCCGAAAAGATGTCCTCCAACGCGGCATCTGGGGCGGGCAACATTGAAAATATGTTGACCCAAGGCTATGGACCAATGTTTAGTGCCGCTGCAATTGGCATGGTGCTGATGCTGGTGGTCAGCCTGTTTTTATATACCTTAAGTGAGCGGCAAACAGCCCTTGCAAAAATGGCCGCTGTGCAGCAGTCAATGTTAGTCAAGCAGCAGCTGGCAGATTTAATTGCAGCAGGCAATGCTACATTGCAAGAATTGCGAGTGGCTATCGTTAAAGCCCAGCCAGTTACTCAGCTGGGCTTTAATTTATTAGCGCAGAAACTATTGAGTAAGCAAAAATACGCGAGCTCTTTAAGTTGGTCCCCAGACGGAGTTGTGCTCTATACTTATCCCGCAACTATCCATGAGAAATCCATTGGCAATACTATTAATGGGGATGTACTGGTAAAGGTCCGTGCTGCAGCGCAATCTTTAAGTATTAAGTTTATTGCACAAAGCAGTTCAAGTCCTGGCGGGGTAACCAATTTAATATTACATACCCCACTGTTCAGGGAGGGGATCAGCAGCGGCGATAATGGCGTTATCTCGCTACAGCTAGATTTAGCTGGCTATTTAAAATCTGCAGTGTTCCATGGTCATCCGTATCAATTGGCATTTACGGTCAGAGCGCCGGGTAGCGAGAAGGTGACCTTTAGAGCCACTGGAAGCAAACCGTTAAGTGCCGGGCAACTCAACACCGCCCTCTTGCCTGTTGGTGATGAAACTTGGAAAATATATACTTTAATCAGTAGTAAGGGTGCTATTAATATCAGTTTGATTTGGTTTATTGCAGCGTTATTATCAATCGGCCTGTCTTTCATCGGTTATCGTATTATATCCATCTATAACCAGCGCAGCGTCGATGTGAAAGCGGGTGCTTACAGGGCCAATTTTGATCTGCTAACGGGGCTGCCAAACCGCTATCACTTCTCCCGTCGTTTACGAGAGGTCATTGAAGAGGCACAGAACGAGCAATCTGACTTTGCAGTGTTCTTTATGGATATAGATTATTTTAAGCAGCTGAATGATCAATTAGGACAGGGTGGCGGTGATGCTATCTTGACCGAGTTTGCCGCGCGTCTTGAATTTGCCGCTAAAAACTCCGATCTGGTGGCGCGTATATCCGGGGATGAGTTTATTTTTGTCGCCCGCGATGTGGACGATGTAATCAAGGCAGACTTACTGGCTGAAAAAATAAAAAAACATTTGCAGCAGCCGATAGAATTCTCCGGCCAGCAGCAATTTATAACTGTCAGTTTGGGGATCGCAATGTACCCAATTGATGGGTTGGATGTGGCTGCATTACTGCACAACTCAGATCAGGCTATGTACGCCGCTAAAAGGGCTGGGCGCAACCAGCATTTCTTTTTCAATGAGGGAATGCGTGAGCAAGCCGAAGACTATCTGGCGATCCATGCGGATTTAGTACGTGGTCTGGAGCAGGGGGAATTTGAACTTTACTATCAGCCAGTTTTGAATCTTAAGAGTGAGACTATCGATATCTGTGAGGCACTGATTCGCTGGAACCATCCGCAAAAGGGTATAGTGCTACCCGATCAATTTATTCCAGTGGCAGAGAAAACCGGGGTCATCCGAGATATTGGTAACTGGGCATTTGGTCAGGCTTGCCGAGATATCCGGCGGCTTACTGAAGGGGAAATTGATGTTAAAATCGCCATCAATCACTCTATCAGTGAATATTATTCAAATCGAGCTTTTGAGCGTTGGAAGCATATTCTCAGTGAAAATTATGTGACGGGTAATAAGTTTATCTTTGAAATTCCTGAAGCGTTACTAATGGATAAAAAATCTATACGTATCAGTGTGGTTAACGCTATGCGTGAGATGGGCGTTGAGTTTGCTATCGACGATTTTGGCACCGGCCACTCGGCGATAAATTACCTGCGCAACTATCCTGCGGAAATTTTAAAAATTGATTCCAGTTTAATACAGGGAATGCAAGTCAATGATAAAGACCGCACGCTGGTAGAAGTAGTGCTTACTCTGGCGAAGTCACTGGGTAAAGTAGTAGTTGCTGAAGGGGTTGAAAACGATATAGTGGCCGAGCAGCTGAAACAGTTAAATTGTGATTATTTGCAGGGGAATTGGTTGTTAGAGCCTATCCCAATCAATCGACTGATCCCGTATTTGCATCAACATATGTTTGACCTGGAAGATCGAAAAAGGGTCTAAATAGCGCCAGCCAAAAAAAAGCAGCCAGTGGCTGCTTGTCATTAAGAGCTAAATTAAACTAAGACTTCTTGCGGGTAAAAGGCTGCATTCCATCGTCAATAATGACTGGCGCAGTTCTCTTGTTTACCTTCTTTTTGTCTTTAGCGGATTTTTTCCCAGGCTTGGCGGCCAGCTTTTTAGCGACCTTCTTTTTCTTAGTGCCGGCGGCTTTACCGGAAGATTTTAGTTTCTTGGGCCCGCTGTAGCTGCCCTCCAGCCCTTTGATTTGGCGCTTTTCGAATTTTGTTTTAAGGTAGCGCTCGATGCTGGCCATCAAATTCCATTCGCTGGGATTGATCAGTGATATTGCTGTCCCTAGCTCCCCGGCGCGGCCTGTGCGGCCTGTGCGGTGGATATAGTCGTCGCCGCTGCGAGGCATGTCGCGGTTGATGACTAAATCAATGCCACGAATATCAATGCCGCGCGCCGCAACATCGGTTGCGATCAGTATTTTTAAAGTACCATTTTTGACCAAGTTCACAACGTGTTTACGCTGCTCTTGAGTTAGATCGCCGTGCAATATACCCGCTCTGATGCCAAAGCGACGTACATAGCCGTTGAGCCTTGCTGCTTCCACAATAGTGTTAGTAAAGACGATTGCCTTGTCGTAGCTTTGTTTATGTAGCAGTGAAACAAGTTGTTTGTCTTTTAGCTGATCATCAGTGGCGGTGATCATCTGGTGGACAATCTTATTGTGTACTTCTCTGTGGCTGCTGAGTTGGTGGACCGCAGGATTGTTCAGGCTGGCACTGAAAAAAGCAGGCATTTCAGATTGCGACAAAGTCGCAGAAAATAACATAGTTTGGCGTTGCTGTGGGCAACATGAAACAATGCGTGTGACATCTTCTTCAAAACCCATGTCTAACATGCGATCTGCTTCATCCAGAATCAGCACTTCAATGTCAGATAAGTCGATAGTGCCTTTGTCCAAGTGGTCGATAAGCCGCCCGGGGGTCGCTATTAAAATTTCTGGGTTTTTGCGCAATCGGGCTGCCTGAGGTTTAAACTCTTCTCCGCCGCAAATAGTATCGCCTTTGATAAAGGTAAACTGAGCCAGCTGTTGCAAGTGCTCCAGTACCTGCAGCGCCAACTCCCTGGTAGGGGTCAATATAAGCGCTCGGGCCTCATATCCTGGAGCCTTAACGTTTAGCAGTTTATCTAGTAGCGGGATCAAAAAAGCCGCTGTTTTACCGCTACCGGTCTCAGAAGTCACTAATACATCAGTACCTTGCAAGGTATCAGTTAAGGTGGCTTGTTGAACTTTAGTGGGGGTGTCGAAATTTAATGCGCGTAACGCTTTATTCAGTCGCTCGTGCAGTTGGTGGTCATCAAACACAATTTGGAATCTCTGATCAATAAAAATTATGCGCTATTTTAACAGAATAGCAGTGCAGATTGTCAGTTGCTGTCTGTTAAATATGAAAAATTAGCAGGAATATTGTCGTGATTTTAATACAGAGTTCGCTTGGGTGCTTTCAATAGTGGAGTTTTTATAATACCCTAACGTTTTTTTGTGCTGCATAAGGTGTTAATTTTCTACGCCTTAATGGCAAATTTACGGTTAAGAATAGATGAAATATAGCCTTTTTTCTCGTCAGTTTAAAAATTTATCGATGCTTTCGCTGGCGCTGATACTGGTTGGCTGTGCCAGTCAATCGCAAAAGAATACAACACAGGCTGTAGTTTCAGAGCGCTCAGATCATCCTCTGCAGCATGTAGAGAAAAAATTACTTGGCTACTACACTGACTGGCGGGGTACTCCCTATCGTTTAGGGGGAAATAGTCGCAAGGGCATAGATTGCTCTGCTTTTGTGAAGAACGCTTACCAATCGGTCTTTGCCGTGCAAGTGCCACGCACTACATTAGGTCTGGCGACGATAGGTAAAAGTGTCAAGAAAACTGAGCTTGTGCCCGGTGATTTAGTACTTTTTAAAACTTCCCGTTCCATTCGTCATGTAGGTGTGGTGGTAAACGGTAATAAATTTATGCACGTATCAGAGAAAAATGGGGTGATGATTTCTGCTCTGGATAATGTCTACTGGCGCAAAAAATACTGGAAGGCAGTTCGACCAGAAAACGGCATCATACTTTAGAGCTGTTATTTTGCAATGCAGATGACTGGTCGCGCGCAAGGGGGAAATTTTCTTTGTTGCGTTTGAATCGGTATTAATTCCTCACCTGCAGTTGGTTTAAGAGGCGCTGTAGCGGTATGTCCAACTTGGCTCCTAGTTTTTTTGCATCGCCCTGCAATCTCCTCGGGTGTGGATCGGCCTGAAAATCTTTACCAATAATAACAATAATATTGCCCTCATCAGTGACAACCTGCAGCGACTGTGAAGTGAAGGTTTGTTCGAGGAAATCCAAATCAAAAGGTAAGTAACCTTTTCCCTCATCCCATAAGTTCAAGATTAAAGTACCATCGGCATTCAGTGCTTTGTAGCATTGGCTGATAAATTTTCTACTGGCCAGGGAGTCCTGGACCCCATTATCTAAATACAGATCGACGAACAGTAAATCACAGCGCTGCTGGGTATGTTTAATGAACGCAAAAGCATCCCCTATTTCTATTTGCAAGCGCTCAGATTTCGGTAAATCAAACCACTGGTGGGCAATTTCTTTAACGCTTTGACGTAACTCTACCCCGGTTATGGTGATGTTCTCATCACTTAGCAGCAGGGACTTAGCAATAGACCCAGCACCCAGGCCCAATAGGATGGCGCTCTCAGCTTTAGGTGTGAACAGCAGTGACAGCATCATCGCCTGGGTATACTGAAACAGTAGTCGGTCGGGTTGATTTATCTGCATGCCACTTTGCTGGCCACCTGCACCAAATGTAAGGTAATAGTTATCACTATCACTCATGACATGAACTTTGCCCCATTCATCAGTGGCGCGGAAAATTTCAAAAAAGTGGTTCATATAGTCAATAGTCTTCGATCTGATTAATGTTGTTTTTCGGCGGCTAATTATGTTCTAAATTGGCAGCAGATAGTAGAAATATATTTTATTAAACAGTGTTGCAAATCGTTCGCATTATCGATACTATTGTTTGGCTCGTAAGATAACTCGATATCTGATATCAAGTTAACTTCACTTTTCCAGATTGATTTAATGTTTAGTCAGTAGGGAAGCATACACGGTTCTTGTCATTTGTAGGCAACCCAGATGGGTTGCCTTTTTTTTGTCTTTTCAGCCAGCGCTCTGCTCAGCTAAAGTAGTGACCCATCGTCTTTCTAGAGAAACTGAATTGAGCGGGCTTAGTATTGTTCCGTTTATTGCATCTAGGGTTATCTTTAGTCACTTAGGCGCAGTCTGGCCCAATTTATCTTACTGGTTGTTTTTACTTTGATATAAACTTCTTTTGCTAATAAGCTGAGCACTTCTTCATTCAACGAGGAGTTAGCTTTGAGTAGAGTAACATTGGCACAAGATTATCAATTGCACTATCAGCTAATCGAGGGAGACTCAAATAAGCCCTACTTGGTTTTTCTGCATGAAGGCCTCGGCTGTATTGAGATGTGGAAAAGTTTCCCGCAGCAGTTGTGCCTTTTAACCGGTTGCCCTGGTTTAGTCTTCGACCGCTTAGGTTACGGGCAGTCTTCAGCATTGAAAAATGTGCGCAGCATTCACTACATGCATCAATACGCCCTGCAAGAGTTACCGCAAATATTGGCTACACTGTTAGTGGACTGCAATTACATTTTAGTGGGGCACTCGGACGGCGCCAGTATTAGCTTGATCTATGCAGCCGAGCAACCTCCGTTACTAAAAGGTTTGATTAGTGTAGCGGCGCATGTGTTTGTTGAGCCTGAGACTATCAGCGGAATAAAACTGGCAGATGTGGCTTATGATGCCGGAAAATTGTGCGCTTTGGAAAAGTATCATGGTGATAAAACGGCAGCTATTTTTAAAGCTTGGTCGCAAACCTGGCTCAAACCTGAGTTTATGAGCTGGAATATCGAATACTTACTGCCGAGTATCAAAGTACCTTTGTTGGCGATACAGGGAGTAGATGATCAATATGGATCAGGGCGGCAAGTCTCCTCCATTGTCGAGCAAGCAGCAGGGCGCAGTTTTGCGCTGATGATTGAGGACTGCGGCCATAGTCCGCACTTAGAGGCACCTGAGCGGGTGCTGACCGAGATGGATGATTTTATTAATACAATTTGTTGCTCAACAACAAGCTTAACGCACAGGCCTGCCAGCCTCTGAGATCTACCATTCTGGCAGAGACAATATAGGGAATAGCATGCAAAAACTAGACAGCCAATTGGCATTCATATTCGAAATTGATCGACTCAAAGCAGTTTATCGGCGAACTATGGTGCAAAGTGATAACAACCGCCAGGAAAACAGTGCCGAACACAGTTGGCACATCGCCATGACGGCGCAAATATTACACGAATATGCCCAAGGTGATGTCGATATCAACAGAGTCGTCAGTATGTTGTTGATCCATGACATAGTGGAGATCGATGCCGGTGATTTGTTTGCCTTCGATGATCCGAAACTATTTGCCGCTCAGGAGCAGAAAGAAATACAGGCGGCTGAACGCATTTTTGGTTTATTGCCCGAACCACAGTCGACGCACTTTCTGCAGTTGTGGTTAGAGTTTGAAAACGCACAAACTGTAGATGCACGCTTCGCCAAGGCCATGGATAGGATACTTCCGCTAGTGCAGAACATGGCCAATGAAGGTGGCAGCTGGGCGGTCAATAAAGTCACCAAGAAGCAAGTACTGCAGCGCAATAGTTACCTGCAGGGGCTGGCACCCAAGCTTTGGCTGTACGTAAATCAACAGATAGAGCTCGCTTGTGATAAAGGCTGGCTAATAGATAATTAAAGGGCACTGCTATCGCTTAAAGTGTGCTGCCAGTTGCGCCAACCTCTAGACTTTTCTTGGAGTGCTGGCACTTGATTGATACCCAATAAGTAAAGGGGAAGATGTTGAAGGTTTCGAAGTACGGAGATCAGCAAGGTAGGTTGGTCTTTTATTTTCACGGGGCGCCGGGTAGCGCTGCAGAAGCAGTAATGCTTGAGCAAGCAGCCAATAAAGAGCAGTTATGCATCATTAGTTTTAAGCGCTTTTCTATAGATCCAACGCTTGATATCCAGACCTATTATCAGCAGCTGGCGGATAAAATAGCTTCGATCAGCGAAGGTCAGAAAGTCGATTTGATCGGATTTTCCATAGGTTGCCATGTCGCAATTGAAGTTGCGTTGCTATTAGAGAAACAACTGGCCAGTTTACATTTAGTCTCCTGTGCAGCGCCTTTAGAGGGAGGGGATTTTCTGTCGGATATGGCCGGCGGTACTGTGTTTAAGCTGGCGAAAAAAGCACCGCTGTTATTTTCAGCGTTGAGCCACTGGCAGAAATTGCTGGCGAAGTTTGCCCCCCTGCTGCTGTATCAAATGTTATTTGCCAGTGCTCGCTCTCAAGACAGGGAATTGGCTAGCAGCGCAGCGTTTAAGCAATTGTTGATGCCTGTCCTGGCTGATTGTTTTAGCCGCGATGTCAGTGGTTATATCCGTGATGTTAAAGCTTATGTGAAACCCTGGAGTGCGCAGCTGGTGAAGCTACAAGTGAACACTTATCTCTATCATGGGCAAGCTGATAATTGGTCTCCACTGCCAATGGCCCATTATTTACGAGATACAATAGCTGCACCATGTCAGTTGCAAGAGTATCCAGAGTTATCTCACTACTCTTGTCTGAATGCTGCAGTGTCCGATATATTTCAGCAGTTAAAGCAGAATCGTGCAGAGTCAGAAAAATAATATCAATCAGTTATTGCAAATAATTCTCATTATCGTTATTATTATCTGGCTCGAAAGATAACCCAATAAATTACTTATTCGGTTAACTTCACTCTCTCCTGAGTTGTGAGTCTCACTTAGAGTTCAGGGGAACACGGTTCTTGTCATTTTTAGGGGTAACCTTTTGGTTACCCCTCTTTTTTTGTTAAAACTATCGTTAATAAACCTGACTATTCAGGCCTCTGAAATTTTTATCTCTGCAGACGATGAATTAGCGTTTTTAAGGAAAACCCATAGGTAAAATTATTTATTTGAAGCGCATTTACAGAAATGAATATTTCGATAATTCTAGAATTGTATTGATTAAATTTGCAATAGCTTTTACACTGCTGTGATGAAAATAGAATTAGCCGCCAGGCAATTGGCTGAATTAGGCCATGTAACCCGTTTGGGAATTTACCGTATTTTAGTCAAGGCGGGGAGCAGTGGCCAACCAGTGTCGTATTTGCAAGAGCAATTGCAAGTACCAGGTTCCACTTTGTCGCACCATATTAATAAGCTAGTACAAGTAGGCCTGGTTAAACAAGTGCGAGAGGGGCGAGTGCTACGTTGTTTCGCTCAGTTCGATACGCTGGATAAGCTGGTGGGTTTTTTGATCAAAGAATGCTGCTCGCAGCAGCCAGAGTAACGCTGAGCAAGTATCAGCTTTTTTATTATTTTAATAATTCGATAAACCTAGAAATATAGAATACATAACACAGAGAGAGAGTTGTATGAGTACCTACCAATTACCTGAGCACAATCTTAAAAGTATTGACGCCGAGATCGCCCTGCAGCCAACAGTTAGTCATGCGCCGCGCATTTTAGTACTCTACGGCTCATTGAGAGAGGGTTCTTACAGTAAAAAGCTCGCACTGCAAAGCGCTGAAATACTGCGCAGCTTCGGCGCCGAGGTGAAAATATTTGATCCCACAGGGCTGCCAGTGTATCAGAGCGAGCCGGTAGACAATCTCAAAGTGCAACAGCTGCGAGAATTGGCGCACTGGTCTGAGGGTATGCTCTGGAGCTCTCCTGAGTTACACGGCAATATGAGCGCAGCGTTTAAAAATCAAATTGACTGGATCCCTCTCAGTGATGGCTCTGTGCGACCTACCCAGGGAAAAACACTGGCACTAATGCAGGTAAATGGTGGTTCTCAATCATTTAATGTAGTGAATAATATGCGTATTTTAGGGCGTTGGATGCGCATGTTTGCTATTCCCAATCAGTCATCAATCCCCAAGGCATACGAGCAGTTCGATGAGGCTGGTAAATTAAAAGAGTCGCCTTATAGGGATAGGGTGATAGACGTACTGGAAGAATTGTTTAGAATGACCATTTTGTTACGTGGCTCAAGTGCAATGCTGACCAATAGGTACTCGGAAAATAAAAGCCAGTATACACTGGCCGCAGAAATTCAACGCTGTAGTTAGGCCGAGTAAGCCGTTTGCCAGGGCTGTGATTTACATTTTCCAAAATTACTTAAGCCCAGGCATTATTAATTTGTAACAAGTAGAGACAGTAATGCACAGTGCCACTAAACAAACGATTTTAGCTAGCTCAACTTTAACACTGGCACTGGTTTCCGACGCAGTGTTGTATTTATTACTGCCCATCTATTTTTCAGACTTTCTGTTAACGATTATTTGGGTGGGAGTATTATTATCGGCCAATCGATTCTTACGCATTCTATTAAACCCATTAATTGTCTATATTTACACGCTATTAGGGGGGCGACGTGCGACACTATTGGCGGTGCTTTTCGCCACCGTTGCCTGCGCAATGTTTTTATTTCCACTGGGGCCCTGGGTATTATTAATAGCGAGGATGCTCTGGGGGTTTGCCTTCGGATTGTTGCGCCTGAGCTGTCTGTATTGTGCCACTAAAGATCCCACTTTGAGCTTGAAAAATATGGGCTGGTACGCGGCCATTCAGGAACTGGGGCCACTGCTGGTGCTTTTAGCAGTACCGCTGATTAACCACTACTATTCAGTGCAAGTCATAATAGCAATCTCACTGCTGCTGTGTTTAATGGCCTTTATACCGGCGCTATTATTAGCACAGGAGCGTGTAGAACAGCAAAGTACCAACCGGGCCTGGCTGCCGAAACTTAACTATCAGCACTTTCTGACGTTCGTTTTTTGTCTGCTGTTCGATGCCGTCTGGGTAGTGGTATTGGCACCACTGATGATTTCCTTGGGCAGTTCTGAGCAACAGGCGTTGGCGATCGCAGCAATTGTGTTGGTATTAAAACGTGGCTTTAATTTTCTACTCGGCCTGGTTATGGTTAAATATTCACAGTTACAAAATGCCAGTCGCTGGCTAAACTACAGCGTGTTGATGATGTTGCTGTCGGCCTGGTTGCTGGCGAGTTCTGCTCTGCTAAGTGCCAGCCTATTAGCTATTGTCGGCCATGGGCTTTTTATGATTTTGATGCCAAAAATATTAACTGATCAAAATGGTGATTTGAGTGTGAGAAAGGCCAGCTTAAATGACTTTACCTTGTGGCGTGACTTTGCCGCGGCGCTGGGAGCCCTACTGGCCGGTGTTCTTTTGGCCGCAGAGCTAGTGACCTATTTTTATCTGTTTGCTGCAATATTGTTGAGCCTGATAGTCGCTGTGTATAGCAGACGTGAAAGAAAAAGCAGTGTCGCAATTACAGAGTAAGTGAAATAGAAGTTTGTGCAGTGGGCAGGGTGGGGCGTTACTTCTGTGGGGGCTCATCATCTTTAGTGATGACGTAAAAAATTTTCAACAGACTCATGCTCAAGTAGCCTACCAGCGCCAATACACAGCCAGTAGCGATGATGATGACCCCGGCCAGGGCTAGCAGTTCGCGGTGCAGTAAGTTATAGACTAAAAACTCTCCGCCCATCACCAGGCCTATCCCCAATAGTGACATAAAAAAACCTATCAAAATTAAGCTCAAGTTTTGCTGGGTCTTGACCGCTTGTTTTTGCAGTGCCAGGGTCAGTCGTTGGCGAAAAGTCTTTTGTCTGTTTTTCATCATCTGTCACTTTTAGCAGGGGCGCGTTTCCTGAATAAACCAATATTGACACTGAACGTTAGCGTGATTGGCAGCGCCTTTAAAATGGCTGATTGCTGTTCTTCATTAACTCGCTGAGAGTGTGGTGTCATCTGTAGCAAAGTGGTTAAGTGTTGCTCATGATGCAATACAAAGTCGAATTCCAATAAGCTCTGTGACTGGCAACTAAAGTACTCTTCTAGCTCGGCTTGCGGGTCGTACTGTGACTCTTTAAGGTCAGAGTAAAGCGCTTGTTTTAATTGCAGTAAGTGTTTACTACTGGGCCATACTAACAGTAGCAGGGCGTCGGTTTTAAGGACCTTGGAAAACGGCTCTGGCATCAGGCGACTGAAAACGACAGTGAGTACATCTAAGCAGGCTGCTGCAATGGGCATTCTGGCGCCGCTAGCGACTAACCAGGTAATATTTTTGTTGCGTCTGGTGGCTGCCTTTATCGCGTGTTTAGAAATATCCAAGCCAATAAAACCTGGCTGCAACTGCTGCTGCGCCAGAGATTTTTGCCAGTGATCGCTGTAGTAGCCCTCTCCACAGCCCATGTCTAAAATTTGCCCTGTCCCATCCCCATTGTCTACCAGCTCCTGTGCTAAAATTGCAGCGATGCTGTCGGCGAGCGGGCGATAGTGGTCTAAATCCAGGAACTGCCTTCGCGCTTCAACCATGCTCGGGTTGTCACCTGGGTCCCTGGATTTTTTCTGCTGTACTAACAATAAATTCCAATAGCCCTGCTTTGCCTGATCAAAGCAGTGGTTACTGGCGCAGCGCAGTACTTTGTCGACTTGCTGCAGTGGTTGTTGGCACATTGGGCAAGCTAAAATTGATGGACTCATGATTAATCGACCAGCAGCCTGGCTAAAATGTTTTCGTAAACATCAGATAAGGTATCTAAATCAGCGGCTTTAACACACTCATTAACTTTGTGTATGGTGGCATTGATCGGCCCTAATTCGATAACTTGCGCGCCGGTTGGGGCGATAAAGCGACCGTCTGAGGTGCCCCCCGAAGTCGACAACTCAGTGTCTAATCCGGTTACTGATTTGATCGCGGCAACGCTTGCATCAATTAACTCGCCGCCAGTGGTCAGGAAAGGATTACCTGAGAAAGCCCAGTCGATATTGTAGTCCAGTTGGTGACTGTCCAGAATTGAGTGCACTCGGGACTTAAGCTGGGCCTCGGTAGATTCAGTGGAAAATCTGAAGTTGAAATCCAGTACCGCCTCTCCCGGTACTATGTTGTTGGCACCGGTACCCGCGTGGTAGTTAGAAATTTGAAAGCTGGTGGGTGGGAAAAACTCATTGCCCTGATCCCATTGCTCAGCGGTGATTTCTGCGATAGCAGCAGCTGACAGATGGATTGGATTTTTTACTAAGTGCGGGTAGGCGACATGCCCTTGTACTCCATGCACTTTTAATTTCCCACTGAGAGAGCCGCGACGACCATTTTTAATCACATCACCGAGTTTGGCGGTACTGGATGCCTCGCCGATTACACACCAGTCGATCTTTTCGTTGCGCGCCTCTAAAGTGTCAATCACTCTGGTAGTGCCGTTGATAAAAGGGCCCTCTTCATCGCTGGTGATCAGCAGGGCAATAGAGCCGTTGTGATCGCTATGATGTTCGAGAAAGCGCTCCAGGGCGGTGGTAAAAGCGGCAATACCGCCTTTCATATCAGCCGCACCGCGTCCGTGTATAAATCCCTCTTGAATAGTGGCCTTAAAGGGATCAGTGCTCCAGTTCTCCAGCGGGCCGCTGGGCACGACGTCAGTATGTCCGGCAAAGCACAGCAGTGGTGCCTGAGTGCCACGCCTGGCCCAGAAGTTTTTTACATCGGCAAAGGGCATTTGCTCTATTTCAAAGCCCATTTTTTGTAGACGCTCAATTAATACATCCTGGCAACCGGCATCTTCTGGGGTGACAGATTTACGCGAGATAAGGTCGCAGGCGAGGTCGATAGTGGCAGATCTATTCATGCTGATGCTCTTTGCTGGGGAAGTGGTGAAAAAATTATAGGGCGGTCCAAGCTCCGTCAGACCGCCGCTGCTACGTCTACTTAGTTGTGCTTGTGCAGCGCTTCGTTCAGTTCAATAGCCGACTTATTGGTTTTGACTTCAATGCGGCCTGTTTGCGAATTGCGGCGGAACAGTAAATCAGACTTACCGGCCAATTCTGAAGCTTTAACGGTGGCAACTTCAGCATTGTTTTCATCCAAAATAGTGACTTTAGCACCGCCGGTAACGTACAGGCCCGCTTCCAAGGTACACCTATCGCCCAGTGGGATGCCCAGACCTGCGTTGGCGCCCAACAGGCAGTTTTCGCCCACTGAGATAACCACCGAGTTACCGCCAGAGAGAGTGCCCATAGTCGAGGCGCTACCGCCTATGTCAGTACCGTTGCCAACCACAACACCGGCAGAGACGCGCCCTTCGATCATGCCTACACCTAAGGTGCCAGCATTGAAGTTAATGAATCCCTCGTGCATCACGGTAGTACCGTCACCGACGTGCGCACCTAAACGCACTCTTGATGCATCGCCAATACGAATCCCGGAAGGTATTACATAGTTGGACATCTTAGGGAATTTGTCCACTGACATCACATCCAGAATACGACCTTGAGCGCGAGCAGACAGCTGGCGCTTTGGCAGATCTTCCAGAGAAATTGCCCCCTCGTTAGTCCAGGCGACGTTAGGTAGTAATGCAAACTGGCCGGTTAGATCAATGTGGTGCGGTTGAACTAGACGAGAGGAGAGCATGCTCAGCTTTAAATAAGCCTCAGGAGTCGATGCAGGGGCGGTATCAGTGGCTAAAATAGTAATGACCAAAGGCTGTGCCGTACCTTTTAATACTTCCACAACTTCGGCTTGCGATTCTTCTCCTATGCTCAGTAACGCCACTTCAATGTCTTTCAGTTGCTCCTGGCATATCTCGATAGCTGCGTCTTCGCCCGCTTCGTAGCCGACGCATTCACCGACCGCTTTAATCAGCTGCTGTGACGGATTTAATAGTGGTTTGTTGTAGTAAACTTCCAACCAATCGCCGCTTGAAGACTGGGTGCCGATACCTATGCCAAATGCAAAAAAACTCATATTACTCTCCAGGTGATCTACTTCTCAGCAGAAAAAATGTCTTGGTATTGATCGGCTTTAAAACCGATCATCACTGTTGTGGTGGTCACTAAAACCGGACGCTTGATCATGGCCGGGTGCTCCAGCATCAGATCAATCGCGGATTGTTGGTCAATATTGTTCTTTACTTCATCGCTCTGTTGGCGCCAGGTGGTACCGCGTTTGTTGAGTAGCAGATCCCAGGGCTGAGTCTGCAAAAAACCGTTCAGTAGTTCCCTGTCTATACCATCGCTGCGATAGTCGTGAAACTGGTATTCGATGTTCTGTTGTTCCAGCCATTTTTTGGCCTTTTTAATGGTGTCGCAATTCTTAATACCGTACAGCTTGACGCTCATTTAATCTGACTCCAAATTGAGTGACTCTACAAAACTGCGAATTCTCATCGCGCCTTCTAAACATTCATCCATGCTTGCCACTAGCGCCATGCGCACATAATTTTTGCCGGGGATCACAGCATTAACCTCTCGTGAGAGATAGCTACCAGGCAGCAGTGTCAGGTTTTGTTGGGCAAATAATTGCTGTGCAAACACTTCATCATCAATCGGTGTTTTAGCCCACAAATAAAAGCTGGCATCGGGCCGCTGAACGTCTAAAACAGGGCGCAATATATCCAAAATCGCCGCAAATTTTTGCCGATAAATATCGCGATTTTGTTTTACATGTTGCTCGTCACTCCAGGCGGCGATGGAGGCGTGCTGATGTTGTACAGGCATCGCCGAGCCGTGGTAAGTGCGATATTGCATATAGGGTTGCAGCAGTTTTTTATCACCGGCGACAAACCCAGATCTAAGTCCCGGTAAGTTAGAGCGCTTAGACAAGCTGTGCATGACCACGCAGCGGGCGTAATCATTGCGACCGATAATTGCGCAGGCCTCTAATAGACCCACTGGAGGTTTAGCTTCATCGAAGTAAATTTCTGAGTAGCACTCGTCGCTGGCGATAATGAAATCGTATTTATCAGCCAGATTAATGAGCTTCTTTAATGTGTCTAAATCAGTCACCGCTCCAGTAGGATTGCCTGGCGAACAAATAAGAAGTACCTGGCAGCGCTGCCAGATTTCAGCGGGAACTGCATCGTAATCGGCAATGAAATCGTTTTCTGCCAGACAATTTAAGTAGTGAGGCTGCGCTCCGGCCAGGTAAGCTGCGCCCTCGTAAATCTGATAAAAAGGGTTGGGACAGATGACTAAGGCGTCATCGCTACGACTGACAGCGGCTTGCACAAAAGAGAAAATAGCCTCGCGGGTGCCATTTACTGGAACTACATTGACAGCTGGGTCTAAACTGTCAGGGCTCAAGTTAAATCTTTTCTGACACCAATTGGCAATACTCTGACTGAGCTGTGGCATGCCTTTGGTTGAGGGATAGACACCCAATCCGGCAATGTTATCGGTAATTGCGTCAGCGACAAAAGTGGGGGATTGGTGCTTGGGCTCACCAATCGAAAAAGCAATATGTTTTAGCTCCACAGGGGTCACAGAAGCTTTTAAAGCCGCCAATCTTTCAAAGGGATAGGGCTGTAATTGCAATAACTCTGGATTCATTTCGTCTCTCTTGTTGCTTGTATGGGAGCTTGTTAATATCAGCACGGCAATAAGGTCGCACAGTATAGCTCAGTGCTGCTTATCTGAATACTGGGCAGCCACTGATAAACTTAAAAGTACTGCATGTTCAGCATCGGATCATCGCTATAGGTGACTTTAGAAATAACCGCTAAAAGTATGTCTGCCGCTGTCTGAAAATAATTACTCTAACTGCCTAGAATTTTCAATGGCAGGCTTAGCATAGGATCATCGCT
>MAAC01011186.1_pt1 | contig 39641 bp, 34 predicted proteins | sample 1115981 | NCBI WGS metagenome assembly MAAC01 (sample SAMN04961126, study PRJNA320927) | seawater metagenome | isolation source: sample BD02T64 sea water enriched with oil for 64 days | place: USA:Gulf of Mexico | collected 2013-07-27 | reverse complement strand
TTAATTACAAAAGTGCCTTGAGTATTATATGTTAGTGCGTCTGTGGTGCTTCCCGTTAAAGTTCCTGAACATGCATCTGTAGTTGTTGGCGCTGTTGCTGTTGCTGAACATTCTCCTGTAACATCTGATAAACTTGGTATTATAGGATCGGTAGTATCATCGACTATTACATTTTGTGGAACGATAATCGTGTTGCCATTACCATCATCGAAAGTCCAATTGATTATAAATGTACCTTGCGTATTATACGTTAGTGCATCTGTGGTGCTTCCTGTTATGGTTCCTGAACAGGCATCTGTAGTTGTTGGTGCTGTTGCTGTTGCGGAACATTCTCCTGTTACATCTGATAAACTTGGTGTTATAGGATCGGTAATATCATCAACTATTACATTTTGTGGAACGATAATAGTGTTGCCATTACCATCATCAAAAGTCCAGTTGATTATAAATGTGCCTTGAATATTATACGTTAGTGCATCTGTGGTGCTTCCTGTTAAAGTTCCTGAACAGGCATCTGTAGTTGTTGGTGCTGTTGCTGTTGCGGAACATTCTCCTGTTACATCTGATAAACTTGGTGTTATAGGATCGGTAGTATCAACAACTGAAAACGTTGCTTTATAATTTAAAGTGCCATTATTAGCAAAATGAGTTCCAGAACCTCCTCCGCCAGAAGTATAGGTATAACCTGCAGTCGTATAAACTTCAAGATAATAGATTCCTAAAGCCAAACTATTAATTACATTAAGATTTGCTGCAGCTTCTTCCCAAGTTTGATTTGTTCCACTACTAGGACTACATATAGCAGCTGCACCATCGTTACTTAAAAAAGGAAGCGCTACACTATTTGTAAATGCTGGTGCTGTATCTGACGTAAGATAAATACGGTAATTAAGAAACCCATTAGTAATATTATCTGTATTACATTTATATACTTTATTTTGAGCTCCGCTTAAAATTAATAAGTCATCACAGCTAAAACTCCCTAAATTGGCACCATCAAAATCTGTATTTCCTGTAGTTGCTTGTAAATCGTAATATCTATTTCCAGAGCCGTTATCTACAATAAGATAACTTTCATAAATTCCAGATTGTGAATATGAAGCGGTAATTCCGAAGACAAAAAACGTAAAGACGAGTAATAGTCGTGTTCCATACATGCTAATATCTTTTAAATAGGTTAAATGACATCAATAAAAGCTTAGCCCAAAAAGGGATAAACCACCATAATGTAAATTTGGTTACTAATTTTCAGCTATTAAACTTTGGAGGGAATACTAAATATAGTCTTAAAGCCTGACTATAAGCAATTTACTCGACAAAGTACTTAAAACACACTTTAAAGAATTAAATTCACATTAACATTGTAAGAAATACCTAACAAACTGATTGTTAGATTTTTTTGAGTTTCCAATGGCCTTTTTTAAACCAAATGATAGCAATAATTGAAATCAAAACTTCGGCAAGTACAATAGCTAAAAAAACACCCATTGGACCAAAATTAAAAGTAACAGCCATGAGGTAAGCAAAAGGCAATTGAAACAACCAAAAGCAAACAAAATTAATAATGGTAGGTGTCATGGTATCTCCTGCTCCATTAAATGAATTAATGACAACCATTCCGTAGGCATAAAAAATATAACCCGCTGCTATGACACGTAAACAAAGACTTCCGTTCTCTACAACATTAGGTTCTTGAGTAAACCAAGAGATAATTTCAGGCGCAAAAACTAGATAAGCAATAGACACTAATCCCATAAAATAGGCACAATATTTACTTGTTTTCCAAACAGATTTCTCGGCACGTTCTGGTTGTTTTGCACCTAAATTTTGTCCAACTAAAGTTGCTGCAGCATTACTCATTCCCCATGCAGGCATAAAAGTAAACATCATCACACGAATAGCGATAGTATAACCTGCTAGCACTTCGCTACCAAATTCACTCATAATTCGCATTAAAACAACCCAAGACGACGTGCCAATTAAAAATTGCCCGATACCACCAAGAGACACTTTAATTAAGTTAAGCATGACACCAATTCGCAATACAATATCTTTAAAACCTACTTTTATTTTACTCCAACCATAAAACAAAACAAGGAGTTGAAAAATAACCGCAGTACCTCTACCTATTGTTGTGGCAATAGCAGCACCTTCAACACCAAAAGCGGGTATTGGACCAAAACCAAAAATAAACATAGGGTCCAAAATAATGTTCAATCCATTAGAGAGAATGAGCGTCCACATAGCAATAGAAGCATCTCCAGCACCTCTAAATATGGCATTAATTAAAAACAACAACATGATGGTTATATTTCCACCGAGGAGTATTTGTGTATACCCATAACCTTCAGCGATAAGATCGGGTTCGCCTCCCATAAGTTCTAATATTTCTTTTGGGAATATAATTCCGAAAACACTAATAATAGCTGCCACTACAACACCTAAGAGAATTACTTGCACAGCAGCTTGTGAGGCACCTTCTCTATCTTTCTCTCCGATACGACGTGCAACAATTGCTGTTGCCGCCATACTAAGTCCGATAGCTACAGCATAAACAAGCGTTACTACAGATTCGGTTAATCCAATAGTTGCTACGGCATTAACACTCACTTTTGAGACATAGAAAATATCGACAACAGCAAATATAGATTCCATGAGCATTTCTAAAATCATAGGTATCGATAGCATAAACACAGCGCGTCTAATGCTTCCTGACGTAAATTCTTGCTCCTTACCAGATACAGCAAGTTTAAAATAATTAAATAATTGTTGTATTGAAATAGATGTTTTTGACATGATTGTAAATTATATAAATAAACAGGACCATAAGCAAACGCTAATGGTTAATTTTTGAATATCACTTATACTAGTGATTTATCGCGAAGTGTGTGGACTTAAACAATCATAAGCCAAAGATGCATAATAATTTTAAATAATCAAAATAAGTCTGTCTTATCATCACTTTGTATGTGGTATATTGAATAATTAGACGTTGTTATTTATCATTTCTATTTTAATAATTGATGCTCGATATTTCTTAAAACGGTTGTGGTTAAATTTCATAATTAAACACTTCGTCGAACTTAAATGCGTCTTAACAATTGCCAATACATTTGTATCTAGAAAGTATTGATTATCAATAGCTAATTATATATATTCGTGTCGCTAATTAATTCAACATGTTTAAAGCTGCCTTATTTGATATGGATGGTGTCATTGTAGATACAGAGCCACTTCACCATAAAGCTTATTATAAAATGTTTAAGGATGTCAATATTGAGGTCTCAGACGCGCAGTATGCGTCATTTACTGGACAGTCGACTATTGGAATCTGTAAACAACTTATTGAACACTATAAATTACCACTTGGCCCACAGACTTTAGTGGATATAAAACGGTATCATTTTAAGCAATTATTTGATACAGATACATCACTTCAATTATTAGATGGTGTGTTGGATATAATTAAAGATTACCATAATCATGGAATGGTATTAGTCTTAGCATCTTCGGCTTCAATGCCTAATATAAATCGTATTTTCGAACGTTTTGATTTGGATCAATACTTTATTGCTAAAATTAGTGGTGCCGATTTAAAAGCTTCTAAACCTCATCCTGAAATTTTTATTAAAGCTGCAGGATTATCTGGTCATGCTCCAAAAGACTGTTTCGTTATCGAAGATTCGACCAATGGTATTGCTGCTGCAAAAGCTGCAAACATCTATTGTATTGGCTACGACAGTTTACATAGTGAAGATCAGAACTATACAAAAGCGGATTTGGTCATTTCTAATTTTAATGAAATTAGCTATGGCAAACTTGTGTCTAAATTGGCGACGGTTTAATTTCCTTTTTTTTTGTCCACACATTTTAAAATATAGCACTATTTCCTTCTAGATTTTTTTACCTCCTATTGGGTATGTTTTGGTTTTGATATGACACGTACTTTGGTCCTATTAATCAAAACAATTTTATTATGAAAATTAAAATATCATTTTTATTAATACTCTATAGTTTAATAATTAACGGTCAAGAAACAGCTGTTTTTGAAAAACTCCATAGTACTGAAATAGATAACTCTATATATCTTTTATTCGACGGAAAAACTTTTTCTTATTCGAAAGAATGGTTGGAAACAGACAAATCTTTTATCACGATTAAGAAAGATGAAATCAAACAATTTCAAGTCAGCAATGATGACAATAATAATTTTAAAATGTATTTGGCATTTTATAACCCATTACAAGTTAAAATTGAAAATTCAGAATCTGAGGAAGACGATTCAAACTATACCTCAATTTCAACATTTTTAGAAAATATACCTGTCGATCTACCATTTTCAAGCGATATGTCTTCAGGTGATGCCGCTAAAACCTTTGCAACATCCAAAATAAATAATTACTCAAGTTTAAAAGGAGTTAATAAAACAACTGTAGATGAAAATCTTAAGGCAGTCAATCAAATCATAAAAACCTTACCAAAAAACTCTATGTTGCTATACGATTGGGTTAAACTCTTCAATGAACATATAGCTATTGATAAAATAGCTAGAGATAACATTTATACACAAGCGTTTAAAACCAAGACAGATGTCATTGATGGCGTTACAGCCATAGAACATTTTTTATTTAAACCTATTGAAATTGCAATAGATAGGAATAATCGTCCAAAGAAAACGGTTAATGAGTGGATTACATATGCTCACGACACATTATATAATGCAGACCAAAATTTAGAATCATTCTCAGCTAAGCTTACAGCATCTAAACAAATATCTGACGCTTTAATAAAAAAAAGAGAGACGGCATCAAAAAACCTTGAAGCACTGAAGAACATGTTTTCAAAAGATTTAGTGACTATAGAATCTTTATTAGACTTAAATAGTACAACTAAAAAAGAATTTAGAAACCTATCTATGAGCAAAGTCGTGTTTATTGAAGCCATGGTATCCGATAGAATGGAATTGCTAAATCGTAACCTATCAGTATTATTAAAATTAAATAAACGCCTTACAAATTTTACTGATGCATTTAGGGGTATTGCAAACCCTGTAGGGTACAAATTAATTGAAGACGATAAATTTCCGTGGAGCTATGAAAAAACGAAAGTATATGATATCAAATCAACAAAACTCCTACAAAATGGAGATGCTGATAAGGATGGTGTTTATGCAATAAAAGTCAAGGTTTTCAAAAGTCAAGGGAGACTAGCTGTATTCCCATCACTCGGACTATTTTACACGCCTTTTGAATACAAAAACTATGGAATATCAGAAGGTGTAGTTGCTGAGACACAAGGGGATGCTGTATATTTTAGGCCCGCAGCCTATTTAAATTTTTTACTACGACCAAAAAAAGGAGATATTTTATATCCTATGCTACAAATAGGGGTTACACAAGGTATAAAAACACCTTTATTCCCAGTTGGTATTGGCTTTTCAATTCGTGATCGGTTCTCCATTACTATAGGACCTCTATTAGCCTTTCAGAATGAATTAGACAAATTAACTATTGGTGCTACTGCAGATGATGCTATACTTAAAGACGACATCAACACACGAGTTCGAGTAAGTTGGTATTTATCACTAAATTATAAACTCGGAAAATAATGAATAAGATCATCACACTACTGTGTAGCATATTACTATTTGCAGCTTGTAAGGAAGACAATAAAAACGTTATACCTAAAAGCGATGCAACAAAGTCAAGCATGTCCTATCCACAATTAAAAGGTTATTGTACTCAAATGAGTGGCATTAATTTTACTGAGGCAGTTCTTTATGCTTCACAAATGCAAAATATTGATAGTTTTGGACTTCAATTAAACAATAAGATAGATTTAAAAGATTTTAGGCATTACAAGCACTATACTTTAGATTCGCTGTCTCAAGATGTTAAAAGTAATACCTTTAATGAGATTTTTACTAATCTCAATCAAGACCAAATGCAAAAAGCTTTATTCGGAATACAATCTGCAGTAATTAATAGCAAAATATGGAAATACAATGAATTACGTATCTACTTTATAGACGGCACTCAAGATTTAAAGGACCAAGTGATAGAGTATGCTCGAGAGTGGGAAAATTATTGTGCGGTAAATTTCACCGTTGTAAACAGTCGCGTTGATTCAGATATTACCATTTCTTTTAACGATGAAGGCTACTGGTCTTATATTGGTAGCGAATCATTAAATTATTATCCTTCAATGAGTTTAACTGGAATTGATGAAGAGAATGAAGACTACTTCAGAGGAACAGTACTTCATGAATTTGGACACGCTTTAGGCTTAATTCATGAACACCAGAGTCCTAACTCCTCAATCAAATGGAATGATTCAGCCGTTTATGATTATTATTGGAAAACGCACAAATGGTCAGAAAAAAAGACCTATGAAAATGTGATACAAAAATACCGCTTTGATCAATTCAATGATCTTGAAGCAACAGAGTTTGATCCTGAATCAATAATGATCTACTATATTCCCAAAGAATTCCTTGCGAATGATAACCCAGTTGACTTTAAGGACAATAATGACATATCAGATTTAGATAAAGAATTAATTAGGAAGAAATATTATTGAAACACTTGTTTATAATTATAAAAATTAAACTTAACTGAATCACTAATTCATCTATTTTTCCCTTGTACAGCCAAGGGCTTTTATTATATTTAGAATGTAGAATTTTCAATCACATTTATGTCTAAACAAAATACAATTGTAGAAGCTATACAACAACTCATAGAAGCTATTCTTAAAGCACTTGGTCATGGCAGCACTAAAAAAAGAACCTGGCATCAACATGTAGTCCCTTATCAGGAGGGTTGGGCAGTACGCCGTGAAGGCAACAAGCGTATAACGTCTAAACACAGAAAGCAAAGTACAGCTATACGTAAAGCAAAGACCTTAGCTAAACGCTATAATGCAGATGTGATTATTCATCGTGCTAGTGGAGGCATTCGTGAGCGAATGAGCTATAAAGATGACTAACTTCTATAAGATAAGCGAAACATAATTATTTTTTATCCTTAATCTCTCATCAGTAAGCTATAGAAAATTTGCATTACAGTTTTTAAACGATTCATACTTTATAGATGAGTGATCTATTTTACTTTGACCACAACGATACACCGTATCTGTTAATTGTTGTCCTGCTCGTAAACTTGATAACGTATTAGTATAAGCTAGGTGTTAATTACTTATCGCTTACGACTTCTATCTAAATTACACCTGCGGCACCTAGAAAGATAGGTTAAAGAAAACTCATAAACCCCTCTGGTATTTCCTATTTCAGAAGTATTCATATCATATGACAAACCAAACCTAAACTCGGTGTATTCTAAGCCTATAAATGCATTTATAGATGTTAACAAATGACTATTTGCATCATTACGAGCAGGATTAGTAACAGCAGTAAGCCCTAAAAGAAATTGATTAACTTGGAATAATGAGCCAATATCTAAACGATTATATTGACCTTGTTGCATATAATTAGCCGTCATCATGATACTATAGTCATTCAAAAAAGGAAAACGATAATTGCCATGTATTGAATAAAATATATTTAGAGGTACTTTCTCTCCTTCAACAAATGATATATTAGGCTGATTAAGATGTTTTACTGAAATACCAAACCAATAGGTTATTCCATTAAATTCTTCTTTTTCAAACACAATGCCAGTAGAAAAATCTACGTAAAATCTATTATTAGTATTATTACTTAAAGGGTCTACTGATACTGGGTTAATAATACCTGTATTAATATTTATCTGATCTGCCAAAGTAAGATTACGAAACTTATTACTTTTACTGCCAATACCAACTTCAATACCTGGCCTAAAAAACCATCCACCATTTAAGTAAACACGATGCGCATAATTGGCATTTAATTGAAAAAAATTATAATTGTTGAAGGATTCATATTGCCATTGTGCATTTATACCTAATCCAAATCCAAGACGTGGTCCATAATCATAAGATTTATTTACAAAAGCATATTGTGTTGTTAGCTTTAAATCTAAACTAGGCCATTGTAATCGACTTAAGACACCTGCGTAAATTCTATCATTATCTTCAAAACCAGAAAAACCAGGGTTTAACGTTTCTTGTACATAGTTAGATTGCGAAAATATAGGATCTTGAGCATTTACACTATAACCAAATAGAACGCTCACAAAAATTATTAGCTGTTTAAATCTCATTCCGTTTTATTTGATAATTACAAAAACACCATCCTGTTTAATAAGATCATCATAAAATGTCTTAGCTGAAAATGTATAATAATAGTTTCCATTCTCAACCTCCTCTTCATTTATTTTCCCATCCCAACCTGTTAGGTTATCATCTTTAGATTCAGAATAGATAAGGCTTCCCCAGGTATCATAAATATTAAGTTCTAAATCATTTAATCCTATATATTTTGGAACAAAATAATCGTTAAGATTATCTTCATTAGGCGTAAATGCATCGGGAATAATCAATTTATAACCTTCTTCTACAATTAGCGTAACGACCTTTGTATATACACAACCAAAGGGATACGTTACCGTTTGAGTTACTACATAATTGCCAATCGAAACATAAGTATGTATTGGATTTTCTTCAGCTGAAAAACTACCATCTCCAAAATCCCATAAAATACTTACAAAATCACCAGTAGCCTCATTTGTAAATTGAATAGGGTCTTGAATAGCAAACACACCATAGTTAGTAAACCCAAAAGATTCTATTAAAAAATCAGGATTACCAAGAACAGGAATCTCTACATTAAAACTAAAATTGGTTACACATCCCTGACTATCACTAACGTCTAAAATAACTAAACCATTCAGCTCTGTAGCCATTAGTTCATTGTTTACTCCACTTACCGTTCCGCTAGACCAATTAAACTCAAACGGAGGCACACCACCTGAGGCGACGGCAACAAAAGTTTGATTCACTGTTTGAGTCTCACAATCTACTTCTGATTGTGTATTAACATTAACTAATAAAGGTTCAAACCTATCGACTTCCCAACTACCTTGAATTTCACAACCATTAGCATCGGTGATTTGAACCGTATAGCTATTTGGAGGAATATTATCTAAATCTTCACTAGTAGCTCCATTAGACCAAACGATATTAAAAGGAGGTGTACCACCTTCAATTAATAGGTTTAATGCGCCACTATTGGTGTCATCGCAATCTAGTGCATTGGTTATATTAGCAGATACTACAAGTGGCAAAATATTAAATATGGTAAAACTGTCTTGTATCACACATGGTGTACTATCGGTAATTGTAACAGCATACGTACCTGGTTCCAAATTATTACGCTCTGTTCCTGCCGAAGCATCATCATCCCAAATAACAGTTACAGGGTCTATACCTCCTACAAAATTGAGCACAATACTGGCATCGTTTTCTCCTGAACAGGTCATCTGTGTGACTACCGGATCTATTAAAAATATTGGTGCTTCCTCTATAACTATAGGAAAGATTCTAGAACAATTTTCGGTATCTATAATTGTTATAGTATAAGTGCCTGCTGAGAGATTGGTTTGACTATTTCCAGTCCCAAAATTACTCCATGTAACCTCATAAGGAGGCATCCCTCCAGAAATTAAATTAATTGTAATAGAGGCATCGTTATCTCCATAACATTCAATTTCTGTAGTCGTTACATCAATGTTAATTTCATCATTTTGAAGAATATTAATATCAAGAGTATCAATACATCCAGAATTATCGGTTACAGTTACCGAATACAGACCAGCCATTAATGTATCAATATTTTGATTAGTACTTATAAATCCGTTAGGTCCTGTCCAAGAAAACAAATAATTTAACCGTCCTCCAATAACATTAATTGAAATGGCACCTGTAGATTCTCCAAAACAAAGTATATCAGTTTTAGTATCTAATGTAACCTCAAGAAGTGTGGGTTCTATTATAGTAAGGCTTTGACTAATTGGCCCACAATTATTAACATCAACAACAGTTACTTCATAAACTCCTGGCCCTAGACCTATTAAATCTTCATCTGTAGAAAACAGAAGCCCATCTTTAGTCCAATTATAACTATAGGGTAATGTACCGCCTTCAACTGTAATGCTTATATCACCATCATTAGCGTCAAAACAAGAAATTGTCTCTGGGTCAAAATTTACAACAGTAAACACGAAATCATCTGGTTCTATAATTGTAAAGATCTCATTATAAGGACAGCCTCCATTATCATCAATGTCTAAGGTATAAATCCCTTCTTCCAAATTAAAAATATCTTCATCAGTACTTGAAAACCCATTTGGACCAGTCCATGTAATCATATACGGATTTCCTGTTGTAAAAGGCACACCTCCAACGATAGTAATTTCTATTGTTCCATCATTAGATTGAAAACAACTACTGTCTGTAATTATAGATGCCACCGAAATTGCCGGATTTACAGTAACAACCACTTCAAATTCTAATCCAATACAATCACCTGACACTGGTATTACTGTATAAGTTACAGTTGCAATATTTGTTGTTGTATTTTCTAATAATTGTGCTATGTTGCCTATTGGTACTAATTGTTCTGAAGCGCCATTAATAGCTCCTGCAGGAACAACCACAGGAGTAGTCCATGTATAGAGCGTATTTATAGGAACACTATCACCATTAGATTCGTCAGGAATATATTCAAATGTATTGTTACTACAAATTAAAAGATTTATAGCACTAATACTTGGCGTTTCATTAACCGTTATTTCTGCAATTTCTGATATAATTTCAGAACAACCTCCTGAATTTAATGTGATTATACAATAATAATAGGTAGTCCCAACACTATTCACCGAAGGAATGAAAGTTGTCATCGTTGCTCCAGAAATAAGAATACCAGATGCCGTATCATTTATTATATTTTCATACCATTGATAGCTTGGCGTACCCGTTCCATTAGAATAGGATACAAATAATGCGTTAGTCGCCTCTCCCAAACACAATTCATCTGAAATTGGCTGACTATTAAATTGTGCTGCTGCATTTACTTCAACTTCACTAGCTATACTAACAACCTCACAACCTGAAATATCTTGCGTGATTATACAATAATAATACAAAACACTAACAGTCGTTACTGGAGGTATGTATGTGCTTAATGTTGCTCCAGAAATAGGTGTTCCTCCACTTGTATTATTAGCCGTATTAACATACCATTGATATGATGTATTCCCCAAACCACCTGTAATTATGACCTCTAAATTTTGAGGTGCAGAATTTTGACATAAACTTTGAGATATTATAGGCTGAACAGTTATTATTGGATCTTCTACAACAACAACTTCGGAAACATTACTTATAAGACCAGAACAACCACTTGCATTATAACTTACTTCCACATAAAAATAAAATGTACCAACAGCATTGAACGTTGGTGGTGTATAATTTGAAGACGTTGCTCCTGCAATTAAGGCGCCTCCTATATTAGTATTAGTTGCATTGCTAAACCATTGATAAGTTTCTGTACCAGCACCTCCAGAAACTACAATAGAAAGCTGACTTGATGCACCTCCTACACATATAGATTGTGCATTTAAAGGTTGAACATCTATTTGGGCAATTGCTTCTATCGCAATCAATGCCGTATCTGAAATAATTTCATTACAACCACCAGATGAAAAAGTAATGACGACATAATAATAGGTGTCACCTTCTACATTGGTTGGAGGAGTATATGTTGACGATGTTGCTCCAGCAATTGCTATTCCTGTAGTTGTATTATTAACTGTATTTTCATACCACTGATAATTTGGTGTTCCAGAACCTTGAAATGCAACTATTAAATCAGGTGTTGCCCCATTGAGACAAACTTGATCAGGTATGGGTTGACTTATAATTAGTGGTGCAGGTTCTACAGTAATTTCAAAATTTATTGGTGCTCCAGAACAACCGTCTATTTCGGCAATTACGGTATATATCAATAATACCGGTAAAGCTGTTGTATTTATTAATGTTTGAGCTGGAATTGTGTTAGAAGTTCCTGATGGAATATACCCAGTTAAACCAGCTGGAGTATTTGAAGACCAGCTATAGGTAGCAATATTAGGATTAGCTGTTAAGTTAATTTCAGCAGATTGAGATCCTGAGCATAAAGTCTGGTCTGTAGCTGTATTAGTAATTGTAGGGACTTCGTTGACTGAGAAATTCTCTGTGACCGTTTCTGTACCACAGCTATTAGTGATACTAAAGGTAACGGTATAATTACCAACAGTAGTATAATTAATAGTGCCTGGATTTAATTGATTTGACGATGCTGGAATCCCTCCAGGAAACGTCCAACTATAGGTTATCGTTTCTGAAGTCGGTGCACATGTATTTATATTAGCTACAGGATTTATTGCTGCCGATCCACAGGCATTTGAAATGGAATTAATAGAAGCTGTTGGAGGTTGTTTTACTATAATATCTTGTGATGTTATAAAATCTCCACATGAATTTGATGCCGTTAAACTCAATGCATAAGTTCCAGCTGATTCAAAGTTAAAAGATGGATTTATTGAGTTTTCATTAGTTCCATTGGTAAAATTCCAAACGCCGGGAAACATACCACAATATTCAGGCATATAACTAACTTCCCATAGGTATTCGGGCAACTGACAACTATCAGATTCATCTGTCGTATTTGTAGTCGTTATCATTAAAGGTCCGCAACCTTCATTTAAACTGGTATTAAAAAGAGGTATTAAATCCTCCTCAACGCAAATAGTTTTAACTATAGTATCATTACCGCATCTATTCCCTGTATTAAGCGTGACCGTATAAGTTCCTGTCTGACTAAAATTTAAACATAAATTATCAGACCCTGACACCCACAAATTTGGATCACTTAATCCAAAATCATTACCTAAACTACCTGACGTTATGGTATACCCTATTGATGGCGATATTTCCCATATAATATTTGGACTTGTATCACAAGAACTACCCAATCCATTATTTTCTTCTCCAATTGAGGTATTGCTTAAACATACCTGACTATTAGCACAAGCTATATCAGGAGAATCAAAGTCTGCTTCAGGAGCAATAGAAACATATATAGGAACAACACCTACCGATGAAGCACTACAAGGATTAGATGCTACGATAATTGCCGAAAAAGAATTTTGGTATGTATTACTACCATCTGAACTCACTGTATTACATGAAGACATTGTAAATGTATGTGTTATACTTGCTGGAGGAGGATGATTAAAGGTTTGTGGAGCTGACCCATCATTAAAGGTTACAGTATATGTAGTACCTGGTGGATTATTATCTGTTCCTGTAATAGGAAAAGTTAAAGGACTTGAATTACATATATCCGTATTTCCGGGGTTACCCAATGAAACAGCTGGATTAGAACCTACAAAAACAGTATAATCTGTTGTCGTTATACACCCATTACTTCCTTCTATAGTATACACTAAATTATATATTCCAACATCATAGGTATGTGTTGTAGAAGTCCAACTAGGTTGATTAAAATCTGTAGAACCATCTCCCCAACTTATTGTATAGTTTACATTTAGTGTTGTAGAAATATTAGTAAACGTAAATGTAGATGTTGTATTACTACATTGTCTAAACACAGGAACACCTTCAAAAGTTGTACCCGAACCAGTACCACCTAGAGAAGCATCAGGAGAAGGCAATATTTCTATTACTACAGAGCTACCTGTAATATTATCAATAGTACCTGTATCATCTTCAACCGAAATAAGATTATATGTAAATGTTCCCGAGTTAGTCGTATTTACAGACAACGCTACCGAATTATTATTTCCTGTAGTACTAATAGTTAAATCTACACCACCATTAATATTATAAGTAAATGTATAAGGTGTTGAACCACCCGATCCTGTAAAAGTTATTTGAGGCAGTGGTGTCGTATTCTGACAAACTGTTGCTGAACCACTTAGCGTTGCATCAGAAAATCGTTTTGAAGCTACAACTACTTCTACAACATCTGAAGTTATAAAAGCACTTAATAAGCTCCATAAAAAACATACAACTAAGAGGGATAGATTGCTTTTATTTTTAATCATAAATAATTGATAGCTAATTTCTTAAACATTAAATGTAATTAAATTCTTATGAAACCAACATCAATCTTTGTTTTTATTCTAAAATACATACAATTCTTAATATCAGTCTATTACAAAAATTCAAAAAGATCTAATTTCCTAACAAATAAAAGGATTTAATAAGTACAAAAAAATACTCAATAACGGGTATTTATATAAATATCAAGATCCATAATAACGACATTTAAAATGCCGCATCCCTAATTATTTGGCACGTCTAATGGTAAGTTTATAGACTTTAGATTTACAGTTTAATTTGCGATACTTATAAATAATCAAGCTAAAAGCAAAAGCATAAACATAGAGATTCTTATTATATTTGCATATGCCAAAACCTAAAGGACAAAAAAACCAGAATAATAAAGCCAAGCATTCTAAGCTTATGGCTCAAAAAAAGAATAAGTTAAAATCAGAAGGAATGACTCGTAAAGAGCGTTTAAAAGCCATTATTAAAAAAGCTAAAGATCAAGATTAAGGTCTTTATTATCTTCTAATGCAACAAAACTAGTAGTCGATGTAGCACAACAACTACTTCTTATAATGCTTCGTATATTGGATATAAGCTACACATCCAATAACAGTAATAATAGCAATAGCTATACCAATGTATTGATAACTCAAAATCTGCTGTCCAGATTGGTAAGAATGTAAACCAGACAAGTAAAAATTCACACCAAAATAGGTAAATAGAATACTTGAGAATGCTAGTATTGATCCAAGGTTAAAACCAAAACGTCCACGAAGACCAGGAATTAATCGCATATGAATTACAAAGGCATAAATCATAATACTTATTAAAGCCCAAGTTTCCTTTGGATCCCATCCCCAATAACGTCCCCAACTTTCATTTGCCCACATACCACCAAGGAAATTCCCAATAGCTAACATCACTAAACCAACAGTTAATGCCATTTCATTTATAATGGTGAGTTCTTTGATATTCAAATCCATTTTGGCTTTATTAGCCTTCGTTGTAAATATCATAAGCAACAATACGGTAAACCCTAAAATCATCCCTAAAGTAAATGGCCCATAACTCGCTACAATAATCGCAACATGAATCATTAACCAATAACTATTTAATACTGGTGGAAGATTAGCAATTGCAGGATCCATCCAATTCCAATGTGCAACCATTAAAATCATTGAGGTTACAAAAGCTGTTGCAGCAAGTGTAAGCATACTTTTTCTTCCGAAAACTAATCCAAACAACATGGTTGCCCAAGCAACATAAATCATCGATTCGTAAGCATCACTCCAAGGCGCATGACCTGACACATACCAACGTAAAATTAATCCAGCAGTATGCACTAAAAACATCACAAAAATAGAGGCTGCTAATACTTTCACTACAGCATTAATCGCTTTGCTTTTATCCTTAAAAATTTGAACAATGAGCACAATAAATAAAATAGCGCCTACGATCATATAATAGGCATACAAACGCTTAAAAATATCGTATTTATTATATAGGATTTCGGTATTAATTTTATCATCAGACAGCATGACTTCACTTCCCTCCTGTAGTTGGTTCTTTTTAAATCCGTCTAATAAACGGTCTGCTGTGCTATAGTCTCCTGATTGTCTCGCTTTGTAAATTTCACCTAAATAATAACCAAAACTATTTTCTATAAACTTTCCGTAGAGAGTATCCTTTATTTTATCACTAAAGGTTTCACGATAATCAACCGAAGAAATCCAGGTATTCTTTTCATCTTCAGGTACCGGGAATATCTTAATCGAACGGCCATCAAGTGTATTAAACAATAAGCTCATACGATCATAAGCTTCTCTAAATTCTTTCTGAAAACCGTTAGGTATCTCTGCTTTATAAGCGTCTTCGAGATAAGGTCCTAATTTATTTCTACCATCTTCTGTTAAAAAATCGGTAATAGACACATACTTTTGATCAGTATCTACACCTATAATTTTCCTGATAGAATCTCCTTTTCGTTTGGCTAAATAAATGACTGGAACGTTATACCAAAATAACGGACTTTCTTGCATTGATAGTAATACCTGATTCGCATCAAACTCCTCGTAATGATCGCTTTTACTGAGTTTACGTAACACTTCAGAAGCATATGTATTCATTGGCATCATACGACCACTATAGTCTTGTATGACTAATTTCCCAAATTTATCAGCATGTGTTTTAGGTGTGATATTAGCTCTAATTACAGAATCAATAGCGGCTTTAGTTGGCTTTTCAAATACTACAGGAGCAGCATGATCATGACCATCGCCTTCAAAATGTTCTTGTGGTTCTGTCGTACTATGATTATGGCCATCACCTTCAGAATGCTCTTGAGAAAATCCAATTAATCCAAAACATAATAACAGTACACTAAGCATTTTAGACTTCTTATTTTTTATTTTTTTAAGCATCCGTTTCAAATCAGCAAAACGTGTGTTTTTATTAAATAAAATAGCTAATAAACCAAAGTATAATAAAAAGTAACCTAAGTAAGTTACCCAACTTCCCAAACGATCATGATTTACCGATAGTTTTGTCCCTTTTTCATCTGGAAAAAAACTTGATTGGAAGAATCTATACCCTTCTTCATCTAAAATATTGTTCATGAATATGCGATAATCGTAAGGCTCTTCATTTGGTTTTATTACTGTGACTTCACTAGCAAAGGCAGAAAAATTGTCTTCTGTACCAGGAAAACGATCCGCTATAAAATCGTTGAGTTTAATACTAAATGGTAATTCTTTTACTATAGAACCATACTTTACAGCAATATCAAGCCCGCCAACCTTTACTTGCTCAAAACGCCCGTTAACATATTGACCGCCTAATAAATTCACCGTTTTTGTTTCGCCATTAGCAGTAACATCAACCACTACACCATCTTCACGGCTTTTTAGCAATTGAGATTTCTTAACAACGCCAAACTTCCCTTTCATTACAGGTTTAGGAAATACCAAAGCCATATTTCCGATTTGGTAGCGTGATCGTAAGGTTAAAGGCTGAATAGAGTCTTTTATTAATTTCCCTGTGGCTTGAGTTGCCATGGTTAGGTAATCCCCTTCAAAGGGTGATTCTATAAACAACAAATTATCTTTTGTAGTGATATTTATAGCGCCCTGTTTGGGGTTATTTAATGTAAATACTACATTATGAATAAGTTCATCATCGCCATCTTTTATAAAATGACTATGAGATGCTTCTTCGCCAGCTTCAACAAGTTTTAAATAAGATTCACCTTCATCTCCTGGGATAATATCAAGCTCGGCATCTTTAACAAATTTTTTGACTTCAATCGTTACTGGTGTACCATTATATTCTGTAGAAATATCTAAATCATTAGATAAACGTTCAGAAAAATCAACGCGTTCTTGAACGACACGCCTTTGCTGCTGACCATCAACCATTAAATCGCCATCAATATAAGTCGTCAGGTAGATATCTCTAGTGAGAAAAGTATTTTCAGTTTCGCCTTCTCGTATTGGCATCCAACCTTCAAATCCAATATATCGTGTTATTCCTGCACCTAAAAGAATAAAAATAAAAGCTAAATGCAAGGTCAATGTTGCCCATTTTTCTTTTCTAAGAAGTCTATATCTAAAGATATTTCCTATAAAATTAATCACAAAGAGTACCATAATAGCTTCAAACCACAAGGCGTTATAAATATAATGTCTGGTATAAGGTGTTGGCGAGGTTTCTTGTCCTGAGTCTAAAAAAGTACCAAATATCATAGCTACTGCAAAAACAATAAATAAAATACCTGTAAGACGTGTAGAAAATAGAAAGTTAGCAAGTTTCTTTTGCATAGCAAGAAGGCTTATTTTTTATTGTGCAAAGATAACTATTTTAGTTTGTTTTGCTAAGGTGAATTTGAATCAAAAAAGTGTTAATTTTCCGTTAGAGAAAAGCTATTGATTCTTAGCTGAAGTCATATTCACTAATCACTAGCCTCCGTCTCAAATTAATTAATCCTCCTGTCTGGCCTTAAAAATATTGAGATACATAAACGTTCCCATTTTACGTGCTCTACGTTTCGCATTTTCAGTAATGTCGCCTTCAAATAATTCCTCTAAGGTTTCATACCAGAGGTTAAGCCATATACCAAAATGCATTTCAGTAATGCTATGATTATGCTGTTTATCTACTTTAACATGTGCCTCTAAAGGGTTACCAGAGTACTTGTGCTCTAGCTTTCTAGTCATAAAGAGGCTTGTTTCCCAAAAGGTTGTTAAGTGCTCTATATGTGTATCCCAATCTTTTATAGTGTCATTAAAAAAAGGGCCAAGTATCTCGTTAGCTCTTACTTTATTATAAAAGGACGTTACTAATAAAAATATATCGTCTCGTGTATTAATATCATTTCTCATTCTACAAAGTTAATTATACTAATTAAATTTAAATATGATAATTATCATTTCTGAATTCTATTGTATTTTAGCGGTATGATTTCAGTAGTAATTTTAGGAGCTGGTAATGTAGCTCATCACTTATATAAAGCGTTTGTTTCTTCGGAACATGTAAACGTTAAACAATGGTACAACAGAAACATTAGCGCTATTACTTCATTTAAAGACGAAGTAAAAATCACTGATGATGTCTCTCAACTTGTTGAAGCAGACATTTATATCATTGCTGTAAGCGATGACGGAATAGCTGAATTATCTCAAAAATTACCGTTTGAAGACAGGTTTATAGTTCACACTTCTGGAAGCGTAAGTGCTTATGATTTGGATATGAAAAATAGACGTGGTGTCTTTTATCCGTTACAGACATTCTCAAAATCGGCAAATATTGATTTTTCACAAGTTCCTGTTTGCATAGAAACTTTAATGAGAAAAGATCATGCGCTTTTAAAATCTCTTGCAGAATCGATTACACAAATCACAAAGCGCATAAACAGTGATCAACGTGCTGCTTTACATTTGGCAGCCGTATTTGTAAATAATTTTACCAATCAGTTGTATCGTGTTGCTCATGAAATCACCGAATCTCAAGGCGCCGAATTTGATTTACTCAAACCACTTATCCTTGAAACCGCTTTAAAAATTCAAGATTTATCACCTTTTAAAGCACAAACTGGGCCAGCGAAACGAAACGATAAAAAAACAATAAAACGTCATCTAAAATTATTGGATAACGAACATCATAAAGACCTCTACAAGTTATTAACCGCTTCAATAAAAAACACACATGACCAATACAAATTATAAAGAATATTTAGAGCATATTACGACCTTCATTTTTGATGTAGATGGTGTTCTTACCGATGGTACAGTAACCGTTATGACCAATGGTGATATGCTAAGACGTATGAATATTAAAGATGGTTATGCGCTTAAAACTGCTAAAGATGCAGGTTTTAATATTTGTATTATTTCTGGCGGAAGTAATCTTGGTGTTCAAAAACGATTAGAAGGTTTAGGCATTACAGATATCTATCTTGGAGCACATCATAAAATAAATCAATTTAATGAGTATCTATCTCATAACAATATTGATTCAAAAAAGGTGTTGTATATGGGAGACGATATTCCTGATATTCCTGTTATGAAATTAGTCGGTTTGCCATGTTGTCCTCAAGATGCAGCAATAGAAGTCAAAGCAACTAGTAAATATATTTCTCATAACGATGGCGGAAAAGGTGCTGTAAGAGATATTATTGAACAGGTTATGAAAGTTCAAAACAAATGGAATGGAAATTTTGATGCAAAGTATGACTAATAGGCTTTCGAGTTTAGAAAATCAAATGTTAATTTTTAATAAATAAATGCAGAGTATTTTAAATCTTATTCGCTGGAAAAACCTTGTTATGATTATCATAGCACAAGTCCTTATTAAATATGTGTTTCTTGAATCATTTCCTGTTTTAACTACTCTAAATACTTTAAGTTTTGTTCTTCTTGTTTTTATTACAATTTGTCTAGCAGCTGCCGGAAACATCATTAATGATATTTATGATGTAGAAACAGATACTATAAACAAACCTAATAAGGTTATAATTGGTAAGCATATCTCAGAAAACACAGCTTACAATTTATTTTTCGGATTAAATATCCTAGGTGTTATTCTGGGGTTTTACTTATCACATAGTATTGGAAAAAGCTCCTTCTTTTCGATATTTGTTATTATTTCTTTAGCGCTTTATGTCTATGCTTCATATCTCAAAGGCACTGTGCTATTTGGTAATTTACTCATTTCCTTTCTAGTTGGTCTAAGCATTATCATCGTTGGAGTTTTTGATATATTGCCTGCTATAATTCCGCAAAACCGAGATACCCAAATCACTTTTTTTAATGTGATTATAGATTATGCCATATTCGCCTTTTTAATCAACTTAACAAGAGAAATTGTAAAAGATATTCAAGATGTAGATGGCGATTATAAAGCAGGTATGAATACTTTACCTATAGTCTTAGGTCGTGAACGCGCAAATAAAGTTGCCTTTGCAGTGAGTATGATTCCTATTGGAGCTGTTATCTATTTTATGATTACCTATTTGTACAGGTATCAAATTATAATTGGTTATTTCTTGATTTTTATAATCGCACCTTTAATTTATGCAACTATAAAAATATCTGGAGCAAAACACTCCAAGCAGTACCAACATATTAGTACTGTTTATAAATTAATCTTATTTCTTGGAATGCTATCTTTAATTATGTACCCTTTTTTCATTACATTTAATTAACAATGCTCAACGATAAACTCAATAACTATAATTTAATTCTTGCGTCAGGTTCCCCTAGACGTCAACAGTTTTTTAAAGATTTAGGATTAACGTTTGAAATTAGATTAAAACCTATTAAAGAAGAGTATCCTAAGCGATTAAGACATTTTGAAATTAGCGATTATTTAGCGCAACTAAAATCATTACCTTTTAAAGAGGAATTAAAATCTAATGATATTCTTATTACAAGTGATACTATTGTTTGGCATAATGAAGACGCTTTAGGTAAACCTAAAAATAAGACTGAGGCATTTGCTATGTTATCCTCTATGAGTGGCAAAACGCATGAGGTCATTACTTCGGTATGTTTTAAAACGCACACGTCTCAAAAAACAGTTAATGCTGTAACCAAAGTTACTTTTAAAACACTAAATGAAACTGAAATTAACCACTACATAGAAATGTATCAACCCTTCGATAAAGCTGGTGCTTATGGTATTCAAGAATGGATTGGGCAAATTGGAATTACAAAAATAGAAGGCTCTTACACCAATGTCGTTGGTTTACCAACACATCTCGTTTACAAAACGTTAAATAGCATGGTTTTGTGATATTTCAGTCGTAAATTTATATCAAATTTATGATCATGAATACCAATTTCAAATTAAACCTTTACATCTTAATAACTATTCTTTTCCTTGGATTAGTAACATCGTGTAAAGAAGAAAAATCAAATCGAGACCAAGCATTACATACAGAGACTATTATAGAAACTTCTGAGCACCACCTTCCGCTACAACCCGCTTTTGAACAATCATCAGATTTCAAAAACTACTGGTATGCTGGAGAAGCCGAAATATCATCATATAAATTGGAACAAGCACGTTATGGAGAAATGCGCGATGGTTCTTCTATTTTAGTTTTTGTCACTGAAGATTTTCTTCCAAAAAAACAAGTAAAAGCAGACTACTACAGCAAAACAAATACACCTATTCTTAAATTAAATGCAACTAAAAATTTTAATACTGGTATTTACCCATATTCTATCATGCAATCAACATTTTACCCAGTAAGTAATACTAAGCATGCTATTAAAGTTAGTTGTTCGGTTCAAGAATGGTGTGGTCATGTCTATTCACAATTAAACAATAAAAATCAGTTCGAAATTACATCACATAGTTATTTTGAAAATGAAGCAGATCTAAGTTTCAAATTAGAAAAATCTATTTTAGAAAATGAATTATGGACTCAGTTACGTTTAGAGCCAAAAAGCTTACCCATAGGAGATTTACAGATTATTCCTTCTATGGAGTTTATAAGACTTAAGCACCTAAAATTAAAAGCTTATAAAGCGGTCGCTGAACTTAAAAATGGCGTTTATATCATAACATATCCAGAATTAGATCGTACACTAGCAATCAATTTTAACACAAAATTTCCTTATGATATTTTAGGTTGGGAAGACACCTATAAAGATGGTTATGGAGCGAAGGCAAAAACCTTAACAACTATAGCTACAAAATTAAAAACCATTAAATCGCCTTACTGGAGTAAAAACAGCAATAAAGATGAAATTCTAAGAAAAGAACTTCTATTACAGTAGGACTTCCCTTTTTAAGTATCATATCTTTGTAATTGATTAAACTTTAAAAGTTATGCCAACGTTTTTTTCTACCCATTACAACCAAATTATAAACTCAATTATTGTCTTTGGGATTTTCTTTATTCTTCAATTAATAGCTAGATTAATTATTAGACTCATTGGAAAATCAAAAAAAATTCATGTCGGACGCGCAAAACTTGTAGGTCGCTACATAACCATTACATTTCTATTAATTGCCATATTAGTTGAAGCTTTTATTCTAGGTGTTAGTATTGGCGATTTGTCCTTAATTTTCTCTTCTGTATTTGCAGTTATAGGAATTGCTTTATTTGCTATTTGGTCTATACTAAGTAATGTCACATCTGGTATTATCATGTTTTTCTCTTTCCCATATAAAATTGGTGATAAAATTAAAATCCATGATAAAGATCATGAGATTGAAGCCATCATTGAAGACATTCGCTCGTTTCAAATACATTTGAGAAAAGATAACGGAAACTTAGTAACATATCCCAATAATTTGCTCTTACAAAAAGCTGTAACTTTAATTAAAAAAGATGCTTTTGAAGATTATTGAATTAATGAAAAGTAATTTAGTATTACAACGCTAAAAATTATAAGTATGAGTAACATAAACAATACTATAAACTATGTCGAATTTAAAGCAAAAGATCTCGATTTAATAAAAAAATTCTATTCTGAAGTTTTCGGCTGGACCTTTACAGATTACGGTCCAACTTATACTGCCTTTTCTAATAGTGGACTTGAAGGCGGTTTCGAAAAAACTGATAAAGCAATTACAAATGGTGCTTTAGTGGTTTTACATCACAATGATCTAGAGCTTATTAAAAACAACATAATTCTTTCTGGTGGTAAAATTGCTGTAGATATCTTTTCTTTTCCAGGTGGAAAACGTTTTCAATTTCTAGATCCTACTGGGAATGAACTTGCCGTCTGGCGCGAAGCCTAAATTTACTTTGATTACCCCTTTAACGTTAAAGAAAAATTAAAAATAACTAACGCACTACCTTACTTCATTATATTTGGTTCAATGTTTTATATCTAAAACAAAACCAACTCATATATCATGAAAACAAGATTACGCCTACTCTTTTTATGTCTACTCTCAACAACGCTACTTACAGCGCAACAACCTAAAAAACCTACAGCTTCAGAGATTCATGAATCTCTGAAAAAACTCAACTTTCTTGGATCTGTATTATATGTTGCAGCACATCCTGACGATGAAAATACACGTCTCATTTCTTATATGTCTAACAATGTAAAAGCAAGAACAGCTTACCTATCATTAACACGTGGTGATGGTGGTCAAAACCTTATCGGACCAGAAATAAGAGAACTTTTAGGTGTAATTAGAACTCAAGAATTATTAGCCGCTAGACGTACTGATGGTGGAGAGCAATTATTTACAAGAGCTAATGATTTTGGGTATTCTAAACATCCAGATGAAACTTTAGAAATTTGGAATAAAGAACAAGTATTGAGTGATGTAGTTTTAGCCATACGTAAATTTAAACCAGACGTTATTATCAATCGTTTTAATCATAGAAGTCCAGGAACAACTCATGGCCATCATACGAGTTCTGCAATGCTAAGTGTTGAAGCTTTTGATTTAGTTGGAGATAAAAATGCGTACCCTAATCAATTATCAAGTGTTAATATATGGCAACCGCAACGTCTGTTTTTTAATACCTCTTGGTGGTTTTATGGAAGTCGTGAAAACTTTGAAAAAGCTGATAAAACTAATTTATTAGAAATTGATACAGGTGTTTATTTTGCAAGTAGTGGATTGAGCAATACTGAAATTGCTGCTTTAAGTAGAAGTCAGCATAAATCACAAGGCTTTGGAAGTACTGGAAATCGTGGTACACAAACAGAATATATTGAACTTATAAAAGGAGATTTACCTTCAGACAAGGAAAATATTTTTGAAGGTATTGATACCTCTTGGAATCGCATTGAAGGAGGAAAAATTATTGGTGATATTCTTTATGCTGTTGAAAACAACTATGATTTTAAAAACCCATCAGCATCTATTCCAGAATTGGTGAGAGCTTATAAAGCTATCCAAAATTTACAAGACACACACTGGAAAAATTTAAAAACAAAAGAAATTAAGGCTATAATATCTGCTTGTGCAGGATTGTATATTGAAGTCAAAGCAAATACCAATCATGCCACTGCTGGAGCTAGTATTGATTTAAGTTTAGAGCTCATTAATAGAAGTAACTCTAATATCATTCTAACCTCTATGGTCAATCCAAATGGCACTAAAATTGAAAAGAATCTAAAATTAGATAATAATACAGGTTATAATTTTAAAGAAACTTTAAAAATTAACACCTACCAGCCAGTATCAACACCATATTGGCTTACTAAGAAAGGAAGCTTAGGAATGTATACCGTTGAAGACAAAACGCTTATTGGCAAACCTGAAACTCCTAGACTACTTAACATAACATTTAATTTAAATATTGAGAATGTTGCAATTTCGTTTATAAAACCAATTATTTATAAAACTAATGATCCTGTAAAAGGTGAAGTTTACAAGCCTTTTGAAATCATCCCTGAAGCTTCTGCTAAAATTTCTGAAAAGGTCATTATTCTAGATTCAGACAAACAACGTGATATTGAAGTTATTGTTAAAGCTGGAAGAGATCATATAGAAGGTTTTGTTCAAATTTCTCATCCAAAAAACTGGAGTGTTTTTCCAGAAAAACAAAAAGTAACTATTATAAATAAAGGTCAAGAAGCACGATTAATATTTACTGTTATTCCTCCAAAAGAGCAAAGCGAAGGTGTCTTTACACCTATGGTTCATATTGGTGAGACTATATATACTAAAGAACTCATTGAAATTGATTATGATCATATCCCTTTTCAAACCGCTCTATTACCAAGTGAAAGCAAAATTGTACGTTTAGATATTCAGAAACGCGGAGAAAATATTGGTTATATTGAAGGTGCTGGAGATGTTGTTCCTGAGAGCTTAAGACAAATTGGTTACAATGTTGCAATTTTAAAACCTGAAGATATTTCCGCAGAAAATTTAAAACGTTTTGATGCTATAGTTATTGGAATTAGAGCATATAACACTGTAGAAGCTTTAAATTTCAAGCAACAGTTATTGTTTGATTATGTTGCACAAGGCGGAAACATGATTGTACAATATAATACAAGTCATCGTATAAAAGTAGATCAAATTGCACCTTACGATTTAAAATTATCACGAGATAGAGTTACTGATGAATATGCCGAAGTCAACTTTCTAGCAAGCAACCATGAAGTTTTAAACGCTCCTAATAAAATTACTCAGAATGATTTTAAGGGATGGACACAAGAACGTGGTTTATATTTTCCTAACCAATGGTCTCGTGAATTTACGCCTATCCTATCTATGAATGATAAAGGAGAATCTGCTAAAACAGGAAGCTTACTTGTTGCAAAACATGGGAAGGGCTATTATGTTTACACAGGATTAAGCTTTTTTAGAGAATTCCCAGCTGGAGTTTCTGGAGCCTACCGCTTATTTGCTAACATGCTATCACTAGGAAAAAATAACATCAATCAACCTAATCAAATCAAAAATTAATGGAAAAGTATAAATGGAACAAAATGTACACTTTTGTACTAGCAGTCAACATCATTTACGTCATAGTGTTTTACTTCATCACTAAAGCCTTTTAAAATGCAAACATTAGATTGGATTGTACTCATTAGTACATTATTACTTATTGTTGCCTATGGAACTTATCAGTCAAGAGGCAGCAAAAATGTTCAAGATTTCTTAAAAGGCGGTAACACCTCAAAATGGTGGACAATTGGCCTTTCTGTAATGGCAACCCAAGCCAGTGCTATTACCTTTTTATCAACACCAGGACAAGCCTTTAATGACGGGATGGGGTTTGTACAATTCTATTTTGGCTTACCTATTGCGATGGTAGTCATCTGTATGGTATTTATTCCGTTATATCATCGCCTTAAAGTCTATACGGCTTACGAATTCTTAGAAGACAGGTTTGATTTAAAAACCAGAACACTTACGGCCATTTTATTTCTTATACAACGTGGACTAGCAGCAGGAATTACCATTTTTGCTCCTGCAATTATACTATCGGCTGTTTTAGGGTGGAACCTACTACTTCTAAATGTCATCATAGGGATTTTGGTTATTATATATACTGTTTCTGGTGGTACCAAAGCTGTAAATGTGACTCAAAAACATCAAATGATTGTCATTTTCACAGGAATGCTTATTGCTTTCTTTTTGATTATAGACAAACTTCCAGAAGGGATTACATTTTCAAAAGCCCTAGATATTGCTGGAGCTAGTGGTAAAATGGAAGTTTTAGATTTTTCTTTTAATCTGAATAATCGCTATACCGTTTGGAGCGGACTTATTGGTGGTACATTTTTAATGTTATCCTATTTTGGAACAGACCAAAGTCAGGTGCAACGCTACCTCTCAGGAAAATCATTAAAAGAAATGCAATTAGGGATGATGTTCAACGGACTTCTAAAAGTACCTATGCAATTCTTTATATTATTGGTTGGTGTTATGGTATTTGTATTTTATCAATTTAATCAAGCACCAGTAAATTTTAATCCTACGGCAACTGAAATAGTTTTAAATTCTGAATATGCAGATGAATACAAAACCATTCAGGATAAACAAGCACTTAACTTTAATGAAAAGAAACGTATTATCAATGCCTTTGTTAATACCGATAATGCAAATGCTTCAAAATCTATTGCTGAATTGAATTCTACTAGCGATAAATTAAGAGCAGATGCACGAGAGCTTATTAAAAAAGCAGGGAAGTCTCGAAAGATAAAAGTCGAAAGCAACGATAAAGACTATGTGTTTATTCACTTTATTTTAACCAATTTACCTCGAGGATTAATAGGGTTACTACTCGCTGTAATACTCAGTGCCGCGATGTCGAGCACATCAAGTGAACTTAATGCTTTAGCGAGTACAACAACTATAGATTTATACAAACGAAATACAAGTGAGAAGACCGATGCCGAAATGGTAACCGCTTCTAGATGGTTTACTTTAGGTTGGGGAATTGTTGCAATTGGAATAGCCTGTGTAGCCAATCTTGCTGAAAATTTAATCCAGCTAGTAAACATTATTGGTTCTATTTTCTACGGAAATGTACTGGGTATCTTCCTACTAGCATTCTTTTTTAAATTTATAAAAGCCAATGCTGTATTTACTGCGGCTTTAATTACCCAAGTTTTGGTTATTGGATTGTTTTTACTCAACGAGTATGATATGATCAACTTACCCTTTTTGTGGTTAAATTTTGTGGGCTGTTTTATTGTAATTGCAATTGCTTGTTTATTACAATCACTAAGTTCTAATACGAAGTATGCAGAAGTCTAAAATTATAAACTGGGGAATTATTGGTCTTGGGAAAATCGCACATAAATTTGCCCAAGACCTATTAACTATTGAAAACACTCAACTTTATGCTGTTGCTTCAAGAAATAAAGATAACGCAGATGATTTTGCTAAAACATATCATGCAGAAATAACATACAATGATTATCAAAGTTTAGCAAAAGATCCAAATATAGATGCTGTTTATATTGCTACGCCACATACGTTTCATAATGCTCATGCTATGTTATGTTTAAACCATAAGAAAGCCGTTTTATGTGAAAAACCTTTTGCAATGAATCTTAAGGAAGTAGATGAAATGATTGCTACTGCAAAAGCAAACAACACCTTACTTATGGAAGCGATGTGGACGTATTTTTTACCACATTATCAATTTGCTTTAAAACATCTCAAAAATAAAACCTTTGGAGATGTCTTGAGAATTGAGGCCGATTTTGGATTCAATCCTGAAATTGATATGAATTCTCGGGTGTTTAATAAATCATTAGGTGGTGGGAGTTTACTCGATATTGGTATTTATCCTATTTTCGCAGCTTTGTCAACTCTCGGTATGCCCATACATATAGAATCTAAAGCTACTTTTCTTGAAAATGATGTAGATTCATCTTGCTTGATGTTATTTACCTATAATAATGATGTGGAAGCACATTTAAAAAGCACCTTATTAGAAAAAACACCAACTGAAGCTATTTTTTATTGCGAAAAAGGAGTAGTCAAAATTAATTCAAATTTCCATGAGCCTTCTAGAGTTACACTCATTTCTGATGGAAAAGGAAACACTAAGCATTTTGATTACACAACAAATGGCTATGACTATGAAACACGTCATTTTAATAAACTTATCAGACAAGGGAGAATAGAAAGCGATGTTATGACTTTCGATTTTAGTAGGCAACTCATTAAATTACTTGATACCGTAAGACTACAAATAGGTCTCAATTACGAATAAAAAAAGACCCTTTGATTTCTCAAAAGGTCTCTTCAATTCTTTTTATTAGCTTAACAATTTACATTGCTCCCCATTCTTTTAGGGACTCCATGTTTTGCTTCACATAGTTCTGATTTCCAGATTCTTTTGCTCCAGCCATAGATTTCTTAGCTAATTCAATTGCTCCTTTTTTATCACCTGCAGCAGCATAGATTAATGATTGTTGTCTTACTTGCCAAAATCCAGGTGTTTCAATCATAGACATTGCTTTATCAATCCATGATTTAGCTTTATTGATGTCTTTTCCTTCATTTAAATAATAAACAGCAGACGCATAGTAATCGTTTGCACTTGGTCCAGCCATTACTTTATCAATCGTAGTGCTAACTAATTTATCTGTTGGTACAGTAAACGGAATAGCTACATAAGACTTTTCCCAAATAATATCAATTGTACCACCTACATTAGTAAGGTTATTAATATCAATTGTTAATGTTTCTACATTAAAAGGAATTGCATGAACATCTACTTTAGCTGTTGCAACAACTTTACTATCATCCCATTCTCTAGGAGTCCCCCAGTTATTAGTATCATTATAGAACATCACATCCCATTGCGTTGCAGAATTTAATTTTGTAAATACAGCATATGCACCTGCTTTTACATCCTGACCTGCAATAGTAACATCATCACTAAAAGTGATTATTGTGTTTTTATTTGCTCCAGTTCTCCAAACACCTCCGAAAGGCTCTAAATCCCCAAATATTGCTCTTCCTTTTACTCCAGGACGAGAATATTCTATTGTAACATCTGTTAAACCAACCTTTTGTTCTACTTTAGAAAACGGACTAGGTGCTGGTGTTTCAATTTGAGCGTAAGTAGCGAAAGACATTGCAAACACTGTAAACGCAAGTAATAATTTTTTCATAGTACTGTATTTTATGATTAGTTTTAAAATTCACGTAAATTTACAAACTAGTAAAACCTTTGTTAGTTAACAAAACCTTAAATTAAGTAACCACTAGACTATTAAAATTTTTAATGAAAAAGTATTACTCTGAAATCATCGGTACGTTCGCCATGGTATTTTGCGGATGTGGAGCCATGACGATTAATGAAATTACAAACGGAAGTATAACTCACGTTGGTGTAGCTATGACTTGGGGAATTATTGTCATGAGTATGATTTATGCTTTTGGTGAAATTTCTGGAGCCCATTTTAATCCTGCAGTAACGTTTGGTTTTGCATTTGCAAAAAAATTCCCATGGAAGGAAGTACCCAAATATATAATTTCACAAGCTATAGGCGCCTTTTTAGCCTGTGCTATTCTTTTATTTTTATTTCCTGAAAGTGAAACACTAGGAAGCACATTTCCTGCAGAAAACTTCGAGCCTTATAAAGCTTTTGTATTAGAACTCATATTGACATATTTCTTAATGATTGTTATTATTAATGTGTCTACCGGAAGTAAAGAAACAGGAACTATGGCTGCTATTGCAGTTGGCGGTATTATTTTATTAGAAGCTATGTTTGCTGGTCCAATGACCAAAGCGTCAATGAACCCAATAAGATCACTCGCCCCTGCTCTTATTTCGGGTAATTTACAGCATTTGTGGCTTTATCTTACAGCACCTTTTATTGGAACTTTTTTAGCTATAATTTCTTTTTCTTTAATAAAAAGTGAAAAATAAAATTAATTTTGTATCTTATAACTACACTAATAACTTGTTAAATATAATTTAACGAGGTATTTTAATAATTAAACATTTAATATATTGCACTTTACAATAAAAGTCAATTTGAAAGTAATCGGTATAAAAATCGACTATTTAAAAAACAATTAATAGCAATGGACATCATAACTAAAGCATTAGAATTTGAAAAAAGAAAGATGCAATCCTTATCAACAAGTGATCGTGTCAAAATTTCTCGTGAAGCAAAAGAACTCATTTTAGGCTTAAACCAAGTTTATAAAGAAAAGAACGATCAAAAAATCATGGATATCATGAAACGCTTAACAGCCATTAAACAAAAAGTAGAAAAGCGCTTAAAAGGTGCTCCTTTAACAACATAAACCTAAGTTGTTTTTGAATTAAACATTTTGGAAGTTAATGTATGAAATTTTATGTTTTATTGATCTCTATATTAATAATCTTCTATTCAGAGAAAGACAGCAAGTAAACAGTATTTCTATTCAAAGTAATTTGTGAAATCGAATTCAAAATTTTGAATTAAACTCATTATAAAATAAAAAGCCTCGACTAGTCGAGGCTTTTTATTTTATGTATATATTTTCCGAAGAGCAATTAATTCCCAGCTACTCTAGTAATCTTTGCTCCAATAGCACGTAAACGTTCATCAATATTTTCATAGCCACGATCTATTTGTTCTATATTATGAATTGTTGATGTGCCTTTAGCAGACAATGCAGCAATAAGCAATGAAACACCTGCTCTAATATCTGGAGATGTCATTGTTGTCGCTTTCAATTGCGATTTAAAATCATGACCAATAATTGTCGCTCTATGTGGATCACAAAGAATAATCTTTGCTCCCATATCTATCAATTTATCGACAAAGAACAAACGACTTTCAAACATTTTTTGGTGTACTACAGCACTCCCTCTGGCTTGAGTTAAAACTGTTAATATAATACTCAATAAATCTGGTGTAAAACCAGGCCATGGTGCATCTGAAACAGTTAAGATAGAACCATCTATATAATTTTGAACTTCATATCCATTAGTATGTGCAGGAATATAAATATCATCTCCTTGACGTTCAATGGTAATCCCTATTTTTCTAAATACATTTGGTATTTGTCCTAAATCATCCCAACTCACATTGGTAATAGTTAATTCACTTTTAGTCATTGCAGCTAGACCAATCCAACTTCCAATTTCAATCATATCAGGAAGCATTCTATGATTTGTACCACCTAAAACATCAACACCTTCAATAATTAGCATATTAGAACCAACACCGCCTATCTTAGCTCCCATCCTATTAAGCATTTTACAAAGCTGCTGTAAATAAGGCTCACAAGCTGCATTATAAATAGTTGTTGTGCCTTCTGCTAAAACAGCAGCCATAACAATATTTGCAGTTCCAGTTACAGATGCTTCATCAAGCAACATGTATGCGCCTTTTAATTTATCTGCTTCTACACCATAAAATAAATCTTCTTTATTATATCTAAATTTAGCTCCAAGATTAATAAATCCTTCAAAATGTGTGTCGAGTCGACGACGACCAATCTTATCACCACCAGGTTTTGGAATATAACCTTTTCCAAAGCGAGCTAATAAAGGGCCTACAATCATGATAGAACCTCTTAAGCCTTTTCCATCTTCTTTAAATTCGGCAGATTCCAGGTATTTTAAGTTGACTTCATCAGCTTTAAAAGTATAAGAACCTTTATCTATTTTATTGATTTTTACACCTAGCTTTTTGAGCAAAGCGATTAATTTATTAACATCAATAATATCTGGAATATTATCTATTCTAATTTCTTCAGCAGTTAAGAGAACTGCACATAAAATTTGTAATGCTTCGTTTTTTGCGCCTTGAGGTTGGATTTTACCTTTTAACTGGTGACCTCCTTCAATAATAAATGTTCCCATGAAGAGTTGTTAGTAGCGTTTTCTATTTCGGTTAGAAGTATTTTTTTTGTGATGCGGTTTCTTATTACTAGAATATTTTTTCTTATTTCGCATTAAACTAGTAGAATCAGAGAGGTCTTCTTTACTTTCTTTTAAGTTAATCTTACCATCAGATAATTCATATAAATGATTAAAAATCACATAATCTTCAACAGTATCTTTATTCCAGTTTAAGAAACACTTCTTCATATGATTAGCGATTGTATAAACTAATGCCTCTTTTAAATCACCATCTTCCCATGTATTTGCGATATCAATCATTGTCTTAATATTGTTTCCGTAAAAACGATATTTGGGAAAATTCTGCGGATACTCTAATGGTTCTGGACCTGCTGTGAGTTGCTCTTTAGAAGGCATTGGATATGGAGAATCGGCATCTAATTGGAAATCGGCAATAATAAAAAGCTGATCCCAAAGTTTATGCTGAAAATCAGGCACATCTCGTAAATGTGGTTGCAAATTCCCCATCACATTAATAATGGATTTGGCAACTTTATTACGTTCTTCTTTTGTTGGTAATTCTTTAGCGTAATTAATCATTTTTTGAAGATGTCTTCCATACTCAGGAATAATCAAATGTTCACGCTCTGTGTTGTATTCTATATCGTCTATCAAAATATAAATTTGTGTAGTATTTGTAAATCATGCTCGAAGTACTTCTGCATGAGCATGCAAAATACAAAAAATAGTTATCAAAAAAGCTTTTTATAAAGAAATAACGCCTTCTACTTTATCTGCAACTTCTTTGTATTTATCAATAACAGCATCAGGATCTTTCATCTGCAAATTAACAGAGATACTTGTGTAAGTTCCTTTTCCAGATTCCTTAGTTTTTATAACAGCTCCAAGGTTGTTGAATAAGTCTTCTATTTGATTGATTTTTTTAGCATCTGTTGGCACTATAAATTTATATAAATACTCTGAAGGCCAGCTTGCAGTTTCATGCAATTGGGTTCTTAGTTTTTTATAAAATTCTTCTGATTTCTTATCTGGGCTCATAACTTTTTTTCGGATTCAAAGATACATTTACTTTGCATTTTTCACATCATTATAAATGCTAAATAATATATAACATATTAAGGTGTTTCCTAATACAAAAACAAAAGAGGTCTAAATTAAAGTTTCATTTTTAAATAAATTGCACTTAAAAAGAAACGATTTACCAGTGTTATTTTACTCTTAACATGGTATTCCTTAATTTTACAACCAAAACCTTGTCAAATTGAATACTAAAAAAATTGTAATTACTGGTGGACCAGGAACTGGAAAAACCTCAATAATAAATGAATTAAAGAACAATGACTTTCTTTGCTTTGATGAAGTTATTAGATCAATGACTTTATCAGCAAAAAAGGAAGGAAATTCTTCAACTCATATCTCTAATCCTATTGCTTTTGTAGATGATCCTATGACGTTCAATACAAATTTAATTAATGCGAGAATAGATCAATTTACAGAGACAAATGCTTTAAAAAAAGAAATTTGCTTTTTTGATCGTGGCATTCCTGATGTGTTAGCATATATGGCTTTTTTTAATCAAGCATATGATGATTATTTTAAAAATGCCTGTATAAATCATCAATATGATATGGTTTTTTTACTTCCTCCTTGGGAAGCTATTTATCAATCAGATAATGAAAGGTTTGAAACTTTTGAAGAAGCACTTCAAATTCATAACTACTTAAAAAGCATCTATGAAAGTTTTAATTATCAAATTATTGAAGTTCCCTTTGGAACTGTAGAAGAACGTGCAACTTTTATTTTAAATAATATATAAACCTAGTGCCACACCCCATAAACATATTAGAGCAATATTGGAATCACACCTCATTTAGACCACGTCAAGAGGCTATTATCAATTCTGTTTTAGAAGATAACGACACCTTTGTTTTATTACCTACTGGTGGTGGAAAATCGATTTGTTTTCAAATTCCAGCGCTTATAAAAGATGGCATTTGCATTGTGATCTCTCCTTTAGTTGCATTAATGAAAGATCAAGTCAATACTCTAAAAAGTAAAGGTATTAAAGCTATGGCTATTACTAGCGGAATAAAATACAGTGAACTTGACACACTTTTAGATAATTGTATTTACGGAAATTATAAGTTTCTGTATTTATCACCAGAGCGTTTACAACAAGATATAGTTAAGCAGCGTATTGCACAAATGCATGTGAATCTCATTGCTGTTGACGAAGCTCACTGTATTAGTCAATGGGGAAACGATTTTAGACCAGCATATAAAAATATTATAGCTCTTAGACAGTTACACCCTAGTGTAAATGTTATCGCTTTAACAGCAACAGCAAAACCAAAAGTAATTGAAGAAACGATACAGGAGTTAGATTTTATTGCTCCAAAAATTTTTAAAGCATCATTTACCAGACCAAACATTGCTTATCAGGTTTTGCAAAGTGAAGATAAAATCTATGACTTAGAGCGACAACTTAAAACACATAAAGGCTCTTCTATCATTTATGTAAGAAGTAGAAAAATGAGTATTGATATTCATAACATCTTAGAAAAAAAAGGATTTAGTTCTACTTTTTTTCATGGCGGAATTCCAACAAAAGACAAACAAGAACGTTTATATCAATGGATGCACAATCAAAAAGAAATTATGGTTGCTACTACTGCTTTTGGAATGGGAATTGACAAACCAGATGTAAAAACAGTAATACACATTAATTTACCTGAAAGTCTAGAAAGTTACTACCAAGAAGCTGGTCGTGCCGGAAGAAACAATGAAGATGCATTTGCTATACTATTAACAAACTCATCAGATGAACACGTTTTAAAAAATCAATTCATTAATAGCCTCCCTTCAATTGAAGACATCAAATTAGTGTATAGAAAACTATGTAACTATTTTCAAATATCCTATGGAGAAGGTGAATTAACTACACATCGGTTTAATTTTAGTGATTTCTGTAAAGCTTATGATTTTAAAAGTTCTAAAACGTTTAATACCCTTCAACTTTTAGACAGAAATAGTATTATAAAACTGTCTCAACAATTTAATTACAAAACGAAGTTACAGTTTATAATAAGTAATAATGCCTTGTTTTCTTATTTAAAAACACATACACAATACAATACCATTGTAAAGACAATTTTAAGAACCTATGGTGGTATTTTTGAACATCAACTTGCGATTAATATTACTTTAATTTCAGATAAAGCTTCAACCAATGAAAAACAGGTAATCGCAATTTTAAATCAATTACAAAAAGATGGTATTGTTGATTTTTTATTTTCAAATACTGATTCTGAAGTTATTTTCTTTCAGCCAAGAGAGGATGATAAAACAATTAATAGAATTGCAAATGTCATAGAACAACAGCAAGAGCTTAAACGCTTTCAAGTTAATTCTATATTAGATTATGTTAATAATACTTCCGTTTGTAAAAACAGACAATTACTGAATTACTTTGGAGAAATTACAGATGAAGATTGCGATAAATGTTCGGTTTGTGATTCTGAAAATTCTTCCGAAGAACCTATTTCATATAAAACAATTCAGCAACAACTCATTTTAGCTTTAGAAAAGGCACCTTTAAGCTCTAGAGTGTTAGTAGAACAATTACCATACAAAAAAGAGAACATCCTTAAGGTTCTAAAACTATTACTCGAGCACGATATCATAACTATGACATCTGCTAATACTTATAAAATAAAACATACATGAAAAGAGATAAATTGAGAATTATATTTATGGGAACTCCTGATTTTGCAGTTGCGACTTTAAAAACACTCATTGATAATGAGTATGATGTTGTAGGTGTAATTACAGCTCCCGATAAACCTGCTGGTCGTGGGAGACAACTTAATGAGTCTGCTGTTAAAAGATATGCTGCCTCGCAAGAATTAACCATTTTACAACCTACAAACTTAAAAAATGAAGCGTTCTTAAAAGAACTAGAAATACTTAATGCCAACCTTCAAATTGTTGTTGCCTTTAGAATGCTTCCAGAAGTTGTTTGGAACATGCCTATGTATGGTACTTTTAATCTACACGCTTCTCTCCTTCCTAATTATAGAGGTGCCGCTCCAATACATTGGGCTATTATTAATGGTGAGACTAAAACTGGTGTAACCACCTTTTTTATTGACGAAAAGATAGATACAGGTGCCATGATACTTCAAGAAGAGGTTGCTATAAAAGATAACGAAACTGTTGGTTCCCTTCATGATAAACTTATGAGTGTTGGTAGTGAATTGGTTGTAAAAACAGTAAACTTAATTCAAGAAGGAGACATTGAAACTACCATACAACCTAAAACTGAAGATTTAAAAACAGCATACAAACTAAATAAAGACAATTGTAAAATTGATTGGAATCTAGACTTAAACTCCATATATAATAAGATACGAGGCTTAAATCCGTTTCCAGCTGCTTGGTGTTTCCTTTTTAATGAAGAGGCGCAATTGAGTGTAAAACTTTTTAAGATTGAAAAAGAATACGGTCAACATGACTTTAATATTGGAGAGTTAATTGTGACAAAAAACGAGTTAAAAGTTGCTGCAATAGACGGTTACATACATATTAAAGAAATACAGCTTCCCGGAAAACGAAAAATGGATGTAAAATCATTATTAAATGGATATAATTTTAGTAAAAATGCTAAAATGCTCTAGAACCCCTATATACATTGATACTCGAAAAAAATCCGATAAAACGCAACCCTTTATTAACAAATGTTCTAAGTTATCAACAAATACTTGTATTTCCCTTGCTATTACTTGCATAGGTGGTTTTTACGTATAAATTTGTAGACGGATTTAACGATAACGTTTAACCCAACTATTTTTTTAACAATTTAAAACATAAATTTTATGAACAAAACAGATTTAATCAATGGAATGGCAGAAAATGCAGGAATTACTAAAGCTGCTGCTAAAAAAGCATTAGATTCATTATTAGTTGACATCGAAGGATCTTTACAAAAAGGAAACAGAGTTTCTTTAGTAGGATTTGGTTCTTGGTCAGTTTCTAAAAGATCTGCAAGAGAAGGAAGAAACCCTCAAACAGGTAAAACGATACAAATAAAAGCTAAAAACGTAGTAAAGTTTAAAGCTGGTTCTGATTTAAGCAGTGCTGTAAACTAGTATTTATTTAAATAGATTACGAAAAGCTCACTATATAGTGAGCTTTTTGTTTTTATATATTCAGCATCAAAATTATTGGTAATTCAAAAAATATGTTTTAGATTAGTAGTAAATCATACTCATATGATTATGTCAAATCCAAAAAAAGGACATCTTTTAATTGCTGAACCATCAATTATCGGCGATTTATCATTTAATAGGTCTGTTATTCTATTGGCCGATTATAATGATAAAGGTTCTATTGGTTTTATTTTAAATAAACCATTAGAATACACGCTAAATGATCTTATACCAGATACTAAAGCCTCCTTTAAAGTTCACAATGGCGGTCCTGTAGAACAGGATAACTTATATTTCATACATAAAGTTCCAGAATTAATTCCAGATAGCATAGAGATATCTCATGGTGTATTTTGGGGAGGAAACTTTGAAATTGTTTTAAAACTTCTTAATAAAAATAAATTATCAGAATCCGATATTAGATTTTTTCTTGGATATTCTGGTTGGGAAGCAAAGCAATTAGATAGTGAATTAGAATCTAATGCTTGGATTATATTTGAAAATATCTACAAAAACGAACTGATTAGTAAATGCTGTGATTCCTTTTGGAAAGAAAAAATGTTAGAACTAGGTGGTGATTATTCTCTTTGGTCTAATGCTCCTGAAAATCCAAATTATAATTAAGACAACCTTAGCTTCGTATTTAATCGTTTCAATATATCTTCGGAAATTTTAGTTGCAAATTCCTTTTTTCGATATTTTAGTATGGGTTGAATTCCGACTATAACATTGGTCATAAATAATTCATCAGCTTTTTGAAGTTCAAATGGAGAAATTGAGGCTTCTTCTAAAACATAATCCCCCGAGTTTAGAATAACGTCAATTATTTGTTTTCGCATAATTCCTTTTAAACATCCATCTTCAATAGGTGGCGTTTTTATCGTTTCACCAGAAACGACAAATATATTTCCGTTTAATGTCTCTACGACACTTTTATTTGTGTTAAGAAGCAAACAATTATCCAACGTATTTTCTTGGGCATAAATACTTCCTAAAACATTGATGATTTTATTATTAGTTTTTAGGGTCGATAACAATCCAGAAGCTATAAAATAATCCTTAAATAAATCTACTGTATATGTTTCTATAATTGAATTAGAATAAAAATCTGTTTTTAAAGACTCCGTAACAATATTATAACTTATTTTTTTTTCTGTCGGAAGATATTTACCACCATCTCCCCTATCTACATTGAATCGTACTCTTACAGTAGATTTTAAAAGCGCATTAGCTTCTATCGTTTTTAGAATTTCAGATTCAAGAAATTCCATAGTGAAACTCATAGGTATTTCCATGCGCATAATACGCATTGATGCCATTAACCTAAAATAATGATCTTCCCAAAACAAAATTTTACCATGCACTACTTTTAAAGTTTCAAATAATACATCTCCATATTTATAACCTCTATTTTCATTGGTTATAAAACTGAAATCCTCTACTAATTCACCATTAATATTTATCATAAAAAAGTCTCGATTAAAAATCGAGACAAATATAAAACTTATATGATTTACAAAATCTAAGCTGAGCCTAAAACTTGTTTTAAATCTGAAATTTGATTATCCCAAAGCATTTTTGCTTCGTCAACTTCATCATCATCACTAAAATCTGTAACAATAATAGAGACATCTTTAGTAATTTCATCAACTTGAATTCTTATCTCAAAAAAGTAAGACGCACCTTCTTCTTCATCGTTTAACCATCTAAATTTTACACGCTCTCCACTCTTTTTACTAAGTAATTTCGCTTTTTCTTCACTATCATCCCAAATAAAAGTAAACAACTCACCTCTTGAGTTAACGTTATCTGCAAACCATTCAGACAATCCTGAAGGTGTAGATATATATTGATATAAAAGTTGTGGTGAAGCATGTATAACAAACTCCATCTCAATTTTAACTTTATCTTCCATAGTTATATAATTATGTTGTCAATATATACATTAATTGTTGAGTTTAAAACTAAAACTTAAAAAAAATAATTTGCGCATTTTATGTTTGCTCACATTAATTTTGTTTTTATATTTGCACCCTCATAAATGGCGAGGTAGCTCAGTTGGTTAGAGCGTTGGATTCATAACCCAGAGGTCACGGGATCGTGCCCCGTTCTCGCTACAA
>MAAC01016630.1_pt1 | contig 39694 bp, 40 predicted proteins | sample 1115981 | NCBI WGS metagenome assembly MAAC01 (sample SAMN04961126, study PRJNA320927) | seawater metagenome | isolation source: sample BD02T64 sea water enriched with oil for 64 days | place: USA:Gulf of Mexico | collected 2013-07-27 | reverse complement strand
AGCAGGAAAGTTTGAAGCCGCTAATGGTGGTACTATTTTCTTAGATGAAATTGGAGATATGAGTTTATCGGCTCAAGCCAAAGTATTAAGAGCATTACAAGAAAGCAGAATTCAACGTGTAGGTAGCGATAAAGACATTAAAGTTAACGTTCGTGTTGTAACAGCAACAAATAAAAACTTAAAGAAGGAAATTGAACAAGGGCGATTTAGAGAAGATCTTTACCATAGACTTGCTGTGATATTGATTGAAGTACCAGCCTTAAATGATAGACGAAGTGACATCCCATTATTAATAGATTATTTTTCCAAAAAAAATATTTTTTAAAAAATAGAATGCTATATGTCTTTAAAAATCGTGTTGTTAGGTTACATGGGGTCAGGTAAATCGACTATTGGAAAACTACTTGCAGAGAGAGTAAATTATAATTTTATTGATCTAGACGATGAAATAGAAAAACTGGAAAACAAAAAAGTCTCACAAATATTTGATGAGAATGGAGTCATTTATTTTCGGAAATTAGAAAATGAAGTTTTAAAAGCGCTTTTGAAACCAGAAAAAAATATAATTCTATCATTAGGAGGAGGAACCCCATGTTATTTTGAGGCTATGCAATATTTAAATTCAAGAGCAGATGTACATACTGTGTATTTAGATGTATCCATTCCAGAATTAGTGCGTAGACTGTTTCCAAAAAAATCTACTAGACCGCTAATTGAAAATATAATTACTCAAGAGGAACTGACAGAATTTGTTGGTAAACATCTATTTGAAAGGCGGCAATTTTATAGAAAAGCTAAAACAATAATATCGATTAATGAATTGTTGCCTAAACAAGTCGTAGACAAAATTGAATCGTCACTATTCTAGTGTAACATTAAATGGTTTCTTACTTAATTGAACCTCAATATGTTCTTCCAGAGTTGTAGATAGAGAGATTCCTTTAAAATCAGCCTTTACTGGATACTTTTTATGGTTTCTATTTACTAAAACAGCAGTTTTGAGTCGTGCCAAGGGAACGTTTAAGAAGTGTCTTACAGCATAAATTAAGGTTGTACCGCTATTGAGTACGTCATCACATAGAATGACACCGCAATCTTTATATTGATCTTCTGTCAATGAAGTTTTAATAGGTTCTAATGGATTATTTTTATCAATAATCACTTTGCATAATACTATTTCAATAGAAATAATTTTAGACAGTGTTTTTTTAATTTCTTTAGCAAAGGTATATCCACCTGAATCGATTCCTGCTAGAATTACTTTATCGTAATTCAGGTATACCTCTGCTATTTGAAATGCTATTCTTCTTATTTTATGTTCCACCTGATTGTGACTTAATATTTCACTTCCCATTTTTAATGATCTTAATTATTAATTCTTTATTTTTTCTAGAGTCTTCAGAATTTGAACACTTTTCTAATTGAATGGTGTCAAATTTTTCTTGAAACAACTCTTTATATTCTTTTTCACTAATTGTAAATGGTGGTGACTCTCTAATTCCATTGAAATTAAAAAGTACACCTTCTAATTGACCGCCAGTTTTCAATAATTCATGAACCATCGAGACGTATTTGCTACGTAAATGAGGATGTAACGCACAAAAAAAGGTTTGCTCTAAAATTAGATCATAAGCTCCAGTATGATTAAAAAAATCCTCATGAATAATTTTTAAAGAACTAGTATCTCTGATTTTTTGTGATAATAATTTCAGCGGTTGCTGTGCAATATCTAATACGGTAATATCTTTAAAACCAAGTTGTAATAGATATAGCGCTTCATAAGCATTTCCAGCTCCTGGAATCAAAATAGATATTTGTTTATTTGATAAGTTGTCAATTATAAATTTTAAAGGTCGAGAAACATGACCTAAGTCCCAACCTGTTAAGTCATTTTGATATCTATTTTGCCAGTAATTTTGATCAAAATTCATTCTTCCTCGTCTTGGTTTAATAGATCAGAGAGGTCTCGTCGGTCCTTTTTTGTAGGTCTTCCTTCTCCTTTTTTTCTGTAGTAATCTTGATTGAGCGCTATTAACTTTTTAGCTTCAAAATTTTCTTTAGGAGTTCTGTCTAATCTATATAAACCAACAATTTTGTTCCCTACACGACTTTCAGGTAAGTCTATAACTTCAACTTTGTATTCAATTTGATCTTTTCGTAGGTCAATGATATCTCCAGCATAGACATCTCTAGCCGGTTTAACAACTGCACCGTTAACTTTTATACGTCCTTTTTTTGCGGCATCTGTGGCCTTACTCCTAGTTTTGTAGTAACGTACACTCCATAAATATTTATCAACTCGCATAAATCATTTGTTATTAAACGTTATCATAGCAACACAAAAATAACTGAAAATAGTATCTTTGAAGGCTATAAAAATTGATGATGAAAAAAATAAAATATTTGATCACTGTATTAATCGCAGTCTTTTTAATTTCTTCGTGCGGTAATGATGATGATGGGAACGGAATTGCCGTAAGAGATAGAACCGAAGTTTATACAGAAGACCTGATAGAGTTACAAAATTATCTAGATACACACTTTTATAATTACGAAGAGTTTGATACAAATCCAGCAGGTGAAGACTTTAAAATTGAATTTGACACGATAGCAGGTGCTAACTCTTCTAAGATTCCACTTTCAAGTCAAGTTACATCTAAGGTTTTAAGTAGAGATGGTATTGATTACACATACTTCACATTGAAAGTGCGTCAAGGTGGTGGACCTTTAAGTCCTACGTTTGCAGACAGTACACTTGTTTCCTACGAGGGAAGACTTTTAGATAATACCATATTTGATGGATCTATTAACTCGGTTTGGTTTGATTTACCATCAGTAGTTGATGGTTTTACGGCTGGAGTTACTGAGCTCAATGAGGCTTCCTCAATAACACCTAATGGTGATGGAACATTCAGTTATCAAGATTCAGGTATAGGCGCTGTTTTTATGCCATCTGGATTAGGTTACTTTAGTACTACTGTATCTGGAATACCTGCATATTCTCCTATAATATTCACTTATCAGGTAAGAAGTGTTCGGTTCACAGACCACGATAATGATGGAATAAGATCTTTGTATGAAGATATTGATGAAGATGGAGATTTAACATCACCTAATCCTAGAGATAATACAGATAATGACCTAGGAAGTTTAGGAGGCTTCTTATATAATTACATAGATAATGACGATGACGGCGACGGCGTTCCTACTATTTTTGAAAATGCAGATCCTAATGGTGATGGGAATCCCAACGATGCCGAAGACTTAGACGGCGACGGTATTCCTGGTTACCTTGATGCAGATGAGGTAAATATTGATTTAGATGGCGATGGTATTCAAAACAGGTTTGAAAATCCAGATCCTAATGGAAATGGAAATCCTGGTGATGCTGTTGACACAGATGGCGATGGTATTCCAGATTATCTGGATGCTGATGATGATGGAGACGGAATTCCTACCGCTCAAGAAAATGCAGACCCTAACGGAAATGGAAATCCCGTAGATGCGCTTGATACTGATGGTGATGGAATACCTGATTATCTTGATTCTGATTCTTAAACCTAAATAACCTTATTAACTAAAAACGAGTTTTAATAGATTTTAAAACTCGTTTTTTATTTCTAGTTATCCCACATTTGGATATATTTTTAAAACAAATTGATAAGTATTAAAAGAATTATTTACAGTTACGCTTTCGCGAAAGCGTAATGACCTACCTACATTATCATTTACCTTCTATCATTTATCCATTTTCTCTATAGCTTTACGTTTTTGTCTTTCTGCTTTAGCTTTTCTTCTTTCTTCTTTTCTCAACTGCTTTGTTTCCTTAGAATATCTCGATTGTAGTATAGGGATTTTTACTCCAGCATAAACATCGGCAGCTCGTGAATCATCAGTTATAAGGTTACTTATTATCGAGCCGCTACCTACCGTAAGTAAACAGAATCTGAATCCTGCGCCCCATATAAAATCTGAGTATTCCATAACACTAAGGTTGGTATACAATGAAAATAATCTAGATTCATACCTCGGTACGATACTCATGTAATTTAATCTTCTATTTGATAAAGGGCTGGTATCATCATTTAAGGACAGTACACCTGAAAGTCCTAAATATAAATTGCGATTTATCCTATAGTCTGCCATGTATCTTAATGTGGTAGGTAATTGTAAGTCTACATTTTGCACTGTGCTGGTTTGATCATAATTATCTTCTAGACCTTGTTGAAAATCTTCTTCAAAATCATCTGCGCTTACCGTGCCTGAGATCACATACTCTTCAACATTTACATTTTCATAGCTCAATTTACCCATGTCTTGTAGCGAAAGTCCTAGTTTGAATCTATATTGATTATGACCTTTTAAAGAAGTAGAGTCCATTTTTATGTCTCCTAAATTGGGACGGTATTCATACATCAGCCCAAAATCTGCTGCAAATCCAGAAGAACCACTACCAAATTTAAACTCGTCATTCTCGTCATTTGTATCATCTAAGGTCTGTCCATAAGTTAAATCTCCATTTGCAGTGATAGTGTCTCCGGCAGCATCATAGTTACCTTGAATACGGTCTGAATTAAAAAATACAGCACCTGCACCTTGTAGGTACTTGAGTGTAATTCCTCCTTTTAAGAAATGATTTTTCCCGTCATATAATACCATACCGTAAGTCAGCCCTGCCTCAGTCCATGCATGAATAGTTCCATTAAGATTTTCCATATCAATATTGATATCATTATCAAATGCATCATCCTCAGAAAGCGTTTCATAAAGTGATCCATTAATTCTATTTACATTCATAAAAGCTCTTACTCTAGTAGTAATACCTAAGGCATGTTTAGGCGCTAGGTTAAACATAAATGATGGTCCTAATACATCTAGGTTTAAATATAAATTATTTGCTTGACTAGGAAATGTCTGGCTGTCTTCATCAAAATCAAAGCCGTCTGGATTATCTATTAAATTAGAAAGATTAATGCCAAAATAATCGGTAGTAATAGTGCTTCCTACGGTGGCTATATTAATATCTGCTCTAAAACGACTGTCCACAACATTTGCAGGATTAAATGTTAAGCTGTTAATTCCAGAAAAATTGTCTAATTCTAATCCAGAATAGGATTGTGCAGACAGGTGTTGCATAGCTATAAGGCAAATACAAAGGTATACATAGGTTCTCATAATATATATTAGTTGATTGATTATCAAAAATATATAAATGCTCCTGCTATTAAAATACCCTTTATGGGGTATTTGCGCCTGTATGAATATGTAAAAAATAATCGGCTTTAATTCGTCATTAAAAACGTACTTTTGCACGCTTAAAATTAAAGCGTTATGCTCCATATATTTAACAACTTTACAAAAAATCCAAAGGATGACATATTAGCTGGTATTACAGTTTCTCTAGCTATGATTCCAGAGGTAGTTGCTTTTGCTTTTGTTGCAGGAATAGATCCATTAGTAGCTCTTTCTGGAGCATTTATTATAGGGTTAATAACGGCACTTTTTGGAGGTAGACCTGGATTGATATCAGGAGCAGCAGGAGCAGTTGCGGTAATTTTTATAGACTTGATAATTAAAGGTCATGAAAGAGGAATGGCCTTTGAGACACCTATTGAAAATATGGGTTTTTATTATCTATTTGCCACCGTCATTCTTATGGGCTTGATTCAAATTGTAGCTGGTGTATTTAAAGTAGGGAAATTTGTAAGGCTCATACCGCATCCAGTGATGATGGGATTTGTTAATGGTCTGGCTATAGTGATTTTTCTGGCTCAAGTAAAAATGTTTACACATAAAAATCTTGAAGTAGGAGCAGATGGTGTTAAAAAGTATGTTTCTACATACATGCAAGGAACAGAACTCTATATCATGATAGGATTAGTAGCGCTTACCATGGCAATAGTATGGTTATTACCTAAACTAACCAAGAAAATACCGGCTGCACTGACCGCTATTCTGGTAACCACAGCCGTTGTAGTATTTGCAAATCTTGAAGTGAGCACCGTAGGATCTTATATTATAGAAGGTGGAGGAACTGGTCTTAAAGGTGAGCTTCCTACACCTAATCTAGAGCTTTGGAACAACCTTCCTTTAAACTATAGCACCTTTACTTTTATTTTACCATATGCATTTCTTGCTGCTGCAGTAGGTCTCATAGAATCTTTAATGACCATGAACCTAGTAGATGAATTAACAGATACTCGTGGTAGTGGTAATAGAGAATGCGTGGCTCAAGGAGCAGGAAATATTGTGAGTGGTCTCTTTGGAGGTACAGGAGGTTGTGGTATGATAGGTCAGACAGTGATCAATATCAACGCCGGTGGACGTGGACGATTATCTGGCGTGATGATGTCTGTTACCTTACTGACATTTATACTTTTTACAGATAAATTAATAGAACAAGTTCCTATAGCAGCATTAATAGGTGTCATGTTTATGATGGTTATAGAGACGTTTGCATGGTCTAGTTTTAGAATTTTACGCAAAATCCCGCTAGCCGATGCTGCTGTATTAATAATCGTCTCTTTAGTAACGGTATTTTTTGATTTAGCTATAGCTGTATTTGTAGGTGTTATAATTTCTGCACTAGTGTTTGCTTGGGAAAGTGCAAAGCGCATTAGAGCTCGCAAAAGTTTTAAAGAAGACGGTACTAAAGTTTATGAAATTTGGGGACCGTTATTCTTCGGTTCAGTAACAGATTTTAATAGCAAATTTGATCCTAAGAATGATCCAGATAAAATTGAAATTGATTTCATTGAGTCTAGAGTTCAAGATCACTCTGGTATAGAGGCTTTACGAGGTGTAGCAAATAGATATTTGGATTTAGGTAAAGAGATAAAGTTAACACATTTAAGCCCAGAATGTAAAGATTTGCTTATGCGCAATAATCCAGAGTTTGATACCATAATAGAAAGTAGTATAGAAGATCCTCGTTATCACATCGCTACAGATTTGATGGACGCTGAGGTGTAATTATCAATTAAATACTACTTGTGATTATCTTATATTTTCTGTTCTCGCTTTCGCGAAAGCGGAACAATTCACATTTTTCTAACAAACAAAATCCCTATTTTTGAGCAAACAACTCAATCGATGGATTTAGACTTCAATAAAAACGAAGATCATAATAAAATGTTGCTTTCTGATCTCAGAAGAAAGCTGGCCAAAGTTGCTCTAGGCGGCGGTAAGAAACGTATTGAAAAACATCATGCAAAAGGAAAAATGACCGCTCGTGAGCGCATTGATTACTTGCTAGATAGTGCGGAAGATGCTATTGAAATAGGAGCATTTGCAGGTGAAGGTATGTATGAAGAACACGGTGGTTGCCCTAGCGGTGGCGTGGTAGTTAAAATAGGTTATGTGCAAGGGCGACAAGTTATTGTTGTGGCAAATGATGCTACTGTTAAAGCAGGAGCCTGGTTTCCTATCACGGGAAAGAAAAATTTGCGTGCACAAGAAATCTCTATAGAGAATAGACTACCTATTATTTACCTTGTAGATAGTGCAGGTGTTTACCTTCCTATGCAAGATGAGATTTTCCCAGACAAAGAACATTTCGGTCGCATATTTAGAAATAACGCAGTAATGAGCAGTATGGGAATTACTCAAATTGCAGCTGTAATGGGAAGTTGTGTTGCTGGAGGTGCTTATTTACCTATTATGAGCGATGAAGCTCTTATAGTAGATAAAACTGGAAGCATATTTCTTGCAGGATCTTACTTAGTAAAAGCAGCAATAGGGGAAAGTATAGATAATGAAACGTTAGGTGGAGCAACGACACATTGCGAGATAAGCGGTGTGACAGATTATAAAGCTAAGGATGATAAGGATGCTCTTGATAAAATCAAAAAGATATTTGATAAAATAGGAGATAGTGATAAAGCAGGATTCAACAGAGTAGAGGCAAAGAAGCCTGCGTTAGATCCTGATGAGCTTTTTGGCGCGCTTCCTAGAGAGCGCAATGCACAATATGATATGATGGAATTAATCAATCGTATGGTAGATGCAGATTCTTTTGAGGCCTATAAAGATGGTTATGGACAGACTATAATCACTGGTTATGCGCGTATGGACGGTTGGGCAGTAGGTATTGTGGCAAATCAACGTAAGATCGTAAAAACTAAGAAAGGTGAAATGCAATTCGGCGGAGTGATTTATAGCGATAGTGCCGATAAAGCAACTCGATTTATAGCAAACTGTAACCAGAAGAAGATTCCGCTGGTATTTCTACAAGATGTAACAGGTTTTATGGTCGGATCTAAGTCAGAGCATGGAGGTATTATTAAGGATGGAGCAAAGATGGTAAATGCAGTTTCTAACTCTGTAGTTCCTAAATTTACTGTGGTGATAGGAAATAGCTACGGCGCAGGAAATTATGCGATGTGTGGTAAAGCTTATGATCCACGTTTGATTTTTGCATGGCCTAGTGCAGAGCTTGCTGTAATGAGTGGGAATAGTGCTGCAAAAGTATTAATGCAAATAGAAAAAGCGAGTCTAGAAAAATCAGGTAAGAAACTGACTGAAGAAGAAGAAAAGGAATTGTTTGCTAAAACGAAAGATCGCTACGATGAGCAAGTTTCTCCTTACTACGCAGCATCAAGAATCTGGACTGATGCCATTATCGATCCACGTGATACCAGAAAATGGATTTCCATGGGAATAGAAGCTGCAAATCACGCACCTATCACAAAAGATTTTAATCTAGGGGTGATACAGACGTAAGAACTTGAAATCGAACTTGAAAAATGAAATTTTGAATCCCAAACCGTTAAAAGTTTGGGATTTTATTGTGTAGTATAATTTACACCTTCTACACATGTTTAATTTGTTTAATTTAGTTTCTTAATTCACAGTTGTTAAAACCCAAATGAATTTCAAAAAACTCCTCAAAAGCATACTTATAATTGCACTCGCAAGTTATTTAGCTATATGTGGTTTGCTATATTTCTATCAAGAGAAATTGCTTTTTCATCCAGAAAAATTAGAGCAAGACTTTCAATTTGAGTTCAAACATGAATTTGTAGAAAGGGATATTGTAACTAGTACAGGTCACTCCATTAATACATTATTGTTTCCACAGGAGAATGCAAAAGGCGTTATTCTTTATCTTCATGGTAACGGAGGTAGTTTAAAATCTGTAGGAAATGTGTCCGAGCATTTTTTACCTTTAGGCTATGATGTATTTATGGTCGATTATGCAGGTTATGGTAAGAGTAGTGATGAAATAACACAACAAGAAGAATGGTTTGAAGACATGCAATTCATTTATGATGATTTAAAAAACAGCTATTCTGAAGATGAAATTTTCATAATAGGCTATTCCATAGGAACTGGTGTTGCTTCTTATCTAGCTTCTCAAAATAATCCAGCGCAGCTCATTTTGCATGCTCCATACTACAGCATGACAGACATGATGAAACGCAATTACCCTATAATTCCTATGATTATTTTAAGATATGAGCTTGCCACAAATCAATATTTAAAAAATGTTGATGCTCCTGTTTATTTATTTCATGGTGATAAAGATGAAGTGATTCCAGTAGAATCGTCAGTGATGTTAAGTGAGGAATTTAATTTACCGTTTACTAAATTAGAGAAACAAGGACATATGAATATAGCTGGTAATACAGTAGCATTACAAGAATTAGAAATAATCTTAAAATAAAGAAACTTAATAAATGATGCAGTAACTTTATTTTGCATTTACTATTTTAACTTTTTCAATACGAAAAGCCCCATAATTACTTACTGTGTTATGGGGCTTTTTGATAAAATGAAATTAGTTTAAATTACTCCTTAATTAAATTTTGAACAACTTTGCCATCGGCTGTTTCTATGACAAGCAAATACTGACCTTGAGATAATGATTCAGTTCCTAATTGTGTCTGTTCTAGAGTATTATCAAAACTTTGTTGTTTTACTAAACGGGCATTCATATCATAAATAGATACCGCATTGATAAGATTACTTTGAGATTGAATATATATCTTATCGCTTGTAGGATTTGGATAAAAAGATACTTCAACTTCCTCTTTCTCAATACTTGCAGTAGTACAACTTAAACTGAATGATGAAGTGCTATCAACATTTGAAGTAAAATTGGTATTCATATAATTTATATCACTCACTTCAATACAATTCAAATTAGGGTTGTTAATTATATTTATACTCCATAAATTTTGATTGGCAGGATCTACTGGATCGTTAGGTATTAATAATGTATTTGCGCCATTATTTAGATTTAATTCTGTCAAAGAATTGTTTTGTAGTCGAAGTTGCTGTAATAGGTTATTGTTAGAAAGGTCTAAAGATGTCAAACTATTATTCTGAGCATAGAAAAATTCAAGAATGATATTATTATCTAGATTTAAAGAGCTTAAATTGTTATCAGCTACGTTAAGATTTTTTAAATCTGTTTGTACAGCTAAATCTAACAATGAGACTTGGTTGTCATTGATAATTAAGGTTTCTAAAAGTATATTTTGACTCAAATCAATATTGTTGATTTGGTTATCAAACAAGTTAAGGGATTTGAGCAGAATATTATTATTAATATTTAAGCTCGTAACTTCACTATTCTGCCATATCAGTGATTCTAAATCAGCCAAATTTGTTATGTCAAATGAAGATATTCTGCTACCCAAATTTAGAACTGTAACAAGATTGGAGTTATTTGAAAAATCCATAGTAGTAAATGGGTAGTCATTTCCAGGCCTTGTAACTGATCCACCAAAACGAATGTATTCAAGTAATGGATTTTGAGAGATATCGATATTTTGTAATTGAGGACAAATAAAAACATCATAATATTCAAGTAATGGATTGTTAATTGTGTTTACAGATGTTAGATTATTAGAACCTGCTAAAAAGAAAGTTTTTAAATTAGGATTATTAGAAAAATCTACTGTACTTACTGCAGAAAGTTGCATTCTTAATTCCTCCAAATTAATATTACTTGATAGATCGATACTTTGTATTCCGAAAATAAAATCTAGACTTAAATAAGTGATTGCCGTAGCAGGACTCAAATCAACTACTGTTAAAGGGTTCTGTCCTAAATCTATATACCTAGTATTAGGCACAGAGGAAAAATCAAAATTTGATAACATATTGCCTCTAGCTCTTAAAGTGTCTAGAGCTACAAACGCTTCAAGTCCTCTGAAGTCAGCGATGGATTTATTACTTAGGTTAAGTGCTTCAACATTACTTACATTAGAATTAGTAACATAATTATCTAATACAGTATCTAATCCTAGTGTTATTAATTCTTGTTCAAAATTGGAATCCGGCACATAGGTTTGCGTTGCAGTACTACATGCGGCAACATACATTTGTCCACTATCTATACCTGCGCTAAAGTTAGCATTCATAAAAGCTACATCACTTACCTCTATACAAGTTAAGTTATTATTTACGGTAGCATCAAATGCAGAAATTATACTATTGTTACCGTTTCTTAAGTCTATAGTTTGCAATTGGTTATTAGTTAAATAAACAAAACTTAAAGAACTAGCATTACTTAAATCGATAGAGGTTATTAAATTGTTTTCTAACCCTAATTGTTCTATAGAACTAGAGATGTTAGGTGATCCATTTAATTGATTGTTATTCAAAAATAAACGCTCTAATACCGGATACGTATTATAATCAAGTCTCGAAATGTTATTATTATTCAACAATAAATATTCAATAGTATTATTGTTTACAAGAAAATTTGTTAGAGAATTAGCAGTAGCATCAAGGATTTTCAAATTTGGTAAACTGCTTAGATCTAGTGTGCCACTTAAAAAATTGTTGCTTACAGATAAACTTTCTAGAGTGATAAAATCTTCGATTCCGGTAAGGTCTGAAATACTTTGCATTGAAATATCAAGACTCAATAGTCCACTTATATTTGCTGTTGTGACCATGTCATCTAAGACGGTATCATAACCTAAGTTAATTAACGCTAATTCGAAATTGTCATCTGGCACATATGTTTGATCTGTAGGGAACTCGGTGAGAATAAAACTGGACTGTGCGGTAGATAATCCACAAGATAGCAAAGTGTTTTCAGTATAATTAATAGTTAACGATTGATCGCCAGCCATCACACTCCATGTACTATTCATGCCAGTGGCCGCTGGGCCGTAGGTAATAATAGGAGATCCTGTACCACAAGCAAGATTAGATCCTACAATTGGGAATAAAAATTCATTTGAACTAAGGTCTATAATTATTTGATTAACACTTCCATTATTATTAGGTAATAATTGAACTGTGAGAACTCTTTCATTTGGTTGACTTCCTATGGAAATATCAACAACACCTTCTGCGATATTAAAATCGTTAAACGCTGGGCCTATTGTCGTAGATCCATTAACTAAGGTATATCTACCTACCATGAAATCAGCTGGTTGAGCTTGAAGTATAGAAAGGTTATATAAAAAGGCTATGATTACTAGTAATTTTATTCTCATAATATCGTGTTTTAGTACCCTTCTAAATTACTTTGGATAAATAGCTGATACAATACCCTTTGAGGGGTATTTTCGTAAGAGGTGTTTTTTGTTGTAGTTTTATAAAAATTCTTGAATTCAAATAATAATAAAGTAATTCTTTTATGATTAGTTATGATTAGAAAAAAGTACCTCTATTTTGCTTTATTGATTGTGATGGTTGTATTGATTTATAAAGTCATTGCCTTTTTCACTCTTCAAGAAGATAGAATTAATGCCACTTATCTAATTCCGCAAGACGCGGTCTTTTTTATAGAGATGGATGATCCTTTGCGCAACATGAATACACTGGCAGAAAGCGAGATATGGGATCATTTACAAACAAATGAAACCATCCATAAAATGAGTGCAAAACTCAATGCGCTAGACACCATTTTTCAATCCAAAACAGATCTTTTTGAGATCATCGGTAATAGAGATGTCTTTATGAGTGCTCATATGATTAAAAGAGATGACTACGCTTTTTTGTATGTCGTAGATATGGAAAAACTCTCTAGATTTGAATTTATTAAAAACAATATCAACCAACTGGTAAACAAGAATTATGATGTTACTAAACGCATTTACAATGAGGTAGAAATCACTGAAATCACAGATAAAAGTACTTACGAGATTTTATCTCTTGCTTTTATAGAAAACCAAATGCTTGCCAGCTACACGCATACTCTGGTTGAGAAAAGTATCGATGAATATCTATCTCCAGTAATAGGTCGTGATTTACAATTCTTGGAAATCCAGCGAGAGGTAAAACAGCAAGATCTATTTAGGTTTTATCTCAATCACAAATACCTAACGGATTATTATAAAGCATTTTCTAATGAAAATAGCGCCATCGTTGAGCTGTTTGAGGAGCATTTTAACTTCTCTGGTTTTCATATAGATGTAGATTCTGACCGGTTGTTAAATGCAAATGGCTATTCTAACGGCGACCAAACCGCCCAAAGTTTAATCACTGCTCTTTATGATTCTGGAACCAGTAAGGTAACCGTTAGTGAGATTTTGCCGCAGGAAACAGTCTTGTTTTTAAGTTTTGGATTTGATGAGTTTTCAGAACTGCATGGTAATTTTTATGACTTACTAGAAAATCAAAACCCTAGTTTGTTTAATGAATATAAGCAAGGAAGAAAAAAAATAGAAGACTTGGTTGAAATCGATCTAGAACGTGACTTTTATTCTTGGATGGATGATGAACTCGCTTTCGCGAAAGCGGACTCAAAAAACATATCTGAAAAAGAAGGAATTGCCGTAATCCTAAAAGCCAAAAATACAGACGATGCCATCGAGCGGCTAAAGTTTGTGGAGCAACAAATTGCTGAGAACACGCCAGTAAAATTTAAAGAAGTAGACTATAGAGGTTACAAAATCAATTACTTAGATTTAAAAGGCTTTTTTAAACTGATTGCTGGCTCATTGTTTGACGCTATTGAGAAGCCCTACTATACAGTCATTGATGATTTTGTAGTATTTAGTAATTCGCCCAAGACACTTAAACTATTTATAGACGCTCAAGAAACTGGAAAAACCCTTGTTGAGGATGAATATTATAAGGATTTTAAAGATGAATTTAGCTCAGAAAGTAATGTGTTTTTATATGTAGACACTAATAAATTGATAGATGCATCTTCAAAGTATTTGACTTCATCTTCAAAGGAAGAGTTAGACTTAAATAAAACCTTTTTCTCACAATTCACCCAATTTGGACTGGAGTTAACAGCACAAGAATCTGTTTTTCAATCTAAGGCGATGATTCACTATGATAAAGATTATGATCATGAAGCCTTGCAGCAAGAGAAACGAACAAAAGACCTACCACTAGATTTTGTAACTATAAGAAAAGAAGAAATTAGTAAGGAAACTGTTTTTGATATACCACCTATTTTTCCAGATGATTTTACAGCCAATTTTTACGAGCAAAAGTATACTAATGGAAAGACCAAAATGAAGGTATATTTAAAAGATGGTATGCCAGATGGTCGTTATAAAGAATACTATTTTGATGGCCAGCTCAAAATTTCAGGTCGCTTTGATGAAGGAGAAAAAGATGGCAAGTGGAAAGCCTACTTAAGAAACGGTAAACTGTATCACAAAGAGCGATTTTAATTTAAATTCCCAGAAATTTGCTTGAGCAAATTATCAGGGATCTCTTAGAATCTTTTTTATCATTCCAAAAAATTTGGCAAGATATTCTTAATAAATATGGAAGAACTATTTACATCCTTATCACTATTAACATGAAAACTATCGAAATGAGTTTCTAAGGTTTTCCCATTGGTAAAATGTCCGACCTGAACTCATCTTGTCGAAGTAAGGACAATGCGGCTTGCGCAAGAGTAAAACTCACAAACTCACAAACTCAAAGACTACTTCCTTTCCTCACGCTTTTCCTGAATGCGCTGTTTAAAATTACGTCTTTTACGATCTTTAATACTTCCTTGTTTGCTCTTATTCCAAAATAGAAATACAACAAAAGCGAGCAATACGCCGCATATATAAATCCAGTCTTTGTATTCACTTAAGATTTCCATGGTCTATTTCTTATATCACTTTCTACTATTCCATCACGCAATCTTATCACGCGATGCGCATGCTCTGCAATATCTTCTTCGTGAGTTACTAATATGACGGTATTACCGTCGGCATGGATTTTATCAAAAAGTGCCATGATTTCTACTCCAGTCTTCGAGTCCAGGTTTCCTGTAGGTTCATCGGCAAGGATGATGGATGGATTGTTAACTAATGCTCTTCCTACGGCAACACGCTGGCGTTGTCCACCAGAAAGCTGGTTGGGCTGGTGATCCATTCTATCTACAAGTCCTACGCTGGTCAAGACTTCTTCAGCACGAGCCTTGCGATCTTTCTTTGATTTACCTGCATAGATCATAGGCAATGCCACATTATCTAGCGCCGTAGTTCTAGGTAAAAGATTGAACGTCTGGAAAACAAAACCTATCTCTGTGTTTCTAATTTCGGCGAGTTGATCATCGCTTAAGCTAGAAACATCTGTCCCATTGAGTTTATAACTTCCTGCTGTAGGCGTGTCCAGGCATCCAAGAAGATTCATCAATGTAGATTTACCAGAACCAGAAGGTCCCATAAAAGCAATATAATCACCTTTTTTTATGTCCAGGTCTATTCCTTTCAATACATGAACGGTTTCTGACCCTAGTTTAAAATCACGTATAATATTGCGTACTTCGATGACATTTTCACTCATGGAACTAAATTAAGAATTTTAGATTTACGAGTATGACGCCTCAAAGCTTTTTTAGTTACAGATTTTAGATAAAAGTAATTTTAAAATCAAAATCAAAAATAACTTCAACTTTAGTTTTGAGCTCATTTAAAAACCTTAGCCATTAGGGTTGGGGAAAAAGTTTCATTTTTTTAAATAAATACCATCATCTGTTCTAACCTTTCCGACCAAAATTCGTTCTACTCATTTTGCCCACCTTTCCTTTTCTAAGGAAAGGAGTTTATTAAGATGTCTGTAAAACGGTTAAACCTATAGTTTTATAAAAAAACGTTCTTGAGATTGCTCTTTTCTGAAAAATATCAGCCCAAAATCAAAGCAATCTACACTAGCCGTCACTTTAGAATGCTTACAGATTTGATTCCACGCACGAGTCATGTCTGACGACCAGTAGATGTCATCAAAAACCACCACAGAGTCATTGTGTACGTGAGCTAGAATACTTTTAAAATAAGTAATAGTTGCATCTCCATCGTGGTGCCCATCTACATAAATAAGATCATAGAGTTTTTCTTCTTTATGCTGCGATAGAAAATCTTTAAAAGTGGAGCAGATAAGTTCTACATTCTGAATGTTATTTTCCTGCAATTGTTTCTTAGCAAACCCATAAACTTCAGGACTTCCTTCTACGCTAGTGATTTGAGCTTGTGGTCGTGAAACAGCCATCGCATGTGTAGCAACGCCTAGCGATGTTCCTAATTCTAGCACATGATTCACCTCAAAATAGGCGCACAATCTATACAAAAGTTGGGTATCTTTCTTGTTACTACAATTATGTTTCAGGATCTTGGCAACCTTGCGCTCATTAGTTTTAAAAACCCTGCTACCAGCACCATGATCTTCAATGTTAAGGATAAGGTTAGATGCGGCTCCGCTTTCGCGAAAGCGAGATAACAACTCATAATCTTCCTTTACAGAGTCATCTCGTAAACATTTTTTCTCCAGCTGAAAAATAAATGGTGAATGAATCCCATGCAAGTGAAAAGACTTGATGAGGTGCGAGAAATAAGCAAAAACTAGATGAAACAAAGCGCAAATTTAATAACTACAAAGATGCTGTTTAATTTATGAATCGGCTTTAATTTGTTCCATAAGTTGCTCGATAATTGCCGTAGATTCACCTTCTTGAGAAGCAAGTTTTTTTGCTTTTTTGGCAGTTTTTAATGCTTGCTTTGAATCACCTAATTTATGTAGCAAATGTGCTTTGGTTTCTAGATTAGATACATAAGTTTCTAATTCTATCGATCTATTTATGAGAACAAGAGCACATTTGAGGTCCTTTTGATCTTCAAGGTTTTGGTAGATTTTCCAAGCTAGCTCATTCAATTGATGACTGCTATACCACAAAGTTTCTAAATTCTTTTTAGTGAGTTTTTCATGAGCACCTTCAACGATTTCATATCTTGAAGGCTTGCCTTTGTAAGCGAGTAGATCACCAGATACTGTCATTTTATCGTGACGCTCTATAAGTTTTACCATTTCGGCACGGCGCATGGTGCTACCGCTTTGTCCTAGTTTGCGACCGTTTTTAATAAAGAAGTAAGTTGGTATGGAGTTGACTTGTAAAATATCATCACTCAAATTATCATCAGTATTCATTTTATAGATGGTAACATCTAGTGTTTCATCATTTGCAATGGACTCAATGGTAGGAGCCATGGCACGGCAAGGTCCACACCATGGAGCTGTGAAGTAAAGTACTTTGATTTGGTCATCTTGAACCATTACGGTTTCTTCCATCGTGGCATCGGTCACATATTTTTGAGCGGTAATAGTGCTAGAAAGTAAAAGTGAAAAAGTAATTATAAATAGAATGCGCATATAGAGATTTTTGTTCATTTACTAACTAATTTTATGCCAGTATTATTGTTTGGGTGTTCCGCTTTCGCGAAAGCGAGATCATCAATAGTAATACGAATGTAATACTCAAAAATCACAAAAAGTTCCTAGGAATAGAAAATATAATTCATCAATGAACAACCGAAAAGAACAGCTTGCCGCAATAGATCGTTTATTAACCATTATGGATGAATTGCGAGAGCAATGTCCTTGGGATCGCAAGCAAACGCTAGAATCGTTGCGTCATCTTACTATTGAGGAAACCTATGAATTAGGCGATGCGATTCTAGACAAAGACATGAAAGAGATTCCTAAAGAACTAGGTGATTTATTACTGCATATTGTTTTCTATGCAAAAATAGGATCTGAGACTGGTGATTTTGATATCGCCAGTGTGGCCAATGGTATTTGTGATAAATTGATCTCGCGTCATCCCCATATTTATGGCGACGTAAAAGTAAAAGATGAAGAAGAGGTAAAAGCCAACTGGGAAGCGTTGAAACTAAAAGAAGGGAAAAAAAGCGTCCTTGAAGGAGTCCCTAAATCCTTACCAGCGTTGGTTAAAAGTTCGCGTATTCAGGATAAAGTGGCTGGTGTAGGCTTTGACTGGGAAAAGCCAGAGCAAGTAAAAGAAAAACTAGAAGAGGAACTGGCAGAGTTGCAAGTAGAGGTAGAATCAGGAGATAAGGATAAGATCGAGGCCGAATTTGGTGATGTGCTATTTTCACTTGTCAATTATGGCAAGCATCTAGGCGTGAATCCAGAAGATGCACTAGAAAGAACAAATAAAAAATTCATCAAAAGATTTCAATATCTAGAAGGTAAAGCTAAAGAAATAGGGAAGGAGCTGAGCGATATGACACTGTCAGAAATGGATGTGTTTTGGGAAGAGGCGAAGAAGGTGTAGTATGAATAATATTACTGATAAATCTTTAAGGTGTAAGGTTCTTGCCTTTTTTGAGATCAAAGAAGGTTTGATTAAAAGCGTTTCAGGAAAAAGTTACTTGGATTACATACATTATTCTTTTTTACCTATTGCTTTTATAATTTCAATTTTTACAGATAACTATTATTTCTTTGATGATAGCAATTCTTTGATGATTGCTATATGGATTTTATTAGGATTAGTTTGGGCTCTCTTTTATAGATTTTTTCTCCATTACAATGACGTAACGTGTACTAATTTTAATAGCGGTGTAATCTTAGATTTATCTGTTTACGCAAAACAACTTATTATTTATAGGATTCTAGCAGCTATAGCATTTTGTGCATTGATAGGATTAATTGGTTATTTTGTCTTTGTGAAGGATTATAATTTTGTAGCTGATGATCTATTCATTTATATATTTTCATTTTGGATTCTTATTATTTTAGGAGGTTTAGTGGTTAAGGATGAGAATAAAACTACAAGGATTATTAAAATCGAATCAGATAAACTTAGAGTTGATTATAAAAAAGGAGAAAAATACGTTCTATTGAAAGACCTCAAACAAATAAAAATTGCTGGAACGCATCTTTCATTTTTTCCGATGGAAGGAAAGATAGAAATGCTCAACGATTTTGAACTAGACGAGAAAGAACAATTACAGTTAAAAAGTTTTTTAAGCGAACACATGCCTGAAATTTCAGTGTCTATCTATGAAACTAGGCTAGAAATTTTCAACGATAATAAACAAGAAGGTTAATGTGGAATTCTAATCAGTTTTTGAAGTCAGATTATAAGAGCATTAAACTAATGCTATTCACCATAACTTTGGTCATCTTATACATCGTGGTGCGCAATCTAGAATTTTTTAAAGAACACAAAGAGGCTTGTTTTTCAATAGTGATTATTGCTTATTTTATATATCACATATTTATCAAATGGTATAACACTGAGAGCACACAGGTAGGTTTACCTGGAGATAAAAAAAGGTTTAAAATTTTTAATTACTTTGTATTAATTATAGGTGTTTATAGCATTTTTAATGATGATTTGAATAATTCTATTCCTTCCTGGAGTTTCAAGAATTTTTTAGTCTATTTAATTATTGCGCTTTTAATATCAATATTCTTGTATTTATATATAGATGATTCCTTTGAAAAAAGATTTGTAATCATAAAGAATGATCTACTTTATTTTCAAGAATCCACGGCTACTTACGAAGCTCCAATAAAAGAATTTCAAAAGATAAAAATTAGTTACAACAAGATCTCAGTGATTGCAAAGGATGGTCGTAGAGATCGATTAGGCGGTTACAAAATGACTGATGGAGATATACTGAATCTTATTGCTTTTTTAAATAAAAATGCGCCACATATAGAACTTGAGACGCGATATGAAACAATAAATTAGCAAGTGAATTTTCTTAAAGAAGAAAGATTAAAGAAATTAAAACGTTTATGTATATGATAAGTCTATTCGATCGAAAAATAATCCTCTATAATATTCCGTTTTTCTGAGATGTGATGTAAAAAGCATGTACAATCCCAGGAATAAAAAACATTAAGGTGAGTAAAATGTTTATAGCTAGATCATTATGAATTCCACGCTTACGGAAAACACTGATGGGAGGTGCCAAAACATTTAATATAATTGTTAATTTTTTCATTGCTTTTTCCTACAAACATAAATTGTATTCTCTTTTATTAATATTAAATAAGTCTTAAAGCTTATTCAAGACGATGAATGGTTGAAAAGAATCTATTAACGACACGTGCTTTAATTGTCAATCATAAATATTTAATTTGCAATTGGAGTATATATAAACTGTTGATTATAAACATCTCAAAGCATAGTAATAGTAAAGTAATATTTTTATTAAAATCAATTTGATGCTATCTTTACTTCAACAAAATGTTATAAGATGAAAAAAATTTTACTCATTATTCTATTCCTTTCAACGATTTATTCAGGAGCACAAATAGTCATTACACCTAATCCTGTAGATATAAACACTGGTTCAATTACTATAACCTACGGATCAAATAATGATTATTCACTTTTTGATCCTATGAGTAACCCTAATCTTTTACTTTATACTGGTCTTGATACTGATGCAGATCCTACAACCTGGGATTATCATGACGATTTTAGTGATACCGCTACATTTATTCCATTTAATTTTGATACTACTGTAAATGCTTATGTAGCTCAAATCGATGTAGCTGGTAGAATGTATCAAGAAGAGCCTAGTTTGAACATGGTAAGTCTACCTCAAGGATTAAATGTTAATGACTGGTACTTTATTATTATCGCTACTGATTTGAGCAGGCAAAGCGCAGATTTAAAAGGTTCTGATTACGGATGGCAACCAGCAACTCTTAGTAATAATATTTTTGAAAAGGAAGAGTTTAAGATAACAGCAGTAAATGAAGCGCTTGTTTTTGATACGGCAGATTATTACTCGGTAAAGACCTACAACTTACAAGGACAATTAGTTCAAGATATAAATAGAAGATACGTGGAAAATCAAATAGATATGAGTTTACTTCCAGAAAATCAATTATATATTTCTAAAGTAACATCAGCAATAGGAACGGTTACAATTAAACATATTCATTGATATTAAAACAAAAATAGACCGATGAATATATTCATCGGTCTAACTTTTTCAAAGCTATTTAATTATAATAATTAGTCAGAGTATATTACTCTCGCATCTTTTACAGTTGCGCTTAAGTCATTCATACTCGCTACATACATATTGTTATTATTATATTTTCTGTTAGGACGTTCTCCTACAATTATATATTCTACATCTAATTGTGGCGCGTTGATGTCGATTTGATCTTGCTTACGTATAGTTTTACCTTCTAAATCGGTATCACCCTTTTCTAAAGTAGCAATTACATATAATTTATTTTTAGTAGCTCGCACTTCTTGTATTTCTAAATCAGCATCTGTACCACTAATTTCAGTTTCTACCATTAAGGTTCTTTCAGACTTATCACCAGGCATATCTATGTCTAGTACTGGAACTTCTACTTCTTCCTCTTCCATAACTACCACTAGCTTTGGTACTTCTACCATTCTTGTAGTAGTTTTTACGTCTACATCCATCCAGTCTACATCGTACTCTGGTAAATCACCAGCTTCTGTTGTAACATCTACATCTATTTCAGGTAATTCTCCGCTTTCTGTTTTTTTAATATCGCAACTTACAAGTAAAGCCACTATTGCTGCTATTGATAATATCTTAGTTTTCATAATTCTATTTTTTTAAGGTTAATTGAAATGGTTTAAATTTATTTGGCCGTCACGTAAAAAGCGTGGATCACTCCAGGAATAAAGAATAGTAGAGTAAGTATTAAATTGATAATAAAATCTTTACCTATTCCCTTGGCAAGAGCCACACCTAGTGGCGGAATAAAAATGTTAAGGATAATTGTTAAAATGTTCATGTTTATTGGTTTTATAATCCCAAAGGTAGGAGCATTCTCTATCTGAATTACTTAATATTTATTCAATTGATAAAATATTAGCAGTTACAGAATGTTTTTAACAAAAATTATATTAAAATTAATGATTATTTCTTAATAGTGTTAATTTGTTTGGGTGGAAAGCTTTTTGATAATTCCGCTTTCGCGAAAGCGAGATTAAAAAAAAGCTCCTAACCATTAAGTTAGGAGCTTTAAAAATAAATTTAATATGTAAACAGATTTAAATCCCTGTAAATGTACTAGGTGTAATAACACGCATTTCTTTCTTAATATCTTCGCTCACATCTAGAGTTTCAATGAAGGTAGCGATGCTGTCTCCAGTTATCTTTTCATTAGTACGAGTAAGTTCTTTCAAAGCCTCATAAGGATTAGGGTAAGCTTCACGACGCAAGATGGTCTGTATAGCTTCAGCCACAACTGCCCAGTTGTTCTCTAGGTCTTGTGCTATTTTAGACTCATTTAATAAAAGTTTCCCTAGACCTTTTAATGTCGCTTTAAAGGCAATAATAGTGTGAGCTAGTGGAACACCTACATTTCTTAACACAGTAGAGTCCGTAAGATCTCGTTGTAATCTAGAAATAGGGAGTTTTGCAGCTAGATGTTCAAACAACGCATTTGCAATTCCTAAATTTCCTTCAGAATTTTCAAAATCAATAGGATTTACTTTATGCGGCATCGCGCTAGAACCTATCTCGCCAGCTTTAATTTTTTGCTTGAAATAATCCATTGAAATATAGGTCCATATATCTCTGTCTAAATCGACTAGTATGGTGTTGATTCTTTTTAGATTATCAAAAAGTGAAGCCATATGGTCATAGTGCTCAATTTGAGTAGTTGGGAAACTATGTTTTAAACCTAGACGGTTCTCAACAAAGTCTTCACCAAATTTTTGCCAGTTTACTTCAGGAAAGGCCACATGATGTGCATTGTAATTTCCTGTGGCACCACCAAATTTTGCTGCATGCTGTACTTGTTCTAGCATGTGCATTTGCTCTTCTATGCGCACCACAAAAACATAAAATTCTTTACCTAATCGCGTAGGTGAAGCTGGCTGTCCATGTGTACGAGCTAGAAGTGGAATGTCTTTCCATTCTTTAGAAAGCTTGTGGAGCTCATCTCTCACTCGTTCTAGTTCTGGCAGGTACACATTTTCTATCGCATCTTTTATAGAAAGTGGTATGGCTGTATTATTAATGTCTTGTGAAGTAAGTCCGAAGTGAATAAATTCTTTGTGAGTAGATAAACCTAGTTTATCAAATTGCTCTTTTAAAAAGTATTCCACGGCTTTTACATCGTGATTTGTGACTTTTTCTATGTCTTTAATAGCTTGCGCATGCTCATCAGTAAAGTTGCGATATAAGTCCTTTAATTGTTCTTGAGTTTCTGGTTTTAACGGTTGTAGTTGTTTAATTCCGCTTTCGCTTAAAGCGATAAAATATTCCACTTCTATGAGAATACGATATCGTATTAATGCAGACTCAGAAAAATAATTTGCAAGGGATTCGACTTTAGAACGATAACGTCCATCGATAGGAGAGATAGCTTGTAAAGCAATAGGCATAGTTTCTAACTTTAAAGCGTGTAAAAATACGATTTTAAAAGATCATTTCCTTTTAATTAAGATTCTATTTTTGCTAAGATCTTTTTGGCACTAGATTTAAATCCGTTGCCGTAGTTTTCTTGTAGTTTTTGATTCAAAATAGGAATCAATTCTGGATAGATCCAGTGAAATTCTTTCCCGAATTCATATAAACTATAAACTGAAAAAGCCATGTTTGCTGTTTTATCTGTAGTTATTAATTGCTGGAAACAACCTTCTACCATTTTTTCACGCATAGTGTAAGAGAGTATTTCTTGAATAGGATGTGCTTTGCTATTGTAATAACTTTTTGCACAAATACTCGCAATTTTACATAAGGACCGCATAGCAGAAGAACTAAGATGGAGCACAAATAATTCTGAAATTTGCGATAGAAAAGGGTAACAAGCTTTTTCATGTAATAAGAAAGATTGTTCTAAACACCAGGCTGCCTGATGAGAAACACCACTGGATGGATGGCACAAATGGAGTAAGTCTGGTAATAAATGATTGAAAACTGCAGCTTCACCTAATCGTACTCGATCTTTTTTATAGGCTTTAAGTTGTTGTAATTGTTTTAATAATTCTTGTGCTGTCATCAATCAGTGGATCTTATTACTGTAATTCTTAAAAAGACTTCTCAACAGTATTTATTTTGATACAATCATCTTTGTTGCTATCATCAGCTGCACAAATCCATTTTCCATTAACTAATTCTCCTTTAAAAGTAGTGCCACAATTTACACAAATGACAGATTCATCACTTAATAGAAAGCCGTCTTTAAATGAAGAGATGATTTTACCAGAATAGGCATTTTTATGAGATGTGGACGCTACAAGAACCAAATAATCTTCATTTGTAGCATTATCACGTATTATTTTAACGCTAAGCTTTTTTAACTCTGGAGGATTTAATAAAGCAGAATCAGTTACTTCACTTAAATTAGTGTTCCACTCCTTTTTTACATTATCCATACTGACTTCATTTCCTTCAGAATTATAGAAAGTAATTGATTCTAAATCAGAATAATCTTTAGTATGCGTATCGCAATTGTAAAAGAATATCGTTACTAATATAAGAGCGATTCTGACTTTCATAGTTTTAGTCTTAAGTTAATGGATGATTTCGATTTTATTACTCCTTTTCTTGAAATAATGGATAACGTTGTAATAAAGGATAATCAAATTTGTTTAAATCTACGGTTGCAAAAATAGCCTTATCATTTTCACAAAACTCTTGAAAAACATCTTGATAATTTAAAATGCTGCTATCGTCTTTTCTTAGACTCCAGACAGGTTTCTCAACTGTATTGTCGTTTTTCCATAGTTCTTTATAAACACTAGTAGAAATAAGATTCTCACCATCACAAATAGATCTAGGAGCATCTGATGCACTCAGTAGTACGTAAACTGTTTTAGTCATTTTCATTGGATCTTCTTGAACGCCATTAGTCCATTCTACAGTCCATAAAAACTTGCCTTTATTGGTCTCAATATCTGATTTTTCTTGAACTTTATTAGTACAGCTTATAAATAGTACACAACATAATAAAATTGATAAGTAATTCATAATCAATTGTTTTTTAAAAATACAAAACTTTTTGAACAGTCATAGACTCAATAAATCAGCTACCATTTGAACTCCTTTACCAGCTTTTTCTTTAATAACTGTTAATCTTGTTGAGCTTTCTAAGCTAGGTGCTGGATCAACAAAGTAAATAGGAGCGTGGCTAGGTGTAAAATCCCTTAATCCTGCTGCAGGATAGACTTGCATCGATGTTCCTACTATTAACAACACATCGGCTTTTGATACTATTTCAATAGCTTGCTCCATGGCAGGCACTTCTTCACCGAACCATACGATATGCGGTCTCAATTGCGATCCATCCTCACTCAAATCGCCTAGATGGATGTCATTTTCCCATACTATAATTTCGTTACTGTTTTTAGAACTTCTAGCTTTTTTAAGCTCTCCATGAAGGTGAATGACGTTTGAAGACCCAGCACGTTCATGCAAGTCGTCTACATTTTGTGTGATCACGTTTACATTAAAATTACGTTCTAATCCTGCTATGCAATAATGTGCCTCGTTAGGTTCAACTTCCTTAAGTTGTGCACGTCGTTTATTATAAAAATCTAGAACTAGCGCAGGATTTGCCGCATATCCTTCTGGAGAGGCAACCTCCATAATATCATGTCCTTCCCATAATCCGCCAGCATCTCTAAAGGTAGAAATACCACTTTCTGCACTTACGCCAGCGCCTGTTAATACGACTAGGTTTTTCATTTCTGTATTTTACGTTTAAAAGTAGTAGATTTTAAATAGACTGAGAAAGTTTTTAGCCGATTCCGCTCTACAGCGGAATGACAGGGCGCAATGTGTTCTAAGATTTACTGTAAACTTAAAACGAGGTTTGTGTTGGTTCCGCTTTCGCGAAAGCGCACATATAACTATCTTTACCGTCCTCAAAAAAGCAGGGATTTATGAAAGTTTCTTACAACTGGATCAAGCAATTTATAAATATTTCAGGTGAGTTAAATGAGCACACGGCTTTACTAACATCTTTAGGCCTTGAAGTGGAAGGCGTTGAAAAATTTGAAAGTGTCAAAGGTGGATTAGAAGGTATTGTAGTAGGCTATGTAGAGTCCTGTGAGCAACATTCTAATGCAGATAAACTGAAAGTCACTAGAGTTAACCTAGGTGATAAAACGGTACAAATAGTTTGTGGTGCGCCTAACGTTGCTGCTGGTCAAAAGGTGCCTGTTGCAACTATAGGGACAACTTTATATGACGATAAAGGAGAAGCCTGGAAGATTAAAAAAGGAAAAATACGCGGTGAAGAAAGTCACGGAATGATTTGTGCCGAAGATGAACTTGGCCTAGGTTCTTCACACGATGGTATTATGGTGCTCGATGCAAACTTAGAAATAGGAGTGCCGCTTAAAGAGGTCGTTGAAATTGAGGAAGATCATGTCATAGAAATAGGATTGACACCTAATCGAGCTGATGCGATGTCTCATATGGGTGTGGCAAGAGATTTACGCGCGGGTCTTGCTGTAAATGAAGATCCTGTTGAGTTTATCACACCATCAGTAAGTAGTTTTCATGTAGAAAGTCGATCTGCTCGTGTGGATATTGAAGTTGAAAAACCAGAACTTGCACCGCGCTACTGTGGTGTGACACTTACTGGAGTCAAAATTGTAGAATCCCCAGATTGGATTAAAAATAGATTAAAAGCAATAGGAATTGCACCTAAAAATAATGTAGTGGATGTTACTAACTACGTGATGCACGAGCTAGGGCAACCGTTACACGCTTTTGATTTATCTAAAGTTTCTGGAAATAAAATCATTGTAAAAACCTTAGAAAAAGGTACTCCATTTACTACTCTAGATGGTGTGCAACATGAATTACATGAAGATGATTTGATGATTTGTGATGCAGAAAAGCCGTTGTGTATTGCTGGTGTATACGGTGGAGAGAATAGTGGTGTGACTGATGGAACGACGTCTGTTTTTCTAGAAAGTGCTTATTTTAATCCTGTAAGTGTGCGCAAAACTGCAAAGCGTCATGGATTTAATACAGATGCCTCTTTTAGATTTGAGCGTGGTATCGACCCAAATATTACAGAGTATGCGTTAAAACGAGCAGCGTTGCTTATTCAGGAAACTGCCGGTGGTGATATTTCTAGTGATATTACTGATGTGTATTCTCAAAAGATTGAAGATCAGCAAGTATTTCTTCCATTTGCAAAAGTAAATTCTTTAATAGGGCAGGAGATACCTAAAGAAGAAATTAAAAGTATTCTAAGAACACTAGATATAAATGTAAATAATGTTACTGAATCAGGTTTAGGGCTTACCATACCAGCTTATAGAAACGATGTAACAAGACCTGCAGATGTCATAGAAGAAATTTTAAGAGTCTATGGCTATGATCGTATAGAAAGTTCTTCAAAATTAAATGCAACTATTGCTAAGTCTTCAAAATTAGAAAACAATAGACTACAAAATATTGTAGCACAGCAACTCGTAGGACAAGGATTTATTGAAATGATGGCTAATAGCCTAACTTCAGAAAAAAACCACACGCTTACAGATCAAATATCTACTAAGAATGAAGTGCGCATGCTTAATCCTTTAAGTAGTGATCTTGCGGTAATGAGACAGAGTTTGATTTATGGTGGTCTAGAAGCTATCGCACATAATTTAAATCGCAAGCAAGAAAATTTACGCTTGTTTGAATTTGGTAATAGTTACCATCAATATCAAGAACGACAGTTTACTGAAAATAAACATTTAAGTATTCTTACTGCAGGAAATGTCAGTGAGCCTAGCTGGAATAATCCATCACAACCGGCAGATTTCTTTTATTTAAAAGGAGCTGTAATTGCAGTTTTAAAACGATTAGGTATTGATAAAGTAAATGAGAAGCCTACCAAATTAGATTTTCTAAGTGAAGGAATAGCCTTGAGTAGTGGTACAAAAATTGCTGATGTAGGAGTCGTTAAAAAGAAAGTTGCTAAGCACTTTGGAGTAGAGGTGACCGTACATTCTGCAAATATATATTGGGATGAGATTTTGAAGTTAGTTTCTAAAGAGCACGTCCCAGTTACAGAAATACCTAAATTCCCAGAGGTGAGTAGAGACTTTGCGTTATTAGTAGATCAGTCTGTAAGCTTTAAGGAATTAAGGGATATCGCACTTAATTCAGAAAAGAAGATTTTAAAATCGGTACAATTATTTGATGTGTATGAAGGTAGCAAGCTGCCTAATGGTAAAAAATCCTATGCATTGAATTTTACCCTTCAGGATAGCAATAAAACGTTAACTGATAAGCAAATCGATAAAACGATGAATAAAATACAAAAGCAGCTAGAAAATCAAGCTGGTGCGGTGTTGAGGTAGATAATAGATATGTTTTTATCTAAGATTTTAAGCTTTTTTGATGGAGCTTATAAGGTGAAGATCACTATCAAGCTGGATGACTCCTCAAGAAAAATAATGGAGTCTCTTGTAAATAGCAGCTTTTATTCTGGCAATGTTTCATTGTACGATGGGTACTTTATACCTAAAGGAAGGTTTCTTTCTCAAACACAGATTTATCTATCTACTTCAAAGGACAACTTTTATGTTTTGCGCAATGATCAGAAGTTCATGCCTTTGAGGTACCGCTTATTCTTAGCTTTTATTGTGACGTTGGTTTTTTGCATAAAGCCTATGAGTAATGGTGCTTTCTATTTATTTTTTTTGGTTCCTAGTTTTTTTTTGGTTGATTACTAGAATCTCTAGGTTTATTTTAAGAGATGGTGCAGCGCTTTTTTTAGAACGGTATTACCATTTTAAAAATGAATATGAAAAACATAAAGATTTCCCCAACTCTGTTTATTGAAGTTTTTGTATTGCAGTTACGCTTTCGCGAAAGCGAAAAAATTAACAGCACCTCGATGAAATAATAATGCTTCTATTACGACCTATGCAATAAGTAGCTTGAAAATAATAATTTAACTACTTACTTTTAACAAGTTCAAATCAAGAATTTATTATGTGGAATCGTACGAATATCGAAGACAAGCTCAAGAAATCTAAAGCAAAAGCTTTTAAAGAAACGGATATCCTAGATCAAGTTACTGCTATCTTAAAGGAAGAAGATCGCAGAGAAGATGAGATCATGTTGCGTATGAAGAGTCCACAGAAGCCTACACCACGCAATCATTTTAATATAGATTTATTAGAAACAGATCTTATTTATCACGTAGACCAGATTAAAGATATTTGTGTTACTTATAGATTGCGTTTTCTTGATACTAAATATTTCAAAAATGAAATCCCTTATGAGGCTTTGATGAAAATCAAAGAAATGGAAAAGGATCACGATATAACGATGCGAGGTTTTAAAATTGTAGCACCATCTAAAATGTTTAAACTAGAAGATGCAGATGATCCCTTGCTTTTTGCTCCTATAGGAAATGGATATTTTTACCTCATACATAAATGGGGTAATGATTTAAATCCTTTTAGAAAAATATGGGCGTGGAGTTTCAAGAGTTTTGAAAACTTAATATTCTCAACGGTAATCGTTAGTTTACTTGCAGCTTATTTAATACCTAATGGACTATTTGCAAAGAATCCTACAGGTGTGGAATTCTTGTTGATTTTCTTTTTTACGTTTAAATCTATAGCTAGTATGGTATTATATTACTCATTTGCAGCTGGTAAGAATTTCAACACGGCCATCTGGAATTCAAAATATTTTAATGCGTAATTGATTCCCCTAAATTATCGTATTATTTAAAATGCTCCATGCTTTTAGTGGGGCATTTTTTATTTTAAACCGCATTGCAATAAGTTGATATAAATGGAGTAACTTTAAGGTAAGACTATCGATAATGAAAGAAAGTAAAAAATGGTATAACGATGTTATTATGGTAGGTTCGCTGCTATTTATAATTCCGCCAGTTGGGATATATGGAATTTATAGAAGTGAAACTATTCCTAGATTGTGGAAGAATACCGTTTATAGTTCTGTCATTATAGTTGCTGTCATTTTCTTTCTCGTTTTTTTTAGGTAAAAGTATTGATTAAACAGTGTAGTGCATGTTGTTTTTAAAATGTTTAAGCCAGCTGCAATATTTCAATTATCTTTGATTTTCAAAAATTAATTATGGCAGTAAGAAAAAGAAATCCTATACTAGGTGGTATAATGGCAGCAGTTTTCATTGGTTTTGGTGGTTATAGATTATATGATCACTTTGTAATAGGTACACCTATGGAAACCATGTATATTGTTTTAGGTTTTGGTTTAGTAGCATACGGTCTATTTATAGTTTATTCTTTATTTACGCAAAACGATGCCTGAAAATAATTCCAGTAAACGCAATTATACCCTTGTGTTATCTATTGCATTTATAGGAATAGGAGCCTGGAAGTTATACGATCGCTTCTATCAAGAAGAAGAGGTAGAAACCTATCAATGGATCCTTGCAGTAGGTCTTGTAGTGCTAGGAGTCTATCAACTTATAGGATTGAGGAAGAAGTGATTATTAAGCTTACTGAGTAAAATGCAATTATTCCTCGACCAGAGAAAATGATCAACTGGGAATTTAAATTAACATCATAAAAGAAAAATCGGCTGTCAAAAATGAATTTGATAGCCGATTCTCTTTTCTTGATATTTTAGTATTAAAACCCTTGTTTTATGGCTGCCATTTTTAAAGCTGCTACAGCGGCTTCACTACCTTTGTTTCCATGAATACCACCACTACGAGCGACTGACTGTGCATGAGTATCATCAGTTAATACACAAAAAATGACAGGTACCCTAGATTTATTAAGATTGAGATCTTTAATACCATTTGTCACTCCTTGACATACAAAGTCAAAGTGCGCTGTTTCTCCTCGTATCACACTTCCTATGGCAATAATAGCGTCTAGACCTTTACGCAACTTGCTATCCTTAACAGGGTAGCTAGAGTACTGCATGTTCTTACAACCGTATATGAGTTCAAAAGAGCCTGGTACATCGATACGGAATATTCTCTCTGCATCCACACCACAGTCTAGTAAAGTATCATGGGCTCCCTTAAACAGGTTTTCTGTGATATCTTCATTCCATTCAGATACTACAATTCCTATGCGCATATCGCTTGCGTCTGGAAGACTGTTTTTATCGTAATGCGATAAATCTTTACCTGCGGTAGCCATATTAAATTAGTTAGATGCTGCTCTTGCCTGTCCTAAAAGAACTTGAGCAGTTTTATATTCTGCAGCGTCAGGATAGTTCTCTTCTATTCTTTCTAATGCTGTAATAGCTGTAGAGGTATCTCCAGTAGTAAGAGCAACTTGTGCTGCTTTTAAAAGATACTTAGGAGTAGAGAATTCATTTTCATTTGAATTTGCAGCGTCCATATAATGAGCGATAGCATCACCTGGTTGTCCTGCTTGTACAAGAGCGTCACCTATACCAGCTTGTGCGATAGCATTTAAAACAGAATCTCCACCGTCAAACTTCTCTAGGTATTCAATCGCTTTTTGAAGTTGGTCACCACCTATATTTAAGTAAGCCATACCAGCTTGATAGTTTGCTAGGTTACCAGCATCAGTACCAGCATATTCTTCGGCTATTTGTATCAATCCATACTTACCATTTGCTCCTTCTAATGCTAGAGTATATAAAGAATCTTTCTCCTTACCTGTAGAATTTAAAGCAAGATCGTAGTATTTGTTTGCCTCATTAGACTCAGCTACAGCTTCCATTTGCTTAGGCTCCATAACAAATTGATTATACAACCATGCACCTAAAGCTGCCACGACTATAACACCTACCACTATAATTATAGCTTTTTGGTTTTTTTCTAGCCACTGCTCTGTTTTGTTTGCACCTTCATCAAGAGAACTAAAAACCTCTGCGGTTGTAGATTCAGAATCATCAAAAAGTTCTTCCTTCTCTTCCTTTTCTGGTTTCGTTTTCGGTTTGTATCCTCGTTTGTTATAAGTTGCCATAATTATCTTTAATTGAACGCGCAAAAATATAATTTTTATCTATATATAAAAACAGGTTAAAGCTTTATTCTCTGCCTTTTGTTAGGTTAAATTTGTACAGGTATAATAAAGCTGGTGGTTATTCCGCTTTCGCGAAAGCGAGATCCTTACAAACATCAGTAAAACAGTAGTTTATAAAATCTTCTATGCAGCTTAATTCCATTAGTCTTATCAATTATAAAAGCTTCTCAAGTGCCGAATTTGAGTTTGATGAGAAGATAAATTGCTTTGTGGGCAACAATGGAGTCGGAAAAACGAACGTTTTAGACGCTATTTATCACCTTGCTTTTGCAAAAAGCTATTTTAATCCGATTACGGTACAAAATATCAAGCACGATGAAGACTTTTTTGTGGTGAATGGTAATTTTATAAAGAACAATCAGGAAGAAAAAATTGTCGTAAGTGCAAAGAAAGGAGTGAAGCGTGTATTAAAGCGCAATGGTAAGGTTTATGATAAAATAAGCGACCATATAGGCTTAATTCCTCTAGTAATCATATCTCCAGCAGATCGTGACTTGATAACTGAAGGAAGTGACACGAGACGTAAATTTCTTGATGGAGTGATATCGTTAAGTAATGCTACTTATTTAAACAAGTTAATTACTTATAACAAGTTGTTACAACAACGCAATGCACTGTTAAAATACTTTTCAATTAATCGTACGTTTGATAGTGATGGTCTTGCTGTTTATGATGAACAGCTGGCAGATTTAGGTGGTTTTATTCACAATGTTAGGAAGTCGTTCTTAGAATCTTTTACTCCTATATTCAGAAAATACTATCAGAAAATTTCTCGAACGGAAGAACTGGTAGATATTTTCTACAAAGCCGATTTTAACAATGAAGATCCAGCACAGGTAATAAAAAATGCCCAACAAAAGGATTTACAGTTGCAATATACTAGTGTAGGCACGCATAAAGATGATTTACTCTTTCTACTTAATGATCATCCTGTAAAAAAGTATGGAAGTCAAGGCCAGCAAAAAAGTTTTTTGACAGCTTTAAAATTGGCTCAATTTGAATTTATAAAGCAGGAAAGTGGTACGGTACCTATTTTGCTTTTAGATGATATTTTTGATAAGTTAGACGCATCTCGTGTGGCGCAAATCATTAATATGGTGAATGATGAGCAATTCGGTCAGTTGTTCATAAGCGATACCCATCCAGAACGAACAGAAGAAGTGATCAAACAAACGGAGCAATCTTATAAGATATTCAAGTTATGAAAAAAATCATCTATTTAATTCTCGTGTCAGTTGTTATCTCTTGTACCAGTAATGAAGATAAAATAAAGGCCGTAGAAGGTTATTGGAATATTGAGCAGGTTTTAATGCCTGATGGAAATGAAAGAGAATTTCCTTTTTCTAACCATATGGATCATTTTGAAATAGAAGGTTATAAAGGAGTAAAGAACAGAGTAAGCCCTACTTATGATGGTGGTTTTATAAGTTATGGAAATCCTATTTACTTTGAGTGGAAAGAGAAAGATGGCGATATATGGCTTACCTTTCAAGAAGGAGAAGGATCCTACAAACAAACAGTTGAAAAAGCTACTAAAGAAACGCTAGTACTTTTGCATGAAAATGGAACGCGTTATACTTACAAATCATATATACCTAATGAGGAACAATAAGAAAGAAGATTTTGTGCGCATGAGTGATGTGTTGAGTGATTTTAAAGCTCAAGATAAGCTGCAGAAAGGTTTCCAGAAAGTGGATGTAGAAACAGCCTGGAAAGAGGTGATGGGCGCAGGTGTCAGTAATTATACAACACAAGTTAAATTTACTACTGGGACACTTTTTATAAGTCTTTCTTCATCTGTACTGAGACAAGAATTAATGTACGGTCGTGCAAAAATCATTAAGAACCTAAACGATCATTTAGGTAGAGAGATGATTGAGAAATTGGTATTGAGGTAGTACTATTAAATTTACTATTGTTAATAGTCAAGAATCAGTTAGGAGTAGGCTTGCTATCTACTTCTTCACTCGCTTTAAAATCTCTTTCTTTTACCATTTCCTTTTTAAATATACGCTCGTAGAGTTCTTTCAAGCTATTAAAATTGATACGGTATTGTAGTCCTAGGCCTTGTGTATAGTCTTCTTGCTGGCCTAATTGCTGTAAGGTGTTTTCTCTATTGAACAATTTTAATCTTAAGGTACCATCTTCATTAATTAAAAATTCAATTTCTACATTACCTATCACTGCTCGCTCACTTGCGCTTGTAGATCCTACTGGAACACCTAGCTTGCCATTGATCAAAACACGATCTGTTATTTGAGTGCTTAAAGTAATTCCAAAACGATCTGAACGTTGTAAGTCAGAGTTAGGATTGCGCTCTGACGCTTCATAACTCACTCCAAAATTAAACTTGCTGTCTTCACGGCTTACCAGATCGTTAACGATTCCAGTAACACTTTCTACAACATTACCGGTCACGGCATTTTGACCGATGCTATTGGGGTTGTAAAAGGATCCTGTTGCGACTAAGGAAAGTGCTTGTAGCTGTCTTTGAGATTTGTCTTCTAGTCTGTATTGTAATTCAGAGCTCACAACAGAGTTCGTATTGGGGAATCTAATTTGAAATTCTGGATCAAAGAAACTAAGATCACCTTGTAATTTAGTAAGTACTTCTACTGGCACTTGAGCGTTTAAGTTAGGGTTATCAAGTAATATAGAGGGATTTGCACTAGTTCTATAAACAGCTTCTACATCAATGTTTGCATTAGTAGGATCTCCATTCCAGTCCATTGTCCCACCTGGTTCAATGATAAAGTTCTTGTTTACAATACCGGCATATTTAAAATTATAATATCCTTCTGTAACAATAAAATCACCGTTCATGATAAATTTACCGTTGGTATTTATTTCAAGAAGTAAGTTACCTACGCCGCTACCGTGTAAATAACTTCCGTTTGTAGGATCAACAGTAATTTCTACTTCTGCAACTGGAGTTACCTCTAATTCAAATCTTAATTCAAGTCCTTTTACTTCTTTGGTTACAATTTTTTCACCAGAAATGCGCGCCTTTTTTTCTTCAGGACTTAAGAAGTAAATAGCTGTAGTGTCACCAAGAGATTCTCCATCGTTGATAGGGACTTTGAAAATGGTGTCTTCACCTGTAATAGCGATTACGTTAATGAACAGCTCATCTATCGGTCCAGTAATGGTAGCTTGTCCATCTATAAAAGCGGTTCCATAATACAAGGCATCTGGCGTGAGCTCGGTATCAAGAGCCAATAATCTATCCGACTCTATTTTCAAGTCCATATCCCAAAAACCAAAGTTTTTATGATTGATAGCACCAGAAAGGATCCCTTGGGTATTATATTTTGTATCAGTTAAAGAAATATTATTAAAATCAAAAGAAGTTGAGGTTATACCTATCTCAGAATTGTTTTCAATATTGAAATCGGTATTTAAATAGGGTATTCTTAGACCAGCTTTTTTCAATTTTAAAGAACCATTTATTTCTGGAGCAATTAAGGATCCTGTTATGGAAGCTTTGCCTGATGTTAAACCTCTTATTTTATCAAGAACTTCGCCACCTAAAGGACTTAATGCTATGAGATTAAAATCTTTAAAAACAGCCTCTACATCTATCTGACTTTTTTCACCTTGAGTATTTATTGTTCCATTTGCCGAAAAAGATTTCAACTCATCATCTTTGAGCTGTGCATTTACATCATATAGACTGAGATCTTCATTACCGATAACAGATAAATCAAAATCTCCTAGTGGAGTCTCATTTACTTCAAAACCTTTTACTGTAAACTCACTGGATGGCGCATATTTACCATCGGTCTGGTCTAGAGATAAATAACCGTCTATATGTCCTTTAAGTTTTAAACTATCTATAGGTGATGTAAGGCTAGACACTCTTACATTCTCAAAATTTAAATTAAGGTTTTTAGACTCCTTTCCAGATATTGAGCCTCCTAGTGTTATAAATTCTTCTTCATGTCTAGCTACTAAGCTATCGAGCTGAAAGCTTTTAAAATCATGGTCAAATTTCAACTTTACGTTGTCATCTTTCTTATTTAGAAACCATTTTTTACCTTGAAAAATTATGTCACTTTTTTTGATTCCTACAACTGATTGATTCTCATTATTTACGGTGTGATAAAAACTTAGGTTGAATTTATCAGTATCTCTAGAAGAACTATTAAATTTAGTTCTAAAAAGCAACGTGTCATTATTAGTCACATTGATAAGTTGGAAATTATTGATATCATAGGTGCCATTTTTTACATTGTCTACCTTGATAAACGTATTAAAAAGTGGATTTTGGTTATTAACTTGTACATTAACTTTATCTAGTTCTATATCGTAAATCTTGATGTCTGGTGATCTAAATGTCATTCTAAACTGAGCCTCATTACTTGCGACTTGACCTTTTAAAATCGTGTTTTCGCCTAGAGCGATATCAGGAAAAACAAGGTCTACAATCTTATCATAGATTTTAAATTCATAATCTAGGTATTGATCTTTTGTAATGCTTTTTGATTGATAGTTAGTATAAACGTTACCGATACTGTTTTTAAAAAGTTCTGGGATTTCAGAAATAATAAAAACTCCAGAAAGCTCTCCTTCAATTATATCTGTGCTATTAATGGAGATATAATGTTCTTCATTTTTAAAACTTGATACTATGCTAAAATCATCAAAAACATAATCATCGTTTTGATTTTTGTAGCTCGCATCTTTTATATTAATACTACCTACAGCATTATCAAGAGAGGTACCTTTCATATTCATGACTATATCTCCTTTGAGTATAGCAATGGAATCTCTTGTAAACAGATTTATTTTATTTAGATCTGCATATTCAATATTAGCAGTAAAGTCATAAGTGTTGATAGCTTCTGTAAGATCTGCAAGTCCATCAAAAGCCATTTTTAAATTAGGATCGTTTACAGAGACAATACCGTTAAAAATAGGTTTCTTAAAAATCCCATTTACACTAATATTGCGATAGGTATAATCATTATAAGTGAGTTGCGCGATTTTACCTTTTAATGTTGCATTTGCCTTATCAGGATCAAATCCTCTACCGTCCACATCTAGGTTTAAGCTTACTCCACCTAATTCTTTAACCCCTAAGAGTGAACCTATGTCTACCTTTTGCAATTTGATATTCCCTTTATAATAAATGTTCCCACTTTGAATGTCATTAAGAACTAGATCAGTATTAAAATTCCCTTTACGTGAATTTCCCGATAATCTGGTTACTACTGTATTTGCATTTACACTTGCATAACCACTGGCCTTCACTGTTCCTAGTTGATTAAGTTCATTAGGTAATGTATTGCCTAAAATGTTGGGTAAAAACTTTTTTAAATCAGTATTACTGACTTCTAAGCTTTTAAAATCACCTTCTATAAAGAAATCGTCTTCATTTTCAATTAAATTTTGAAAATGCATTTCTCCATCAATGGTGATATCATTGAGCGTAGTGGCAACTAGATTTTCTACTTTGAAATCATTAAGAGGTCCTTTCATATGACCAGTGATAAGGACCTTGTCGTTTTCTACAATTTCGTTGTAGAATTTTCTGAGTTCATTAGTGGAAAGATTTGCATCTGTAATATTAAAATCCCACTCCACTTTTTTTATAAAATCTGCAAAGTCTTTCCGATCATAGTTAAGCTTTAAGTCTCCTTTTAATATTGATCCTGCAGTGTTAATGGTTAATTCATTTGCAGTAATTTGAGAAGGTGTATAAGAGAAATCTGCAGATAAATTTTTGATCTTTAGAATTTTATTCCCATTTACATCAGGATTCATAACACCTGTATACATATCAAAATCGGCATGTTCAATTACGGCATAAATATTTGAGCCTTCAATTCTTAAACCATTAGATTCAAGATTGAATTTTTGGGCAACAAAGGTCTCTGGATATCTCAAATTCTCATCGATGATACTGATTCTAGAATTTGTGATATTTAAATCTCCGGTATTCAACACAAAAGGCTCAGAAGAACTGCTAGAACCACTCCCAAACTTAATTATAAAATTATTTAGATTATCATTAGGCTCACCTTTATAACGTTTCATATTAAGATATAAACCGTCTATTGAAGTCGTACCTAGATCTGGTTTACCGGCAAATAAATCTCCAAAACCTAAAATCGATGTGCGTAGCTCGTCAAAATAAATAAGAGTATCCTTACGTTCATCTAGAGCTAGCGATTTCTTTAAAATGACATCTCCAGAAAAACTAATGTCTACCGCAGTGATTTGAATATCAGTGCCGTAATCTTCATTAAGTTGCGTAGTTAGATACTGTGCCGTAGCAGTTTGCACTTTAGGAAATGAGAAGGTGACTACTAGAATTATAAATAATAATAGCAGCACGAGCAGCGCCCTGAGTAATATTTTTATGAACCTCTTAATCACATATCGTTTACCTTTGCAAAGATTACCAATTTTTATGCCTTTATAGCTTAATGGACACACAAATTTCTTACATTCTTGCAATAGAATCTTCATGTGATGATACAGCATGTGCTGTATTAAAAAACGATAAGGTATTATCTAATGTTGTTGCTGGTCAGGAGATTCATGAAAAATATGGCGGAGTGGTTCCAGAGTTAGCTTCTAGAGCACATCAATCTCACATCGTTCCAGTTATAACTCAAGCATTAAAGCAGGCAGGCATTAAAAAAGAGCAATTAAATGCGATATCGTTTACTCGAGGACCAGGATTGATGGGCAGCCTTTTAGTAGGAACTAGTTTTGCAAAATCGCTAGCCTTAGCCTTAAACATTCCTTTGATAGATGTACATCATATGCACGGTCATATTCTCGCGCATTTTATAGATAACGATGGTCAAGAAAAGCCTAGTTTCCCTTTTTTAGCAATTACAATAAGTGGTGGACATACACAAATAGTAAAGGTGGCAGATTATCATGATATGGAAGTTATAGGAACTACTCAAGATGATGCTATAGGTGAAGCCTTTGATAAATCTGGGAAACTATTAGGTCTAGGATATCCAGCCGGACCACAAATAGATAAATTAGCTACAAGCGGCGACCCTTTAAAGTTTCCGTTTCCTATTCCTAAAGCTCCTGATTTAAATTATAGTTTTAGCGGTTTTAAAACGGCTGTATTATATTTTGTACAGCGAGAGGTAAAAAAGCAACCGGACTTTATCACTAATAACTTAAATGATATTTGTGCTAGTATACAACACACATTGATAAAGATTCTTTTTCAAAAAATTGAAAAAGCAGTGCAACAAACTGGTATAAAAACAGTAGCCATAGGAGGCGGCGTGAGTGCAAATTCAGGAATACGTTCCCAGCTTAATTCGTATAAAGAAAAAGGTTGGAACGTCTTTATTCCACCATTTGAATATACGACAGATAATGCTGCGATGATAGGTATATCAGCTTACCATAAATATAAAAAAGGTTATTCTGCAGGTATGGAAACTACAGCAGCACCTAGAATTCAAATGTAATGCAGTTATTTTATTATAAAGGGATAGGAAGAGATACAGAGTTCTTAGAACTAGATAAAGAACAGTCTAGGCATATGACTAAAGTTCTTCGTAA
>MAAC01009793.1_pt1 | contig 39698 bp, 36 predicted proteins | sample 1115981 | NCBI WGS metagenome assembly MAAC01 (sample SAMN04961126, study PRJNA320927) | seawater metagenome | isolation source: sample BD02T64 sea water enriched with oil for 64 days | place: USA:Gulf of Mexico | collected 2013-07-27 | reverse complement strand
TTGGCCTGTTGGACGGCATCCATACTGAGCGCGCGGATAGCATTGGCAAGATCACGGCGGGATTGCATCGAAGCGATACTCCAGAAGATAGAAAAAAAGGGGCGCTATTTTCCCGCACCTGCGCCAGTCAGTAAAGAACTCCTGTCGATTTATAAAAATTAGTCTCTTGTTTAATGCTCAGCAGCGCCAACGAGAACCGAGCGCCAGCAACATCAACATCAACATCAACATCAACATCAACATCAACATCAAATAATTTTGATATTGCGATTTTGCTGTAGTACAGTCGCGCCCATGACTAGCCTCGCCAGTAACGACGACCACAACGAAACCGGCATCGCCTGCCTCAGCACCCTGTGCAAGGCCGCCGGCGATGAACTGCGCCTGCAAATTTTGCGGGTCTTACAGCGCGATGCCTTTGGCGTGCTCGAACTGGCTCAAATGTTCAGCATTCGCCAGCCCGCCATGAGCCACCATTTAAAAGTACTGGCCAAGGCCGGGCTGGTGGTCACGCGAAAAGAGGGCACCTTTATTTTCTACCGTCGTAATATCAACGACGGCAGCGAACTGGCCCTGCTGCGTGAGCAGATTTTCACCCAGCTCGATACCTGCGACCTGCCCAGCACCGTGCTGGCTCAAGTGGCCAGCATTCACCAGCACCGAGCGGCGACATCGAAAAATTTTTTCGGGGTTAATGCCGAGGGCTTTCGCCAACAACAGGACCTGATCGCCAGCTATTCTCTCTATGGCGATGCGGTGCTGGAATTGCTCGAACCGGAACGCCAGAAGGGAGCAACATCTGTTCTCGAAATCGGCCCCGGCGAGGGCGAGCTATTGGCGGCACTGGCACCGCGCTTTGAAGAAGTGATTGCCCTCGATAATGCCGCAGCCATGCTCGAGCGCGCCGAAGCACTCGTAGGTGAAGAACTCTGCGGCAACATCCGCTTTATTCTCGGCGAGACAGCCAGCAAAGCGGCGGCCAAAATTCGCGTCGACTGCACCACTCTCAACATGGTGCTGCACCATGTTGCCACCCCGGTCGATATGCTCAAAGATATTTACCAAATCCTCAAGCCCGGCGGCGCCTTGATTGTCACCGAACTCTGCCAGCACGATCAGGACTGGGTGCGCGACACCTGCGGCGACCTGTGGCTGGGATTCTGCCCTATCGAGCTCGGCATCTGGGCTCAGGAATGCGGCTTTAAAGAGGGCGAAAGTGTCTATATGGCACAACGCAACGGTTTTAAAGTCCAGCTACGAAAATTTCATAAATAAGCGTCTACACTAGTAGATCGGCAACGCAAGACTGTTAACAAAAAGGACAAGTAGATGAGTCAATACAGTATTTTTACCTCTGAATCCGTCTCCGAGGGCCATCCCGATAAAATGGCCGACCAGATTTCGGACGCCATTCTCGATGCCATTATTGCCGATGACCCCAACGCCCGCGTGGCAGTGGAGACCCTGGTGAAGACCGGTGTTGCCGTCGTCGCCGGAGAAGTCCGTACCAATACCTATGTTGACCTCGAAGACATCGTCCGCAATGTCATCCTCGATATTGGCTACAACAGCTCCGACGTGGGCTTTGATGGCGCCACCTGTGCGGTACTGAACGCCATTGGCAAGCAGTCTGTCGATATCGCCGCGGGCGTCGATGAAGCCGATAACAAAGATCTCGGCGCGGGCGATCAGGGCTTGATGTTTGGTTACGCCACCAACGAGACCGATGTGTTGATGCCGGCGCCCATTTACTACGCCCACCGACTGGTCGAGCGCCAGGCCCATTTGCGCAAGCACAAGGTGCTGTCCTGGTTGCGCCCCGATGCGAAAAGCCAGATCACCCTGCGCTATGAAAAGGGTGTGCCTGTTGCCGTCGACGCCGTCGTGCTATCGACTCAGCACAGCCCCGACATTTCTCTGGCCGACCTGCAAGAGGCGGTCATGGAACACATTATCAAACCCGTGTTGCCCACCGAATGGCTGCATGCCGACACGCGTTATCACATCAACCCCACCGGGCAGTTTATTATTGGCGGCCCGATGGGCGATTGCGGTCTCACCGGACGCAAAATCATTGTCGATACCTACGGCGGCATGGCCCACCACGGTGGTGGCGCGTTCTCGGGTAAAGACCCCTCCAAGGTTGACCGTTCAGCCGCCTATGCCGGACGCTATGTGGCGAAAAACATTGTCGCCGCCGGCCTTGCCGAGCGCTGTGAAATTCAGGTCTCCTACGCCATCGGTGTCGCCGAGCCCACCTCCATTGCCGTCAACACCTACGGCACCGGCGCACTACCCGATGAGCGTATCGCCGAGCTGGTCACCGAGCACTTTGACCTGCGCCCCGCCGGCCTCATTGAGATGCTGCAACTCAGACGTCCCATCTACCGCCAAACGGCAGCCTACGGCCACTTCGGCCGTGAAGAAGAAGATTTCACCTGGGAAAAAACCGATAAAGCCGAAGCCCTGAAAGCCGAGCTTTAAATCCCGGCCCCCGCAAAACCCAACAGTTAAGCCATACACGGCACCAACACAGCGCAAGCCTGTGACACCAAAGAGGAATGGACAGTGAGTAATTTTGCCAAGGTAGACGCATTAGCCCCCGACTACAAAGTCGCCGATATCAGTCTCAGTGACTGGGGTCGCATGGAAATAGACATCGCCGAAACAGAAATGCCCGCGCTGATGGCGATTCGCGAAAAGTATCACCATGAACAGCCTCTGGCCGATGCCAAAATTCTCGGCTGTATCCACATGACCATTCAAACCGCCGTGCTGATTGAAACGCTCGAGTCCCTCGGCGCCGAAGTACGCTGGTCATCGTGCAATATTTTCTCCACTCAGGACCACGCTGCTGCCGCCATTGCCGCCAGCGGTGTTGCCGTCTACGCCTGGAAAGGCGAGACCGAAGAAGAGTATGAGTGGTGCATTGAGCAAACCATCCTCAAAGACGGTGAGCCCTGGGCTGCCAATATGATTCTCGATGACGGTGGCGACCTGACTGCTATTCTTCACGACAAATACCCTCAGATACTCGATGCCGTACACGGCATTACCGAAGAAACCACCACCGGTGTTCACCGCCTCTACGAAATGCTTCAAGCCGGCCAGCTCAAAGTCCCGGCCATTAACGTCAACGACTCGGTCACCAAGTCGAAAAATGACAATAAGTACGGTTGCCGCCACAGTTTGAACGACGCCATCAAACGCGCCACCGATCACTTGCTGGCCGGTAAAAAAGCCCTGGTTATCGGCTACGGTGATGTCGGCAAGGGCTCGGTACAATCCCTCTGCCAGGAAGGCATGATTGTTAAAGTTGCAGAAATCGACCCCATTTGCGCCATGCAAGCCTGCATGGATGGTTTCGAGGTGGTTTCGCCCTATATTGACGGTATCAACACCGGCACCGCCGAGGGTATTAACACCGCTCTGCTTAGCACCACTGATCTGGTCGTCACCACCACCGGCAACGTCAATGTCTGCGATGCCGAAATGCTCAAAGCCCTGAAAAGTGGCTGCGTAGTGTCCAACATCGGCCACTTCGACAATGAAATTGATACCGCCTACACCCGCGACAACTGGTTCTGGCAAGAGGTCAAACCTCAAGTTCACAAGATCTATCGCGCCAAAACCATTAAAGCCGCCGACAACGACCATATTTTGCTGCTGTCCGAAGGCCGACTGGTGAATCTCGGCAATGCCACGGGCCACCCCAGCCGCATTATGGATGGTTCCTTTGCCAATCAGGTACTAGCGCAGATTCACCTTTGCCGACATGAACGAAGCGGCCCAAAAGCAGGCACTGCAGGTTGAAGTACTGCCCAAGCACCTCGACGAAGAAGTCGCGGCACACATGGTGAAAGGCTTTTCTGGCGTACTCACCCAACTGACCCCAAGCCAGGCCGATTACATCAACGTCGACGTCGACGGGCCGTACAAGTCAGACACCTATCGCTATTAAGTCACCATTACTATATCGTCGCGCACCCGTAGTGCTGTTCGCGCAGTACTGCGGCCCGGGGCTTTCCTCCGGCGAGATACATAACAACGCTACACACTGATGAGAAGTAAACCCTGGCATGACTAAAGACTGGTTATTAAGTTTTGAGTTTTTCCCGCCGAAAACTCAGCCCGGTGCCGAGAAGCTGGCCCGCACCCGTGAAACCCTGGCACAACTCGCGCCGGAGTATTTCTCGGTGACCTATGGCGCCGGTGGCTCAACCCGCGACAACACCCGGGATATCGTCTTGGAAACCCGCGCCGCCGGTCTCGATGTTATGCCCCATTTGTCATTTGCCTTTGGCGACGATGATGCCAATGCGATTAAAGCCCTGCTAGAAACCTACAGCCAGGCCGGCGTCTCACGCCTGCTTGCCCTGCGTGGCGATTTACCCAGCGACCCGGGTAACACCCGCAAGCCCATCCACGCCAATGAGCTGGTCGCCTTTATACGCGAACACTTTGGCCAGCAGTTTGCCCTGCAGGTGGCCGCCTATCCTGAAATTCACCCCGACGCCAAGAGCTATCAAGACGACATACACTGGCTCGGCGAGAAGTTCAAAGCCGGGGCCGACAGTGCCATCACGCAGTACTTTTTCAATATCGATGCCTACTGGTACTTCCTCGAGCAAGCTGCCAAAGCCGGCATCGACAAGCCCATCGTGCCCGGTATTATGCCAATCACCAATTTCACCAGTTTGGCGCGCTTTTCTGCCAGCTGCGGTGCTGAAATCCCCCGCTGGATGGCGAAGAAGCTCGAACAGTACGGTGACGATCAGGCCAGCATTATCGCCTTTGGCGCCGATGTCGTGACCCAGCTTTGCGAACGCCTGCTAGAAGGTGGCGCACCGGGCCTGCATTTTTACACCATGAATCAGGCCGAACCCAGCGTCGACATTCTCTCCCGCCTCGGTGTCAGCCCCGAGCAGAACTAGCCCCATGCGCGTGCCTAGAGTCTATATTGACCAGGCCCTACACAGCGGGGCTGAACTGGCACTGGATAAAGCCGCCGCTCACTATCTTGTCTCCGTACTGCGCCTGCGCACCGACGACGCACTGACCGTCTTTAACGGCAGCGGCGGCGAATATTCTGCCCTGCTGCAAGACGGAACCAACAAGCGGGCCACAATTGCCATCGGCGAACACAGCGCTGGCGTAAAGCCGAGCCCGGTGCGAGTCGTCCTGGCCATCGGCCTGTCGCGGGGCGAGCGCATGGACTGGGTGATACAAAAGGCCGTCGAACTCGGCATCAACGAAATCGTGCCGCTGTTCACCGAGCGCTGTGAAGTCAAACTCAAGGGTGAGCGCGCCCTGAAAAAGCTAGGGCATTGGCAGCAAATTGCCATTAGCGCCTGCGAGCAAAGCCAGCGTAATGATGTACCCGAGATAAAAGCAGCTCAGCCGTTTAGCGATTTTCTCGCGACCAACGCCACACCAGCCGATTCAAGTATAAAGCTGATTCTCAACCCCAGGGCCGAACAGAGCCTCAGCAGCACCATACTCAAACAAGGTTCTTCGGCAAAGACCATCGTACTATTCTCTGGCCCCGAGGGCGGCTTTAGCGATGGGGAAATTACCCTCGCACAACAACAGAGTGTGGTTTCCGTCGGTCTCGGCCCGCGCGTACTGCGCACAGAAACGGCGCCCCTGTGCGCCTTAAGTATCGTGCAGGCCCTGCTCGGCGATATGGCCTAGGTAAGCACCAAGCGCTAGATGTTTTTATCGGCCTTTTTTACGCCGCCACAGCCAAGCAACACCCCCTAGCCCTTATACTCATTGCCAAAGGGCGAATAACTTGCCCAAAAAATACTGATAAACAAATCAAAGACAGCATCGAAAAACTCTGCAAGCCCTTTGATGATCAGTACTGGCTCGACCGCGATACCGATGGCGAATTTCCCGAAGATTTCTGTCGCGCCCTGGCAGACGATGGCTGGCTGGGTATTTGTATGCCCGAAGACGTTGGCGGCAGCGGCCTGGGTATTAGCGAAGCGGCGGTGATGGTGCAGACCATTGCCGAATCGGGTGCGGCCAACGGCGGCGTTTCCTCGGTGGCCATCCCGCTATTTGGCGTTAACCCCATTGCCGTCTTTGGCACGGAAGAACAGAAGCAACGCATGCTGCCGCCGGTGATGCGCCGCGATGACATCCCCTGCTTCGGCGTTACCGAACCCAATACCGGGCTCGACACCACACGACTGAAAACCGAAGCTATTTTGCAGGGCGATCACTACGTGGTGCATGGCCAGAAGGTCTGGACATCGACCGCGCAGGTGTCGAACAAAATTATGCTGATCGCCCGCACCAAGCCCGAGTCGGAAACCAAACGCCCCATCGATGGCCTGACCCTGTTTTATACCGACCTCGACCGCAGCACCTGTGAAATACGCCGCATCGAAAAAATGGGCCGCAAGTGTGTCGACTCCAACCAGCTGTTTATTGATGGCCTAAAAATTCCGGTGGAAGATCGCATCGGCGAAGAGGGCAAGGGGTTTCGCTACCTGCTCCACGGCCTGAATCCCGAGCGCGTGCTCATTGCCTCCGGTCTTGTCGGCCTCGGCCGCGCCGCCCTAAAACGCGCGGTGACTTACGCCGGCGAACGCGAGGTCTTCGGTCGCCCCATAGGCCAGAACCAGAGCGTGCAGCATCCACTGGCGGAATCCTGGATCGAGCTGGAAGCCGCTAATTTAATGGTCTTCCGCGCTGCAGCCGCCTATGACAATGGTGAAGATGCCGGCGCCTACGCTAACGCCGCCAAATATTTTGCCGCCGAGGCCACCTTTAAAGCCTGCCAACAAGCGGTAATGACCCATGGTGGCATGGGCTACGCCAAGGAGTACCACGTTGAGCGCTATTTGCGTGAGTGCATGATTCACCGCCTGGCACCCATTAGCCCACAATTAATATTGTGCTTTATTGCCGAAAAAGTTCTCGGCCTGGCCAAGTCCTACTAATCCAGACCTGCCCGCCCGCAGGGGAGGGCTATTAACATTTCGCAGGCACCACGCGCCCCTTAAGATCTTCATAGACCTGAATAATACTGACGGCAGTTTGCGGGGCTGCGCTGTGACCCACAGAGGCAAGCACCGCAAACTTGTAACCACCGAGGCATTGAATGGCACTTTTCACCTCACCTTTGCGGGTGGCAAAGGTGTAACTCTCCAGCTCGCTACCGGTATTTTTAGAGGCCAGGCTATCCCCCAACTGTCGCACTCGCGGGTCACCGGCAAAACCCGGTGAGGCGCCCAGCAATACAAACACGAGTAGGACGGAGGGTACTTTTTTTATCAGCATGATTTTTCTCGACAGTGTTAAGGACGGCTTTGAAGCATAACTTTGTCTCGACATTGATATAAGCCTGCTCAGGTGACAAAGCCGGCACTACGGCTAGCGACTTGCCATCGGGGAACCCCCTAGCCGCTCGCTTGTCAAAGCGCAGCAATGGTTTTTGCTGCATACCGGATAAGGCCCTAATAAACCCGTCCAGTATTAAACAAGCCCTCCAGCATTGTAATTTTATTGGCATCAGCGACAATAGCGCCGGCAGCTGACTGCCGGCCACATTCAGGCCACGAGGTCTGCGAAACTTCCATTTAAAGCGAGCTAAATACGTAAACAATATTGATGACTCTTCTTCTTTCCAAGCTCGCAATCACTCGTTTACAGACCGCCATTTTTCTCATGTTTTGGCTATCGGCCTGTACCATCACCCCTGTGGAACAGCAAGCCAAGAGTGACAACTGCCCCGCGCCCAGCAAACCACCAGCCTGCCCGGTCCTTCAACAAAAAATCTGTCCCAGTATTAAACCGCATCGCTGCCCGGTGAGCCCGGCCGCCAAAATTGCCGATAAACTGGTAATTGGTGAAATTGAGAAGGTCAATATCGCACCACCCGAGCAAGAGTTTATGGCGCGCATCGACACCGGAGCCGCTGGCACCTCTATTCACGCCAGTAATATTACCGCCTTTGAACGGGACGGCCGCAACTGGGTGCGCTTCCAAATCGATCACCCCTCGATAGAGACAGCCTTTGTTATCGAGAGACCACTGGCCCGCACCGTGCGCATCAAACAGGCCGGCAGTGACATCGTCGAACGGCGACTGGTGGTAAAAATGACCATCACCCTCGGGTCGATGAGCGAACAAGTTGACGTCTCTCTCTCCGAGCGCGCCACCATGACTTACCCGGTGTTGATAGGCCGGAATTTCCTGCGTAACCTGGCCATCGTCGATGTTAGCCAGCGTTTAATCGCAAAATAAACACCCGCCTATGTCATCACGCGCCCAGGTCTACTTACTCGCACTGGTCTTTATAGCCACCGGCCTTGGCCTCACCCTGTATAAAAATGTGGCCCTCAACTTTCCACTGTCGCCGGGTAGCCTGACCCGCGTTTGGGAGATTGAAGCCAAAGTCACCTTCCGGGCCAAGCCGCAAGCGATTAGCGTTGATCTCGCCCTGCCCCAGTCGCAGGATGGTTATCAAATCATCGACGAAACATTTGCCTCCTCCGGCTACGGTTTCGATATACGCCAGAGTGGCGAGCAACGGCGGGCAATGTGGACGCGGCGCGAAGCGGGCGGCCAGCAAACCCTGTATTACAAGCTTAAAATTGCCCGCCAGGGAGCAAGCCCTGCACCCAGCGAGCCGCCACAGGCCTCGCCAATACCCGACAAATTGATTTGGAGCCCCGCCCAGGAAGCCGCCGCTGCCACGCTCATTACACAGGCGCGGGCACTATCGGCAGACCCCAGTAGCTTCGCCACACAGCTGCTAAAACAGCTCGGGCAGCACGAGAGCATCAAGGGTAGCCAATCATTGAATGACCCCCGCCACCGGGTTTCCGCAGCCAATCTCGCGCTGCAGTTATTGACCCGGGCCGGTGTTGCCTCGCACATCGTGCGCGGTATCAGTCTCACTGACAGGGTGCATAATCAGGCCGCCAGTGAATTACTCGAAGTTTACGATGGCCAAAGCTGGCAGATTATCGACCCCCAAACAGCCCGCTTTGGCCTGCCGGACGATTTTTTTATCTGGCAGCGAGGTGGTGATTCCCTCTTGCAACTGGAAGGTGGGCGGCGCTCAAAAATCCGCTTTTCACTGCTTGCCAACGACCTACCCGCCAAAAACGTCGCGCTAATGCACGCCCAGGAGCCCAACTCCGCACTGATTGATTTCAACATCTACAGCCTGCCGGTTGAGAAACAGGCGGTGTTCAAATTGTTATTACTGGTGCCCATCGGCGCCCTCGTGGTCGTGCTGTTCCGCGTGCTCATTGGCATTCGCACCTCCGGCACCTTTATGCCGGTATTGATCGCCATGGCCTTTATGCAAACCACCCTGCTCACCGGCGTTGGTTTATTAAGCGCACTGGTGCTTGTCGGCCTGTGGATTCGCTCCTATCTCAGCCAGCTCGATTTATTAATGGTGTCGCGAATTGCCGCCGTATTGATTGTCGTGGTGATTTTAATGGCGGTATTTAGCGTCGTTAGCCACAAACTGGGCCTCGAGCAAATGCTCAATATGACCTTCTTCCCGATGGTGATTCTGGCCTGGACCATCGAGCGCCTGTCCATCACCTGGGAAGAGGACGGTGCCCGCGAAGTCGCCGTGCAGGGCTTTGGCAGCCTCACCGTTGCCATCGTCGCCTACCTGGCGATGACCAACGCACTCGTGGGCCATCTGACCTATAACTTCCCCGAATTACTGCTCGCCGTACTGGGTATTATTTTGCTACTGGGCCAGTATTCTGGCTACCGGCTTAATGAGTTTTTCCGCTTTAAAAGCGCTGTGGAATGATCGTGCCTCTGATGAACCGGGAGCAAACGCATGTGGATTAGCCGCCACAAAAAACTGCGTAACGCCGGTGTGCTCGGCCTCAATGAACGCAATGTGTCTTACATCTCCCGCTATAATAAGCGAGAGAACTTTCCCCTGGTCGACAATAAACTGAAGACCAAAAAGGCGGCGACCGCCGTTAACCTGCCGGTGCCAGAATTGCTCGGTGTCATCGCGTCCCCCGCACAGCTAAAGACCTTACCCACCCTGCTCAAAGACCAGCAGAGCTTTGTCATCAAACCCGCGCGCGGCAGCGGTGGTAAGGGCATTTTGGTGGTCAACCATCGCGAGGGGGAGCAATTCTTCAAACCCTCCGGGGCCCTGCTCACCCACAGCGCCATTCGCCACTATGTCTCTAACATTCTCAGCGGTGTCTACAGTCTCGGCGGCAAGCCCGATGTCGCCTTTATTGAAACCCTGGTGCGCGGCGACCAAATACTCGATAAATACAGCCATGAAGGCTTACCGGACATCCGCATTATTGTTTTTCAGGGCTTTCCGGTGATGGCCATGCTGCGCTGCCCCACCAGCGATTCCGATGGCAAGGCCAACCTCCATCAGGGCGCCGTCGGCGTGGGTCTGGGCATCACCAGTGGCTCGGCCCTGCAGGCGGTGCAAAACGACAAGCTGATCAGCCACCACCCCGACACCGGGGTCAAATTTGCCGACCTGGCCATCCCCAACTGGCGCACCTTGCTGCAGCTTGCCGGGCACTGCCACGATTTCACCGAACTCGGCTACCTCGGCTGCGATATCGTGCTGGATCGACAACGCGGCCCCTTAATCCTGGAAGTGAATGCTCGGCCGGGGCTGTTTATACAAATCGCCAGTGGTATCGGCCTGCGTTCAAGATTGCAAAACATCGAAAATTTGGCGCAAAAAGACTGGCATGTCGACGAGCGCATTGACTATAGCCTGAGCCAATTTTCAGCGAAAGCCTAAGCCACTAAAGTAAATTCCTATAAAGCGGGCATTGCTCGTCAGCTTCTCGAGAGAGCTGCGATATTAGCAATGCACTCAAAATGACTCTATTTTATAAATTAACCTAAATATTAATACCCGCGCCCAATAACGCGGCCTTACCAAAGCCATGGATTTCACTTGAGGCTACACCTGCAAGGATAAACCGAGCCTTTAGTCGCAAAGGAGCAGAAGGCACCAGGGCCACGAATCACCACAAAAAGCCCGATCAAGCAGCCTGATCCCCAAAAAGAGTGTTATTAACAACCTATCAGCCGCCGACTACTCACTGGGTCGCAAAGGCCCCAAGCCTACTCCAGGTGCCTGCTTCATCTCTGGCGGCGTAACATCGCGCAGCACCCCTTTCTCTAGTAGCAATATCCGGTCAGCCGTACGGATAGTTTCCGGCCGGTGGGCAATGATGACGCGGGTGACATCCAGCGCTTTGATTGCCTCATTCACCACACGCTCGGTCTGCACATCGAGATGACTGGTGGCCTCATCCATAAACAACAATTTAGGTTGCCGGTAGAGCGCTCGCGCCAGCAATATCCGCTGCTTTTGCCCCCCGGAAAGCGTGGTGCCCATATCACCAATTAAGGACAGGTAGTTCATCGGCATCTGCGCAATGTCCTGGTGCACACTGGCCAACTTGGCACAGGCTTCAATTCGCTCCTGTTCTGGGCTGGCTTCAAAAAAGGCAATATTGTCGGCAATGGAGCCGGATAACAGCTGATCATCCTGCATCACCGCACCAATACTCGATCGTAGGCTCTGCAGCCCCAGCTCACTGAGCTTACTGCCGTCATAACAGATATCCCCACCATCCGCCGGTAACAGGCCCATCATTACCTTCATCAGGGTCGACTTGCCACAACCCGAGGGCCCAATAATGGCCACCGCCTCACCCGGCTTGATATGCACGTTTAAATCCTGGAACAAATAGGGATCGGTATCGGAATAGCGAAACTGGATGTTATTGAGCACCAACTCACCTTTAAAATCATGACCCAGGGCCCCTGTCTCACCGAGGTCTTCTTTTTCCATTAAGGCAATATCTGACAAACGACTGAGGTGGAGACCCAGCATTTTAAACTCAATCAACTGTTCAATCAGAGCTGAGGTCTTTTGCGAAAACTGCGTTTTATAGGCAATAAAAGCATAGAGCATACCGATTGAAAAACCGCCGTCGAGCACCATCGACGCACCCAGATAAACCACCAGAACACTTTCAGCGCCGAACAAAAGCTCATTGATGCTGGTATAGACAACACTAAACTTACCAAGGCGAATCCGCGTGTTGGCAACATCGGCATAGCAGTTTTTCCATAGTGACTGGCGATCGGACTCCTTGCCATACATCTTGATACTTTGGATAGCCCGTAGACTCTCCATAAAGTTCGACTGCTCTTTGGCTCGGGCGACGATCCCTTCTTCTGTCAACTCGCGCATAGTGCGAAACATTAACAACCTGATTCCCGTGTAAACCAACACGACAGCCAGTACCAGAAGGGCGAGTTTTGGCGCGTACAACCACATCATAATAAAAGTGGTTACCGCCATCACCCCATCGACCATGGCCGAAACCATACCGGTGGTGAGCATTTTCTGGATCGCATCCATGGAGCCAAAGCGCGCAATCAAATCGCCGATATGACGCTTTTCAAAAAAATCGAGCGGCAAGTGGATAAGATGACGAAACAAATTACCGCCCATCTGAAAGCTCAAAGTATTACCGAGATAAACGATCACCCAGGATCGGAAGCTGTTCGTCGCCACTTTGATAATGGCCAGCAACAAAAAGCCAATGGCCAACACGGTCAGCAAATCCGGGTCAAAGGTGGTCAGCGCCTGGTCGACCACCAACTGCATGTAAAAAGGGCTGGCAATGGCAAAGACCTGCAACAGCACCGACAATACCAACAGCTGGATAAAGGCTTTTTTGATACCTCCAGTGGCTCGCAAAAAATCGAGCAAACGAACCTGCTCGACAGCCTTCTCGACCTTAAAGGACGTAGTGGGGGTAAACTCAACGGCAACACCGGTAAAATGCTTAGAGAGCTCGTCAAGCGCCAGAACCTGCCGCCCCCTCCCCGGGTCATGAATAACCACCTTAGAGCCGGAGACCTCCTTCAGCACCACAAAGTGATTTAAATCCCAGTGTAAGACGGCCGGCAACTGCAAACTCTCGAGGGCGTCAAGCTCAACTCGCAGCGCCCGAGCCGAGAGCTCAAGTCGCTCGGCAACTTGAATAATATGCGCGAGTGTCGCTCCTTTCAGAGAAACGGGAAAGCGACGCCGCAGGGAATGCAAGTCGGTGTCGTAACCATGGTAGCCCGCAATCATCGACAAACAGGTTAAACCACACTCCGCAACCTCGGTCTGCAGAATGACCGGCAACTTGCTACGCTTTTTGAAATGTAACAATGATGACTCTGTCATAACAGGCTTTCTTTCAAACGGTAAAGAGGATCGAGCAGCCAATCCATTAAGCTTCGCGTGTCGACCGCAATATCAGCACTGAGTAACATACCCACCTGTAAATCTAGCGACTCACCATAAGCACTGACCTGCTGACCATCCAGGGCTACCACAACCTTGTAGACAGGCTCTTTCAGGGGCAACTCTATCGCCCCAGATAAGTGCCAAAATGCTGGTAGGGAAAGGCGTGATATTGCATATTCACCGTCAGACCCGAGCCAATAAAACCAATCGCCCGAGAGGGCACATACAGATGCGCCTGCAGCAAAGCACCCTCGGGTAGCAAATCAGCCATCACTTCACCGGGCACTGTGATCTGCCCCTCTTTCATACGCAAGGTGGCAATCTGCCCCTTAGCAGGCGCCGTCAGAACATAACTCTCACGCCCCGAAATTTCCGTTATACGCTGTCGCAACACCGACTGCTCAGACCCCAGCGCCGCCACCTTTTCCTCTGTCGACAGAGGGATTAACTCATTACTCTTAACAATAATTTGCCGGGCAAAGGCCGATTGCTCCTGCTCGTAATCGAGGACTTTTTCATACTGCTCCTCGTATTCAATATCGGAAATAAAGTTTTTATTTAATAAATCCTGATAGGACTTGCGTAGCTGCTGGGCAAGCACCAGACGCTTGCCTTGCAAAGCCTCTTGCTGCCTTAACTGATCCAGCTCTCGCTCAAGGCCTTCCACCCTGGCCGCAAGGCGCTGTGTCTCACTATCCAGACGCCTATATTCAAGCGCAATACGACCATCAATATTCGCGCGCTCAAGTTGCAATTCTTTTAAAAGCAGAAGCTCAACATTCTCACCACCATCGGTTGTCGATTGCGCATTAACAACAGCAACGGGGCTGCCACGGTCGACAAGATCGCCATTTTTAACCAAAATTTTACTGTAATAACCTGGCTGAGTAGGGACAATTCTAATGACACCCTTATCCGGCACCAGGTAGCCGCTGACATGTTCTTTACGGGTGTAGTCACCAAAAAATAAATAAATAAGGGCGACACTTACCACTGCCACCAGGGCCCCTGTGATTAAATAAAATGACAAGGGCTGTATCAGCAATGCCTCACCGAGCCAGTTATTATTTTTATTATTAAAAACTTCTTTTCGAAAAAGATCAGCCATGCGTTTACATCTACCATTCCATTTACGGCTACTTAGCCAGTTCCATTATTTATCCAGCTACCACACAGCCATGAACAGAAGACCAGGGAAAGAAGACGATCCAATAATTGTACGTCAGCTCAGCCCAAACTGACAAGCCGATGACCATGTTAACGACGAACGGCACGGTAGCTTTACTACCAGCCATCGTATAAATTAATCACAAAAACCCTGTTAAATTTTACAGTTCCAGAAAACAAATTGGCCACTTACTATCCGCTCCGTGTTTGAATTTTCGAGTTGCTATCTTTTCTAACAACAAGGAAAAATATTATGAGCAATGAAATGATTCGGGAATTGAACGCTTCTGAAATTGATATGGTATCTGGCGCCTGGAGCCTCGGCGGCGGCTTTAACTTAGGCGGCGGCTTCTCAAGTGAAGTAACCAGCTTTGTAGGCACCGAAATGAACTTTTCTGATTTTACCGGTGAATTTGGCATAGGACTGGAAACTGATTTCCTCGGCGGACTGCTAGACACCATCGGTGGCGCAATTGGCGGTCTCTTTTCCGGCTTCAGCATCGATTTAGGCTTAGGTCTTTAGGCTGCTAAACTGGAAAACATTTAGGGCTTGAAGCAGACGCAAGAAGCGCATACTAAATGGACTTATTTACCGCGACTGTCTAAAAGCCAACATAGAGTAGGGGAAAGGAATCCTCTACTCATAAAATAAAGCCCAACGATATTACCAGCGAATAACCGAACAATAGATACTAGTTTTTAGAGCACTATTGATAACTTCAACCGGATGTAAAACCCTTCGAAGAAAATGAATGCTAGAAAACTTATTATAATAATAAAAATATTTTCCAGCTCCAGGCTCCAGAGAAGCGACTGAATATCTGACAACACAAATTCAGCAAGCTTGAACTAAACAAGCGCAGAAATAATGGCCGTCATGTAATGCTAAATTGTCACCCTGTAAGAACTGACAGTTTCATCAGCATCTATCGCCCCCTAGTATCTGCGCCCCTACCATTCAAAGTCCACCGGCCAACGACTAAGGGCCAGGACGCTTGAAAGCATAGGAATAAAATAATGAATAAGGTAATTAGCAATACAGAAACCGAGACGCTCTCGGGCACTTCAAGTAACGAGCAGCTATCACCCTTGGCGTCAAAGGCACTATTGGCAATTGCAAGCCATCAGGGAATGAGCTCGTCACCAGTCAGATCCACTGGTCGCATGGCACGCCAGATAGCGATATAACCAAGGCTATTACCCGGTATAACTGATAATATGTCCTTCAATTGAATTGGGGAAGGGAAACCTCGTATGTTAAATTTGCCACAAAAAGAAGTTGAACGTTTTCTTCTGGAAGTCTTTAAATGCTACCACGATGATGGTGTTTTAATGACCTCCTTCGAATCAATACTGCACCCAATTCAAGCCTTCATCCCCTTTGAAGCCTTCCACATTGGGATTATCAAGGATGTCAGCCATCTGCCCCACCGGCTGGTGATGCACGAATATCTACACTCAAAAGCCAACACCATTGACCTTGGCGAAAGCATTCAGAAGAAAGTTTCGGACACCACCCTCTGCCACACTAAAAACCTTGAGCCGACGATTATGACCCAGCTCAAAACGCGCTACGGCACGAGCTGGGACGAAACATGCTTCGCAGCGGAAACCGGCTCTGTTAGATTTAACTTCAGCAGCTCACCCTACCGTATCTTTGCAGGTATCTACACAGAAGAACCCCTGGACAGCCAAGCCCGCACGATGTTTTCACAATTAATGCCACTGTTTTTTCTTAAGATCAGCAGGGCCTATACCGACGGCTCCATCCCCGCCCTCACCAAGCGCCAACAGGAAGTGCTTTTCTGGATAAAGGAAGGTAAAACCGCCTGGGATATCAGTAAATTACTAGTAGTATCAGAACGCACGGTCAACTTTCACCTCGACAACATCTTTAAAAAGCTGGAAGCGGTAAACCGGCCACACGCGGTTGCAAGAGCTATTTCTTACGGACTACTGGCACCCTGACACACCCTAATAATTCCTGCCGTGTACTTTATTAAGACCTGACATAGTCTAATTACCCATACGCAGTAGATTACACACCCAGCCTGGACGCCTCCGGAGCAAGCTAAACACCCGCCCTTACTCCAAGCCAGCAACCACACATACCTCTCAAAAGCCCTCTTTGTAAAGACTGGATTCTCGCGCTAGACTGCTAGTAACTGTTAGCGCGACTTCAAAATTATAATTAGAGGCTACAGATGCCCAAGCTAATGCTCGACGGTTTTACCGTTATCGACTTTTCCCACGTTGTTGCCGGCCCGCACTGCACCAAGATCCTTGCCGAACACGGTGCCGAGGTCATTAAAATCGAACCTCTGAGCGGCGACCTGTCGCGCATGCTTCCGGTTCACCGCGATGGGCGTAGCGGCTACTTTATTCAGCACAATGTCGGCAAAAAAACCATGGCAATGGATCTGACAAAACCTGAAGCACAGGCCATTTGCCATGAACTCATTCGCCAGGCTGACATTGTTGTAGAAAATTTTTCTCCCGGCGTCATGAAGCGGCACAGCCTCGACTGGGAAACCTTGAAGGAAGTGAACCCTAATCTGATCATGTGCTCGATATCCTGTTTTGGCCAGGAGGGTCCCCTTGCCCACTTACCGGGCTACGACTGGATCGGACAATCCTACGCCGGTATTCTCGACTTAATGGGGGAGGCCGACGGGAGCCCCGTGTTTGGCGGCATGGCCCTTGGCGATGTTTCCACTGGCACCCACGCTTACGCCGCCATCGTCACCGCGCTACTGCATCGACTACGCGGAGGCAGCGGACAGCATATTGACGTTTCCCTGCTCGAAGTCCTTTTTAGTTATCACGAGATGAATGCCCAGCTTTACACCTCCTCTGGCGGTGAAATGATTGCCAAACGTGCCGGCAGCAAACACGATATGATTTCCCCTGCGGGCATCTACCCCTGTAAAGGTCGCTACCTCTTTATCCTTGCCGTCAACCACCAGTGGCAAGCCCTGGTTAGACTGATGGGCCGAGAAGATATGCTCGATGACCCCCGGTACAGTGATCTGACAACAAGAGGGGCCAACAAAAAGGAAATTAATGCCATTATTGAAAAATGGCTCGATGGTTTCGATAATGCGGATCACGCCCTGAAGGCGCTGCAGAAAGAACGCATTCCCTCCGCCCCTATTTTAAGTATTCCCGAGGTCATCGACTTACCCCATGTTAGGCAACGCGGCATCGTGCGCACCGTTAATGACCCCATTTTTGGCGAGGTAAAAATACCCCGCACACCCCTACGCTTCTCCGCATTCCCCGAAACACCCGAGTTAGTGGCAGGGACATTGGGCCAGCACAATCATCAAATACTTAGCGAACGTCTCGGCTATTCTGCGCCAGATATCGAAAAGCTTGAAACCTCAGGAGTCATTATCTCAAAGAATATTTAAGTCTTAGCGACTGAGAAATATTACCAAGCCAATATATTTTATTCGCACCTACTAACTCACAGCGATAAAGCCATTGGTGGCTTTATCGCGAACCTGCTTTATTTAAGGATCTGAACCCACCTGGGATCGTCTGAATCGAAGGTCTGAGAGAATGATACCCTTACAAGAGCATAAAAATGCTCCGAAAGAATCCCTTTATAAGCTGCAACAATGTGAGCCAAGATCATTAAAAATACAACAATTTGCCTCTTAAGCTTTATTTTTCTTATTATTTCGTTCCTTCATCGCAACGATTTTAAACCCGGCTTACAGCTTGAAGCACAGCTGGAATACCCACCAACACAAGCGGCCATTACCAAAAAATCGTTCACTGTAGAAATGAATCGGGTTCTCTACCAGGTTCAACCCCTCTACGACTACTCGCTTTACGGCCTTGTTGTCTCTTACTCTCACCATGATGGCGACAGTATGTTACACAAATTATGGAACGACCATCTTAATACTGCCGACGTATGTGTCGTGTGGAGTCACACCGCCTTTGATCTCAATTTAAACGACTATACCTTCTGGAATGGCCAATTTACCTGCAACATTAAAACGTCAGACAGCGCGGCCTGGGCGCGCTTCGACATGACGCAATTGTCAAACAATCACCTGCTCTCCGATGACAAGTTGATTCGCGACCAGATAAACGACATCTCTGTGGGCGATCAAATTTACATTAAAGGCTGGTTATCTGAATACGCCAGCGAAGGTGGCAGCAAGCGTGGTACCAGCATTACCCGCAACGACACCGGCAATGGCGCCTGTGAAACAATTTTTGTCACCGAGTTTAACATTCTTCGCTCCAGCCCAAATCCCTGGCGCAAACTTATGTACCTGTCCCTTATGCTATTTCTTGGCACCATTGCCTATCACTTTCTATCCCCCTACAAGCCTCACACTTAGTCATTACATTGTCACAACAGCGTCTATAATAAACATCTCATACCAAGAAATTACGCTTAATTTATGAACAAAATTAACCACTGCATTCTCCGCCCGCACAACCCCCTCAAGTTACTATCACAGCAGGAGGTATCCGGACTTGCCGCCTCCAATACAGACACGATGAATTTATTTCGCAATTGTGCCCTCGCCATCCTCAATACCGACAGCCATGAAGACGATGCGACACAAGTGCTGTCAGCCTTTGTCGACTTTGACATACAGCTTATTCCCCAGTCACGTGGTTTAACCCTCGAGATCTTTAATGCGCCAGGCCAGGCCTTTGTCGGCGAAAAAATGATCCGAGGCATTCACGCCCATCTTTTTTCAGCCCTGCGTGATATTGTTTACACTGACTTTATTATTCACGAAGCGCCTGAACTCGACCTTGACAGCTCCGAAGGTATTACCGACGCCGTGTTTAGAATACTGCGTAACGCCGAAATTGTGCGTGGCGATGTACAGCCCAACATGGTGGTCTGCTGGGGTGGCCATTCCATACCCCGTCACGAATACGACTACTCAAAGGAAGTCGGCTATCAACTCGGCCTTCATGGTCTCGATATTATTACTGGCTGCGGAATTGGCGCCATGAAAGGCCCAATGAAAGGCGCTGCTGTTGGGCATGCAAAACAACAAATTAAAAACGGCCGCTATATCGGCATCAGTGAGCCAGGTATTATTGCCTCTGAATCGCCCAATGCCATTGTCAATGAATTAAGCATCATGCCTGACATCGAAAAGCGGCTTGAGGCTTTTGTACGGCTAGCACACAACATTATTATTTTTCCTGGTGGTGCTGGCACTATTGAAGAAATACTCTACCTATTCAGTATTCTTATGCACCCCCAGAACGAGCATAAAATACCCGTCATTTTAGCGGGGCCCCTCTCATGCGAAACTTATTTTGACGAACTGGAAACCTTCTTGGTCTCTACCCTCGGCCCAACTGTAAAAGACCACTATAAAATCATCGCAGGTGACCCTGTCACTGTAGCCGCTCAAGCGAAGATCAATGTAGAAAGCGTCCACCGGAAGCGCCAAGAAAAACAGGAAGCCTATTATTTTAACTGGCCACTCGCCATCGACCACGACCTACAGAAACCTTTTATTCCCAATCATGCAAATATGGCCAATCTTTCTCTACACAGCCAACTACCAGCCCATCAACTCGCCATTAATATGCGCGCTGCTTTTTCAGGCATTGTCGCCGGTAATGTTAAAGAATTCGGACAGCAAGAAGTTGCCAAACACGGCCCCTTTACGCTTCATGGCGACCAACAAATCCTTTCGGCTATGGACAGACTATTGAAAAACTTAGTCCGTGATAAACGCATGAAAATTGTTGATGAAATAGAGCAATACACACCCTGCTATGTACTGCTCGAAAATAATTAGCTATTACATTGAGTAATAACGAACCTTAAGCACTTTGCATCAAGTGGTAGAGCCTGTCTTCTTCAATTATTTTCATCTATTACTAATATTAGGATTCTCTTTTCTTGAGATCAAAGCTTACAAATCCACATCACCCTTTAACATCCGCTGTACCACCGTGCGTCGCAAAATTTCATTGGTGCCATCGGCAATATTAATTGAGCGCAATGTTTCCCAGGCATCGTTCAAGCCCATTTCATTGGTCAGGCCCATCGCCCCGTGCACCTGCATGACTCTATCCATTGTCTTGACGGCTTTTTCAACGGAGTAGGCTTTGGTCATCGACAATTCTTTAATTGCTGGTTTACCCTTATCAAGTAAGAGGCAGGTATTTAGAGCCATCAAATGGGCGGCGTGAATTTCCGTCGCTGATTCTGCCAGCGGGAAAGTCACCCCCTGATATTCGGCAATTACCTTACCGAAGACTTCGCGCTGGGCGATATAGTCAAAGGCAATATCAAGACCCCAGCGCGCCAGACCCACCGCGCGAGCCGAGTTGTAAACACGCCCCAGTGATACACCCAGCATGGCGATGGCAAAGCCCTTATCGAGCTCCCCCACTAATTGCCAGGGCTCCACTTTGACATCATCAAAAAGCAGGGCGCCTTCATCGCCGCCAATATGGCCAAACATTTTTACAATACTTTCAATTTCTAAACCCGGTGTATCCATTGGCACTAAAAAGGCACTAATGCCACCTTTGCGCTTACTGGCTTTTTCTTCATCGGTAATCGCGAAAACTATACAGTATTGAGCCTGGGGTGAATTCGAGGTCCACAACTTGCGGCCCGTAATTCGCCAACCGTCGCCATCACGCTTAGCACGGGTTTTCAACATGGTGGCATCGGAACCCGCACCGGGTTCAGAGAGCCCAAAGCACATCGAGGTTTTACCGGCGACCATGTCGGTGAGTATTTCCTCCCGTGCACGCTCGGTTATTTGCGTCAGCACCGGACTGGGACCAAAAGCCCAGTGGCTAATGGAGTAAACACCCAGCCAGTTAAGGCCACCACAAACATGAAACACGCGCTCCCAAGCAGCATAGTAGGCCAGCAAGCCCATTTCACTGCCGCCGATCGACTCCGGCGCGCTCATATTGAAATAGCCGGCCTCTGATGATGCCATCCTGATTTCACGGATTAGCTGGATGACATCGGGACTATAGCGCCCCTCCTCGGTGTATTTTTTACGAGGGTCATGCAACAGGGCCTCGTGCTTTTCGTGGCGAGTTAGCACCTCTTTGCGTACAAAGGCCTCAATACCATCCTGAATGGCGGCAATTTCTTCGGGCAGTTCAATTCCAATCGCGGTGTTCATAGTCAGCCGTTACCTGTGAGAAAATTTGAATATACGGTAGTGAATAAGCCAGCAGATAAGCCATGGGCTAGACGCTGGCTCTAAAGGCGCGGTAAATGTTACGCCCTGTGCGCACAGATGAAAGTATATACAAACACCTCTAGCCTCGATATAAAAGCTACACGACCCCCGCTTCATTTTCAGCCCATAGCCTTACGGACAAAGGCTTTTAATCTGTCTATACTGAGCGCGCACCCGATAATGGTGCCGTGACTCACATCACCAACGCTACGCCACAAGGAATTACCAACATGAGAAAGCCATTGATATTGGCAGCGACATTGCTACTGTCGACACTCTCTTTTTCATCTGTCTGGGCCGACAAATACAGTGATACCAGCCAAGTTTTTCAACAAGCGGGGCAGAGCAGTACATTTTTCAATAACAGCTATGCTTACGCCATATTTCCGACCATCGGTAAAGCGGGCATCGGTATTGGTGGCGCCTACGGAACGGGACGTGTCTATCAACAGGGTGCTTATGTTGGCGACATATCGATGACCCAGGTCAGCCTTGGCTTCCAACTGGGCGCCCAGGGCTTTAGTCAGATTGTTTTTCTTCAAGACCAACGTGCCTTCGATGAATTTACCGGCAGTAATTTTGAATTTGGTGCAGATGCCGGGGTTGTTGTTATTACGGCAGGGGCCCAGGCTGGCGTATCCACAAGTGGCAGCTCGGCTGGCGTCAGTGGCGGCAAACATGATGCAAACACTGCTGGAGAGTATTACAAAGGCATGGCCATCTTTTCCGTGGCTAAAGGCGGCCTGATGTTTGATGTCAAAGTATCCGGGCAGAAGTTTGAATACAAAGCTATTCATTAATCTTAAAAGTCAATGATGTCTACTTATCAGGTAATGGTAACTGGCAATGTATCAAAGCTGCCCTCCGTCTAACGATTCGTATAGAAATTATCGAGGAATTAAGCACTAATGAGCTGGCAATTTGCTCGCGGAGCCTATCCCGCCACCCGCATGCGTCGCAATCGGCGCGACGATTTTTCCCGCCGCCTGGTGCGCGAAAACCAGCTGACGGTCGATGATCTGATTTACCCGGTATTTGTACTGGAAGGCAGCCAGCAGCGCGAGGCCATACCCTCTATGCCGGGGGTTGAGCGCCTGTCCATCGATCTACTTTGCGGCCTTGCTGAGGAGTGTTTCTCACTGGGCATTCCCGCTTTAGCACTCTTCCCCGTTACCCCGGCAGTGTGTAAAAGTCTCGGTGCCGAGGAGGCATGGAATCCGGAAGGTCTCGCCCAACGTGCCGTCCGCGCCATTAAAACGCGCTGCCCCGAGCTGGGCATTATTACCGATGTCGCCCTCGACCCCTTCACCACCCATGGGCAGGACGGCATTATCGACGACGCGGGTTATGTGCTGAACGACACCACCCTCAACGCACTGACACGACAGGCGCTCTCCCACGCCGAGGCCGGTGTCGATATCGTCGCCCCCTCCGACATGATGGACGGGCGCATTGGCGCCATCCGCAAAGCGCTGGAGAAAAGCGGTTATGTGAATACACGTATTCTGGCCTATGCCGCTAAATACGCCTCAAGCTATTACGGCCCCTTCCGTGACGCCGTTGGCTCTGCCGGTAATATCAAAGGCGGCGATAAATTCACTTATCAAATGGATCCCGCCAATAGCGACGAAGCCCTGCATGAGTGCGCACTGGATTTGGCCGAGGGCGCCGATATGCTCATGGTCAAACCCGGCATGCCCTACCTCGACGTACTACGTCGGGTTAAAGACGAGCTACAGGCACCCACCTTTGCCTACCAGGTTAGCGGCGAATACGCCATGCATATGGCCGCCTTTGAAAAGGGCTGGCTCGACAAAGACGCGGTAATGATGGAATCGCTGCTTGCCTTTAAACGCGCCGGGGCCGATGCCATTTTGACTTACTTCGCTCTCGATGCCGCTCGTTGTTTAAATAAAGCCTCGACCTAAAACCACGTCGTGAACGATAATTTATTATTATTGCAGCCCTACCTGCAAAGCACAGACAGTGACGACGCCTGTCTGCTGATCGCCGATGAGAACCTCATCGACATTCCTTTTACCAGCCTCAGTCCCGCGGTGCAGGTATTGAGCAACCGCTTCGATATTACTCATCAGGCCCAGCTCGCTCACTGCAATTGCCTGTTTAATGACTTTGATTTCAGTGTCTTTCCCAGCGGCAGCTTCAAGCGTGTGGTTTACCGCGTCTCGAAAGAGAAGCCCGTGGCCCACCATATTATTAACCACTCACTGCGCCTACTTGCAGATGATGGAGAACTGATATTGCTCGGCGCAAAAAATGAAGGTATTAAAACCTATGCCAGTAAAGCTGGCATTTATTTTAATAGCGGCGCAGCAGTTACCAAACATTTGCAAAGATGCAACTTCTACGATCGATGTCGAAAAGCGCTTATTACCCCTTAAATCGCCCTACGAAAACCTCGCTCCAGTGATCACTTGCGATGGCAATCAGCTCTATAGCAAACCAGGATTATTTGGCTGGAACAAAGTTGACCGGGGCAGCGCCCTGCTCGCTCAACACTTAGGCGTTTTTTTTACAGGCTTCGCAACACCGCCTGAAACGCTACTTGATCTCGGTTGCGGCTATGGCTATTTGTCCCTAATGGCGGCGCGAACACGGGCAGATAATTCGCTAAAAATTATTGCCAGTGACAACTGTGCGGCAGCGATTATTGCTTGCAGTAAAAATTTTTCCGCTTTTAATATTAACGGCGAGGTCATCGCCGATGACTGCGCCAGCGGTATTACCAGCACTTTTGATGCCCTGCTCTGCAATCCACCCTTTCACCAGGGCTTTAAAACCGATAGTCGTTTAACGGAAAAATTTATTCAATCCGCCGCCCGGCATTTAAAACACTCCGGCCGCGCGCTGTTTGTCGTTAATCAATTTGTGCCGCTGGAAAAGCTCGCCCAGTCGATATTTTCCCATCGCGAAAAATTAGTCGAGAGTGATGGCTTTAAACTGGTGGTCTTAAGTAACAACTAGACTCACTAAGTACAGCTGCGACGCTATTTACTTAGCACCCCACTTAAAATACAGCGCCACGAATTTGCGCCAACAAACTTTGCAACTGACGCCGTATCACCACATCATTCTGACTAAACGACAGCCCTCTCTGGCTCAGCTGTTCAGCCACCTCGCTTTTACCCTGAGCGAAATAACTCTTTGCCAGTAGCAGATAAATTTCCGCGCGCTGCGGGTCGAGACGCTGCGCCCGTTCGGCAATGGCTATCGATCGCTCGTAATTGCCGACACGATAGTATCCCCAGCCCTGCTGTAATAGAGAGCTCACCGCCTTTTGCGCCGGGCTGACCGCCTGCCGCGCCGGTGCAATTTTTTTAGCGGGGCTTTCATCGGCTTTTTCCACTGGGCGGATCTTCCCAGGCTGGCGTGACTCGATAGGCGCAGGAGCACCTGTCGAGGTCTGCAAGGGCGCACAGGCACTGCTCAGCATCACTAACAAGGCGACAGGCAGCAGGCGAAAAGTTAGCAGCCTTAAATGGTCAGCCCTCTGTAAGTCGTGACACGTCATATCTGCTGCAATTGCCATAGAAAGCCTTATTAAGGACATACCCTGTTTAGCTCGGTACGCCGTTCATTTAAAACCCAACTAATTCAATAAATCCTTAAACCAGTCGATAACCTTGTCTGCTCGGGAGGAACGACAGGTCGCCGACTCAAGTGGCTCACTGCCCGTAATAAAGGGCAAATACCTCGCCCCCTCGCAGCCCTCTTCACTCAATAATCCGCGCCTCGGATCCACCCAGTGGTAGACAATATTATCCGGGCGGATAAACGCCAGGGGGCTCACCTTTAAATCTGCCATTAACTGACTCCAAAGTTGTAGTGCACCGGAGGAGCCCGTAAACGGCATTTTGCCATTGTCATCGCGGCCCAGCCAAACCACCGCCAGATAGTCACCACCAAAGCCACTAAACCAGCTGTCGCGCTGATCATTCGAAGTCCCTGTTTTACCCGCTACCGCGATATCGTCGTCCAAATAGCGATACACACTACGGCCCGTGCCCTCACGCATCACCACTTGCATCGCGTACTGCAGCAGGTGAATAGAACCCGCATCAAAACGACTTTCGACACGATAGGCATAGCGCTTAAGAGGTTGGTTTTCTGCACCATAAACACTGTGTATGGATCCCAATGGCGAGTAAAAACCACCGGCGGCGATGGTGTGGTACAGGGTTGCGACATCAAAGGGCGACATCGACACCGCGCCAAGTGTCAGGGCTGGCACCTCAGGTAAGGGGCCAGCGTAGCCGAGGCGGCGCAGCGTCTCACCAATGCCATCCAGCCCCAGCGCCATGCCCAAACGTGCGGTCGCCAAATTATAGGATTGGGCCATCGCCCGATACAGCGGCACGTCACCGTGGCTCTTGCGATCAAAATTCTGCGGACGCCAGGTCTCACCGTGTGCGGCGGCAATCGCCACAGGCTCATCGCTAATGGGGCTTATCAGGGTGTAGTTATCGGGCCGCTCAAGCGCTGTTAAATAGACCGCAGGCTTGATGGTTGAACCAATTGGCCGTCGCGTATCCAGGGCTCGATTAAAGCCTGCAAAACGCGCGTCACGCCCACCAAGCAAAGCCTGCACCTCGGCCGTACCCACTCGCACCACCAATGAAGCCACCTCAACTGGCTCGCCACTGACACCTTTTCTCTGCTCGAGGGCCGGCATCCTCGTACTAATTACAGCCTCTAGTTTGCGCTGTATCTGGGGGTTAAAGTGAGTGAACACTCGCAAACCACCGGCACGTATAGCCTCCTCATCGTAGTCCTGACGCAGTTGTCGCTTAACCAGGTCGAGGTAGCCCGGGAAGGGATTAGTACGGGTACCGGGTTGCCGCGAAATACCCAGGCCCCGAGCACTCGCCCTGTCTGCAACTCCGTTGTTAATTAGACCTTGCTGCGTTAACAGGCTAATCACCAAATTCCTGCGCTGCAAGGCGCGCTCGCCATGGCGGCGCGGATCATAGTAGGACGCACCCTTGGCTATCGCCACCAACAGGGCTATTTGGTGCAAGTCCAGTTCCGCCAGGGGCTGCTTAAAATAGTGCTGGCTGGCCATGCCAAAACCGTGAATCGCCCGTTTGCCGGCCTGACCGAGATAAATTTCATTAATGTAGGCCTCAATGATTTCACCCTTGCTGTAGTGCTGCTCCAGCAGCAGCGCCATTACGGCCTCAAGACCCTTGCGCAGTAGATTGCGATCCCGGCTGAGATAGAGGTTCTTCACCAGCTGCTGAGTAATGGTGCTACCACCCTGGGTGGCACTGCCCGGACGCAGATTATTCACCAGCGCTCGGCCGATACCGCGCAGTGACACGCCGTAGTGCTGGTAGAAATTTTTATCCTCCACCGCGATCAGGCTTTCCACCAGCAAGGGGGGTAATCCTTCAAGCTGCACCGGCTGGCGATCTTCGAGGTGAGCGGGATAGATACCACCGATGCGTAGCGGCTCGAGACGCACCAGGGCTAAGGGCTTCCCCTGCGGCGCGCGCAGGCGCACAAGCTGAGCATCTTTAAAGGTTAGCTGAAACCTTTGCGCCGCCTTGCTTTCATCCCAGAACTGAAAGGCCCGAGAATGCACATCGACACGCTGACCTTGCACACGGTATTGACCCGCAGCACTGAGACTGGCTACCCGCCGATAGCCGAGCTTTTCCAACTCCCAGATAAGGCCATCGCGAGACAGCTCAAGGCCTTCGTATAACTCCAACGCTCGACTGTAAACGTGGCTCGGCAAGGACCATTTACTGCCGGAAAAACGACGGGTCAACTGGTAATCCAGTACCGCTAAGACCACGAGACCCATCACCAGCAGCAACAAAAACCCTCTTTTCAAAAGTTTTTTCAGCCAAAGGCTCCATGCCGAGCCCTTGGTCTGAGACGCCTTTCTCCGTGTTTTTTTGCGCTTCTTCTTTGCCAAAGCTCTCTTCCTGCGAAATGCCACATAGCATCTCGAATCATCTTATTTACTGTTAAAATATCGCCACGAATAGTCTACTGCCATGCTGTGTGACAGGCTATTTGATTATTCAGCGCAGCCCAAATTTACTGGAACCCTTATGAAAACAATCGATGTCTACGGCATAGGCGCAGCACTGGTCGACACTGAAATAGAAATTAGCGATGCCGAACTCACCACCTTTGGCATAGAAAAAGGCCTGATGACCCTGGTTGATGAAGCTCGTCAGCTAGAACTCCTCAGCCACCTGGACAACCATTTGGTGATGGCTAAACGCGCTAGCGGGGGCTCTGCGGCCAATAGCATTATGGCGGTCGCCAGTTTTGGCGGCAAAGCCTTCCAGTCCTGCAAAGTTGCCGACGATGACAATGGCCGCTTCTATTTGGACGATTTAACCAGGGCCGGCGTCAGCCACAATGGCGTCGACCAATTACCCGAGGGCACTACCGGTAAATGCCTGGTACTGATCACCCCCGACGCCGAGCGCACCATGAACACCTATCTCGGCATCAGCGAGACCATCTGCCGTAAAAGTCTCAACCTCAATGCCATCGGCAGCGCCAAGTATGTTTATACCGAAGGTTATTTGGTGACATCGCCGACCGGTAAAGATGCCGCCATTGAATGTCGCAAGCAGGCCGAGCAAGCGGGTACCAAGACAGCATTTAGTCTCTCCGATCCGGGCATGGTTGAGTTCTTCCGCGAGGGCTTACAGGAGATGATCGGCGAGCGCGTCGACCTCTTGTTCTGCAATAAAGACGAAGCTCTGGGCTGGACCGGCGCCAGCACGCTGGATGCCGCCGTTGAGGAGATGAAGCAAACCGCCACCACCTTCGCCATCACCTTAGGTGCCGAGGGTGCGCTGGTTTACGACGGCGAAAACAGCCATCGCATCGCCCCCACAGCCGTTACTGCGGTCGACACCAACGGGGCTGGCGATATGTTTGCCGGTGCCTTTCTCTACGGCATTACCCACGGCATGGACTATCGACAGGCCGGCGAACTCGCCAGCGTGGCCTCGGCGACAGTGGTGACGCAATTTGGCCCACGACTGGCCGTCGAACAGCACCGTAGCCTGCTGCAGAAAACATAAACCCCGCCCATAAAAAACGGCGCCTTGTCCGATTCAACAAGGCGCCGCATTAAGCCTTTAGCAGGGTCATTTAGCGGGTGCCGTGCACCACCATGGTTTTGCCTTTGACCCACACCAGATCCTGTTGCTCCAGCACCTTTAGGACGCGACCCACCATCTCTCGTGAGCAGCCCACAATGCGGCCAATTTCCTGACGGGTAATTTTGATTTGCATGCCATCGGGATGCGTCATGGCATCGGGCTCTTTACTCAAGTCGAGCAGGGTACGTGCCACGCGGCCGGTAACATCAAGGAAGGCCAGATCGCCCACCTTGCGTGTGGTGTCTCGCAGGCGCTGGGCCATTTGCATGGACACGGCATAGAGGAAGTCGGGATGACTTTTAGTCAGCGCGTGGAAATTGTCGTAGCTAATTTCGGCCACATCGCATTCATTCTTCGCGCGAATCCAGGCACTGCGATCTTCCTGACCAAACAGGCCCATCTCACCGAAGAAATCTCCGGGGTTTAAATAGGCGACGATCATCTCGCGACCGTCATCGTCTTCAATCAGCACCGTCACCGAGCCACTAATAATGTAGTACAGCGTGTCGCTGCTATCACCGGCATAAATCAGGGTACTCTTTGCCGGGTAGCGCCGACGATGGCAGTGGCCGAGAAATTGTTCCAGATTGTCGATATGCGGGGTAATGGGTTTTAAACTCACGATTTGGGCTCCATGTATTTTTACTCTTGTATCGCATCATCGCACTATAAGAATATTAATGTAAACCTTTGAGCTAGTAGGCATCTATAATGCCCGCTGCCGCGCAAAGCACTTTACTGGCGCGCTGATATCTGCCTCGCCAAAGCCAATAAACCCGATAGGAAGCAGGCGCCAGCGGTCTTATCAAATAAATAGGAAGTAATCGATGAAAGCCAAAGTCAAATGGGTCGACAACGCCATGTTTCTCGGCGAGTCCGGCAGTGGCCACTCGGTGGTGATGGACGGGCCCGAATCCCTCGGTGGACGCAATATGGGCATCCGCCCGATGGAGATGCTACTGATCGGCATGGGCGGCTGCGCCAGCTTTGATGTGATGAGTATTTTGAAAAAAAGCCGCCAGAAGGTCAGCGCCTGCTACGCCGAACTGGAAGCCGAGCGCGCCGATGCCGTGCCCGCCGTCTTCACCGCCATCAATATTCACTTCGTGGTCAGGGGCCAGAGCCTGAAAGAAAAGCAGGTCAAACGCGCCGTCGAGCTATCTGCAGAGAAGTACTGCTCGGCGTCGATTATGCTTGGCAAGGGGGGTGTCGAGATTAGCCATAGCTATGAAATACTGGAAGAAAATGTAGCGCCAGAGTAGCGCCGGGCTTTTTTTCAGGCAAAAAAAACGGGGAGCTTGCGCTCCCCGGAAAGTTTGATACAGGGGGTTAGGAGGTTGATCCGCTAGCAAGGGATCCTAGGTCCCGTTGCTCGCTAACGATGAGTGAACTATAGACACCCTCGCGATATAAATAAAATGTATTGGTTTTATCGATATCATAATTTTAAAGACTGATAGAAAGCCCCACACAACTCACCTCAAAACGCGACCCCTGTCAAAATAAAGAGTGTTGGCCGACGCATAAGTTACGATACAATAAAAAATAATATCAATAACTTAAATTTATGCCATGCCTATCGATAATCTCTCCCGCGTTGACCTGAACCTGCTGGTCGCCATGCAAGTCTTACTTGAGGAGCGCAATGTCACCCGCTCTGCCGAGCGCATGTTCATCACCCAGCCCGCCATGAGTAAAACCCTGTTGCGCTTGCGCAACGCCTTTGACGACCCCCTGTTTACCCGCAGTGGTCGCGGCCTGGTACCGACACCCCGCGCCCTTGAAATACAGCGTCAACTACCGGAGATACTCAACAGCGTCTCCCAGGTACTGGAAAAACAGGAATTCGACCCGGCCACACGGGACACCTCGATACATATCGTCGCGCCCGAATTTATGGCCGTGCAAACGGTACCCGAACTCGCCAAACTGCTGCAGGAAGAATCACCGGGTATCTCCCTGGCCCTGTCAAACATTGATGACACCTATGAACAGCTGCTGGAATCGGGGGAAATCGATTTTGCCCTCGAAGTTAAAAAGCCCCTGCCCAAAGATTTCATCATCACCCCACTGGGCAGCTTTCGCCCCGCTGTGTGGATGCGCAAGGGTCACCCCCTGTCAGACCGCAATCCGACCCTGGACGAAATGCTGGAATACCCCTTTGTTCAGTATTTTTTGCTGATTGCCGACAAGGTCTCACCCAACACCGAAAGCCGCTTCGACCGCATGCTGCACGAGCTGGGGCGCAAACGAAATAAAGCCCTGACCACCGACCAGTTGATGACGGCGCTCGACACCCTCAACTCATCGGACTGCCTGATGATGGGCACCATGGACGATTTGAAGCAAGAGGGCGAGTACTACGAAATCGTCCGCAAACCCTACCCCAAGGAAATCGAGCACTACCCCGAAATACCCGCCGTGCTGGTACAGCACCGACGCACACTGAATTCACCCACCCACTGCTGGGTCAAAGAGAAAATCCTGGGTATTGTGCAAGGTCTACGCGACGAGCGCGGCATCGACGAATTTGGTGAAGAACTGCCCAAGTAAGACCACAGCAAGCGCTAAAAGCGGCTACTGCTCTGCGTCATCGCCTTCGCCACCAAAGCCATGGCGGACTTCAGCGGGGCGGGGAAGGGCAGGCCGCCAAGGCGCAGCGCGCTGGCACCGTGGGTCTCCTCATCCACTATCATCTGCTCAACAATGGCGCGACTTTTACTGTCCGACTCGGGCAACTCACTGATATGCCCCTTTAAATGCCGACAGACCTGCTCTTCCGTCGCGGCGACAAAGCCCAGACTCAGGCGATCACTGATTGCCCCCGCGCCCGCACCAAGACCAAAGGACAGGCCATACCACAGCGGATTGAGGGCACTGGTATGGCTACCCAGTTCTTTGATCCGCTGCTCACACCAGGCCAGATGATCGACCTCCTCACTGGCCGCCGCTTCCATTTCGGCCTGAATACTGGCCTTCTTCGCCGTTAATGCCTGCCCCTGATACAGGGCCTGAGCACAAACCTCCCCACTGTGATTAACCCGCATCAGCGCTGCTGACAGCCGCTTCTCGGCATCGCTAAGACTCGACTCCTCCTGGGGTGCCGCCGGCGAGTCGCGCCGGGCACGAGGACTACTCGCCAACGTGCGCAGGGCAACGTCGGCCTGCATCAATAATCGATCGAATCCAGAAAAATGTCGCTCAGTCATCATTTTCACCCGCGCTTTACCCAGTAGCCTTTAATTGTAGCTAAAATCCCGCAGGCAAACGACAGCAGGCCCACCACAAAACAGTCCCAGGAGAATGATTAATGCAAGATGCCCACGACCTCAACCTGGTCATTGAAGCCGGCATTCCACTGGTGGCCCTGGAAACCTGGGATGAACCCCGGGCCATCGACCTACTACGGCGACTCGCCCGCCAGCGCGATAGCAGCCTGTTTCAATGGTCGATCACCGACGGTCTCAAGCGCGGTGGTTTTGGCCTGCAAATCGAGCAGGCGGCCAAACACCGTGAGCCCGAAGACATTCTCGATTATCTAAAACATCGCGCCGAACCCGGCATCTATGCTCTGTGCGACTTCCACCCCTGGTTTGGCGATGAGCACCCCAAGCACACCCGCCAACTCAAAGACATCGCTCTGCGCAATAACGGCGGCTCACTGACCATTGTGCTAATTAGCCATCGCTTGAAACTACCCCCTGAACTCAGCCGCCTCAGTGCCCGCTTTCAAATTTCTCCGCCCAACCGCGAGCAAATTTTAACCATCGTTCGCGAAGAGGCCAAGAAGTGGGCCAAAGGTAAAGACGGCCGCCGCGTGCGCACCGACAACGCCACCCTGCAACAGCTGGTGTCCAGCCTGCAGGGCCTGACCCATGCCGAAGTCAAGCGCCTCTGTCGCAGTGCCATTGTCGACGACGGCGCCATTACCGACTCCGACTTACCGGCATTGAATAAAGCCAAATTTGATTTGATGGGTATGGATGGCGTGCTCAGCTACGAATACCAGACCGAAGCGCTGAGCAAAATCGGCGGCATGGCCAACCTCAAACAGTGGCTGGGCAAGCGTCACGAAGTCTTCAGCGGCGACGTTGAGGGCATGGACACGCCCAAGGGCATTTTGCTGCTGGGCGTACAGGGCGGGGGCAAGAGTCTCGCCGCCCGCGCCGTTGCCGGCACCTGGCAAGTGCCGCTGCTGAAGCTCGATATGGGCGCCCTGTACAATAAGTTTTACGGTGAAACCGAACGCAACCTGCGCGATTCCCTACAGCTGGCGGAAAGCATGTCGCCCTGCGTCCTGTGGCTGGATGAAATCGAAAAGGGTATTAGCAGCGATAGCAATGACGGCGGTGTTTCAGGGCGAGTGCTGGCCACTCTCCTGACCTGGATGGCCGAACACAAGGGCCGTGTTTTTCTGGTCGCCACTTCCAATGACATCACCCAGCTGCCGCCCGAGCTGGTGCGCAAAGGGCGCTTTGACGAGCTGTTTTTTGTCGACCTGCCCGACGCACAGGCACGGGAAATGATTTTCACCATTCACCTGCAAAACAGAGAACTCAAGGCCGATGAATTTGACCTCGACGAACTGGTACTGGCTTCGGAACAGTTTTCAGGCGCAGAAATTGAGCAGGCCGTCGTCGCAGCACTGTACAGTGCCCTGGCTCAGGATACGGAGGTCACAACGGAGGTCTTACTCAACGAAATTCAGAAGACCAGCCCCCTCGCCATTGTCATGGCGGAAAAGCTTGCCGCATTACGGCATTGGGCAACAGAGAGGAAAGTGGTTCCGGCCTAACAGTCCCTTCCCCAATCAAGCACAGGACCTTGCTAGCATCACGTACGCTTCAGTGCTTGTTGAATAAACGGCCATTTCTTTTCAGTATATGCCTCACGATCTTCTTTGTGGGCAGCGGCCAATTCTCGCTTTAAGATTACATATTGGCTGGCCAGCCTTTTATTGGAGCGAAGTAACTCTCGAAACTTAATTCGCTCTTTCCACAGAGGGCTTTCAAAAGGTATTAAATGGAGGTGGTGCGTTCGAAAGGCATCTGAAGGCTTACAAAACCAGTGCATCACTTCAGCCTTATAAGGCCAATATGTGTAGCCACTCGCCACAAGAGCATGTATTGCCGGCTTTGACCCTTCGAGAGATTTAACACCAAACATTATATCTATTACAGGCTTGGCAACCATTCCGGGGACTGCAGTACTACCGACATGTTCAATACTGCCGTAAGACCAGGCTCCGGCAATATTGATTAAATGATTTTTTTCCTTTTCAAATTCTGCAGGCCAAGAGCTGTCGTATGCTTCCAATGCTACCGAAGGTCGCTCCATGCCCTGAAGTTTTCCTGTAACGCCAACAGCCCGTTAAAGAACCACCCTCAACCCTGCTCCCGCGCAATAGCCCGCCAGCCAATATCCTTGCGATAGAAGCTGTCTTTCCAACTGATCTTTTGCGTCGCCTGATAGGCGCGTTGTTGAGCCTCACCAATGCTATCACCCAGCGCCGTAACACAGAGTACGCGGCCGCCATTGCTCAAAATATCGCCATTGTCAGACTGCTGAGTGCCGGCATGGAAGACTTTCAAGTCGCTTTCTTCCGTCATCAGGCCGCTAATTACCGCGCCCTTGTCATAGCTAGCGGGATAGCCACCCGCCGCGATAACAATGCCCACCGCCTTACGCTCATCCCACTCTGCCGTGGTGGTGGCGAGCTTCTTATCGAGGGCGGCAAGGCAGAGATCCACCAGATCGGAGCGCAGGCGCAGCATAATCGGCTGAGTTTCGGGGTCGCCAAAGCGACAGTTGTATTCGATGACCTTCGGCGTGCCCTCGGCGTCAATCATTAAACCGGCATACAGGAAGCCGGTGTATTCATTACCCTCGGCGGCCATGCCGCGCACCGTGGGCATAATCACTTCCTCCATAATGCGCTGATAAATCACCTCGGTGACCACGGGCGCCGGGGAGTAGGCACCCATGCCGCCGGTGTTGGGGCCGGTGTCGCCGTCACCCACGCGCTTATGATCCTGGCTGGTCGCCATCGGCAATACGTTTTCACCGTCGACCATGACGATAAAGCTGGCTTCTTCGCCGTCGAGAAATTCTTCGATCACCACCCGGTGGCCGGCTTCACCAAAGGCATTACCGGCGAGCATATCTTTAACGGCGGCTTCGGCCTCGGCGAGTTCCATGGCGACAATCACGCCCTTACCGGCGGCAAGACCATCGGCCTTCACGACGATGGGCGCACCCATTTTCTGCAAATACGCTAAAGCAGGCTCTACCTCGGTAAAGCTCTGATAAGCGCCAGTAGGAATGTTGTTGCGGGCGAGAAAGTCTTTGGTGAAGGCCTTGGAGCCCTCGAGCTGGGCAGCGCCCTTACTGGGGCCAAAAATGGGCAGGTCGCGCTCACGGAAATAATCGACGATGCCATCTACCAGCGGTGCCTCGGGGCCGACGATGGTCAGGCCTATGGACTTTTCGACGGCAAAATTGGCCAGAGCCGAAAAATCATCACCGCCAATATCGATATTCTCTAGCCGGGCGTCGCTGGCCGTGCCACCGTTGCCAGATTTGCCCTGGGCCGCTTTCCAGGCCAGTGCATGCTCACGACCACCCGAACCAATTACCAGAATATCCATTGTCATCATCGCCACAAAGAAAAACGGCGATTGTACCGGGAGGGTACAAGCGCCGCAAAGTGGGTTTCATCAAAAACCCGTATGAGCCAACTACACATCTAACAATGTATTGCTAATGATCAAACTGGACGACATTTATAGTGCTCTTACTGGCTCGCCGCAAGGTGGCAAAGAGTGAAGCCTGACAGAGGTCACACTTTACCCCCACCTTCGCGACTAATGGCCAGGCAATGAGTGGAATAGCCCCGTTGTGCCGCCCTAATCTAGCTGCGCCAAATCACTCTGGTCGTAGGCCAGCAATTCGCTCTCCTGTCCCGCCCTGACCAGTTTTGGCCAGTCGGGGTTGGGGATTAAAGAGCGACCCACCGCCACCAGGTCAAAATCACCTCGCTCTAGCAGGGTCGCCAAATTACCGATGGAGGCGGGCTCAGAATGTTCTGAAATACCCCGCGCCTGCTCGTCGAGGAAGTCTTCTTCCAGACTAATACTACCCACAGTGATAGCGGGCTTGCCGGTAATTTTCTTGGTCCAGCCCGCCAGGTTGAGATCGGAGCCTGCAAACTCGGGCTGCCAGAAACGTCGCGTGCTGCAGTGGAAAACGTCCACGCCAGCATCACTTAAAGGCTTGAGAAACTGCTCGAGCTCCTCGGTGCTATTGACCAGTCGCGCGTGATAATCCATCAGCTTCCACTGAGAGAAACGGAAGATAATTGGGTAGTCGGGCCCCACTTTTGCGCGAATGCCACGAATGATATCGACCGCGAACTGAGCCCGCTTCGCCAAACTGCCACCGTAGGCATCACTGCGCTGATTGGTGCCCTCCCAGAAGAACTGGTCGATCATATAACCGTGGGCACCGTGTATTTCAATGCAGTCAAAGCCCAGGGCCTTGGCAGCCACCGCCCCCTGCACATAGGCCGCCACCACCTGCTCGATATCGTCCAGACTCATGGTATGGCCAATCTCTTTGCCGGGCATTAACAGGCCAGAGGGCCCAAAGGCGGGCGTATCGGGATAGGGTTCAAGACTTGAACCCTCGCCACCGACCCCGCGCATAATGCCGGTGTGCCACAACTGAGGCGCAATTTTGGCGCCCGCCGCGTGAACCTCATCAACCACCTTTTTCCAGCCTGCCAGAGCTTGTTCACCGTAGAAAAAGGGCACGTTTTCATAGGCCCCCGCCGAGGGATGATTGACGTAGGTGCCCTCGGTAATAATTAGGCCGGTGCCGCCCTCTGCACGGCGGCGGTAGTAGGCCGCCACATTGTCACCGGGGATATTGTCGGGGGAAAAATTGCGCGTCATCGGCGCCATCACTATGCGGTTTGGCAGCTCTAATTGATTGATGGTAAAGGGCGTAAACAGTGCGTCAGTAGCGGCGGACATAGCTCTAACTCCTTAAAGCGTTTCGCGTAAAATGGGCGTGAATAATGGCTGTGCAGCCAGCATAGCACGGCCACAGGCCCATCAATTTCAGCCAAAAAAAGAGTCCCCACGATGATTGAACCCGGTATTTACAGGCACTTTAAAGGTCAGTTTTACGCAGTTGATAACGTCGCCAAACACAGCGAAAGCGATGAACTCTATGTCGTCTATCGTGCGCTGTATGGCGAGCGGGGGCTGTGGGTACGCCCGCTAGAGATGTTCGATGAAACGATTGAGAGAGAGGGCGTGCGCATGAAACGCTTTGCCCCGGCCAGCGAGGAAGAAATTGTACTATTAAAAAGCCAGCAGGCCGATTAGCGAGCCACTGGCTTTAAGACGCTATTGAAAAGGAAAGACCGCCGCGCTTAGTGACGGAAGTGCCGGGTGCCGGTAAACACCATGGCCATGTCGTTTTCATCCGCAGCGGCGATCACCTCTTCATCGCGAATCGAACCACCGGGCTGAATCACCGCGGCGATACCCGCGGCGGCCGCATTGTCGATACCGTCGCGGAAGGGGAAGAAGGCATCGGAGGCCATTACCGAACCCTTCACCTCTAGTCCGGCGTGCTCGGCTTTAATACCGGCGATACGCGCAGAATTAACGCGGCTCATTTGCCCGGCGCCAACGCCGATGGTTTGGGCGTCACGGCAGTAAATAATGGCATTCGATTTAACGAATTTGGCGATCTTCCAGGCGAAGAGTAAATCGGCAATTTCGGCCGCCGTCGGCGCACGCTTGCTGACCACCTTCAAATCGTCTGCGCCGGTTAACTTGCTGTCTCTGTCCTGTATCAGTAAACCGCCGTTAACGCGCTTGTAGTCCCAACCCTCGGTTGACGATGCCTGCCATTGGCCACAGGACAGCAACCTGACGTTTTTCTTCGCCGCGACGATTTCAAGTGCTTCGGCATCTACCGCCGGGGCAATAATCACCTCGACAAACTGACGATCGACAATCGCCTGAGCCGTTGCCGCATCGAGGGGACGATTGACCGCAATAATGCCGCCAAAGGACGACTCGGTATCGGTGCTAAAGGCTTTATCGTAAGCCTCCAACAGGTTAGGGGCCGTTGCCACGCCGCAGGGGTTGGCGTGCTTAACGATCACACAGGTTGGCTCGTCAAACTGCTTAACGCACTCCAGTGCGGCGTCGGTATCGGCAATATTGTTGTAAGACAGCGCTTTGCCCTGCAGCTGCGTTGCCGTGGCGACACTCGCCTCACCGGAAGTGTTTTCAACATAAAATGCTGAGCGCTGATGAGGATTTTCGCCGTAGCGCATCACCTGTGCTTTACGGAATTGCATATTCCAGGTGCGCGGGAAGACGCTGTCGTCACTCTCATCTTCAGCAACGGGAAGCTTGGCACCCAGATAATTAGCGATAGCCCCATCGTAGGCCGCCGTGTGTTCAAAGGCACTCACGGCAAGATCAAAGCGCCGCGTTTGGCCGAGAGTACCGTCGTTGGCCGACATTTCAGCGAGAATATCCCCGTAGCTATCGACATTGACGACGATTGCTACATCGGCATGATTTTTCGCCGCTGCCCGCACCATAGTCGGGCCGCCAATATCGATATTTTCAATCGCATCCAGCAAGTCGCAATCGGGCTTGGCAACGGTCTGTTCAAAGGGGTAGAGATTGACCACGACCATATCGATAGGGCGAATATCGTGCTCCGCCATGACCTCATCATCGGTGCCGCGCCGGCCCAAAATGCCACCGTGAACTTTGGGGTGCAGGGTTTTAACCCGGCCGTCCATCATTTCCGGAAACCCGGTGTAGTCGGAGACCTCGACCACCTCGACGGCGTTTTCACTGAGTAGGCGAAAGGTGCCGCCGGTGGAAAGAATTTCCACACCCATGCCATTCAATGCGCGGGCAAACTCGATAATGCCGGTTTTATCCGACACGCTAATCAAGGCGCGTCGAATGGTGATGTTGCGATCGGTCATAACTTCTACCCTGTTAAGAGTGCTGAATTAAGCGCAAAGCCCGGTCTTACAAAAGATCGTAAAGCTTCAGTTTTTTGCGCAAGGTACCGCGATTCAAACCGAGCATTTCTGACGCCTTGCTCTGATTGTTGCGGGTGTATTTCATCACGGCGCTGAGCAGAGGGTCTTCAACCTCCTGCTGCACCAGCTGATAAAGATCGGTGCAGGTCTGGCCATCCAGATGGCTAAAGTATTCCTCCATCGCCCGCTCCACGCAGTGGCGTAGAGAGTGCCCCTGCTTCGAGGAGTCAAGTTCGGGTCCTTTATCACCATGCTCAAAGGCATGCTTATGTATTGAATTCATGCAGCAATTTCCTGATTATTATTATTTGTTATTAAGAGTAATTGATTGATAAATTCGAGCTGTTGTTCGCTATCAAGTAACTGATTAAAGGCCTTGCGGCGAGTGCGCTCAATCTGCAGCTTTTGCAGATACCAGCCGACATGCTTGCGGGCGATGCGTACACCCATCGTCTCACCGTAGTATTCGTGCATGGCGCTGAGATGCTCGCCCATGACCGTAAGCACTTCGCGTCGGCTCGGCATGGTGGGCGTATCACCCCTTAAATATTCATTAATTTGGCGGAATAACCAGGGCTGCCCTTGAGCCCCCCGACCAATCATTAGTGCCGCTGCGCCCGTGTGGGTCAGTACGTCTTTTGCCTGCTGGGGAGAAGTAATATCGCCATTGGCAATCACCGGGATAGCAATAGCGGAGACCACCTCGGCGATGGTGTCGTACTCCGCCGCGCCATTAAACAGGCAGGCACGGGTGCGGCCATGAATGGTCAGGG
>MAAC01017525.1_pt1 | contig 39721 bp, 33 predicted proteins | sample 1115981 | NCBI WGS metagenome assembly MAAC01 (sample SAMN04961126, study PRJNA320927) | seawater metagenome | isolation source: sample BD02T64 sea water enriched with oil for 64 days | place: USA:Gulf of Mexico | collected 2013-07-27 | reverse complement strand
TGGTATCTCAAAATGGGACAATAGAACATACAGAAAAAAATCTAAAACAATTATATACCAATTAATATGGACGATTTAAAATTAGAATTAAAGAATAATATTATTGAATTATTAAACCTGGAAGACGTAAATATTGATGAAATTAAAGACGATGATTCTCTTTTTGGTAATGGTCTAGGTTTAGATTCTATAGATGCATTAGAGCTAATCGTAATGCTAGATAAAGACTACGGAATTAGATTAACCGACCCTAAAGAAGGTAAAAAAATATTTGAATCTATCGAAATAATGGCTGCATACATTACAGAGCATAGAACTAAATAAGTGTACTTTTATTAAATGGGAAAAGGAGTAGCTATAACGGGAATGGGGATTATTTCTTCTATTGGTAATACAGTGGAAGAAAATTATCAATCTCTAGTACAAAAAACTCCTGGAATTTCTAGAATTGATGGTATTTCGACTATTCATAAAGACCATATTAAAGTTGGTGAAATTAAAATTTCCAACGAAAACCTTAGCGACTTATTAAACCTACCTTCCTCAAACAATTATTCTAGAACTGCATTATTAGCTGAAATTGCTGCAAAAGAAGCCTTAAAAAATGCTGGTATTAGGGATGTCAACTCCTATAATACCGGATTAATTTCGGCCACTAGTGTTGGTGGTATGGATCTTACTGAAAAGTTTTTTTATTCCCAATTTGAAGAAGAGAAAAACCGAAAATATATAGAGAGTCATTCGGCTGGAAATTCTTCCACTAAGATTGCAAATAGTTTAGGAATCACAGGATTTGTTTCTACCATAAGTACCGCTTGTTCTTCTGCGGCAAATTCGATTATGTTAGGAGCAAGAATGATTAAGGCTGGAAAATTAGATAGAGTAATCGTTGGTGGGTCAGATTGTTTGTCGAAGTTTACTATTAACGGATTTAAAACGTTAATGATTTTATCTGAAACCAATTGCAAACCATTTGACGCTAACAGAACAGGTTTAAACCTAGGGGAAGCCGCTGCATTTTTAGTGTTAGAATCGGATAAATGTGTAAAAAAAGAAAATAAAAAAGTTCTGGGTTATGTGTCTGGTTATGCCAATGCCAATGATGCCTTTCATCAAACCGCTTCTTCAGTAGATGGCGAAGGAGCTACTTTGGCTATGAAAAAAGCATTAAAAGTTGCGGGATTAGAACCAGAAGAAATAGATTATATCAATGCGCACGGAACAGCAACTGAAAATAATGATGCTTCAGAAAGCCAAGCAATACGAAGGGTTTTTGGAGATACTTTGCCAAATATAAGTTCAACAAAAGCATATACAGGTCATACATTAGCTGCTGCTGCTGCAATTGAAGCGGTTTATTCTGTTTTAGCATTACAAAACGATTTGGTGTTTCCAAACCTTAATTTTGAGACACCAATTAAAGAAACCAATATCGTTCCAGAAACCGAGGTGCTTCAAAAAGAAATCAATCATGTACTTTCCAACTCTTTTGGTTTTGGGGGCAATTGTTCCACCTTAATTTTTTCAAAAGAATAAGTTATGAGGAACTATTATATAAATGGAATGGGTTGTGTTTCTGCTCAAGATAGTTCAGAAAATGAGTTGGGATTACAAGATTTTGAAGCGTTAACCGAGAATGTTGTCCCCTTACAAAAACCCGACTATAAAAAATATATTAAACCAACGATGATTCGAAGAATGTCGGTTGGGGTAAAGATGGGTGTGGTGGCTTCTTCAATTGCTTTACAAGAAGCTAATGTTTCTGTTCCAGAAGCTATTATAACAGGTTCTGGTATGGGTTGTTTAAGAGATTCTGAAAAATTTCTAAGAAACATCATTGATAATGAGGAACAGTTTTTAACACCCACAGCATTTATACAATCTACACATAATACCGTTGGTGCACAAATCGCCTTAGGTTTAGGCTGTAAAGCATATAATGTTACCTATGTTCACGATGCTACTTCTTTCGAAACTTCATTAATTGATGCTATGATAATGTTTGATGAAGGAGAACAAAATATTTTAGTAGGTGGAGTTGATGAAATTGGTCCTTATACCACCGATTTACATAAATTAATTGGTCATCTTAAAGAAGAGAAAATTTTAACTCCTGATCTATTAAATTCTAAAACCAAAGGTGCCATCTATAGTGAAGGCTCTCAGTTTTTTGTATTAGAAGACAAAAAGAAAAATAATTGTTATGCGCAATTAGTCGATGTTGAAATTTATAATGAGCTATCACAAAATGAGGTTGCTCAGAAATTAGAAGCTTTTCTAAAGGAAAATAGTCTTACTGTTTCAGATATCGATGTGGTAGTTTTAGGACTGAATGGTGATGTGGATTATGATCCTTACTACACTAAATTACAAGACTCTCTTTTAGAAAACACCTCTCAAGTATATTATAAACATTTATCTGGAGAATATAATACAGCTTCTGCTTTTGGAATGTGGACTGCATGTACTATACTTAAAGATCAGGAGATTCCTAAAAATATTCAGTTAAATAGACTTCCAAAAAGTTCTATTAAAAATGTAGTACTTTACAATCAGTATCGAGGCGAGAATCATAGCTTTGTATTATTAAGTAAATGCTAACATATAAAAATGTAAATAGAGTTACAGTATTTCTTTTACTGGTATTTATACTGCTAAAAGTAATATTTTCAATTTCATTTTTATGGTTTATAATTATTGGAATTTTTTGGTTAACCCTAACCATAATAGGATCCTTTCATATTCGGTGGAATTATTTTTTAAAAGCAAAACATTATAATTATCAAGTTAGCAATGAGGTGATTGCCATAACTTTTGATGATGGGATTCATCCCGAATTTACACCCAAAGTGTTGAAACTTTTAAAAAAATATAATGCTAAAGCAACTTTTTTTTTAATTGGAAAAAATTTAGAAAGTCATCCAGAGATACTGAAAGATATGATACAACAAGGGCATGTTATTGGGAATCATACCTATTCACATTCCAATGATTTCGGGTTTTTAAAAACGGAAGAAGTTATTTCAGAATTACAACAAACTCATACTATTGTTGAAAAAATGGTTGGACTAAAAATGAATTTATTCAGGCCTGCTTTTGGAGTCACCAATCCCAGAATCAATAAGGCAGTACAAACGTTAAATCTAATAACCATAGGTTGGAGTATTAGATCGTTAGATACTACAAAGATTTCAAAAGGAAAGATACTTCGTAGAATTACAAAAAATATTAAACGAGGAGATGTGATATTGCTTCATGATACAAGTCAAAATACTGTTGAAGTCTTGGAACAATTATTGGTATTTTTAGAAAAAAGAAAATTAAAGTCGGTTTCTGTTGACCAACTTTATAACCTAAAAGCTTATGCGTAACTATATACTTATATTAACTTTATTAATTGTTTCTATTGCAGTTCAAGCTCAAGAAACAGAAATGAGTATTTCAGAAATTAAAACATTTAGAACTCAAATAACTGAAGTTTCAAAAAGTACAACAACAATCACCTCAGATTTCATACAATACAAGCATTTAGATTTTTTAACAAGTGATATTGAAACTTCAGGAAATATGGCTTTTAAAGCTCCCAATTGGGTGAAATGGGAATATACAAATCCGTATGCATACAGTGTTATTTTTAAAGACGATCAATTGTTAATCAATGATGGTGGCACGAAAAGCAATATTAAAATGGGGTCTAGTAAACTGTTTAAAAAACTGAATGAGCTTATCATTAATAGTGTTACAGGAGATATGTTTGACGATGATACTTTTAAAGTTTCATATTTTAAGACTACAGATTATAATAAGGTGGTGTTTATTTCAAACGATAAGAAATTAGCGAAAATGATAGCTGTTTTTGAATTGCATTTTAATAAAAATAACGGAGCTGTATTAGAAGTAAAGATGATAGAACCTTCACAGGATTATACTAAAATTGTATTCTCAAACCGAGTTTTAAATAACAAACTTAGTGATGCGATTTTTTCTAATTAGTTTATTATTCCTTCTATGTACTTCTTGTGCATTACAAATGACAAAAGATTGGGTGAAATCTGAAACTACTCAAGAATTTGTAGAAAATAATTATTTTTCAGATGTAAATATAGATTATGTATACAAAGCAAAAATAAATGTTTACGGGCATAAATTTGGAGGAATATTAATCATTAAGAAATTAAGCGAAAAAGAACATAGAGTAGTCTTTACAACAGAATTTGGAAATAAATTATTCGATTTTTTATATCAAGAAAATTCAATCAAAAAGAATTTTATAGTAGAGGGTCTCGATAAAAAGTTTATTGTAAAAACACTACAGAAAGATTTTAAATTATTGATTTCAGAAAAAACGAAAGTTATAGAACAATATGATTTTTCTAATGAAATTGTTTTTAAAGCAAGTGATGATAAACGGTTTAATTTTTATTTTATTAATAAAAAATCACATACATTAGACAAAATAGTTAATGCCACTAAAACTAAAGAAAAAGTAGAAGTGTTATTTGCAGAAATTATAGGTGAAGTAGCTAATAAAATAAATATTAGTCATCACCAGATTAAATTAAAAATTGAACTAGAGAAGTTCGTAAAAGAGTAAGAATGCTTATAGAAGGATTGTACACCATAGACGTTTTAAACAGTACCGAAACAGAAATCATAGCAAAGATTACAATCAATGCGAATCACGAAATATTTAAAGGACATTTTCCTGGAAATCCTATTATGCCTGGAGTTTGTATGATGCAAATTATTAAAGAACTTATAGAAAAAGTGCTTGATAAAAAATTATTTCTTCAAACTTCTACGAACATAAAGTTTATGGCAAAAATTAACCCAGATATCAACCCAGATTTACAAATCAATATTATTTATTCAGAAGAGGAAGGGATTTTAAAAATTAAAAACACTTCTTATTTTGAGGACACACTTGCATTAAAATTAAACGCTAAATACAAAATAATAGCTTAGATGAAAATTTTGTTTTCCATATTGTTTGCAACATTATTTATATGTTCACCAGAATTGTCTAAGGTGAGAATAGATTATAAAAATGCCATTCATAATAAAGAAAATACGGTAGAATTACACATTGATTTGGCTAGTGTGAATAATAATGATTCTAAAGTTTTGGTTGCTTATAAGGGCGCAGTGACTACTTTAATGGCAAAATTCGCTAAGAACTCAAAAGATAAAAAAGACTTTTTTAAAGAAGGGGCTACACTTATAGAGTATGCAGTAACTGAAGATTCAAATAATATTGAAATACGATGTATCCGTTTAGGGGTCCAAGAAAACACACCCAAAGTGGTAAAATATCGTAAAAGTATACCTGAAGACAAACAATTTATTTTAGATCATTATAAAGAAATCACCTCTAGTAAAGAGAAAGACTATATTAAGGGTTTTATATTGCAGTCTAAATCGTTTACTGTTGCAGAAAAGGAGTTGATTGAATAGTTTAAAGGATAATTCGAACTAATAGTGTCTAATAAAAAAACTACACAACAAAAAATAACCGATTTAAAAGTTTGTGTGTTAATCCCAACATACAACAATGACCGTACCCTAAAAAGAGTAATTGATGGCGTTATAGAATTCACAAAAAACATTCTTATTGTAAATGATGGGGCGACTGATACTACTTCACAAATACTAAAAGATTATCCACAACTTGAACAAATCCATATTCCTAAAAATAAAGGGAAAGGAAATGCCTTGCGAGTTGGTTTTAAACAAGCAGAAGAGTTAGGTTATCATTTTGCGATTACTATTGACAGTGATGGGCAGCATTTTCCTGAGGATATTTCAGTTTTTATTGATGCATTAGAAATTTCAGAAACCAAAAACCTCCTATTAATTGGAGCTAGAAATATGGAGCATGAAAGTATCCCCGGAGGGAGTAGTTTCGGAAATAAATTTTCCAATTTTTGGTATAGGTTAGAAACAGGAATTGAATTAAGTGATACCCAATCTGGATATCGACTGTATCCTTTAAAAGAAATCAATGCGATAACATTTTATACCACTAAGTTTGAGTTTGAAATAGAGAATATTGTAAAAGCTGCATGGAGAGGAGTTACCGTAAAAAACATTCCCATAAAAGTTTTATACGATGAAAGCGAACGAGTTTCTCATTTTAGACCCATCAAAGATTTTGCTAGAATAAGTGTCTTAAACACATGGTTTGTTTTGGTAACTTTTCTGTATATCAAGCCCAGAAATTTATTTAGAAAATTTCAAGAAAAAGGGATAAAACGATTTTTTAAAGAAGATTTATTAGGCAGTCAAGATGCTCCAGAGAAAAAAGCAAAATCTATTGCTTTGGGGGTGTTTATTGGACTTTCTCCCTTGTGGGGATTGCAGACTTTACTAGTACTATTCTTAGCCGTTTTTTTTAAATTAAATAAGGCAATTGCATTTGCATTTTCTAATGTAAGTCTTCCTCCCTTTATTCCATTTATTATATTGATTAGTTTACAGATTGGCGCTTTACTATTAGGGGAAGAAAAAAGTTATTCTATAGGAGATTTTAATGGTGAATTCGAGCTATTAAAGAGCCTTAAAACGTATATTGTAGGTAGTTTTGTCTTTGCAGTTGTAGCATCAATAATTTCGGGAGGAATTGGATATATTGCTTTAACACTATTTCAAAGAAAAAAAAACGCTTAAGTGGAAACCATCTTTTATAACATATATTCCTATATAGCTTCCAGAAAAATATGGAGCCTTGGTCTATTGTTGGTTTTTGTTTTAGGACTTATTTTTTTGGTTTCTAAACTTCAGTTTGAGGAAGATATATCTAAGTTAATTCCTGCTAGTGAGGATACTAAAGAGTTACAGAAAGTATTAAAATCTGCAAAATTTTCAGATAAGTTAATTGTCAATATTCAACTTCAACCCGACGGAACTTTTGAAGACTTAACCAAATACGCCGACCAGTATATCGATAGTATTTTAATCGTGTCTAATAAATTTATTGATAACATTCAAGGAAAAGTAAGCGATGAAGATGTATTAGAAACCATAGATTTTGTATATCAAAATTTACCGCTATTTCTAGACGATAAAGACTATCAAACCATCAGCAATAAATTAACGGTAGATAGTATTGATGCTATTACCCTAGCTAATTATAAATCGATACTTTCTCCTTCGGGGATTATTACCAAAAATACGATAATTAAAGACCCCTTAGGACTTTCGTTTATTGCATTAAAAAAGATGCAAGGGCTTAATATTGGTGATGATTTTACCATGGAGGACGGCTTTATAGTCACTAAGGATAAAAAAAATATCTTGCTTTTTATCACGCCTAAATTAGAATCGAGCGAAACTGATAATAATAGTGAGTTTGTAGATCAATTATATAATGTACAAGAAAAATTGAACGATCGATTTAATCTTAAGGTTCAAAGTGAGTATTTTGGGGGAGTATTTATCGCAGTGGCCAATGCCAGACAAATAAAAAATGACATACAGTTTACGGTGAGTATTTCACTCTCTGTGTTAATGCTCATTCTTATTATTTTCTATAAAAAATTTAGCATTCCCATCGTGTTATTTGTTCCTACTATTATCGGAGGCTTATTAGCTGGAGTTTTTCTATTAATAATTCGCGATAAAATATCTGCTATATCATTGGGTTTGGGTTCTGTGTTATTGGGAATCACAATAGATTATTCCTTACATATACTCACTCATTTAAGAAATAATAATAACGTAAAAAGCTTATATAGGGACGTTGCACAACCTATTTTAATGAGTAGCCTTACAACGGCAATGGCTTTTTTATGTTTGTTGTTTATTAACTCTCAAGCTCTACAAGATCTAGGAATATTTGCTGCAGTAAGTGTTTTGGGTGCTTCTGTTTTTGCATTGTTATTTATTCCTCAGGTATATAAAACTTCAGATAAAAAGGAAAAAAGAAACACAGTATTAGATAAGGTTGCTGCCTACAATTTTCATAAAAGTAAGTTGAGTATAGGGCTTTTGGTTTTGGTGTTTTTAATAAGTGTTTTTACTTATAACAAGGTGATTTTCAATAACGATCTAACCACCCTAAATTTCGTGCCTCCTGCATTAGAAGCTGCTGAAGAAAAGCTAGACAAGCTTACTAATTTCTCGTCTAAATCATTGTATATAACAACATACGCAGAGGATAAAGACACAGCATTATTGGCAAATGATAATGTTTATAGTCGTTTAATTGAATTAAAAAATGGAAATGAAATTTATAATTTTAGTTCCATTGGTGTACTTGTATTTTCGAATAAAGTTCAACAACAAAAAATTGATTTATGGAATTCTTTTTGGACCGAAAAAACCAAAGCATTTACTCAGAATCGTTTAATTGAAAGCGGAAATAATTTAGGCTTTAAACCCTCAACCTTCCATCAATTCTATACACTTCTTTCCAAAGATTTTAAGACCATTAGTTTACAAGATTATAAGGCGATAAAAACTTTTTTTGTTAGTGATTATATCAATACTAGTCCAAATTTCACGACAGTTACTTCATTAGTAAAGGTGAAGGAGGAAAACCTTCAAAGAGTGTTGGATGTTTTTAAGGATAAGGAAAATGTCATGTTGATTGATAGAAGACAAATTAACGAGACCTTTTTGGGAAACCTAAAAAATGATTTTAACGAACTTATCGTATATTCATTTATCGCGGTTATCCTAATCTTATTCTTGTTTTACAGGAGTATCTCTCTTACACTGATAACGAGTATACCTATTGCTTTTACTTGGTTATTAACTATCGGTGTCATGGGACTCTTGCATCTGGAGTTTAATGTTTTTAATATTATAATTTCCAGCTTTATTTTTGGCTTAGGAATCGATTATAGCATTTTTATGACTAATGCTCTGCGTAAAGATTATACCTATGGTTCTAAAGAAATTGGGACCTATAAGATTTCAATTATACTATCTGTAATCACTACTGTTTTAGGGGTTGGGGTATTGATATTCGCCAAACACCCTGCAATATATTCCATGTCTGTAATAAGTTTAATAGGAATATTAATTACTGCTTTTGTGGCCTTTACCATACAACCATTATTGTTTCAAATATTTATAAGTGATCGAGCAAAAAGAGGGTATTCTCCTATAAATGTAATTCTATTTTTTCGTTCTATCATTTTGCTCACTTTTTATGCCTTAGGTGGAATATCGTTATCACTTTTTAGCATTACCATCCTCCAAATTATTCCTATTTCCAAAAAGAAAAAATACAAATGGATGCATAAACAAATTGCTGTTTTTGCTACCCAGGTTCTAAACAATCATTATTTGGCTAAAAAAAGAGTGATAAATGATGTAAATGAATCTTTTGAAAAACCAGCTATAATCATTTCTAATCATTCATCATCTTTAGATACTATTTCTATTAGTTCGTTAACTTCAAATATCATTTTTATGGTCAACGATTGGGTATATAAATCACCCATTTTTGGAATATTAGCACGAGTATTGGGTTATTATCCTGTTTCTACTGGAGTGGATGGTAGTGTTATGCATTTGCAAAATAAACTAAATCAGGGGTATTTATTATGTGTATTTCCCGAGGGAAAGCGTTCATTTACAAATAAAATTGGACGTTTTCATAAAGGAGCATTTTTCTTACAGCAGCAATTAAAATTAGATATTCTTCCAATTTATATACACGGTAACTCCGAGGTTATGCCGAAAGGAGACTTTATGATTCATTCGGGAAATATTACTGTTAAAGTAGGAGAAAGGATACCTTATAGCAGCACCGAATTTGGGGAAACAGATAGAGAGCGAACAAAAAATATTAGCACTTTTTATAAAAGTAATTTTTTAAATTTCAGAAAAGAATGTGAACAAGAAGACTATTATAAAAGAATTCTTTTTTCAAATTATAAATATAAAGAACCAAGAATAGTTTCTTTGGTGAACCAAGATTTTGAAAGTAATAAAAAAGAGTACCATATTTTAAATGAAGAAATTCCAATGCGAATTAAAATACTTCATATTGGTGATGATTATGGGCAATTAGATATTTTATTGGTATCAAAGTCTTTAGATAGAAAAATATCCACTTTTATACAAGATGAAGTCAAACATAAAGTGGCAAGAAATTGTTATACCAGTAAAAAGAGAAACGTATATTATATTTCGGAAATGGATACTTTAGATTTTTCAATTTTTGATACTTTGGTCTTGACTAATTCTAAAAGCGAATCAATAATTAACTTATCAGAAATCATAAATTTCAAAAGTATTGTTATTGTAAATCATGCATATTCTGCGGAAAAAATAACAACACTTGGATATTCGGTTAGTAAAGAAATAGGCAGTATTAAATTTTTAGAAAAACAATAAAATTGTATTTACGAGATATTTTAGATGAAAGATAAATACGACATAGTAATTATAGGTAGTGGATTAGGAGGCCTAGTGTCTGCTAATATTTTATCCCGTCATGGGTATCGTGTTTGTGTGTTGGAAAAAAATAAACAGTATGGTGGGAATTTGCAAATATTTGTACGTGATAAAAATATTTTCGATACAGGGGTGCATTATATTGGAAGTTTAGGTGAGGGTGAAAATTTGAATCAATATTTCACTTATTTGGGAATTATGGATGAGCTTAAACTTCTTAAGTTAGATGAAGAGAGCTATGATATAATCACGTTCGACGATGATAAGGAGGAGTATTTTCATGCTCAAGGATATGAAAAATTTTCAAAATCACTTATTTTACAATTTCCGGAAGAAACGTATGCCATAAATAAGTATTGTGAAAAAATTCAGGAAGTATGTAGAAATTTTCCATTGTACAATTTAGACACAAGTTCAGAAGGGTATTCTATCGATATTTTAAACATTAAAATTTCAGATTATTTAGATTCTATTACTAATAACGATTTGTTGAAAGCGGTTTTAGCTGGGTCTAATTTTTTATATGCAGGTGGAAAAAATACGCCGCTTTATGTTCATGCACTTTCTGTAAATTCATACATAAAAAGTTCTTGGAGATGTGTAGATGGTGGAAGTCATATTTCTAGGTTGTTGATTAAAAAGATCAAGGAATTTGGTGGAGAAGTCTATAATTATCAGGAAGTCGTTCGTTTTGGTTTTGAAGGAGAGGATATGGTCTCTGTATTCACTAAAGAAGGGAAAGAAATAAAAGCAAACCTTTTTATTTCGAATATTGAACCAAAACTTACGGTTAAAATGTTAGATGGGAAGGGAATGCGAAAATCGTATGTGAATAGGATAAAATCTATTAAAAGTATGATCTCTGCTTTTAGTATATATATTGTTTTTAAACCCAAAACATTTAAATATATCAACCATAATTATTATCATTTTAAAAACCCTAATAAAGTTTGGGATGCACAGGAATATTCAGATTCTTCATGGCCTGAAGGCTATATGTTATCTATGGGTGTCCGAAAAAATCAGGATGAATGGAGTAGTAATTTAACGGCCATGGCATATATGAAATTTGATGAGGTTGCACAATGGAAGGATACTTTTAATACGGTTGCAGAGGAGTCTGAAAGAGGAGTGGCTTATGAAAAATTTAAAAAAGAAAAATCGGAGATATTTATAAACGAATTAGAGAAGAAATATCCCAATATTAGAGAATGCATTCAATCGGTTCATGCTTCAACCCCTTTATCTTATCGAGATTATATTGGTTCTAATGATGGCGCTATTTATGGTTACGAAAAGGATGCGGATAACCCTATGATGGCTTTTCTATCCCCAAAGACCAAAGCTAAAAAACTATTTTTTACAGGCCAGAGTGTAAATATGCATGGAATTTTAGGGGTTACTATTTCCGCGGTATTAACTTGCTCTCATATTATTGGAAAAGAAAAATTAATGGATTCTATTAAAGCATCCTTATAATCATGCAAAAGCTAAAAGGAACATATGGTTTAATAATTTTAGTTTTTATATTTTCTTCTTGTGGCACTAAAAAATCTTTAAACGACCTACCCGATTTAAGTTCTTATACTTTAAATGAAGAACCACGACAATCCATAAATGATTCTTTATTTTTTAAGGAGAATAGCAGTCTTCGGAAAAATGAATTTGGTCAGTGGGAACTCGTTGCTTTTGGGAATAACCCCTATGATTTAGGAAATACTATAGGCGTTTTAACTCAAGAATTAATGGTGAGTCAAGAAGATTTGTTTTTTGAAAAGGTAAGAACAATGGTTCCCTCAGAATTTAAACAAAATCTTCTTCGTAATTTTCTTATTTGGTATGGCCGTAAAATGTACCTCCATGTGAATGAAGAATATAAGGCAGAGATTTATGGAATTTCTAAATATGGCTCAATAAACAATGATTTATTTGGTAACAATTATTTAAAAACTCTATTTCTACATGGCGCTCATGATATTGGACATGCCTTACAAGATTTGGCTTTGGTGGGATGTTCTTCTTTTGCAGTTTGGGGAGAAAATACAATTGACGGGAATTTATTGATTGCTAGAAATTTTGACTTTTATGCTGGGGATGAATTTGCTGAAGAAAAACTCATTTCTTTTATTCAGCCAGAAAAGGGCTATAAATTTATGGCAGTATCTTGGGCTGGAATGATTGGCGTAATGTCTGGTATGAATGAAAAAGGACTTACAGTAACCATAAATGCTGGTAAATCTGATGTGCCATTGGTTGCTAAAACACCAATATCTTTGGTGACTAGAGAAATATTGCAATATGCTTCCACGATAAAAGAGGCCATCGCAATTGCTAAGCAAAGAGAGGTTTTTATTTCTGAAGCCATAATGGTAGGAAGTGCAATTGATAATAAAGCTATTATTATAGAAATGTCTCCCGAAAATTTTGATGTATTTGAAGTGGAGAATTCTTCAAAGTTAATTTGCACTAATCATTTTCAAAGTGAAGCTTATAAAGACGATGATAATAATACAAAGGCTATATTAGAAAGTCATTCAAAATATAGGTTCGATAGAATGAAAGAATTGCTTACTGAAACAGATAAAGTCACTCCCAAAAAAGCAGTGGATATTTTAAGAAATAGGGAAGGGCTTCAAAATCTGAAAATTGGTTATGGAAATGAAAAAGCTCTCAACCAATTATTGGCACATCATGGGATTGTTTTTCAACCCGCAAATAAAATGGTTTGGGTTTCTACAAGCCCCTATCAATTAGGAGAGTTTGTTGCATTTCAGTTGGATAGTGTTTTTGTAAATGCTAATAGGATAAGTAGTACTTTGTCATTATCAGTTGACTTAATAAAAAAAGACTCCTTTATCAATTCAAGTTCTTTCTGGAATTATGAAAAATATAGAATTGAAAAAGGAAAATTAGAACAAGCTATCGTAAATAAGAAAGGTTTCGATTTAAAAAACTTAGATGCATTCATTGCTTTAAATTCCGATTTTTGGGAAGTTTATTATCTTGTAGGAGCCTATTATTACGAAAATAAATATTATAAAGCTGCTTTAACTAAATTTGAAGAAGCATTAACCAAGGAGATCACAACGGTTATCGATAAAAAGATTATAGAAAAGTATATTAATAAAATAAAAAGGAAATTAAATGATTCCTGAAATAGAATTAAAGTCACAACAAGAAATAAAACAATTTCAAGAAAAGAAACTTCAGGAGTTGATGGGCTATTTATCTGAAAACTCACCCTATTATAAAAAGGTGTTTTTAGAAAATAATATAGCAATTTCGGATATTAAATTATTGGAAGATTTAGAAAAAATTCCGGTGACGACAAAAGAGGATTTATATAAATTCAATGATGATTTTTTATGTGTAGAACCGGCTAAAATAATTGACCATGTAACCACTTCGGGGACTACTGGAAATCCTGTTTTTTTCGGACTTTCAGATAAAGATTTAGACCGTTTGGCCTATAATGAAGCAATTTCATTTGCCTGTTCTAAGATTACAAAAGAGGATACCATCCAATTAATGACCACGATAGATAGAAGGTTTTTAGCGGGATTGGCTTATTTTTTAGGAGCAAGAAAATTAGGGGCAGGAATAGTTAGAGTAGGAGCGGGAATTCCAGAATTACAATGGGATTCAATTTTTAAATTCAATCCTACTTATTTAATAGCTGTTCCTTCCTTTTTATTGAAACTTATTGAATATGCTGAAAACAATGATATCAATATTAATACAAGTTCTGTTAAAGGAGTAATCTGTATAGGGGAACCTTTAAAAGAACAGGATTTTTCAGACAATTCACTTTCCAAAAAGATAAAAAAAAAATGGGATATCGAATTGTATTCTACTTATGCTTCCACAGAAATGAGTACCGCTTTTTCTGAATGTGAATTTCAACAAGGCGGTCACCAACACCCTGAATTAATTATTGTAGAAATATTAGACGAAAACAATAAACCAGTTAAATCTGGAGAAGATGGAGAATTAGTAATAACCACCTTGGGTGTTGAGGCAATGCCCTTATTACGATTTAAAACAGGAGATGTGGTAAGAGCTCATCATGGTGTTTGTAGATGTGGTAGGAATTCCCTAAGATTAGGGCCTGTTATCGGCAGAAAAAAGCATATGATCAAGTATAAAGGAACTACGATCTACCCCCCAGCGATGCACAACTTATTAAATGATTTTTCAGAAATTGAAAATTATATCATTGAGATTGATAAAAATGAAATAGGATTGGATAATATCACGATTAAGTTAGGAACTAATGCAGCTTCAGAAGATTTAATGAAGCGTTTAAAAGATCATATAAGAGCTAAATTAAGAGTGTTACCAACCATTGTTATCCTATCTATTGACGATGTACATAAATTAAAGTTTCCCGGAATAAATAGAAAGCCTATATTGTTTGTAGACAAAAGAGACTAAGATGAATGCGCAAATAAAAGAAGATTTTAAATCGATACAGCCTTACACGAATCAACAGGTTTTAGAAACCCTAACATGGTTAGAAACCAACGATGAATTTATTAAAGGAATTCAGTTTTTTTATCCAAAATGGTCTGTAGGCAAAATAGTTTCAAAATTAAAATCGTGTAAAACTTGTGCAGACTTTCAAGTAACATTTATTGTCGATGTTATTAATAGATCTATTTATGATACCATGGACACTTTCGAGGTTGTTGGTTTAGAAGAAATAAAAAATCCAAATAATTTAATTATTTCTAATCATCGCGACATATTTTTAGATTCTGCATTATTACAAAATCGGTTGTTTGAAATAGGAAGACCTTTTACCGAGATATCTTTGGGCGACAATTTAATAGTGAATGAGTCGATGAAGGCGGTTGCCAAACTCAATAATATGTTTACGGTTTTGCGCAATGGAAATAAATCTGAAATGTTGACCAATGTTAGAAACCTTTCAAACTATTTGCGATATTCCATCACCGAAAAAAAGGTATCGTCTTGGATTGCTCAAAAAAACGGAAGGGCAAAAGATGGGAATGATGTTACCGCACCAGGATTTATTAAAATGTTGTTGTTAAGTGGGGGTGCTGACCTTAAAGAAGCAATTAAAGAATTAAACATAGTGGTGTCAACCATATCTTATGAATACGAACCCTGTGCTTTCGAAAAGGCAAACGAATTGAGTATTATTGAAAAAGAAGGGACTTATAAAAAAAGAAAGTTCGAAAATATTTATAGTTTGGTGAACGGTATTAAAGATAATAAGGGAGAAGTAAAGTTGGTTTTTGAAGAATTAAATGTCGATAATATTCATTTTGTAAACAATCGAAAAAAGGATGTGATTAGTGTCGCGAAAGAAATAGACAGAATCATTTATAAAAATTACCAACTTCGTAAAACAAATTATATCGCCCATGATTTATTGTATAACGACAATAGATATCGGCATCACTATACGCAAACGGAAGTCGTAAATTTTGAAGAATATTTGTCAGCTGCAAAAAACGAAGACATCTATCATCGTTTATTAAAGATGTATGTGTCTCCAATACATAATAAAGAGAAACAAGAATGATATATTTATTGAAATAAAGAAACCCAGGTCTGAATAGAGCTGAAGTGGAAACTCTTAAAAGAGTTACATTGCATTACCTCACAAAAGATAATCTATTCGACCTGGGTTGTTTTTTAAAAGTATCTTTAGTTGATCTATAAAAATATCCCCCGATACTATTTACTTTTTGATCCCCAAAGAATCATCACATTTAAAAAATAATAATTGTTTCAGTTTCAATACTTTACGAGGTAAAGGTAAATTAAGAAATAAGAAAATTCCTACAAAAATAAATGATTTTAGCTAAAGAGTAGAAAATAATCGTTGATCAACTTAAAACCTTCCTACATGACTAGTTTTTTTGTAAGTGTTTTAGATTTTAATATTAGTAAAAAGGTGTTTGTAACGTATTTTGAATTAACCAAACACGAGATTAAAGGTTAGGAGTTACATTTTTATTTTACAGAATTAAATACTATTCCAGAAGAATTTAAGGGGGCTAAATTAAATCTAAAATTCGTTCAAGAGCCATTCCTCTAGAGGCTTTAATGAGTAGGTAACTGTTTTCTGGAGGGTTAGACTCTAGTTCCTTTTTAAGTTCATCAAATGATTTAAACTTGTAAATATTTGGTGAGGAAGAATTAGTTTTAAAAAAAATATCTCCAATTAGAAAGGCTTTTTCAAATGTGTTTTCTTCTAAAAGATCAACGATGTTTTGATGTTCTTTTGCTGCTTCCTGTCCTAATTCAAACATATCGCCTAAGAAAACTAACTTTGATTCCCCTTTTGTTTGTTTAAAGTTTTCTAATGCAACCTTCATACTTGATGGGTTAGCATTATAGGCATCTAAAATAATTTTATTACTTCCTTTTTCCATTAATTGAGAACGATTATTCGTTGGAATGTAACTCTCAATAGCTTTTTTAATACCTTCTTTAGAAACCTTAAAATAATCTCCAATACAAATAGCGGCAGCAATATTTTGATAGTTGTATAAACCGATTAAATTACTTTGTATTTCTAATCCCTTAATTTTAACAATGAGTTGCTGTGAAGCGTCTTTTAATTGAATAAAGCAATCCTGTTGTTTATTACCAAAAGTGATGCGATTCATCTTCTTACTATGTTCCATTTGTTTTGGATCTTCAGAATTTACAAATACTATTTTATCGTAATTCTTAAGGCATTTATAAATTTCTGTTTTTCCTTTAATTACCCCTTCAATACTTCCAAAACCTTCTAAATGGGCTTTACCAAAATTAGTGATATAACCAAAATCGGGTTTTGCTATGCCACAAAGAAATTCAATTTCTTTTAAATGATTGGCGCCCATTTCTACAATTCCTATTTCAGTTTCAGAATTCATAGATAATAATGTTAAAGGGACTCCTATATGGTTATTTAAATTTCCTTTAGTGGCTACCGTATTAAATAGTTGAGAAAGAACTGTGTTAATTAACTCCTTAGTAGTTGTCTTTCCATTACTACCAGTTAGAGCTATGATAGGGAGTTTCAAATATTCCCTGTGATAGGAAGCTAGGTTTTGTAAGGTGGTTAATACTTCAGAAAATAAAAGGGTCTCGCCAGACTTTTTATGAAAATCTACATCATCTATTATTACTTTGTAAGCACCTTTGTCTAAAGCTTCTTGCGCAAATTTATTCCCGTTAAAGTTATCTCCTTTTAAAGCAAAAAAAAGGCAACCCTTTGTAATGGAACGTGTGTCTGTGCAAATTCCTGATGATTTTAAAAAATGCTGATGAAGAGTTTCTATTTTCACACGATTAAAGATACAAAAAAAACCTCCCCAGATTAAGGAGAGGTTTTTATATTTATTTTATAACTAGGTTAATTTCTAGGTCTTTTAGCTTTTTGAGATTTTGAACCTACTCTAGACATAGCGCATCTAAATCCAATATAATCTGTAGCCATATCTTGAGGGAAATATCTTCTTTGAGCGGGATCTAACCAATAATCTCTATCTCTCCAAGATCCTCCTTTATAAACTCTTACCTCATTATTAATTAGAGAAGTTCTAGTAGAAGATTCATCGTATTGACGATCTAATGTTCCTGAGCTATCTGCAGTTACAGAATGGCTTGGAGAATTGTACATTCTTTTGTTTTCGTCTACAGCATCATCATCCCCAGCAAAAGATTGGTAATAACGAGTAGATTTTTTATCTCCATCACGATAATCACGGTGATCACTTTCTGAGAAATTAGTTCTTAAATATGTTTCGTCTTCATCAACAGGTACTTGAAGAATTTCACCAGGTAAATTTCTAGCAATAATTTTTCCGTTACTTAATGTGTCATAAATAATAGAATCTGCTGTTACAATTTTAACCTTACCATCTTCTCCAATGTAGTTTTTGGTATACACATTACCTCGATAGTAATTAAAATCATTAAATTCATCATCAACAATAGGACGGTATACATCAGCTACCCATTCAGCAACATTTCCTGCCATATCGTAAAGACCATAATCATTTGGCTCGTAAGATTTAACTTCGGCTGTTATATCAGCACCATCATCACTCCATCCAGCAATTCCTCCATAATCACCATCACCTTGTTTGAAGTTTGCTAATTGGTCTCCTTTAGATTTTCTTTTTCCTGAACGAGTGTATTGACCCTCCCAAGGATATTTCTTTCTTCCTCTATATACATTGTAGCTACGTAAACCAACTAAACCGAGAGCAGCATATTCCCATTCTGATTCTGTTGGCAAACGGTATGCAGGTAAAAGTAATCCGTCTTTAAGTTGAATGTATAAATTGGTGCTGTCCTTGCTTCTTTTTTGTAGGGACTCAGATCGTTTTCCTCCTCTAGTTATAGAGTCGTTCCCGCCATAAGTTAATGTAGGTGAATTAAGGTAAGTCTGAGTGCTAAAAGTTTCGCCTGCTTCAACATCATAACGAGCATTTCTAGAAGTAAAACCTTCAGTCTCTAAAATCATTTCATTTACGCGATCTGTTCTCCAATTACCAAATTCAACTGCTTGAATCCAACTAACACCTACAACTGGATATTCTGCATAGGCTGGGTGACGCAAATAATTATTAGTCATTACTTCATTATAACCTAATCTGTTTCTCCAAACTAAAGTATCGGGAATAGCACCTTCATAAATTCTTTTGAAATTATCATCTTCTGGCGGGAAAACTGTTTTTAACCAATCTAAGTATTCATGATACATTAAATTAGTTACTTCAGTTTCATCCATATAAAAAGATTGAATGTGTTGTTGGTTTGGGCTATTATTCCAATCGTGCATTGGGTCATCCTGTACTCTACCCATTGTGTAGGTACCACCTTCAATAAATACTAGACCAGGACCAGTTTCTTGTTCTTTAGCTTCTTTGTTGTAGTGGAAACCACCTTCTTTAGCATTGATATTCCATCCTGTAGCTCTAGAGCTATTTTTATAGTCTCTAGTTTTGTTACAACTTACCAATAATGTTGTTGTAAAAAGTACAATAAATAGCTTAAAAGCTAAGTTTTTTTTAATATTCATAGTTTTCAGTTAAGAAAAGTTGGGTTCGCAATATAGTAATTAACGATAATAAATCAATAATATTTTAAATTTTAATAAACTGTTAGGTACAGGCTATTTATACTACTGATTTGATAGAAACGGTATTGTTTTTAAATTATTTTATAAAAAGTAAATTTCAGGAAAATCTTTTAAAAAAATCAACTATACTAAGTGTATATTTGAAGCGTTACTAATTATGATGAAAAAAACATTGCTTTATTTGAGTATATTTTTGATGCCACTTTTGATAATGGCTCAAAATAGAAATATTGAAATTAATTGGAAGTCCAATACAGAAAATAATTATAAAAATAAAAAAACCTCTTTTTCTAAAGATAAAACTATTTCTGCATTACAAATTAAGGATTTTGATACAGAATTAATTTATAGAGAGCAATGGGTGGATAAAGGCTTTGCAGATGAAAAATCTTTAAAAGTAACTAATATTGTTTATGGAAATTTAACAAATGAAGAATTAAAAAGTTTAAATAAAAGTTTAGTCTCAGAAAAGCTTAGCTATTCCATTAAAAGTAATAGTGCTAGAAATGTTATTTATACAGTGTTAAATATTTCGCCTGTTATTAAGTCTAATTTTGGTTTTAAAAAAGTGCTTTCATTTACAATATCCTATTCTTCTAAAAGTAAGAATAGATCTTCAATGCAATTGCAAATTACAAATTCAGTATTGGCTAATGGAAATTGGTATAAAATTAAAGTTGAAAAAACAGGAGTCCATCGAATTAGTAAAAGTTTTTTAAATGATTTAGGATTGAATACCAATGGGATTAATCCAAGAAATATTAAAATATATGGTAATGGAGGAGCTCCTCTCCCTTTTTTAAATGAAGAAAACACCAATTTTGACCTTCCTGAAATCGCAATACAAGTTATAGGAGAAGCAGATGGTGAATTTGGATCAAATGATTATATTTTATTTTATGCTGAAAGTACATTAGGTTATCATGGAGAAGATTATGATACTAATATAAATCCATATAGTGAAGATTCATACTATTATATAACTATAGGGAATAATTCTGGGTTAAGGGTTCAAGAAATGTCAGAACCATCGGGTAATCCGGAACACATAATTACCCAATTTAACGATTATCAATTTATTGAAAGTGATGAAATAAGTCCAGTTAAGGTGGGAAGAAGATGGTATGGAAATAGGTTTGATGTTGAAAGTGAACAATCATTTGTTTTAAATTTTCCTAATATCGTTTTTGGCGAGCTTATGAATGTTAAGGTTAAAGTAGCCTCTGCTTCTGAATCTACAACTTCAATGGCGATTTCAATAAATGGAACTAGTTTAGACCCTTTAATTTTTTCAACTATTGCTGATCCAAGATTATTAGATACTAGAGAATTTGATGATGAAGTGCCTGCTGGAGATGAATCCATTTCATTTGATTTGGTATATAATAATGGAGGGAACCCTTCCAGTATAGGTTATCTTGATTATATAAGTGTTGAAGCTATAAGACAATTGACGGGTGTTGGTGGCCAATTAGCATTTAGAAATAATTCTGCAGGTGGATTAATAGGAGTTGGAGAGTATAGAATTGAAAACGCTTCACAATTCTCACAAGTTTGGGATGTTACAAATCCGAGTTTTATTACATCAATAAAAAATGAAGGTAATAACTCTTCATTTATTTTTAAATCTCAATTAGGAGAAATTAGAGAATTTGTAGCGGTAAATTCCAATGATTATTTTGTGCCAATTAGCATATCTCAATCCACAGTGCAAAATCAAAATTTAAAAGGAACTATTTTTAATGATGAATCTGGAAATTTTAAAGATATTGATTATTTAATTGTAGTTCCCCCTTTTTTAGTACAGCCTGCATTACGACTAGCTAATCATAGAAAAAACATAGATGGAATTAATGTTAAGGTTGTAACTACCGATAAAATTTATCAAGAATTTAGTTCTGGGAAACAAGATATAGGAGCAATTAGGAACTTAGTTCGTTATATATACGAAAACGCTTCTTCAGACGATAAGAGGATAAAATATGTTTGTTTGTTTGGGGATACCTCTGTAGACTATAAGGATAGGTTGTCAAATAATAATAATATAGTTCCAACGTATCATACTTTAGATAGCAGAAGTACATTGGATTCCTTTATGTCCGATGATTTTTTTGGGAATATGGATCCCGATGAAGGACTTATGTTAGAAAATGAAAAGTTAGATATTGCTGTTGGTAGAATATTGGCAGATGAGGTTGGTCTCGCGAATGCAATGATTAATAAAATAGTGAATTATGAATCTAAATTATCTTATGGCAATTGGCGGAACGATTTTGTTTTAGTCTCAGATGATGTTGATAAGGCATGGGAACATCCAACATTACAAGTTAATTTAGATGCTCTTGGAGATGAAGTTTCTCTAGAAAAACCCTATGTTAATGTAAAGAAAATTCATTCAGATTCATACCAACAAGTTGCGTCAGCAGGAGGTGACCGATATCCAGATGTTAATGATGCTTTTGAAAATGCCATAGAAGTAGGGGCACTTATTGTAAATTATTTTGGACATGGAGGTGAAGACGGATTAGCATCAGAACGTATTTTTACAAAAGAAACAGCTCAAGATCTTAAAAACAAAGGTAGGTATCCTTGTCTTGTTACCGTTACTTGTGAATTTACAAAATTTGACAACCCCCTGCGAATTACAGCTGGTGAACTTACCTATTGGAATAAAGAAGGAGGAGCTATTTCGTTAGTCACTACAACAAGGTCAATATTTGCAGGTGTAGGAGTCCTTTTTAATCAAAAGTTAGCACCTGAAATATTTGGATATGGATTAAACATCCCAAATACACCAGCTGAAGCCGTACGAATTGCAAAAAATAATATAAGTAATACGAATAGACGTGTTGTATTTTATATAGGCGACCCCGCAATGCATTTAGCATTTCCTCAACAAAAAATTAAACTTACTACCTTAAATGATGTTCCCATTACACAGGCAACCGACACTTTAAAGGCATTAAGCAAAGTAAGGATGAGTGGAGAGATTCATAGTGAGAATAATGTATTGTTAACAGATTATAATGGTGTATTAGAAGCAAAGTTGTATGATAAAAATTCAGAACGTAGTACTTTGGGGAATGATGGTATTTCTTCGGGTGGGGAATTATTGATTTTAGACTATTTAACTCTTGGGGAAATATTGTTTAATGGACAAGCAAAAATAACTAACGGACTTTTTGAATTTGAATTTGTAATGCCAAAAGACACTCAAATCCCTGTCGATACTGGTAGATTAAGTTTATATGCTCAAGAAGAAAATGTTTTAGATGATAGGTCTGGATTTAATTTAGATTTAAAAATAGGTGGATTAAATGAAAATGCGCCAGAAGATAATCAAGGGCCATTGATTCAGTTGTTTATGAATGATGAAAGCTTTGTTTCAGGAGGAATTACGGATGATTCTCCAATACTAATTGCTAAATTAGAAGATGAAAATGGTATTAATACAGCAAGCGGAATAGGTCATGATATTATTGCTATTTTGGATGGAGATGAAAGCAATCCTTTTGTTTTAAATGAGTATTATCAAGCCGAAGTAGATGATTATACGATGGGTATAACTAATTATAAACTTCGAGACCTAGAAAATGGTATTCATACACTTACCCTGAAAGCTTGGGATGTATATAATAATTCTTCCACTACAGATATACAATTTGTTGTCGCTGATAATGAATCTTTAGAGATCACACGTGTATTGAACTATCCTAACCCATTTGTTAATTATACAGAATTTTGGTTTAACCATAACCGACCATTTGAACCTTTAGAGGTACAAGTGCAAATATTTACTGTTACAGGTAAAGTAGTTTGGACAAAAAACCAGATCATTACTACAGATGGATTTCTTTCAAGAGAAATAACATGGGATGGAAAAGATGATTTTGGTGATCTTATAGGAAAAGGAGTATATGTATATAAGATTACTGTAAAATCTACGTTAACTAACCATCAAGTTGAAAAATTTGAAAAACTAGTTATTCTATAAATAAATTAAAATTATATTTGTCAAAAATTTTATTAAATGAAAAAAATATTCTTATTCGCATTATTAGGAGTTATCACTTATAATGTTACTGCACAAGAAACTATTATAATTCCTAATAATCCAAACTGGGATAACCCTTATTTAAATCCAATTACAACTGGTGTGCCATTTGTTCAAATTGCAGCTGATGCACGATCTGCTGGGCTTGCAGATATGGGTGTAGCTACTTCTTCTGATGCATTTTCACAACAATGGAATGCTTCAAAATATTCTTTTGCTTTATCAAAACAAGGGGTTGGTGTAACTTATACACCTTATTTAAGTAGCTTGGTGAACGATATCTTTTTAGGAAATATTACCTATTATAATCGTATAAATGAACGAAGTGCAATAGGGTTCAGTTTTAGATATTTCAGTTTAGGAGATATTGAGGCTAGAGAAACCATTGAACAAGAGCCGTTATTATTAAGTCCAAATGAATTGACTTTTGATATGTCCTATTCCTTACGATTGAATGATCGTTTTTCTATGGGGATTACAGGGCGTTATTTACGCTCAGATTTAAAACTTCAAGTATCAGATGAAGATGCCTCAGCAGCAGGTTCTTTTGCTGTAGATATCTCTGCGTATTATCAAAGTGAAGAAGTCGCTTATGATAGTTTTGATGGTCGATGGAGAGGTGGTTTTAATATTTCGAATATTGGACCTAAACTAAAATATGATGATGTTGGTCAAGAAAGTTTTATACCTACAAAACTTGCTGTTGGTGGTGGATTCGACTTTATTTTAGATGAATATAATAAAATAGGAATAACAGCAGAATTTACTAAATTATTGGTTCCAACACCTCCTGTTAGAGGAACTGAATTTGTTGATGTAGATGGAGATGGTGCTTATGACCCAGCTGTTGATGAATTGATTGATAATAATGCAATCTATAAAGGTAAAGATCCTGATGTAAGTTTCTTTAAAGGGATGTTTCAATCTTTTGGAGATGCGCCAAACGGATTTAGCGAAGAGCTTCAAGAAGTTACCTGGGCTTTAGGTGCTGAATATTGGTTTAGAGATGTATTTGCTTTTAGAGCTGGTTATTTTAATGAAAATCCAGAAAAAGGTGCAAGACAATATATGACTTTAGGTGCTGGATTTAAATATACGACTATTACCATAGATTTATCTTATTTAATTTCTACTTCAAATGTAGTAAGTCCATTAGAAGGCACTCTTCGTTTTGGGCTAACATTTAACTTTGGAGATGAGTATGACGAATACTAGAAGCCAGTGAAAAATATAAGAATTGAAATAAATTTAGAAGTATTTGAGTCAATTTCAGATCTTCCTACTTCGATTCAAACTTTAATGAATAAGGCGCATGAAGCACGAGAAAATGCTTATGCGCCTTATTCACATTTTAAAGTTGGTGCTGCGCTTCAATTAGATTCTGGAGAGATTATTTTAGGAAATAATCAAGAAAATGCAGCCTATCCATCAGGGCTTTGTGCAGAACGGGTAGCTATATTTCATGCGGGTGCTACACATCCAAATGCTACCATTACTTCTATGGCGATTTCAGCGAAGTCCTTAAAAAACAAAGTTACTTCTCCTGTAGCTCCTTGTGGTGCTTGTAGACAAGTGTTAGCAGAATATGAAGTAAAACAAAACACCTTTATTCCTGTCTATTTTATGGGGGAATCTGGGAAAATTGTGAAGGCCAATTCAATAAAAGATTTATTGCCCCTTATTTTCGATAGTACCTATCTATAACGATTTAATAGTTTTTAGCAATTCTAGCATTGTAGAATCTTAGAATATAGTATTTTTGCTACCCGTGTGGTAATTTGCCAAATAGGCTAATAGTACGTTAACAAATGAAGAAAATTACAAAAAAAACATATCTAGATTGGTACGAAAGTATGTACTTCTGGAGAAAATTTGAAGATAAACTTGCGCAAGTTTATATCAATCAAAAAGTTAGAGGATTCTTACATCTCTATAATGGGCAAGAAGCTGTTTTAGCAGGTGCATTGCACGCTATGGATTTGTCTAAAGATAGAATGATCACCGCCTATAGAAATCATGTGCAGCCCATCGCAATGGGAGTTGACCCAAAAAGAGTAATGGCAGAATTGTATGGAAAAGGTACAGGCACCTCGCAAGGATTAGGAGGCTCTATGCATATTTTTTCTAAGGAACATCGGTTTTATGGTGGCCATGGAATAGTTGGTGGACAGATACCTTTAGGTGCTGGGTTGGCATTTGCAGATAAATATTTTAAACGTGATGCAGTTACACTTACTTTTATGGGGGATGGAGCAATGAGACAAGGATCACTTCACGAAGCATTTAATTTAGCAATGCTTTGGAAATTGCCTGTTGTTTTTTGTGTTGAAAATAATGGTTATGCTATGGGTACTTCTGTAGAACGTACTGCAAGTCATACAGAGATTTGGAAAATGGGACTAGCTTATGAAATGCCATGTAGACCTGTAGATGGTATGAAACCAGAAACAGTAGCTAAAGAATTAGATGAAGCAATTCAAAGAGCCCGTCGAGGTGAAGGGCCAAGTTTTCTTGAAATTAGAACCTATCGTTTTAGAGGACACTCTATGAGTGATGCACAACATTATCGTACAAAAGCTGAGGTTGTTGAAAAACAGAAAGAAGATCCAATTATCTACGTGCGAGATATCATTACTAAGAAAAAATACGCTTCAGAAAAACAATTAGAAGAGATTGATAAAAAAGTAAGGGATTTAGTAAATGAATGTGAAAAATTTGCTAACGAATCACCTTATCCAGATAAGAGCGTGATGTATGATGCTGTATACGATCAGGAAGATTATCCATTTTTATCTCATAAATTATAATTACTATGGTAGAAGTAATCAATATGCCGCGTTTAAGCGATACCATGGAAGAAGGTACTGTTGCAAAGTGGCTTTTTAAGGTAGGTGATAAGATTAGTGAAGGAGATATCCTTGCTGAAATAGAAACCGATAAAGCTACAATGGAGTTTGAATCTTTCTATGAAGGTACTTTACTTCATATAGGCGTTCAAGAAGGAGAAACAGTTCTGGTAGATGTACTATTAGCTATTATTGGTGATAAAGATGAAGATATTTCTGAATTAATTAAAGGAAATAATACACCGTCTATATCTGAAGAAAAAATGGTTTCGTCTAGTACCGAGGAGAAGTCTCTTTCAGAAGAAATCATAAAAACCGATACAATATCAATTCCTGAAGGGGTAGAGGTTATTACCATGCCTAGACTTAGCGATACCATGACTGAGGGTACCATTGCTTTATGGAATAAGAAAATTGGAGATACTGTTGAAGAGGGCGATATTCTTGCTGAAATAGAAACCGATAAGGCCACAATGGAGTTTGAATCCTTCTATACAGGTACTTTATTAGAAATAGGTATTAATGAAGGAGAATCGGCATTAGTAGATAGTGTTCTTGCTATTATTGGTCCCAAAGGAACTGATATTAATGGAATTCTAGAAAGTTATAAAACAGAAAGTGACAGTACTGATACAGCTTCTGTATCTGAAACAAAAGTAACGACACCTGTTGTCGCTGTAAAACAAGAGGTTGTTCACACTGTTTCAAGTCAAAATACAACTCCTGAGGGAGGAAGAATATTTATCTCACCATTAGCGAGAAAGCTTGCAGATGAAAAAGGAATCAATCTTCAACAAGTAACAGGAAGTGGAGAAAATGGACGAATTATAAAACGCGATATTGAAAACTATCAGCCAGTTTCTTCTGGAGCATCAGCCTATATTCCTGTGGGTGTGGAGAGCTTTGAGGAAGTGAAAAATTCGCAAATGCGTAAGGTAATCGCCAAACGTTTAGGGGAGTCTAAATTTATGGCACCTCATTATTATCTTACTGTAGAGTTGGATATGGATCATGCGATAGCTGCTAGAAAAGCAATTAATTCTGCACCAGATATAAAAATATCGTTTAACGATATGATTGTAAAAGCTTGTGCTATGGCATTGCGTAAGCATCCTAAGGTAAATTCGCATTGGACAGAAACTTCAACATTGTTAGCAAAGCATATTCATATAGGAGTTGCTGTAGCTGTTGAAGACGGTTTGTTGGTGCCTGTATTAAAGTTTGCAGATCAGATGTCTTTTAATCAGATTGGTGCAAACGTTAAAGATTTGGCTGGAAAAGCAAGAAATAAAAAATTAACACCTGAAGAAATGGATGGTAGTACCTTTACGGTTTCCAACCTTGGAATGTTCGGGATAAAGGAATTTACTTCAATTATAAATCAACCAAACTCTGCTATTTTATCGGTAGGAGCAATTGTTGAAAAGCCCGTGGTTAAAAACGGTCAAATAGCTGTTGGAAATACTATGACACTAACCTTGGCATGCGATCATCGTACGGTAGACGGTGCAACTGGAGCAGCTTTTTTACAAACGCTTAGGGCGTATATAGAGAGTCCTGTGACGATGTTTGTATAATATGAAGAAGGTAATAATAACAGGAACAAGTCGTGGAATAGGTTACGAATTGGTACAACTTTTTGCAGATGCCGGCTATCAAGTATTGGCCTTATCTAGAAACCCAGTACCAGTTTCTACAATTCAATTGGAAGGCTGTACTATTTTTCCATTTGATATTACAGATTCGAGGGATATTGATAAGATTTCAGATTTTGTTAAAAAGAACTGGAAACATGTAGATATTTTAATTAATAATTCGGGAACATTAATTAATAAACCGTTTAAAAAAACCACTACTACAGATTTTAAAAAAGTGTATGATGTTAATGTATTTGGTGTTGCTGCATTAACAAAAGCGATGCTTCCTTTTATGAAAAAAAGGGGACACGTTGTAAACATTAGCAGTATGGGTGGAATCCAAGGTAGCGTAAAATTTCCTGGATTAAGTGCATATAGCAGCAGTAAAGGAGCTTTAATTACTTTAACTGAATTACTTGCCGAAGAATATAAAGAAACGGGTCCTTCTTTTAATGTTTTGGCCTTAGGTGCTGTTCAAACTAAAATGCTTGAAGAAGCATTTCCAGGTTTTATGGCAAATACTGCAGCTGAAGAAATGGCACAATATATTATGGATTTTTCCCTTACTGGAAATAAAATGTATAACGGAAAAGTGTTGCAGGTTTCCAATTCTACACCTTAAAAACTTTAATGCAAGAAACTCTTGAAAAATATATCCCACAAGCTTCTGTAGCTCCTATTTTTCAATTGATAAAAAAGTATAATCTCCATCTTAAAATTGTAAATGAACGAGTAACCCGTCATGGGGATTATCGTAAGATGGCTAACGGACAACATCTAATAACCGTTAACGCAAGTTTAAATTCTTATCGTTTTTTAATTACATTGATTCATGAAATTGCTCATTTAGTTGCATTTTCTGAATTTGGAAGACTGATAAAACCCCATGGAAAAGAATGGAAATATACTTTTCAAAGATTAATGCTTCCTTTTTTACGACCCGAGATTTTTCCTATACAATTATTGCCCTTATTGGCATTACATTTTAAAAATCCTAAAGCAAGTAGCGATACAGATGTTAAGTTATCTTTAGCATTAAAGCAGTATGATCCCGACAATGATAAAAACTATATCTTTGAGATACCTTTGGGAGCAAAGTTTAGACTTTATAATGGTAAAACATTTAAACGAGGGAACAAAAGGGTGAAACGGTATGAATGTGTTGAAATTTCAACAGGTAAGATTTACTTGTTTAATCCAAATGCTGAAGTAGAGTTTCTGCGCAGGCAGGAATCTCATGAATAGGATTCTGATACTTTAAATTAAAAAATATAAACATGAATAATAATAATAATAAGATCCCTGCCTCCGCAGGGAATTATTACGCAGTGATCATGGCAGGAGGAATCGGTTCTAGATTTTGGCCTGTTAGTACTACTGAATTTCCTAAGCAATTTCAGGATATGTTGGGAACTGGAAAATCCTTATTGCAAAAAACCTTTTCGAGGATGAATACACTAATTCCTTCTAAAAACACTTATATTTTAACTAATGACAGGTATGTTGATCTGGTACAAGAACAACTTCCAGAAATATCTTTAAATCAAATTGTTTTAGAACCTGCGATGCGAAATACAGCACCTTGTATTTTATTGTCAGCTTTAAAAATTTATAAAGAAAATCCAAATGCTTTAATACTGGTTGCTCCAAGTGATCATTGGATTGAGGATGAAAATTCATTTATAGAAAACATTAAAACTTGTTTTGAAGCCTGTGAAAAAGAGGATATGCTATTAACACTTGGAATTCATCCTACTTTTCCAAATACAGGATATGGTTATATTGAATATAATAAAAGTGATATTCAGAAAATCAATAAAGTGAGTCAGTTTCGAGAGAAACCAGATTATGATACAGCAAAAGAATTTTTGTCACAAGGAAACTTTCTTTGGAATGCCGGAATATTTATTTGGAGTGTTAAAAGTATCCTTGCTTCTTTTAAAACGAATTTACCAGAAATGTATCGATTGTTTTTAAATGGGAATGATGTTTTTAATACTTCGGAAGAGCGAAAATTTGTTTTGGAAAACTATGAAAAAGCAGAAAATATCTCGATAGATTATGGAATCTTGGAAAGATCTGGGAATGTATTTGTAAAAAAAGCAGAATTTGATTGGAATGATTTGGGGACTTGGGGAGCTTTATACGATAAATTAGAAAAGGATAATGATGATAATGCAACGGTGCGAGCTAAAACATTATTAAAAGATGCTAAAGGCAACATGATTTTTACTTCTACAAATAAATTAGTAGTTTTAGATGGAATTGAAGATTATATAATTGTTGATAAGGATAATGTACTCATGATTTACCCTAAAAGTAAAGAACAAGAAATTAAAAAATTAGTATCTGAAGTGAGTAGTAAATTTGGTAATAAATTTAAGTAAATGGATAATTCAGAAGAGAAAGTAGAAGAGAAGAAAGCCACAACTGAAGATAAAGAATTTGAACAAGTTAAGCAGACCGCTTGGCAAGGATTAAAAATATTTTTCTCTGAATTATTAGATATTCGTCAAGATACAGATCGAGATGCTACTATAGAAGCTGTAAAAAAAGATATTTCATTTAAAGGGCACAATGCGTGGATTTTAATATTTTCAATATTTGTTGCTTCTATTGGGCTTAATGTTAGTAGTGCCGCTGTTGTTATTGGAGCGATGTTAATTTCGCCATTAATGGGGCCAATTGTAGGATTAGGTCTTTCTGTAGCTATTAATGATGTTGAGACATTACGAAGATCATTAATTAATCTTGGGGTAATGATTGCATTAAGTGTAATTACGGCTTATTTGTATTTTGAGTTATCTCCTCTTACTAAAGAAAGTCCGGAGCTAATAGCACGAACTTACCCAACAATTTTAGATGTTTTTATTGCTATTTTTGGCGGTTTGGCCTTGATAGTTGCAAAAACCAAAAAAGGAACTATTGCCAGTGTAATATTCGGTGTTGCTATTGCAACGGCATTAATGCCTCCTTTGTGTACCGTAGGATATGGACTAGCAATAGGGAATCTCCAATATGCTGGAGGAGCATTTTATTTGTTTTCTATAAATGCAGTTTTCATTGCCTTATCTGCTTTTGTTGTTGCAAAATTACTACGCTTTCCTTTGGTACGATATGCTAATTCTAAAAGAAGAAAACGAGTCGCTCAATTTGCAACTTTAATAGCATTACTTGTTATGGTGCCCAGTGTAATTTTATTTTTAAATTTATTAAAGGTTGAATTATTTGATAATAGAGCGAGTGATTTTGTAAAATTAAATATGAATTATGAAGGAGCTGAGGTGGTTAAGTTTTCAAAGGATTTTAACAAAAAAGAAATCAATGTCTATTTTATAGGAAAACTAATACCTAAAGAAGTTATAAATACTTGGAAAGCTGAGTTAAATGAAAACAAAGATCTTAGGGATAGCGATTTAAATGTTTTTCAAGGATCAGATCCTAGTACACATCTAGCGAAATCTATGTCTGGGGAAATAAAATTTGAAATTCTTGAAGATTTATATGTAAAAAATGAAGAGTTACTTCAAAATAAAGATAACCGAATAGATTTTTTAGAAAGGGAACTTAGAAAACTAAAATTAAAAGAAATTAGATTTGAAGAGATTAGTAAGGAAGTTAAAATAAATTATAATGAAATTACTAAAATAAGTTATTCAAATAGAGTCTCTACCAACTTTACAACGATAGATACCTTACCAGTAATTAATGTTGTCTGGGATGAAAGTATTTCTGAAGAAATAAAAAAAGAGGATATGGCTAAACTAGAAAAATGGCTTAAGTATAGATTAAAAATGGATACACTTCTTATTCTTGATAATCCATAAAAAAAAGCGTCCATTGGACGCTTTTTTTTATAAGTAATAAAAATTTACTTTTTTATTACTTCTTAATTATTTTATAATTAATCGCTTTATTCTCTACTTCTAATTGCACAAAATAAACGCCCTTAATTAAGTTTTCTATATTGATATTATTGTTAGAAGAGATAGTAGTATTTAATATCGTTCTTCCATTTAAGTCAATTACAGTTACTTGAGTTCCTTCAAGATTATTAATAGAGAAATTAAGAACATCACTTGTTGGGTTTGGATATAAGTTAATTCCATTAATTTGAAAATCTGTAACCGCTAATAAATTTTCGCCTTCTACGAATATATGTTGAGTGTTTATGTCTGGGTTTTCAATTGAATCTACAATTCCTGAAGGCCATTCAATTACAATCAAGTCAATTTCAGTGCTAGTGCCTAATCCAAAATGAGCAATTAAAGAGCTCATATGACTAAAACCTTGCCCAGAGCGAACTTCTCTAATTTGAATACCCCAGTCACCATAAATAGTTATTCGAGCACCAATGCCATTAATATTGCTTTCTACACCTTCTAATCCTATTTTAATCCACTTGTTAGATCCACCATCATTCATCCATAAATTTCCATTATGAGCTACATCTAAATAACCATCATTATTATAATCTCCAATAGCTCCTTCATCAAAAGGTAAATCCATCCCCGTAAAAGTCATATCACCATTATTGATATATAGCTCTCTAGACATTTCAGAAAATATATCTACAAATCCGTCATTATTGAAATCAGCACTTTGATTTTCCCAAGCACCTAAATCTGTAGGGTTAATTCCTGTACTTCCTATAATGTCTGTAAAAACTCCAGTTCCATCATTTTCATAAAAACGATTAGCATCACTATGATTTACGCAATAAGCATCAAAATCTCCATCGTTATCAAAATCTTGAAATACAGTAGCCCAAGATTGCTCATTATCGTCCATATTTATAGAAGCAGCAACTTCAGAATAAGTTCCGTCTCCATTATTACGGTACATGGCATTAGTACGCTCTGGATCACCAGGAGTAGATCCTTGTCTGCATTTTGTTAAATACATATCGGTATCGCCATCATTATCATAATCAACCCAAAGCGAAGCATAATTACCAGCAAGATCAAGTGTTTCAATTAAATTTTGATCTAAAACCATGTTTTGATTACCATCATTTCTATATGGATGACTTTCGTCTACATCGTGACAAACAAATGCATCTAAATCTCCATCATTATCAATATCTACGAGATTAGATCGTTGTGAGAAAATATATTCAGGATGGGTTTGTTCAGAATACCCAGTTCCAGTATCATTTGCAAACAAAAATGAAACTCGAGATCCATTTCCTAAAACAAGATCTGTAAAGCCGTTACTGTCAATATCTCCAGCAGCTACACTCCAATTTGGCACATTTTGGATAGGCATACTATAAAAGATTGAATTAAATGTACCATCAGCTTGTTGATAGTCTATACCAATTCCATTATCGGATACCCTAACAAAATCATCTAAATAATCTCCATTCATATCTACACTAATGGACTGAGTGCCAGGATAATTTTGGATTAAATTGTTTTGACTTGTAAAGGAAACTTGTGCTATTAATGAAGCACTACACAATAAAGTAATGCCAAAAAGTAGGATTTTTTTCATGTTTAAATTTATTTTTAAGGAGCCTAAAAATAAATTAATTTATTTGATTTTCATCATTTTAGGTGTAAAATTAATTTTCATCTAGTTGTATATTCCTTATTTTTTTAAATAAATCTGAAGAATATACAAAGTCTGTAACATCTTTATTGTTAGTTTTAAAGATTTCCTGATTAGTTCCTTGCCAAACTAACTTTCCGTTTTTTAAGAAAACTATTTTTTCACCAATCTCCATTACAGAGTTCATGTCATGAGTAACAACAACCGTTGTGATATTATTTTCCTTTGTAATATCTTGAATTAAGTTGTCTATTAAGGTAGCTGTTTTAGGGTCTAACCCAGAGTTAGGTTCGTCACAAAAAAGATACTTTGGTTTGTTGACTATAGCCCGAGCAATGGATACTCTTTTTTTCATTCCCCCAGAGATTTCTGAAGGAAATTTTTTATTTACATGTTCTAAATCTACTCTTTTTAATACTTCATTTACACGCGCTAACATTTCAGGCCTTTTCTTATCAGAAAACATTCGTAGCGGAAACATCACATTTTCTTCAATATTCATTGAATCGAATAATGCTCCACCCTGAAACAACATTCCCATTTCCTCTCTTAAAATCCGATGATCTTTAGCGTTCATATTATGAATGGCATTGTTTTCAAAATATATTTCACCTGAATTGGGTGTAAATAGACCGACCAAACATTTAAGCATTACTGTTTTACCACTTCCACTTCTTCCAATAACAAGGTTGGTTTTGCCTCTTTCAAAAGAGGTAGTTATCCCTTTTAAGACCTCATCTTCTCCAAACTGTTTTACTATGTTGTCAACTTTAATCATTAGCTTAAAAGTAATTGAGTTACGATATAGTTAGTGAGTATTATTAAAATACTTGACCAAACGAAGGCTCTTGTACTCGCTTTTCCAACCTCTAAGGCTCCACCTTTCATATAGTATCCTTGCCAAGATGGCACCGTAGCTAAAATAAAGGCAAATAAGAATGTTTTAAAAAAAGCATAAACCAGATGGAATGGATAAAAAGTGTCTTGTAGTCCAGTTATAAAATCACTTAGCGATGAAAACCCACCATAGACTCCAGCTAATAACCCTCCGAATATTCCTAAAAACATAGCAATTGCAATTAAAAAAGGATAAAATAAAAAGGCGATAATTTTTGGGAAGACTAAATAATTTAAGGAATTAACCCCCATTACTTCTAAAGCATCTATTTGTTCTGTTACCCGCATAGATCCTATTGTTGAAGTGATAAATGAGCCAGCTCTACCTGCCATAATTATTGACATAAAAGTAGGTGCAAATTCTAATATGATGGATTGTCTTGTGGCAAATCCAATCAATGTTTTTGGGATTAAAGGGTTTTCTAAATTTAATGCAGTTTGAATAGCAATTACACCCCCAACAAAGAATGAAATAAAGGAAACAATACCCAATGAATTGATAATTAAATCATCAATTTCCTTAAATATAAGTTCTCTCATAACAGACCTTTTGGTAGGACTGCTAAAAACTTTTTTTAACATTAAAAAATATGACCCAATGTCTCTTAAATACTTCATTGTTTTTGTTAGCTAATGCTAAAGTAATATAATTCCTTAATTCAATTTATAAAATAAATTATTCTAAAAAAAGACTTTTAATTTTGGTGTAGATAGCAGTGTTCTCATAAATTCCTCCAAAAATGGATGACTCGGGGCCTTCAGCAAAAACAGGAACCATTGTTGCTGAATGACCGTCTGTTGAAAAAACAGGTTTAATGTTATTATAATCTCCTCTTTCATCTGAAGCTAGTGTAAACCCTCCTGTTTCATGGTCTGCGGTAACAATTACCAAGGTTTCGCCATTTTGTTTAGCAAAATCTAAAACTACTCCAATGGTTTTATCAAAGTCTAATAATTCTGTTATTAAATAATTAGCATCATTGTCATGGCCGCCCCAATCTATCTGTGACCCTTCTATCATTAAAAAAAAACCTTCTTCATTTTTCGAGAGATTGGCTAATGCTAATTTTGTTGCATCCGATAAAAAATCACCTCTACCTTCTACCATTTTTGGCATCCCATCAGGTGCTAAGAGATAGCCTTGTTTTTTTGGAAATATAGGGGCTGTGTTTGGATGCAACTTTTCAGTATTCATGGCAAACCCTTGTTGCTCTAAAGCTTTGATTAAATTTTTTCCATCTCTTCTATCATTAAAGAATGTGGTACCTCCTCCTGCAAAAAAATCAATATCAGAGCTTACTAATTGCGAAGCGATATCTTCATACATACTTCGGCTTTTGGTGTGGGTGTAAAATGCAGCTGGAGTTGCATGAACAATAGATGAAGTAGAAATGATCCCAGTTGCAATTCCTTTTACTGAAACTTCTTCGACGATATTTTTTACTGAAGTAGTATCAGTATTTACCCCTAGAGCTCCATTATAGGTTTTAATTCCACTAGCAAATGCAGTTGCACCCGAAGCAGAATCTGTAATCAAATCACTTGATGATGAAGTTTTACTTAAACCAATTACTGGAAAACGTTCAAAATTTGAAACTTCATCATTATAAAACAAACTAGCAGAAACTTGACTCAATCCCATACCATCACCAATTAATAATATAATATTTTTAGGTTTCTTGTTTTTATCTGTAGTTAATTCAAATGTAGTGTTTGTTGCGGTCTTCTCTTTGTTACAATTACAAGAAATAAGAATAAGGGAAATAAGAAAAAGAGAAATAATAGATTTTGGGTGCTTAAACATAAGTTTTTTTTAGAATGTCAAAAATACATATTAACTATTATCTAAATGTTAATATAATATAATAAGCAGCTATAATAATTTATTTTTAATTCCTTTCCAACGCAGCTTTCTAATAAATACCCCTTCTTTTTTAGAAACTATAAACGGTAGTTTATTTCCTTTTGCTTTTACATAACCCTGTATACAAAAAATAAAAAATAAAAAGTTTTTCTTGTTAAACGCCAACTTAGCGGATGCAATACTACATAATAAAAAGCCATAACGCATTTTATAGAAAGCTTCTCCTTGTTTGTATTTAGCAATATTAGCATATGCTTTTCCTGTTGGTTTTAGATGTTTAACCTGTAAGGATTCATCTGTTGAAATTTGCCAGCCATGATATTGGGCTAAAAGTTCATCTACAGTGTCCCATCCTATTGATTTTTTTAAGCCCCCAATTTCATTAAAACATTCTTTACGATAAAGTTTAATAGGACCACGAACTTTCTTTTTATTTGATATGTTTTCAAAAATCCAATCGTTACCAGAATTAATATATAAGTTGCCTCCAGCAATACCTATTTTTTTATTTATTGAAAATATTTCTAACAACTTTTCAAAATAGTTTTTAGGTAATACAATGTCTGCATCAAATTTTCCGATAAAATTATATTTGTTTATATCAATTGAATTAAGGCCAAAGTTAAATGCATTAATAATTTTTGTTCCTGGTAAATGATCTGGTGATGATTTTTTTTTTAATACTTCTAACCAAGAAATATTATCAGCATATTCTTTTGCAATTTTATAAGTTTCATCTGTTGAGTTGTCATCAACAATAATAACTTTTGTAGGTTTAATAGTTTGATTTGTATAACTTGAAATTGCCTCTTTTAAAAAAGAAGCTTCATTATGAGCTGGTATAATTATACAGGTCTTGATTTTTCAAATGTATAATATAATTTCTTACTTTTATATACTAAAAGATAATTATGAAGTTAGTAATTCAAATAGTAATTTTTTCATTTTTGAACACCATAAGCGCACAATATTATGATGTAACTATTTATGAAAAAATTGCAAATAATTTAGGTGGATTAGATGTCACTTTCGATAATGAAGATTGGTTTGGCTATTCTGTTGAGGGTATCGGTGATCTAGATGGTGATGGAGTTAATGATGTTGCTGTAGGGTCTCTAAAAGATGATGATGGTGGAAATAATAAAGGTGCAGTTTATATTCTTTTTTTAAATGAAGATGGTTCTGTGAACTATCATCAAAAAATAAGTGAAACAGAGGGTGGATTTGAAGGTGATTTAGATAACTGGGATATTTTTGGTACTTCAATATCCTATTTAGGAGATTTGAATAATGATGGTATAATAGAAATTGGTGTTGGTGCAGAATATGATGGTGATGGTGGCTATTGGCATGGTGCAGTATGGATTTTATCTCTAAATAATGATGGAACTGTAAATTCTCATGTTAAAATAAGTGACACAGAAGGTGGGTTTGAGGGGATATTAGGAGATAGTGATGTTTTTGGGACAGATATTGAATTACTAGGAGATTTAAATGATGATGGTTATAATGATATCGCAGTTTCTGCTCGGAGAGATCCAGATGGAGGATCGGATAGAGGGGCTGTTTATATTTTATTTCTCAATTCAGATTTAACCGTGAATAGTTTTCAGAAGATAAGTGATACGCAGGGTGGCTTTGAAGGGGATTTAGATGGACAGGATTATTTTGGAGGTTCTATAGCTAATATAGGAGATTTAAATGGTGATGGAGTAATAGATTTAGCTGTTGGGGCTTATAGAGATGATGACGGTGGGGAAAATAAAGGAGCGGTCTATATTTTGTTTTTGAATTCAGATGGAACAGTAAATGATTATCAAAAGATTAGCGAATTATATGGTGGGTTTGAAGGAAATTTAAATGAGAATAGTCGTTTTGGACAATCAATTGATTTAGCTCCAGATATTAATGAAGACGGATTTAAAGAAATTATTGTAGGTGCTATTGGATTAAATGCAAATGACGAGAATAATATTGGTGCTTTTTTTATATTAAATTTAAATCCAAACGGTACAGTAAATAGTTCTGTGAAATTTACTGAAGGATACCAGTATTTTGATGGAGATTTAAATAGTGGAGATGCATTTGGGTTTTCTGTAAGTTATCTAGGTTTTTTAACTGATAAACAGACTATAGGTGTAGGCGCATGTTTTGATGATGTAGATGGATATGAAAAAGGGAGTGTATGGACTCTCCAATTAGGTGATATATTATCTATTGAAAGTCTAGAATCTAGAAACAATAATTTTATATATCCTAATCCTTCAAGAAATGCATTTAGTTTAAATGATATTAAAGATATAAAGTCAATACAAGTAGTAGATATGAATGGTAAGCAAATAGTTTTATTTAAAGATATTGAAAAAAACTTTTTTAATGTTTCGTATCTACCTACCGGTGAATATATAATATTCGTTAATAATATTAAGGGGGATACTTTTAGTTATAAATTAATTAAAAATTAAATTATTTCCTCTCAGCATACACCAAATAAAAACGAGGTATAAACCGTCTAAGTATGGGACGGAATCCAATTTTATTAACTGGACTGGTAAACTTGATGCTTTTTTTAATCTCCCACCCCGATTTTTTTAATAACCAATCAAATTGCCAATCTTCAAATTCATGATAGTGGCGATCCCAATCGTCTGTCTTGCTTCGATAAGCAGAAGTAAACCATAGTTTTAAAGGAACTGAAACGACCAGTTTTTTTGCTTTAATATCATTTAATGTGTTAAAAGGAGCTACCATATGTTCAAATATTTGAAAAGCAGTTACCACATCAAATTTCTCAGTTTTTACTACCGAAGTATCCGTATCAAGATCTTGGCCATTTGTATTTGTAACGCTAAAGCCTTCTTTTTGTAAAATATCTGAAAAGGGGTTTGTGATTCCAAGATCGAGGATTTTTTCTTCTGTAGAAACGAATTCCTTTAAAAATTCTAAAGTGAGCTTAAATCTTTTATTTGGAAAGTTTTTTTCGTACATATATACTACTCTCTGATAAGGCAGGGGTTGTTTTGTAAAAAGTTATTATCTAAGATTCTTCACTAAGCAAGCTTCGTTCTGAATGACACTAAACCTGATAAACAATTGCATTAATGTTCATTCCTGCTCCTACACTTGCAAAAATGATAACATCACCTTCAGATAAACTATGATTTTCCATTTTTCCTTTAAGGATTAAGTCGTATAAAGTTGGAACAGTAGCTACACTAGAATTGCCTAATGTTTCTATAGTCATTGGCATAATATGTTCTGGCATTTCCATTCCATATAATTTATAGAAACGCTTTACAATGGCTTCATCCATCTTTTCATTTGCTTGATGAATCAAAATTTTCTTTACAT
>MAAC01018572.1_pt1 | contig 39723 bp, 27 predicted proteins | sample 1115981 | NCBI WGS metagenome assembly MAAC01 (sample SAMN04961126, study PRJNA320927) | seawater metagenome | isolation source: sample BD02T64 sea water enriched with oil for 64 days | place: USA:Gulf of Mexico | collected 2013-07-27 | reverse complement strand
ATTAAACCAGCACCAGTAGCAATGTTTACAATGAGCTATTCGGATACCTCAGGGACTCAGGTTTTAAATGAGCCAAATGTAAACTCACCAATATTTGGATTAACACCATTTAATGTGACTTTCAATGCATTGAATATTGCTCCAAACGACACCATTACTTGGTACCACCATTGGGAGCAACAACCAACAAGCTCTACCACGACTAATACTAGTGGATCATCTACGGTGAATTGGAATTATATTTTACCAAATATGGATAAGGATGGAACTCCAATCCTAGGTACGTTACCTTATATAAACCAATTGGTAGTTACCAATGAGTTTGGATGTAGTGATACTGCACATGCAGCTATTTACAGTGTAGCCTCTGAGCAGTTCTATAACATCTTTACACCAAATGGTGATGGAATGAATGATGAGTTTACCGTTCCGGTATTTGGATTAACAGATTACAAAGTGGAGATCTTTAACCGTTGGGGAAAATCGGTTTACGAATGGACTGATCCAAGTGGTGGATGGAATGGCGAAGGTCAACCGGATGGTGTTTATTTCTATGTGGTAACAGGAAAGAACAACGATGCGACTAAATCAGAATACAAAAGACAAGGAACAGTTACACTTACCGGATCTATCAAATAAGATCTAAGTAGTGTAGTTATTCTGATTATTTAATAAAAAAGAGCGGTGAAGGAAACTTCACCGCTCTTTTTTTGTGCCTTTTTTTATGTGGTACTTGTGTTCACGGTGTGATCATAGGAGTATTATGTTTTCAAGAAGAGGTGGCTAGGAAAAGTTAAACATTGAGGAGAACGCTATTTCACGAGTGGTTTTTTGTAAGTTTCGGTGAATGGCCCTCTAGTAGCATTTGGAATTGGATTGGGGATAACCTCTGGTTAGGGGAATTGGGGACAGTGAGGCCAACTAGAATAGGAAATAGCTGGTAATTGTAACTGGCTATTACAATATCGTTTTATGTGATTTTTATGAAAGTTCAAATGAACCGGTTTTTCAATAAAGAACGCACAATTTTAAGTGCTTACTATAGGTTGGAAGGTTTTGTTCTGGTAATAGTTTTCCGCTGAGGAGTGGAGTAGGAATAGTGATAAAGTATCCCTCGAATAGAATTCAATCCGAATAAACACAAGTTAAAGGTGCTTGAGAGTTGGATTGCCTTTATTTGGTTAAAACAAGAGTGTTTAAGAGTCTATCAGTTGCCCAATGGCCACTTTATTATTAATGATTGGTTATGGGCTTAAACAAAAAAAAGGCCATCGGTGTACGATGGCCTTTCTTGATATATTTAAAATGGAAATTATTGAATAACCAATTTTTCAATTTTCTCACCAATGGTGGATGCCACCTTGACAAAGTAAATACCATGTTGTAAGTTACCTACGTTTATGGAATGCATAGGAACATTGGTGTTTTCGGTATAAACAACCTTACCCGAAACATCGTAAATAGTCACATTTGTGATATTACCTGCCAAAGAAGTAATGTTTACTAGTTCAGAAGCTGGATTTGGAGCGATAGTAAATACATTATTTACCGGTACTTCATTCACAGAAACAGTTTCCCAGTTACCAATTTCCATAGCGACCATTATTCTTGGATGAATGTAACCTTGAATGGTATCAATGTAGGATAAAGCTTGGGTTTTAGACATGGTTGGATTCGATGCTAAGGCATTGCCATGAATGGTAGTCGCATCATAAGAACCTCCAGTAGCCGCATTTAAAGCTGCAATGTAATTGGTAAGGTCCGTTAGAGACCACCATTCCCAAGGGGCACCATTTCCAAATGCAAAATCAATTGGAAATAACCCTTCTGCATTTGCATCAATAATAACAGGATCGTTTACATTAATAATTGGAATATTAGTGAAAGTTTGACCATATTTAGATCTTGCAGAGGTTGTATATGGGTCCGTTAGTTGTAAATCTTTAAAAGCATCATTTATGCCTAAAGATACCGCTTTTGGAATGAACATATTGGGTCCATTTACATCCACTACATCTTCATTTGTGGTAGGCACAATTACCGTACCTGTATCGAAAGGGGCGAATTGATCCCTTATGGCATGTATACTAATCATTGGGGCTTCAATGTTTCCTTCTAACCAGCTGATGTCAGCCAATGCGCCACCTGCATTAATACACGTTTGAATTCCTGTAGTTTCTCCATTACTGTAATACATGTTTAGTAGCCCATCTTCTCCAGCTATTCCACCTACAACAGCTTCATTTATGAAGGAGCCTCCTCCTCCTGGGAAGGAGAATTTAGGTAATGCCATTTCTGAAGATTTATCTAAGGTATTATAGGCAAGAGATACATAACCTCCAGATCCCTGTCCGTATAATGCAATTTTGTCTACATTAATACCATAGGTATTTGAATTACCCGCTTCTTCTTTTACAAAACGTACCACTTGTTTCATGTCGTGGATTGCTCGGTAAACAGCATTAAGTAAAGTAGCTCTTCTAATAAGTCCCCCAGTGGCTCCACCGGCAGCTGGATTCCATCCATGACGATAGTTTGCTGCAATGGCAACATATCCTCTTTTTGCCCATTGTTTACATAACTCAACCGCAGAAGAATCTTCTTTTGAGCCTGTTGGCCCTCCGTTTATACCTGTGGGTAAAAAATTTCCGGTATGCACATAAAGGATTACGGGTCTTTCCGTCATGGTGTCTTTTGACATGTCTGGATAATACACATCCATTTTCATATCGCTCACTTTTACTTTGGTTGAAGGGTCCAATGCAAAAGGAGTGTAATAAGTAACTGGGATTTGAGTACCTGTTTGATACGCTGTTTTCAAAATAGTCATTTCGGTAATAATATCTGCCTGATTTGTGGTTAGATATGTTGGGTCCAATAACTGCGTATTTTTTAAAAAGTCTACATTGGTGCCGTATGTTACATTTTTAACAATGACAATATCTGAACTTGTAAAGATTTCGTCCATGTAACGCATTTGGGCGTTCATTTGAAATGAGGCGCCAAGGAAGCTCATTGTAATTCCTCCTAAAAGTAAAAGTTTTTTCATGGTGTTTTGGTTTAATTATTATTAAGTTATTTAATATCAAAAAGTGCTGAAACGTATGCCAAACGACCCACTTTGGGTCCTCCATAAACTTGATACACTTTATTATTTAATACGTTTGATGCGCCAATCTTAATGGTGGTATGCCATTTAGGAATGGATGCATTTACCTGGGCATCAACCAATTCGTAGGTTGGTATAAAGCCGGTAAATTGTGGTGATCCCTCAAATATAAAACCTTGAATCCATTTGTAGTTAATTCCAAATCCAAAATTCACAGCTTTTAAATTATTGATTTTTAGTTCTCTACCATTGAGTCCGATGTTGTATTTGTGCTCAGGAGTATTGTAAGCTGGAATGATCGGATCATCTTCACCTGAGGTAAGTTTATTCCAAGAATAATTGGCGGTTAACGAATATTTCTTAGCAAAGTAATAATTTCCACCAATAGAAAACCCTTGGGTAGTTACTAAACCGGTGGCGTTTGCAGCAATCCTATATACTGTCAAATCGTTAATAAAACCAAACACATTAAAATCAGCATCCACCCCTATTACGTAGCCAATAAAATCAGTATACCAGCTATTATACGCAGATAAATCAATATATACCTTGTCTAGAATGGTCCCTCTATAGCCAATTTCAATGGTTTTCACCTTTTCGGGGTTAATGGCTGGGGTATTAAAATAGACGAGTTCTTCCGGGTTTAATGAGGTCGCATAATCTTTAATAGATTCTACAGTAATTAAGGAATCATATCCGGTTAAATTCCCAAGTAAATACGCCCTTCCCACGTTATAATATAAATATTGATCCGCTAGGGTAGGGTTTCTTATGGCAGAAGAGAAGGTGGCTCTAAAAATATGGTTCTTGTTCATCGTATAGACCAATGAAACAGCGGGAGAAAATAGATAATCAAAATTTTGATTCTTATCCATCCGCAAGGTGGCATTAATTTTCAATTTCTTCTGTAGAACCTTCTTGTCAATCCCTACAAAGACTCCAAATTCATTATTTTTTATTCTTTGAATGGAATCGTTAAAAATGGTTCCTTTTGTTTGAGGTCTATAAAAACGCATATTTCCTCCCACCACAACATCCATTAATTTTGGCGTGAATTTATATTCACCTGCGACATGGTATAGAGCGGATTCATCAAAAAATCGAGAACCGTTTTCATTAAATGTTCTACTAGTAACATCTTGGAATAGGGAGTCAAATCTGGCGGTTCCAGATTCGTAGCGCGCAAGTCCATTTCTAGGTATGGAATCTAATTCAGCTCTGATACCTTGGTGTAAGATCCCTAAGGAATCAATGTTTGAATTAAACCAAGGGTCGTATTCATTGGTAGCCCATTCATCTGCGGTTCCTGAATTCCATTGTGGGTAGTTTGGGTCTTTTTTTATATACCGTCCATGTTGAATTCCAAATTTGGTCTTGTATTGTGTATACCACTCTGAGTTTTCAATGGATTCATCTTGCATTCTTAAGGCTGTGGTCACAATATCATAGGAGTTTCCAGCATCTTCATGGGTAGCATAAGCTCTGACAAACCATTTATTATCTTTCTTTATCTCCAATTTATTTTGCATAAACTGAATATCCTTTAAACTATATCTGTTATCGCCCTGATATACGGTTGTTCCGGTAGAGTACGCAAACGAATAATTTAGGGTGACAGAATCTGTAACCTTATAGTAGAGTCCTGTATTAAATTTGAAATTCTGCATGTCATAATCAGCTAGTTCGATTTCCTTATATCCTGTTCTAGCCATGGCTCCCAAACCTGGGTTCTCATATTTTCCAAAGGAGGAAGTATATTGTTCGTCTATTTCTTCATCTCCATAAATATTCACGGCATTATATCCACCCGGATTATTTGTAGCATAATCTGTTTCGTAAACAGCATCGTAATTTTCGGCTTCCCAATCATGTGCTTGAAGGTAGTAGGCATTTATTTTGTATCCGAATTTTCCGGGGTTACCGTTCTTATCTTTAATGACTTGAGCCCATCGCATGGCAAATTCGGAAAGGTTTCGCTCCCCATATTTTACGGATACATTGAGTCCAGGAAAAAAGAAGGGGTCTTTGGTTTCCATGGAAATCACGCCATTAAAAGCACCTGGGCCGTAATAAGCAGAACTTGCTCCAGCAATAACATTTACTCGTTTTAAATCTAATTCTGATGCACCTAAAAAGTTACCCAAGGAAAAATTTAAACCGGGAGATTGATTATCTACCCCATCAATTACTTGTAAGGACCGTACAGGTGAGGTACTATTAAATCCTCGGGTATTGATTACCTTAAAGCCAATGGATGCAGAAATCAAATCTACTCCTTTTAGGTTTCCTAAACTCTCATAAAAATCGCTTGAGGCAGATTCTTTAATCGCTGTAATGTCCATACTTTCCACGGTAAGAGGAGATTCTTTTTGTTTGTCAGAAATCCGGGAGTCAACAATAACCAAAGCTTCAAGTAGCACATCACTGGTTTTCATTTTTATCTTAATTTTTTGATCTGGCCCCGTAACTGTAAATTCCTGAGTGGTGTAACCCATGAAGTTAATAACCAGACCTATAGGGTACGGACGGATGGTAGCCAAGGTGAAGTTCCCGTCTAGGTCTGTGGTTACTCCTTCGGTGGTTCCTTTGATTACTACGGAAGCTCCAATAATTGTTTCTCCAGATTCATCATCCATAATTTTACCAGTAATAATATTGGTTTGTGCATATGTACTATAGCTCAATCCGAGTAAAGGGATGATTATTAATAAAATAAGTTTAAAAAATGTATCGTTTTTTGCCATTAAATTGATTGCTTGGAAAATTTTCAAAATGCAAAATAATGAAATTGTTCAAGACAAGGTTAGACAAAATACTGAATTTAGTAGGCATAAACGCATAAAACTAAGGAAATTTTGAACTTGAGTTCATTATTTTTGACAAATTGGGTGTTATTAAACTAATTATCACCGTTAATGCATGGTTTGTTCGTTTAACTCACACCTAGCCTGGTATCTTGATATTGTGAATTTGGGAGTTTATTCTTTAGAAATTTTTATGATTTTTTGCTCATCCAATGACCATTCAATTACTAATTTTGGCGGTCTTAAGTCTTCGTTATTCGAAGTTAAAAAATGAATATTTCAGTATGAGTAAATTCCCAATAGCAAAAAAGATAAATAAAGAATTGAGTACCCACGGTGATACTCGAATTGATCCTTATTACTGGATGAACGAAAGGGAGGATCCAGAGGTGATTGATTACTTAAATAAGGAGAATGAATATACCACTTCTGTTTTAAAGCATACGGAAAAGTTTCAAGAGGATCTTTTTCATGAAATGAAGAACCGTATTAAAGAAGATGATTCATCGGTTCCTTATAAAGCCAATGGCTATTTTTATTACTCTCGGTATGAAAAGGGAATGGAGTACGCCTTGAATTGTAGAAAGAGGAATTCATTGGAAGAAGCAGAAGAAATTATGGTGAATCAAAACCATCGGGCTAAAGGTCATGATTATTATTCGCTGGGTGGTTTGGCCATTTCTGACGATAATAAAATTGTGGCTATCGGTGAAGATGTGGTGAGTAGACGTATTTATAAAATTCAATTCAAGAGTTTGGAAACAGATCAAATGTTGGATGATGTTTTAGAAAATACCACGGGAAGTGTTACTTGGGCGGCCGATAATAAAACCATGTTTTACAGTCAAAAAGATGAGACTTTACGATCGTATAAGATTTTTAGACATGTATTAGGAACCTCTCAAGCGGAGGATGTTTTGGTTTTTCATGAAGAAGATACCACGTTCAATACTTTTGTGTATCGCACCAAATCTAAGAAGTTCATAATCATTGGATCGGGCAGTACCTTGTCAGCGGAATACAGATATGTGGAAGCAGCAAATCCGGAAGGTGAATTTACCATGTTTCAAACTCGAGAAGACGAACATGAATATGGTGTGGCACATTATGATGGATATTGGTATGTGTCCACCAATTGGAACGCTAAAAACTTTAGGTTAATGAAAACTCCAGAAGGAGCTACTTCTAAAGAAAACTGGGTAGATGTTATTGCACATAGAGAGGATGTGTTATTAGAAGATTTGGAAATTTTCAATGATTATTTGGTGCTAGGGGAGCGTCAGGATGGATTAACCAAGCTACGTATTATTCCTTGGGATGGTAGTGAAGAGCATTACATCAAGTTCAATGATCCGGCTTACATGGTTTATTCTTCGGTAAACCGTGATTACGATACACAAATTTTACGGTACGGATATACTTCTATGACCACTCCGAGTAGTGTATTTGATTACAATATGGAAACTCGTGAGCAAGAATTGTTAAAACAACAAGAGGTTATTGGGGGGTACGATGTGTCTAAATACGAATCCAAACGATTTATGGCTACGGCCCGAGATGGGAAGAAAGTTCCTATTTCGTTAGTGTATAAAAAGGAATTAAAAAATCCAGAAGGAAATCCGATGTTGTTGTATGCATATGGTTCGTATGGATACTCGATTGATCCTGGATTTAGTTCTACCCGTTTAACTTTATTGGACCGTGGGTTTGTATTTGCCATTGCACATATTCGAGGAAGCCAGACTTTGGGTAGAGCATGGTACGATGATGGTAAAATGATGAATAAGAAAAATACCTTTTTCGATTTTATTGATTGTGCCGAGTTCTTGATAGCTAAAAAATACACGTCAACCAAACAACTGTATGCTATGGGTGGTAGTGCGGGTGGATTATTAATGGGAGCGATTATCAATTACCGTCCAGAATTATGGAATGGAATAGTGGCTGCAGTCCCATTTGTGGATGTGGTGACTACCATGTTGGATGAATCCATTCCGTTAACAACCGGTGAGTTTGACGAATGGGGAAATCCTAAAGAAGAGGAAGCATATCATTATATTAAATCCTATTCACCCTACGATAATGTAGAAGCAAAGGACTATCCAAATATGTTGGTGACTACGGGACTACACGATTCCCAAGTACAGTATTGGGAGCCTGCCAAATGGGTGGCTAAATTACGAGATGTGAAAACGGATGCTAAAACCCTTCTAATGAAAACCAATATGGAAGCGGGGCATGGGGGAGCTTCTGGACGTTTTGAAGGATTGAAAGAAACGGCTTTGGAGTATGCGTTTATATTTGATTTAGAAGGAATAGAAAAGTAGGAATAGACGGAAGTTTGGAGATCTAAATTCTTTAAGTTAGGGTCTATTCATTTGACAATAAGGATGGATTATGTTATAAATAGAAAGCCCCGTAAACTGTGTTTACGGGGCTTTCTATTTATTGGATTGTCTCTATTCTAAAATAACCTTTTGAATATCCATTCCGTTTTTAGAAAGGGTTTGAATCAAGTAAATTCCGTTACCTAGATTTGTTCTTGAAATGGTGAATTGTGATTCTGATTCTTGTAACTCACCTTCATAAATGATTTTTATCATGTTTCCAGTAATATCGTACATTACTATTTGAATTTCTTGTTTTACTTCACTTGAAATTCGTAGATTCAACTCTTCGCTAGCTGGATTGGGATAGGCTAGAATAGTAAATGAATTTTTATTAATAGCACCAATACCTACCATTGTGGAGTCTACCTTGAAACTCCAAACTTCAGATGATGCAGTATCCACACCATTTAGGGACCCCGTTACCTTCCAGTAATAGGTTTGGCCATGTACCAAATTATTTAATCCCCATTGTGTATCAAGATTATTAGATGAACCCGACAAATAATTGATTTGTTGACTTTGGTAATCACTAGTGTTAAAGGTGGTATCCGTATCCACTTCTACTCTATAATAGTTCACTATTGAAGAAGCATTCCAGTTTAAAATGGCATTGTCTGGTGCGTTAGGGGTTCCATTTACAGGTGTTTTGAGTACCACATTTGTAGCTAAGGAACCTGAAAGATTAATATCATCAATAAAAAGGTTGTTTCCTTGGTTAACATTATACTCCAGTTTAACTCTTAAATTAGCGGTTAAATGTTCGGCTGGAATGGATATATTGGTCAGTTCCCAATCGGATAGATTAGGTGCATTATATGGAGAACTCTTATCGGCACGGGTACTTAAACTATTAGTTCCGTAAATTTTTAGCGTTTTCCACGTGACGCCACAATTTCCTGAAACCGAAACTTTCAAAAAGTTTCCAGATTCTCCCGGAATAGGGGCGTATGCTCGTCTAAATGATAAATGTCCCGATATTAAATTACTCGCATCAAATGCAAAACTGGATATTTCGATAATACCTTGTAGCCTGAAGGCTTCGGCTTTTATACTACTTGAACCTGAATATCCGTAGCTGTTATTCAGTTGCCAACCAAATCCATTTTGTTTGTTTTTAGTAAACCATTGCATTTCTACCAAGCTAGTTCCCGATTCAAAATCTTCCATAATGGGAATCGTATTTCCTATAGAGCTAAGCACCGTGATATATTCTAGTTGTTGAGAGCTTACCGAATTAGCATTTGAATCTTCTACCGTTAATTGAACGAGGTATTTTCCAGGGGTACTATAGGTAATTGTCGGGTTTTTTAGAGCTGAATTTTCGTTGTCAGCGCCTTCAAAATACCACTGATGCAATTTTGGATTGAAATACGAAAGGTCCGTAAAAGAAACTTCTTGCCCCACACATACCACTTGATTATTTACCATAAATTCAGCGGAACAGATTCCGGGGTTGGTATTTAAAGCCCCGGTAGCTAGAAGGTTGTTGCTAGAAATCAAACTGCTTAAGTTTGAAAATGAATTTAAAGCATTTTCCATTCGGTTTTTTTGGCCGAGGGTAAACATGTTTTGACAATCATTGTAACTCATATAGTTTTCAATTTGATCCGCTACATCCGATGAATAAACACTTGTTCCAATAATATCATTGGTACACAGATTTTGATTTAAATCACAGACTTGTGTTGAATTGGCTGAAGGTGGGGTGTCACAAACGCGATCACCACTATTATTACAGGAGTTTCCACAACCACTCTGAAAGGTGTGAAGAAGGTTTAGGCAATGGCCTATTTCATGGGTAAGGGTTCTATCACCAGTAGTAGCCGTTCCAATATTTCCAATTCTGTCGTTTCTAATAATAACGCCATAACTACTCCAGTTGCCAGTACCTGGGAATTGAGCATACCCTAAAATTATCCCAGGAACGCCTGCGCTGTTGATCGAGTTAACCACCCATATGTTGAAATATTGATTCGATGGCCAACGACTAAGGGGTTTCACATTTTCTCCTGCATCAAAAGAATTAAACCCAATATCTTGTCGAACAACCCCCTTTGTACAATCTCCATTGGGGTCAATAGTGGCTAAACGGAATTCAATTTCCGAATCGGCTGCATATGGAGCAAAAATGGCTCGGGTGCTACTCGCATCCGAATTGGTTCTTCTAAAGTCTTGATTAATCATATCCATGGCACTCAGTATTTGGTCGTAGGATATATTACCTTCCTCCCCATCGTGGAAAACATGAAATACCACGGGAATGATCTTTACAGCCCGTGCCCCTTCCGGTTGAGAGGAGGGGCCATCGCTAAGTATCCAGTTCTGTTCGGCTACATTTTGAAGGGAAGGATCCTTTAAAATTTGTTGTTCTAAAAAATAATCAGTCCCACAAATGGTTTGTGAAAACCCCATGGTAATGGAAAGCGTAATAATAATAGTAAAGAAAAATTTCTTCATGTGATGGAATAAAAAATTGAATAATTATAGCGTGCTTTTTTATTGCACTATAAATTTTTGGTGAATAAGCGCTTCTCCAATTTGGAGATTAACCACATACATTCCTTTGGATAACTGTATCTCAGAAAGGTTTAATAGATGGGTGCCCATACTGAAATTAAAGTTCTCTTGTAGGACATACGTTTTTCCTATTGAATTTGTTACAGTTATAGAAACATCGGTGCTTTGAGGTAAGGAGAATTCAAGAATTCCAAGTTCTTTCATTGGGTTGGGAAAAACTTTAATCCCGTATTTGCTAGCCAAAATATCTTGGGTAGAAACCCCATCTTGAGCCACAGTAAATGACCAGGTATCACTCCATGATTGGGGTTGTCCTCCTTTGATTAACCGAACTCTCCAGAAATAGGTGTTTCCATTGGTTAAGACCGAAGGTTGAAATTCCGTATCGGTGCCATCCGTAACGGCAATGAAATTGTTCGTACCTGTTTGTAAATTTGAAGTATTAAAATTGACATCGGTGTCTAGTTGATATTCATAAGCATCTACTCCACCACCCATCGCTTTCCAAAGTATTTTTTGAGTATTGGGTACATTTGATTGTGCATCCAATGGATATTTTAATTGAGCTGTACTCGAATACGTTCCCGAAATATTAAAGTCATCCAGGTACAAATTATTGCCTTCGTTGTTTTCAAAAACTAGTTTGAATTGATTGGCCTGAGCCAGTTGGTTACTGCCTATGTTGTTAATCGTTACCGTTTTCCATTCGTTGGTTGAGGCGGGGGTATAATATCCAGGTGTAATCGGTGCATTCCCTAAAGTTGGGCCTATTCCAGTCCATTTTAAAAACCAGGTTTTACCGCAATCACTGGATACATAGAGAGATAGCTTTGACCGGTCTGAAGATGTTTTTTGGGCATAGGCAATTTTAAACGAAATAGTCACCTGAGAGAACATCCGTAAATCGAAAGTGGTGGTTCGTAATTCATCATTAGATTCAAGTGTGTTTCCGTGGTTTTCTAACTGTAAACAGGCCGATTGATTGATCCCATTTACAGGGTCTGCTTTAAAAAAATAGGCATCTTCAAAGTCGTTTACACCATACCAGTATTCATGGTTTAGGTGGTCAATAGAAGAGAAATCTTCAGAATAGGGTGCATATCGTCCTAAATGGGGGTTTACTTGAATATATCCCACTCGAGTTTTAGATACAGATTGGTTTCCTTTAGTGGCTATTAATGAGACATCATATACTCCAAGTTGGGAATAGGTTTCGCTCGGGTTTTTTTGAGTAGAGGTTCCATTTATTCCGTTAGGAAAATCCCAATCCCAATTTTGCGCATCGTATTCGCTTAAATCGGAGAAGTCAATGGATTCATATTCACATACCGATAACCTATTTGCTTTGAAATTGGCCGATATTAAATCACTTACTCCGGTAGCATTCAAATTAGCTGCGGTGGACAAGTTATTTCTGGAAGAAACGGAGGAGTTTAAGGCAGCAGCCACTACATTGGTTTGGCCCTGAGAAAACATAACGGTACAATCGGCATAATCCATGTGGTTTTGAATATTATCGAGCGAACCACAAGAAGTGAAATTGGTATTGCAACCAAAAGATCCGATACAAAGAGGCGTATCGCTAACCCCATCATCCGAATTACAGTTGGATGATAAACCCGGATCATTTGTATTTCCCCAAGTATGTGATAAATTTAAATAATGGCCTATTTCATGTGAGATGGTACGTGCAAATAATGGCTGGCCAGTCCCTATACTTCCGATAAATTGTGATAGACAAATAATGCCATCCACTGCGGCAGAATTTACTACAGATGCGGGTTTGTAAGCATAGGCTAATACGCCATTTGGAATACTGCTATTCCAATTTTTTACGACCCATATATTTAGATATTTACTTCTTGGCCATGGATTTAGTTTTGCAGCATCTCCACCATTGTTGGTTTGCGAAGATACAATTCGGTCAATTCCATTGCTTGGGTTTCCGTTGGGATCCTTACGGGCTAAACGGAACTCAATTTCCATATCACCAATAATAGGGGTGAACTGTGGATGAACATTTATTAAATCCGCATTGGAGGCATTATAATCTTCATTCAAAATCCGCATTTGGTCAAAGACCTGCTGATCAATAATGTTTTCGGAACCGTTCTGATGAATGATATGGAAAACAACTGGGATTACCTTTTTTGCACGTGCTCCTCTTTGGAGTTTATTCGGATTACCTACCAATTTCAGTAGGTTTTCAGCATTTAAAATATCGGGTAAGTGGGATGGGTGGTTTAAACGAAAAGTCTCCTCCATCGATACTTGTCCGCACCAGTTAGATGATTTTTGAGCATAAGAAAAGGTAAATGTGATTAGGGAAAAGCATAGTGTGAAAATTACATGTGTAAAAGACCTCATAGCTGCTAAAAATTTAAGCCGCTAAAATAGTACTATAATGGTTGTCAAGAAAAATATATTCATGTCGGATGGCTTACAAATGGTCTTAAATTAGCTAAATGCAAACATTTTAGGGATTCATGCTTCAATTAAAAGAAGGGATTGAGGTATTTTGACTAGGTTGTTTTGGAATTTCCATTTTTATTAAAACGTATGGTTGTTAGATGAACAACCATACGTTTCCATTTCTCTTATTGAACGATTACTTTACTAACTTCATGGGTAGAAGTACATGTAATAAAATAGATCCCCTGTGGTAAATCAATGGAGGAAAAGTGGGTTTGATAATCAAGCGCCACAAAGGAGAAGATTATTTGGCCACTGATATTTGAAAGTTGAAATGTTTTTCCTAGATAACTTTCAGGAATTTCTAATTGGAACTGACCTTCGTTTGGATTGGGGTAAACCTTAAATGTGGAAGGTGGAGATATTTTAAAGTCATGGATTCCATTTAGGGTTCCAGAGGTTGTATCTCCATTACAGTAAACTTCGCCTGGCAGGAGGGTCGAATCGTTGAAAAGACCAAATAACGGATCACTTTCGGTGGGTATGGCAGATTGGAATGTGATTCCTTGAATTTGTTGCTCTCCTCTAAATGATCCAAGAAAAATGGGCTGTTGAGAATTTGAAATAGATAAATCTAGAGCACTTAAATAGCCGACTCCAGTACCATTGGTATGAGTAGACCAAATATAATTACCATTGGAATCTAATTTTACTAAGGCTACATCCAATACAGCATTGGGACTTGGGGTATGTGTGGTTTCAAAATTAATAGTTCCCCAAAAGTCAAAATTGAAAAATATTTCATTCCAACGGTTGCATACAATTCCTCCCACACGGTCGCCTGCTGTACTCCCATAACTTTTTAACCAAATACAGTTCAGGTTGGTGTCAAATTTTGCCACAAAGGCATTTCTACCGGAGGCGGTACTTACAATGAACTGATCAATTTGCATGGTGCCTTGAAAATTTCCAAGAACTAGAAGATTCCCACAACGATCCAATGTCATATCCTTTATTTGAGATATAGGAGCTTGAAGAATTTTACTGGTTATTAAATTCCCTAAAGAATCGAATTTGACGATGGAACAAATATCTGACCATCCAGTGGTATCTGTCGAAAGGATGGTGTCCGTTCCTATTACAATACCTGAATCCAGCGTTACGTGGTTGTAATAGTTGTTATACGGATCAGATATTATTTGTCCTAAGGCCGCTCCACCATTGCCTCCCCGAGAATTTAAAACTTCATATTGTTTGGCCCATGAAAAACTTCCGGAGGGTGAAATTTTAGCTAAAAAACCACATGGTGCAAACGGGTTACCTGCAGTAGCAACATTTGGATTACCCGGTAATACAGTATTACCAATGGTCATTTGTCTAAAAAAGGACCCTGAAATTAAAATTTGTTGGGATTGCGTGACTGTTATTTTACCCGATAAACGATGGGAAGGAAAACTTTCATTAGGGTTTGGGCCTATTAACCATTCCACTTGTCCTTGAGGATTTATCTTCGTTACAAAGAAATCTAAGCTTAATCCTGGGTTAGATCGCAGAACATGTCCTCCCAAGGTCATGGTGTCGCCTTTGTACATACCTACTAGATAGGCATTACCTAACAGGTCAACGGCCATGTCATTAAATTGGATATTGTAATTTGCAGAGGGGTTATTACTTTGGACTCTCCATTGTAATTGGTTTAAGGAATCTCTTTTTTCAATAAAGAGATTGAGTGGAGATCCCCCTCCATGTCTTGGGTAATAAAAAGTGCCCGCAAGAAAAATATTACCGGAGGTATCGTTTTCAATCGTTAAATGTATTTCTTCTCCCGGTGAGTTAACGGTAAATAGATCCTGTACATTTTGAGAATTAACCTGAAAATACAGACTGATAATAATGAAAGTAGTGACTAATTGCTTCATGTGTTTTTATTATTATGATTAGAATGCAAGGAAAGGTTAAAGTGAATTAAATGTCAATTTTTTAGGGGGGACAAATGGGGGACAGTTTGTGAAAAAATGAATGAAATCTATAAATGAAAGCCCGTCCTTACTACATTTGATAATAGATACAAATAAGTATAATATGGACAAAAGACATTTTTCATTAAGAATAGTACGGATGCCTCAGATGGGGATTGCATGGGTGAAATACGTATGTGTGAGTATTCTGATCGGGTTTCCGGGTATGCTGCTGGCAGATTTTATTTCAAATAATGATAGTTTGAAGAATTTGTTTTTACAGCATGATTATTTAAAGGCGACTCAGTTTATCCATTCCATGGATTCAAGTTTCAATTCCTCCACTATACCTGCGAGTGAATACTATTTTTTTAAAGCCCAATATCACAAAGAATTTTATCGGCAAGATTCGGTGGGCTATTATTTAGCTCTTTCGAAAAGGGCATTAGCAAAAAAACCGAATGATTCAGTACTGGCCTTTGTTGAATTTAACTTAGGATTATGGCATATAAGTTTTTCAAATACTGACGCAAGTTTGCAAAATTTCCAGAAAGCTAACGCCCTTTTTGAAGTCCAAGGGATGTCGGAATGGCAAATAAAGGCAATGGGTAATATTGGAATTAGTTCCTTTTTAAAAGGGGATACCCTAAAGGCAATGCAAATTTTCCAAAGTATTTTGGATCAGCACCAAAAGAATGTGAATCCATTGAGTTATTGTAATCTTCTTCAAAATTTAGGCCGGTTTTATATCAAAACAGGTAAGTTGGATTTAGCCACATATTATTTAGATTCTTGTTTAAATGTGGCTGAAGTCCCTTTAGAATCCGAGGTTAAAGCCAATGCCTTGCGTGGTATTGGAGATGTTTTTCGAATGGAAAATGATCTTCAAAATGCTATTGTTTATTATGAAAAGGCAGATCGTATTTATCAAAATCTGGAGCTAGTGGCCCAACAGTTAAATGGGGTTTATATAATAATGAACATGTATGATTCTTTAAGGGATTTAAACGGGGCCTATTTATATGCCAACAGGTATACCCAATTATTAGTTGAAAATTATAATACAGAAAGAGCAAAAACATTGGGTATGGCTCAAGCAGAATTGTTAGATGTTGAAAAATCTACTCAAATTGAAATTCTTAAATCAGAAATAAAGATGAAAGAAGCTCAGGGAATTACTAAAATAGCCCTGATAGGCTTTTTGGTTCTTTTGATTATTTTCTTAATTGTTAAATGGCGGGATGTACGAAAAAATAAAGGGCTTGAAAAAGAAAGTTTTGAAATTAAAACAGCTTTAAATAAAGTGGAAAAAAACAAACTAAAACAGGAATTAGAATTAAAAAGGAAGGCCTTAACACGGGAAAGTATGCGTTTGATTGAGAAAAATGATCAAGCCAGGCAATTACAAGAAAAGCTAAGTGAATTGTCGCATAAATTGCCGAACGAGTATTCCCATAAAATAGATCGGGTAAATTCTGATTTTAAAACTTTAATTAAATTAGAAAATAATTGGGAAGAATTTGCCCTCTATTTTGAGGAGTTACATCCAGAAACTCAAAAGTTACTAAATGAACATATTTCATCTCTTACGATTAAAGAAAAGAGGTTAGCCTCCTTATTATGTTTGGAGCTAAATACCAGAGAAGTGTCAAGTATTCTTGGGATTTCTCCCGATTCCGTGAAAAAAGCGAAAACCCGACTACGGAAAAAGATGAAAATCGATTCAAATAATTCTATTCGTCAACAAATTATGGGGTGATTTCTTTCGTGGAATATATGGTTTCGGAGTAATAATCCTGAATGACTCATTATTGTTTATGGTACGGGTAGCGTTTTTGTTTTGAAGACCCGAATGAATGTACGACAGATGTTGTTTTGTGATGTTTAGATCAAAATGTAGGATTATGGTTGGGTTCCCCAGACGGATATTTGGGGGATGAAACCTCTTCGGTCCATTTCTAACATTTGTATAATAACGCTAGAAATGTCCACCGGGTTCAATTTATTCTCCTCTTTTTCAATGGGAGTCCCATAATTAAAATTATGGGTATCAGTCACCCAACTAGGGTCTACGTGAAACGTACGGATATTGTTTTTACGATGTTCTAATTGAAGGTTTTTGGAAATGATGCTTAACGCAGCTTTACTCGCGGAATAAGCCGTTCCTGTTTCAAAGGCATACGATCCACCGGTAGCACCAATATTTACAATATCACCAAATCCTTGTTTTTTAAAAATGGGAATAGCGAGTTGCGCCAATTGTGCAGGAGCAATGCTATTAATGGCAAACATGTGTTCAAAGTCCGTTCGTTTTAAATCGATGAAGTTTTCGGCAATTACGTATCCCGCATTGTTGATTAGGATGTCCAAACCATCCAGATGCGCTATACTTTTATCGAAAAAGGAACGGAGCTGATTTTCTTGTACGAGGTCGAACACGTAACCTTTGGCTTTTGAATTTTTTTCGGTAGCGACTACTTTTTCATCTTCCAGTCCGCAAAAGGATACGAGCGCTCCTTTTGATGTTAGGTCTTGGACTAATTGTTTGCCAATTCCTGAACTTCCCCCAGTAACAATAACTCTTTTTCCATTCCAATTCATAGGGTAAAGGTACAAAGTATGCCCCCCTTTTTATAGTAACTTGTTTTTACAATTCTTTATTAAAACATGCGCCATGGAACAAAAACATCCTTTACCTCCTTTTACGGAAGAAACATCGAAAGAAAAAAATCAATTGGCTGAGAATGCTTGGAATAATAAAAACCCAGAGAAAATTGCGATGGCCTATAGTATCGATAGTGAATGGCGGAATCGGGATCAGTTTATTCATGGGCGAAAGGAAATTATTGAATTTTTAAAAGATAAATGGACCCAGGAGTTGGATTACCAATTAAAAAAAGAATACTGGTCGCATACCGAGAATAGAATTGCGGTACGATTTGAATACGAATACCATGATCCTAATGGAAATTGGTTTAGGGCTTATGGAAACGAAAATTGGGAGTTTGATGAAAACGGTTTAATGAAAAAACGTTTTGCAAGCATCAATGACCTAGTTATTGAGGAGCAGGATAGGAAGTTTAAGTAACTTAAATGTGGCTCTTTTTCCTATCCAATTTAATGAATTAGGCGGTAGGGGATAGAACGGATGTTTATTGTGCTTTGTTTCCTAGGATTCTGGTTTTTTGTTTGGCATGAAATACCCCTTTTGGGAATATCGTAAATAACCCAAATATCTATCTGAATATATACTACTTTTGCCTCGAAAAATTGGCAGTAATGAAAGACTATCTAGTAGATAAAATTGAAGAAATTTCATTTGAAAGAGTTGAATTGAGTGATTCGCTTTGGCAATCTGGTGTATTGGATTCTATTACTATCGTTGAACTAGCGGTTGATATTGAAGAGGAATTTGGTATTGAAATTCCGTTCGATGAAATTATTGAGGATAATTTTGAAACCCTAACAAACCTATTAGCCTTTATTAGAAGGAAACAAAATTAAAAGGTATGTTAATAAAACTCTTCCGTTTTCACTTTTTACCCATTATTACTGCATTGATTTTAACCTTTTTAGTGGTGTACTTAATTAGTATGTCACATGGTGAAGAGTCGGTTACAGAAGTGATTAGTGTTAGTGGGGTTCAAGAAAAACATAGGGGGAAATACGCAAATTTATTAGCGGGTGATCAATCGGAAATTGATTTGTTTGCGAGTATTAAGAACGCTAATCAGTTGACCATTTTTGGTTCTTCTGAACTTTCGTTAACTCCATATGCCAGTTACCATTTTTTACCCGATAGTATGGGGTTGGCTGTTATGGGTTTTGGACATGCCTATCATCAAAATTTAAGTATTCTAATGGAATTATTGGCCGCAAAAGAGTACTTGAAAGGGGCTGATATTTGTATAGTTCTAAGTCCTGGGTGGTTTACCACAAATGGAACTAATGTGGAGGCTTTTATTGAGTTTGCACGACCTAACCTCTTGAATAAGTTACTTTTTGATTCCACCATTTCAGAAAATTATAAAAAGCATGTAGGCAGGTTTATTCATAACCATTATACAAAAATTAATGGAGTGACTAGTACAATGGATGGGTTACGAAATTTGTATTTAGATCAAACCAAGAATGTGATTGATGGTTCTAGGCTCAAACTTATGCAAGCCCTTATCGGAAAAAGACCGCTAATAAACACTATATATTCTGTAACCACCAAAAAGGATAGTCTTTCAACAAATTGGGATGGTAGTTTCGAAATCTCGAAGAAAAGGCTTCAAAGTGAATTTGTTTCGGCTATTACCAATAATGATATTTACGTGTATGATGAGTATTTTTCAAAGTATGTGGTTAAACAAGATGGTACTTTTCAAAAAAGGCCAGTTGTAAAAATTGAACTGGAAGGCTCTGAGGAGTATACCGACTTTTTATTGGTACTTGAGTTTTTACATGAAAACAATGTAAATGCTAGTTTTATTATTCAACCTTTTAACCCCTATTTTTACACCGGAACAGAAGAATACCAGGAGGTGATTGATCAAATTGAAAGTGATATTCAAAATTTAGGCTTTCCATATTTGAATATGTATGTGGCTAATAAAGAGGATTATGTTCCTGGAACATTAAAGGATGTAATGCACTTAGGAGATTTTGGATGGATGACTATTAATGAGTTTTTAATTTCAACATACTATGAATAAGTCGAAAATGATACGAAATACAGTGATCTACTTTTTGCTTTTTGTGGGCTACCTGTTTTTATATGTCGTAAAGTTTGAAGTTATTATGGATCCGAATACCGAAATGGAGGCTACCTCTAATGTGAAATTTGTGTACCAACAATTTTAAATATGGAGTTAAATAACTCTTTACCCTTTTCAGACCTACAGTTCTTTTATTTCATAGGGGCAGCGGTGCTTTTTATGTTTATTGGGAAACTAACCATAGGCAAAAAAGTAAAATACAAATGGTTGTTAGCCTTGTTGAATGTATTGTATATCACGCTATTATTTACCAAACCGTTGGAAATTTTAATTATGATCACCGCTTTGTATTTGGTGGTTTTAGCTTTAAAGAAATGGTATACATCCAATAATATTGTCTTTCCAATGCTGGCTCTGGCCTTACCGGTATTTGTGATGAAAAGTATGGTTTTCTTTCCAGAAGAAAATCAGTCTGATTTGGTGTATGAGTTGAAACGAATCATTCAAATTGCAGGCTTGTCTTACATGGTTTTTAAGGTCATTGGATTATATATTGATGAACGTAAAAGTAAGGAGTTCCTTTCTTTCCTGTCCTTCTTTAATTTCACGGCTTTTGTCCCCACTTTGCTAATCGGTCCACTGGATCGATTTAGACGATTTGATGCGGATGTAAATAAGGGGTATGTGCAAATGAATGCTTCTTTTTTTTCGAAGGGATGGGGCAATCTTATTTTAGGATTGTTATACAAGTTTATAATTGCCGAGGCCATTTACAGAGCGGTCATGGTCAATTTGGTGGATGATGGATCTGTATTTTATCACTTCGCCTATATGTATACTTATTTGTTATTCTTGTTCTTTGACTTTGCAGGATATTCTTTGTTGGCCATAGGATTTGGTAACTTTATTGGAATCGATGTTCCGATCAATTTTGACCAACCGTTTTTAGCGGTGAATCCAAAGGAGTTTTGGAAAAAATGGCATAAATCTTTGGGGGATTGGTTAGGCGATTATTTCTTTAAACCTATTTTTAAAGACCTCACCAGTCGAAAAGTATTTACTTCTATTACCCGTCAAAATATTGCCTTGTTTTTGACCTTTACCCTAATGGGTTTTTGGAATGGGTTTGAATTGCATTACATAGTGAGCGGTATGTTGTTTGGTTGTTATTCTGTAGGGCATAACTATTACGTGTACCGATGTAAAAAGGGGAAAAAAGATGTGTTTTTTGGAAAATTAGGGCCGAAAACAGTACGCTATCTATCCATCTTTATTATGTTCAATTTAACAGCATTTGCTATATATATATTTAGCGGAAAATTGTTTTAGTCATGAAGTTTTGTTTCGATACCAAGGAATTTATTGAGTGGGATATTCAGCCCAACAAACTCGCAGTTATAGGGGATGATTTTGTACTTACTTGGGAACAATTTAATACCCGAGTACAGGCTCTTTGTGAGGAATTTGTGGCGCATGGAATTCATCAAACTCAAAGGCCAGTAATGGTATACGGACATAAAAGTGCCAATATGTTGGTGGCTTTTTATGCCATGATGAAATTGGAAATTGCGTATATTCCATTGGATAAATTTTATCCGAAGGAACGCTTAGAAAAAATTGCAAGGATCTCCAAAAGTGAGATCGTTATTAATACGACTGCCTGGCCTCTGCAAATAGACAATATCACAGAAATATTAGTAGAAGAAACAAAGACTTCTCGGGTTCAAAAAGCGGAAGTTTCTGTTCAAGTTAAGAAGCTCGCAGATCCATTGGTGTATATTATTTTTACTTCTGGATCCACAGGTGAGCCCAAGGGAGTTCAAATTAGTTCGGAGGCCGTACAATCATTTACGCGATGGATGAGTTCTGATTTTGGATTTGGGTCCAAGGATGTTTTTGTAAATACGGCTGTTCTAAGTTTCGATTTATCAGTTTTTGAAGTAATGACTTTTGGGAAATTAGGGGCTACCTTGTTATTAAACAACAAGGAACAAACGTCCGACCCCAATGTATTGATTCCAAGAATTAAAAAATACCAGGGTTCTATATGGGTATCTACCCCATCATTTACATTGATTTATTCTCGAATAAAAAATGAAACTCGGTTGAATTCCATTCATACATTTTTGTTTTGTGGGGAAGTGCTTGCAAATGACTTGGCCAACAAATTGATGGAGAATTATCCAAAGGCTAGAGTATTGAATACCTATGGACCTACGGAAGCCACGGTGGCGACCACCTTAGTGGAAATCACCCCAGAACTTATTGACTCACACACCTCCTTACCGGTAGGGGTTTCACAACCCGAAAGTCGCTTGCTTATTGAAAATGGTGAAATCATAATTGTAGGACCAAATGTGTCAAAAGGATATACCAATAATGAAATTCTAAATGCAGAGAAATTTGTAACGATTAATAATCAACGTGCTTTTAAAACGGGTGACCAGGGTTACCTAGAAAAGGGGATGTTGTTTTTTACGGGTAGAAATGATGATTTGGTGAAGTTACACGGGTATCGAATTGAGTTAAATGAAATATCTAGTGCGATTAATAAATTAACCTATGTTGTACAAGGCGAAACCATTGCCTTAAAAAGGAATGGGAGTGTAAAGAAAATTGTGAGTTTGGTAAAGGTTAACGGAAATGAGACGATAACTGTAGCTCAAATTAAACAGGATATATCAGCCATTTTACCTCCTTACATGATTCCTTCAGATATTAAATTTCTGGAAGAAATTCCATTGAGTCAGAATGGTAAAGCGGATAAAAAATTATTGACTGAACTCTATATGAAACGTTAAAGATTTTAAACGATGTTCCTTAACCTATCCAAAAAAACACCTTCTCTGAAAGTATCCGGTTTTATTTAAACAGGTAATTATACTCTTTATCCTTGTTTATTATCAAGGTATTATTGTTGGACTCAATTCTTTTCTTTTGAAAAGAGAATGTAGGTAAGAAGAGTTTTTAAGAGGCTTTATTCAATGTACCTGCGTAAATAATATTCCTTGGTCTAGTCGGATTCCGGTTAAGATCTATAAAGTGTAAGTGGTTTTGGATATCCCGCTTGCACTTTTTTTTGTGAGTTTGTTTTTGAGGTGTACATTTAGCCCGTGTCCAAACAATTAAAAATTTATGCGATTAGTGGTTTAGGTGCAGACCAACGAGTGTTTCAATATTTGAATATTAAAGCGGAAATAATTCCATTAAATTGGATTGCACCGGGTAAGGAGGAGAGTCTGAAAGAATATGCCCATAGATTGGCGCAAGAAATAGATGTTTCAGAACCATTCTGTATTATGGGAGTCAGCTTTGGCGGGTTAATTGCATCCGAAATAGCCAAGATATATACGCCTGTTTTTACCGTGTTGATTTCCAGTACCGATGTTTCTTCAGGTCTTAGAAATGTATATGGATGGATAGGTAAAATGGGGCTATTGCCACTGGTTCCGAAACAAGGTTTTGATATGCCCCGTATATTAGCAGGGAAATTATTTGGTACTAAAAACACCCAATTGCTGAATGAAATATTGAATGATGCCGACTTGGATTTTACCAAATGGGCCGTCATTGCCTTGACCCAATGGAAGAATGAAGTTCCCATAAAAAATGGGCTGAAAATAACGGGGACCAAGGATCTATTGATTCCGGTCAATAGGGATGATAACTCGGTTTTAATAAAGGGTGGATCCCACTTTATGATTGTAGATCGAGCTGATGAAATTAGTCAAATTATTAACCATTCCATTTCAAGTTTTAGGATATCTCAGTAACATCTTTCCAGTTCGCCAAATCGTTTTTGAATCCCACAGCCAAACTATTTGGTTTAAGGTAAAGATAGGTTCCATTTCCCTCTTCCATTATACGATGGCCATAAGGGTTGTTCTTAGATTAAGAACTACAAGATAACATCGAGCATCCTACTTTGTTTCTAGCCCATTCGGGTCTTTTGGCAAACCATTTCTCTTGTGTTACCTGTTCCTCATAAGGGTTCTTCAAAAGTTCAAATATTTCGTTTAACAAGGTTACATCTCCTTTCTCCGCATCGTCAATAACTAATTGAGCCATGTAGTTTCGAAGAACGTATTTTGGATTGGTTTTGTTCATCGCTGTTTGGCGATCTGTATCGGAAATATCTTCTTGGTTTAATCGGGCTAAATAATTGGAGATCCACGAATTCCAACTAGATAATACTTCCTCCTTTAATTCCTGGGGAGCGTAAAAGGCCTCTTTTATAATATCCAATACTTTTTCGGAATTAAGGGCATCACTTTTTAGGGAGATAGTTCCCAGGAGGCGGAAAAATATCGTCATATCCGTTTCTGTAAGTTGGAGTGTTTTCTCCAATTTGGAAATTAATTCTTGATCTCCGTCTACACCTTTTTGCAGCCCTAACTTATGTCGCATCATCTCCAAATACTGGATTTGATAGTCTTTGTTAAAAGAGTCTAATATGGCCTCCAAGGGTTCCGATTCATCAATAAATGAATACAATGCGTTGGCTAATTGGTATAAATTCCAATGTGCCACCTTCGCTTGATTACCAAAACGATATCTTTTAAATTGTTTGTCTGTGGTATTTGGGGTCCAGTTTGGATCATACCCTTCTAGCCAACCATAAGGTCCATAATCAATGGTTAGTCCTAAAATGGACAGGTTATCCGTATTCATCACCCCATGAACAAAACCTACCCGCTGCCAATGAACTATCATTTCTAAGGTACGATTGGCTACTTCTTGTAGAAAAGCTACATAGCCTTCTTTTGTTCCGGATGCTATACCCGGAAAATACTCTTGTATTGTAAAATCGGTTAATTGCTTTAGCGTTTCAAATTCACCTCGAGAAGCGAAAATTTCGAAGTTCCCAAAACGAATAAAAATGGGAGCAACTCGGGCTACTATTGCCCCTTTTTCCATCGCTGCATTGCCGTTGTACAACACGTCTCGCATCACTTCCGAACCCGATAATGAAAGCGATAAGGAGCGTGTAGTAGGTACCCCTAAATAATGCATGGCTTCACTACATAAATGTTCACGGATAGAAGACCGTAACACCGCTAAACCATCCGCTGTTCGAGAGTAAGGCGTTAATCCCGATCCTTTTAGTTGAATGGCCCAACGTTTATTCGCATGTTCTAGTTCGGTAAGATTGATAGCGCGTCCATCGCCCAATTGACCGGCCCAATTCCCAAATTGGTGGCCGCCATAACACATGGCGTAGGGTTTGGTGCCCTCCAAAATTTGTGATCCAGTGACTAATCCCAAAAAATCGGGGGTAGATAAATCTGCTTCTGTTATTCCCAAAAGTTCAGCTACTTCTGACGAAGCGTGTAACAATTTTGGGTTTTCGGGCGATTGTGGTGTTACATACGAAAAACAGGCATGATGCACTTGTCGCGGATTATTGGACGTATCCGAATCGGCTGGTAATTGTTTACTAAAAGTATCCTTGATGTTTAAACGCATTCCTCTTGGTTTGGAAATGTAAGATTATAAAATATTTCAAACCTAGCTCGTCCCTTAGACGACTTAAACATAGATAGGGATATTAATAGAAGTAATGGTACGTAGGGATTTGTTTTAATTGGCCTTCGCCACAAACTGCTCCAAATGACTACGCATGGCTTCTAACTGAAAGTACCCCGAAGTGATTTTACCCAATTGCCCATCCAATTCAATAAGTAGCGTTGGAAAGCCATTAGCCATGGTAGAAGCTTTATTGAATTCATTTTTAGTGGCCGTTTTGTTTTCATCCTGCATCCATTTAGATTCAAAAACGGTAGTATCTACTCCCAATGTAGTTAGGATAGGTTGATAGGTGCTTAATACATTTAGCGGAGATCCATCCTGATAAAATGCTTTTTGAACCGCACTTGCAAATTCAAACGTGACTTCCGGTTTCAATTCTTTTACCAAAACCTGTGCAGTGCAGGCTTCCAAACTGCTAAATGTATATTTTGGATTGTTAGCTAATGCATAAAACGGATCCGAAACCACTGCACCGGTGGTTTGAACCATTGGAGGGACATGTTGCTTCATGAAATTACGCAATTCGCTACCACCAGAACGGGTGTGGGGCGGAATCCACATTCCACCCGCTAGTATTTCGAATTCAAACTGCTCGGCAAACTCCTTCTTAATGGCTAACATGTTTTCACTGTTTCCATAACACCAACCACACAAGGGATCCATTATATAAATCAATTTGTTCATGCTGTTTCTTATTTTACATCCCTAAGTGAGAAAATACAGGCCTTAAAATTTTCGGGTTGATTCAAAATCATAATGTACTTATCGGCTACCTCCAAAGGAGAAGTCAACTCATTATTGGCTTTTAAATCCACAAAATGTTTGTGTTTGCTAAAGTCTTTTTCATTGGAAGCTCGAATAGAAGCTTGCATTTCGGTATCCACTACACCTGGAGCAATGGAGTACACCATCACGGGGTTAAGGGCGCGTTGTTGCTCGGTGAAAGTGGTTAAACTTAATAAGTCAACAGCCGCTTTTGACCCACAATACGTAGCCCAACCTTCAATAGGGTTTTTACCTGCACCCGAACTTACATTCAAAATGGTTTTAGCCACCGGAAGGGAAGCATAGTTGGAAATGAATTTATTCATGAAAATGGCCACGGAAGTTACGTTTACCGTAAACAAATCGGCAATGGCTTTATTATCTGAATCCCCAATAGGTTTAATATCTCCAATTTGCCCCGCATTATTGATGAGTACCACTTTTTCAGGGTTTTCCAATTTCGGAAAATGGAATCCATTTACCTCCTCAATATTGGCTAAATTCAAAACCACTGGTGTAAAGTTGACATCCATCAAATTTTGACGTCTGGAGATGCCGAAAACATGATTGTTTTCGTTTTTTAATAATTCAGTAGCTAAAGCTTGTCCTATACCAGAACTGGTACCTGTTATGAAATAATAGTTCATGAATGCGTGATGTTTTGCGAAAGCAAAATTAATGTATTTGAAAAGGTGTGTGGGTTAAAATTTAAGAATGTACATCAAGTTAGGAATGATTGATAACTGATAGTAATCTACAATTTTTTCGTTATCCGAATCGTAATACTGGCCTACCGTACCCTGACTATTGGAAGCGTTTTGGATATCTAATTTCACTTCGTGGGTCACCTTCTTTTTGTTGATTCTGTAGGTAATCCCCAAATTGGCATAAAAGATATCATCTAGTTTGGATTCGAAGGTTTTCGACCGATCTAATACCTGTTCTCCATCTGCAATAGACTGTTCTAAATCAATAGGGGTAAACCGATTTCCGCCTAAAAAAGAAGCTTTGATATTGACGGCTAATGTTTTTTGGTTCTTGGTAGAACGCAGTTTATATTCTTTTCCAAAAACGACATTCCCGGCATAGTTGGCATCAAAACGAGAGTTCCGGGTTACCCCATCAATAGCCGTGTAGGTGGATTTATAAAATGACCCCGTAACCATGTAATAATATTGGTTACTGAAATAGCGTTCTAATGTTAATTCCAGTCCGTAATTATCACCCGTACCCTCACTTACCATAGGGATGTTGATGTAGCTACTCGATTGATTAATCATGGAAAAGGTACTGTTTTCTTTATTTTCTACCGGTACGTCATATAAATGCTGGTAATAAATTTCTGATTTAAAACTTAGATTTTCATTAAATTGATGGCCAAAACCAGCGACTAAATGAAGGGATTTGGTTAGTTCCAAATCCTGATTGGCAAATGTATTTTCCTGACCTTCTACGTTGGCCATATATACCGAAATACTTTCTACTTTACTATGTAACCCAGCACCTAACGAAACGTATTGTGCGTTGTTTAGATTGTATTTCATGCCTAATCGGGGTTCTAGCGAATAATTATTGTTTAATAATAATTGTGTGTAATGTACGCCACTCACCAAGGTGAAATCTTCGGTCATTCTATGTTTCCAGGTCGTGAAACCTTGTACCATACTTGTCGTACCCGTGGCTTTAATAAAATCTACCGGAACCGTGTTATCATCGTTTAAGGTAGAATGCATATTGTATTTCATTCGAGAGTAAATAACTCCTGTGTTCAAGGTGTTTCTACGATCAAATCGATGGTTAAAAGAAGTAGATAAACGAAGGGTAGTGTTATTGTAATCTTGTTTGTAATACGTCCAATATTCGTTGGTTAACGCATCCACACTTTCATCGAGTAACACGTTTTTAGTACCCGAAACAGAAATGTAAGATTTGATGTAACTGTTTTTTCCTACGATGTAACTGTGGTTTAATCCTACCACACCCAATTTGTCTTTTACATCCGCTCTTCCCGTCACTTTTACGGTATCGTTAATTTCAGATTCTTGGATATCTGAAATGCTACTTGCGCCTCCTAATCCGAACAAGCTAAAATTGCCATATTTGGAAGTAGGTAGGTTTACCTTAAAGGAAATGTCTTGGTATTTCGGAATACCCCCAAAATCTAAGATGCCTGCTTTATCCATTAACTCTAAGGTGGAGTAGCGATAGTTTATCAAATAAGACCCATCGTATTTTTTATTGAATGGGCCTTCCAATGTGACATCTGTACCTAATACCCCTATGGAAAGAGATCGTTCGCTTTTTTGATTATTTCCCGTTCTAAATTTGGTGTCGAAAACCCCGGATAAAGCATTCCCATACTCTGGAGCAAATGCCCCTGAAAAGAAATCGGAATTGGCCAACATAGAGGCGTTTAAGGTATTTACTGGGCCACCTGTACTACCTTCATTTGCAAAATGGTTCGGATTAGGAATCTCAATTCCTTCCAGTCGCCATAAAATACCACGAGGTGAGTTTCCTCTGACCACAATATCATTATTTCCTTCCGCATTTCCTACCACACCTGCAAACGCAGAGACACTTCGGGCAGGATCATTTAAAGAACCGGCATACCGCCCTGTTTCTTCTACCGTTACCGTTTTGGAACTTACCGTAGCCATTTCGTTAATTGCTTCTCCCTGTTCTTTTCGAGCGGTAATAACCACTTGCTCTAACATTTCGAACGCTTCAATAAGTTCCACATTTAGTACTTTCTCTTTGGCCGATTCGATGATGATGTTTGATAGTAACTGAGGTTCGTATCCCATAGCCGTGATTTGAATATTTACACGGCCTACGGATACGTCCGAGATCGTGAACTTTCCATCAATACCTGTGCTGGCACCTTTTAATGGATTGGATCCTACTATAATTACATTGGCTCCAATAATGGTTTGTTGGGTATTTAGGTCCATGATTTTACCCCGAACCGTTTGAGTGAAGTCTTGTGCGGATACAAAGAAGCTGGTTATTAGTGCTAGCCATAATATAGCTGCGATTTTGGTTTTCATAATTGTTGTTTTAGGTATGTTGAATTTTGTTGAATCGATCTTTGTAATTAAAAAGAAATGCGTACGCCTCCTTTGGCACCTACCCACATTTGAAGTTGGTAGCCATTGTGACTTTCGGTGTAAAAAGGGTTTACCGCAATATCCGTTGTGAAACCGCCTGTGTTTTCGTAACCCAACTCAGAAACATGGGCATTAAAAGATGGGCCTATAAGTAGGGCAATATTTTTATTTACATGGAAATCCAAAGTCAGATCGGCTCTATTTAATAGATTCATTTTCCAATCGAAGTTATCGAGTTCATTGATATGACTCACTGTTAAATCGGCACTAATGGACATCCTTTTGGCTAATTTAAATTTAGAACCGAACCCAAAACCAAATCCAAAGGTTTGGGTGGTGTTGGGTTGGAAACCTACGGTGTAAATATTGTAAAACTGATCGGTACCTGATTTGAGGGTTACGTTGGCTAACATAACTTCATTACTGGAAAACTCAACCGCATGGTATCCGTTTTTAACGATGTTGATTAATCCGATGGAAACTCCTGTAGAACTATCGGCTACATTGATTAAACCCAGTTGAAAACCGTGAAGCACATGGCTAGAATTAACTAAGCCAATTTGAGCTCCACGTATTGTTTTCAACGATTGATTATAAATTCCTGATACTTGGACTCCGGTAACACTATCGGTAGCCAGATTATGTATGCCCGCTAGTTGAGCGCCTATTACCGTTCCATTAACTACATTACTAATACCCGAAAACTGAGCACCTATAAAGGGGCCATTGGTAAGGTTGTGGATTCCGGCAAACTGTCCGCCAGTGGTGCTTTTAGGAACGATGTTCGCAATACCTGCTATTTGTAAACCGAATAAACTATCGGTTATCACATTGGCAATCCCTCCAAACTGTACTCCCATAACGGGGCCATCCACCACATTGGTGATTCCGGCAATTTGACAGCCTTCTACATTGCCGTTAATGACATTGACTAAGCTACCGAGTTCAAATCCAGATACACCGCCATTCACCCCATAAAGGATATTGAATGAAATGTTATTGGAAATGTTTTTCGACTCCGGACCATTACTAGCAATGGGGTAGGCGAATGTTATTTGAACCGGTGTAGTTTTAGTGCTATCTGCTTCTTGGGCGGATAGGGTGGAAATAGTAGAAAGAAATAGACCGATAAATAGACATTGTACTGTTTTCATAATTCGTAGTTTTTGTTTGAATTACCTTGAAAACAATCTGGTTTTAAAATACCCCTAGTGGGATGTGAAAAAAATCGAATTCTTTTTATTTTATTACCTCACCGCAATAACAACATCTCCTTTTTTGTGACCTGTATCTACATACGAATGTGCTTGTGGCACTTCTTTTAATGGGTAAATACGATCAATAATAGGATGGTATTCTTCTTGATTGATGATAGCAATTAATTCGTGAAATAATTCCCGTAGTTCCGCAAGGGGTATTAACCCGGTGGCCGAAAACTTTGCTTTTTTAGCCCCCACTATTGATGTTTTTAGAACATTCATCAACAATGGGAATCCTAAAACGGGTGAGATATATGTACCGTTTGGTGTCAGTGCATTTTTACTATTGGAAAAGGATCGAGTACCTACTGAATCGTAAATGAGGTCGTAGGTTAATCCTGTTTTGGCAAAATCTACTTGGGTATAATCAATCACATAATCGGCCCCTAATGACTTGACCATTTCCATGTTTTTTTGGCTACAAACTCCCGTTACAATGGCTCCAAAACTCTTGGCTAATTGAACCGCAGAAGAACCTAAACTACCCGAAGCTCCATTAATAAGGATATGTTGTCCTTTTTTAAGTTGGCCTACATTTTTCAAAAAATTCATAGAAGTAAGAGCGCCATCACAAATACCAGCGGCTTCGTTAAAACTTAAGTTCTCGGGTAAGTGCGCTATTATTCCGTTTTGAGAAACACATACAAACTCCGCATTGGTACCAAAGGTTTCAATGTTTTCGCCAAATACTTTATCTCCAACTTTGAATAAAGAAACATCTGTACCAATGGATTCTACTATTCCGGAAAAATTTGTTCCAGGTATGGGGTTTTTGGGTTTGGAAAAACCCATGAATAATCGGCCAATGTAAGGTTTTCCAGTTCGCATCATGGTGGCAGCCCTAGTTACCGAGGTGGCATAAATCTGTACTCTTACCTCATTGGCTTTAGGAATAGGTATTTCAACGTTTTGTAGTTCTAAAACCTCGGGGCCTCCGTAGTTGGTATTAATAATTGCTTTCATCCTGTTTTTTTTTGAGGCAAAGATGATTCCCCGATACGCTTAGAATGTTCCTGATTATAAATCGGAACTTCCTGGATGAAAAATAGAACCTTATCCTTGACGAATAAATTGCTTTGGAGTGATCCCGGTTTCTTTTTTGAAATAGGTATTGAAAACGGTTTTGGAATTAAAGCCACTTTCGTAAGCTAAGCCAATTAAGGTGATATGTTGGTTAGTTGGATCTTTGGCAAGCGACTTGAACATCTCCACTCGGAAGTGATTAATGTATTCGCTGAAATTTTTCCCCAGACTTTCATTGAGTAACCAAGAGAGTTGGTTGGGATGAATTTGGATGTACTTCGCTAAGGAACGTAAGGAAAGATTCGCATCCAAATAGGGTTTTTCATTTCCCATTAATTGGACCAGTTGTTCTGAATATTTTGCCTGATCGATAGCTCCGAGTAAGGGCTTTTTAGCGGTATTTACCCATTTTAATAATTCTTTTGGGAAAAGTAAATCCTGGTATTTTTGATATCTCGAGTCGGTCTTGATCGGACTCGCAATGGGATCGTTGAATCGGAGTAATAGAAGAGATGATTTGTTTTCCCAGGCGTTTTCTACCCAATTAAAAGCCGATTCTAGTTCGTTTGAATAGCTGTAATAAAGGAATAGATAGGAACTGGCAGTAAACCCATTGGGGCCTTTGGCCTGTTCTTGAACCTGCTTGAAATACTTCTGACCGTTGGGTTTATCGTGTAGCGCTTTATATGCGAGTGCTAAGGAACCCGTTTTTTCACTTTCAACAATGACCTCTTTGGGTAAATCATCAAATAATTGAATCATTTCATGCTGTCTACCAATTTGCAATAAAACGAGCGATTTCACCGAAAGGGCAGGAATATTCTTTGGGTTTGCAGCGATACATTCATTAAGTTTTAGAAGCGCCCTAGAATAGTTTCCGGTCATGTAATCCATATATCCGGTGTAAAACCCCGTTTCTTCGGATAGGGGATTGATATCAGTCGCAATTTTGAGATGCTTTCTAGCCCGTTTTTCTTGTCCCGCTATGATAAACAGAAAGGATAGGAATTGCTGTCCTTCCACATAATTGGGTTGGATTGCAATGGATTTCAATGCGTTTTCTATCGCTTTACCGAAATCACATTCGGTAAAGATGGCGTGATTGGCCAATAGGTAATAAGCTTCCGGAATTTGGGTGTCAATTTTTAAAGATTGTTCAATATAGCTTTGAGTTAAACTCCAAGCTTCTAAAAAATCCATAAACCCTGTCATGGCGAGAAAGCTATATGAATCGGCCAATCCCATCATGGATGAGGTATGTTGAGGGTCTAGAGCTAATGCATTTTTGTAGAGGTCTATGGCTTCCTTTACATCGGTAGGATTCCATTTATTTTTTAAAAATCGGGCTTTTAAAGAATAGGAATAGGCATCCATGTTATGGGTTTGTTTGGCTACCAGATGTTCTTGAATTTCAAGATGTCCAAAATGCTCTCTCAATTTATCGGCAATCCGCAAACTAATTTCATCTTGTACTTCAAATACATTTTCCAATGGACGATCCCAGGTTTCCGACCAAAATTGAAAATCGTCTTCGCCCTGTATTAGTTGGGCGGTTATTCGAAGCATATGGCCCGATAAACGCACACTACCTTCCAACACCGTAGCTACTTTGAGCTCTTTCGCTATTTGTGGAATAGGTAGGTTCTTGCCTTTAAAATAGAATGATGAGGTTCTAGAAGTGACCTTTAAGCCTTGTATTTTGGCCAAAGCATTAATGATTTCTTCCGTAATCCCATCGCTAAAATATTCGTTATCCTCACTCGTACTTCTATTTACAAATGGAAGTACGGCAATGGTTTTTTGTAGAGATTCGGATGATTTCATTTTTTGATTTGAAGGAAAATTTTTCGTGGGTGAAAGATAGAATCAATCGTAATATATGAGCTTATTTCTTTTAAAAATTATAGCGTAACCCTGCTTTAGCTCCCCACCAAAATTGGACCTGCGTATTTTCGAAAACTTCGGTATGAAATGGATTTACGGCTAAATTGGTAGTAAAAACCCCTTCGGATGCGTAACCCATTCGAGAGGAGTGAATATTTAATCCCGGGCCCATGGTCAGCGTAAATTTCCCAAGGTTGAAATCTAAGGCTACATCCATTCTGTTTAATAAATTATGTTCGTATTTATACGTACTATCAAGCTCATCTTCGTTAATAAACGTGGAGGTGATATCTGCACTAACAGAAAGCCATTTCCAAATATTGATATGGGTTCCTACTCCGAATCCAATCCCGAAAATTTTGGGGTCACTGGGTCTTAATCCGATGGTCCAAGTCGAGTAAAAATCATCTACTCCCGATTTGTATGCTATATTGGTGTAGAGTACTTCATTGCCAAATATTTCAATGGGATGGTAGCCATTCCCTACATAATTAAATAAGCCAATAGCAATTCCGTTAGCACTATCCGAAACGTTAATTAACCCTATCTGCAACCCATTATTGACCCTGGCATAGTTGACTACCGAAACCTGGACCCCTTTTAAAACTCCAAAAGTCTGATTTTGAATACCCGTTAATTGCACGCCATTTACATCTCCTACACTCAGGTTCTGAATACTCGAAAGTTGGAGTCCCGTGACCGAACCTCGAGTAATATTCCCAATTCCAGATAACTGCAAACCCGTTAAACTATCCTCTGCCCAATTCATTATTCCCGCTAATTGGAATCCTTTGAAATTTCGATTCACATGGTTTTGAATACCCGCTACTTGGAAACCTTCAAAGCTTCCTGTAACAATATTGCTAATACCCGCTACTTGCATCCCTAAAATACGATCATGTAAGAAATTGGAAATACCGGCAACCTGTAGGCCTTCGAAATTTCGATTCACGTGGTTTTGAATCCCTGCCACTTGGAAGCCTTCAAAGCTTCCGGTAACAATATTGCTAATTCCGGCTACTTGCATACCTAAAATACTATCCTGTAAGAAATTTGAAATGCCTGCAACTTGAAGACCGGTTACATTTTTTTCTACCCGGTTATGAATTCCTGCCACCTGAAACCCATAGGTAGTTCCTTCCACTTGGTTGGTTAAACCGGCTAGTTGAACGCCACGCATGTTTTTGGTTAGGATATTAAAAAGACCGCCTACTTCCACGCCATTTAAGCCTCCATTATAACCGCCCAAAACGTTTAATGAAAAGCGGTTTTCAATAACTCCGCTGGATTTAAAGTTGGTACCCACCTTTGGGATAATGGAAATCTGAAAGGTGCTTTTATCATGGATGAAATTGAGATTTTCTGAATTAATTCGCTCTTCGAAGGGGACCAGCATCTCCAGCAATTGATTGGTGTCTTTTAAGGTTGCCGATGTGAGGGGGTTGGAGTTAATATAAAGTGGTGTTAAGGTAGGTTGGAGATAAATCTTTAAATTTTGGCCGGGAGTGTAGATCATCGAGATCAAGGTATCGGCATAGTTTTTCTTGGCAATACTCACGTCAAATCGAGTGCCCTTTTCAAATACCATTTCAAATTTCCCTTGGGCATTTGTTAAGGTACTTTGTTTACTTCCTACTTCATAAATACTCGTATAAGGAAGGGGGACTTGGGTAGTGGAATTGTATACGAAACCGGTAAGGGTTATGGGTTTTGATTTTTCAATTTTTTTACGAATTAAAACGATGTAATTACCAATAATTTTTGATTTCAATTTTTTACGGAAAACCTCATGAATCACCTTTGCTAAGGGTTTGGATGCCGAGTATGAAATCACACTATCTGCGTTTAGCAAAGATGTATTGTAGGAAAATTTAAGCTCGAGTTGCTTTTCTATTTGAGAAAATAAAACCCGAATGGTTTGGTTTTCAACCTGAACGGTAACGGGGTGTGATCCTTTTTTTTCGGCAAGAGCCGAAAGCGAAAAACATAAAAAGATGAGGATACTAAATATCTTCACAACTGGATCCATTTAATGTGTAAGTGCCTTCCGTTTTCTCTAATTCTAATTCAAAAGTCATGGCAATGACATCCATAATTTGATCAATATTGGCGTTTTGGAAATTGACAGTTAACAAACAGTTTTCACTTACTTTCTCGGTAATAGTAATATCTACTTCATATACCGATTCAAGAATTCCGGTAACTTGACCCAATCGAATTCCATCAAAAATCAATTCCTTATTGATCCAGTAAATCTCTGTGGCGGCAGAAGAGTCGTTTGCGGCCTCTAGTTGATGTGTTTTCTTGTTGTAAACTACCTTGTCTCCTGCTAATAGTTTTACGCTTAAATAGGTGCTGTCTTGGCTATCCGATAAGTATTCAAATAACACCACTCCTGATTTTACGTATACGCTAACCAACTCGTCTTTGGGATCTGATTTTATATTGAATGAGGTACCCAAAACCTGCACCGAACTTTGATCTAACTCAATAATAAACGGTTTGGATGGATCTCGTTGAATGTCAAAAAAGGCTTCCCCTTCCAGCTTTACCTTTCGGGTATGGGTATTGAAATTATCGGAATAGCTAATTTTAGAATTTTGGTTTAACGTGATTACCGAACCATCGTGTAAGGTATCATTTAGAACCTCAGTTGAAGCAAATACCTCGATAGTGGTAGGTATTGTTTCCGACACATTAAACAGCAAGTTGACGGCACCTAGAATAAGGATGATGGCTGCTGCAATTCGAAATAATGGTGTTTTATAAAATGGGGTTTTAGGCACTGTTGGCGCTATTTTACGCCACGCTTTCTTTGCATTAAACTCCGGTCTCTTTTCATTTTTAGTAGCATTCCATACCTGCGAAATTTGTTCAAAATGCTGTAAATTTTCATCCGATTCGGCCAACCATTGAGACACCTCATCTGCTTGCGCATTATCCAGCTCATCCAGCAAATAAGCGAGCAACAAATCGTCTATATTTTTATGGTCGTGTATCATGGTACCAGTAGTAATACAATTGAGTTTATGTTTTCCCCTAGTCCTTCTACAAAATAAAGTACAAAAGCGATGTGTAAATAGTCTTTAAACTCTACTCGGAGATCTTTCATGGCGCTACCCATATGGTTCTCAACGGTTTTAATAGATATATTTAAATGGGCGGCAATTTCTCGGTATTTCAGTCCTTCAAAACGACTCATCTCAAATATTTTTTTTCGTTGTGGGGGCATTTTTTGAATCGCTGTATGAATTTTGTCTTGTAAGTTTTGATTTTCATCATCCAATTCTTCTGAATGATTTTGAATTTCTTGTTCGTTATGTCGTTTGTATTCTTCCCGTATCGAAATGTGTTTTTTTTGATTTAAACAGGCATTTCTAATCATGGTAAATAGATAGGCTTTAGGTTGTGCACCTACCACCAAGGTCTTCCGACTTTCCCATAATTTCACGAACGTGTTTTGTACAATTTCTTCGGCATCATCTGCATCCTGGGTAAATCCATTGGCAAAACGACAAAAAGCGGCATAATTCTCCTGAAAGAAAATTTCAAAAGCGCTTTCGTTTGTTAATATATTGGCCGAATCTATGTGCACAAATAGGTTTGAATTACCAGCGAATGTAAGGATTTACCTTTAATTTGAAAGTGAAAAATTTTCGATATCTGAGGTTTTTCCAAAAACAATTAAGGTATCTCCATTTTGAATGATGGTTGCGGGAGAAGGCACGCCTAAAATATGTTTTTCATATTGAGTTTTTCCGTGTTCATTTTCACCGAGACGGTATTCTCGTTTTATAGTGATAACCGTCAATTTATAACGTTCTCGTAACGATAATTCCTCTAACGTTCTGCCCAAAGTACGAGCCGGTGCTTTAATCTCGTCAATTTCGTAATCATCGCGTAAATGCAAGGAAGATAATAGGTTGGGGTTCAATAACCTTTCGGCCACGGCTATTCCCACCTCTGTTTCGGGGGATAGGATTTCGTTAAATCCTATTTGTTCAAGTATGGTACGTTGTTGCGGACCGTTGGCACGCACAATAATGCGTTCAACTCCCATTTCTTTCAGGTGCACCGCTGTAAGTAATAACGCTTCAAAATTCTTGCCAATGGCAACAACCACCGCTTCTAGTTCACCCAAGTTTTGAGCTTCTAATAATCGTTTGTTGGTGGTATCCATGACTAACGAATGGCGAACGACTCCATTTAGGCGATCCACCTTCTGAATATCGTTGTCGATAGCATAAACCTCAGACCCTCGTTCGGTTAGGGTTCGAGCAATAGCACTACCAAAAACCCCGAGTCCAATCACTGCGTATTTATTACTTCCTTTAGTCATTCAATTTGGTTTTGAATGGGCAAATGAACAGTCTAAATCAATGGGTTTTTGAAAGTATGGAAATTGTTATGAGCATGTATTGGTGAATTAATAGAAGTACACCTCAGCTGTGCTAAATGTCTCATTTACGTCCTTTAAATTTCAATTACTTATGTTTAAGTAACACTACATTTGCTACTATAGCTTGAGTGGGACAATTAGCATAGGGATTCCCCTTATTATTGGGATCCCAAAATTCTAATGTATTGGATGCGTAGGATTCTTTTTGCCCTTACATTTGTGGTACACTTTTTTACATGGAAAACAAGTTGGTTTTAGTTACAGGAGGTTCGGGTTTGATTGGTACCCATTTGCTATTGAATTTAGTGAAAGAAGGGACAAGGGTACGTGCTTTGAAAAGAACGACTACGGATACCTCTGCCGTAAAAAAGGTATTTGATTATTACGATTCTTCCCCATTATTCAATAAAATAGAATGGGTAGTTGGCGACATCATGGATGTGGTTTCTTTGGAAGAAGCGATGGAAGGTGTGTCTCTGGTGTATCATGCCGCAGCGTTGGTTTCTTTTGATCCAAACGATAAAGTGGCGCTTTACAATATGAATATTGAAGGTACGGCTAATGTAGTGAATGCGTGTTTGATAAAGAATATTTCTAAGCTTTGTTATGTGAGTTCTACTGCCGCAGTAGGGAAATCGAAAGAAGGCGAATTCTCGGTTGAAACCAATAAATGGGAGGAGGAAGAAGTGACATCTAACTACGCTATCAGTAAGCATTATGCCGAGAATGAAGTATGGCGTGGTATTGCTGAAGGACTTTCTTCGGTAATGGTGAATCCGTGTGTAATTATTGGTCCCGGAGATTTAACCCGGTCAAGCGGGACCCTGTTTGGAACGATAAAAAAGGGATTGAAATTTTATACTTCTGGAGCAAATGCATTTGTAGATGTACGTGATGTGGCAGAATCTATGATTATTTTGATGAAAAGTAATATTGAATCAGAACGTTTTTTATTGATAGGTGAAAATCTGAAATACCAAGATTTATTTATAAAAATTGCCCATTCATTGGGAGTCAACCCCCCTACCATTTTGGCACAAGGATTTATGGTGGACTTGGCATGGCGGGTCGAGAAATTAAAATCTTGGATTACCCGTAAAGCACCTGTAGTCACTTCAGAGTCGGCAAAATCGGCTATTTCCATTAATCAATTTAGTGCGCAAAAAATGATTAATGCTACCGGTTTCCAATTTCGTACGATGGATGAAGCAACTCGGAATGCGGGTGGTTTTTATAAATAGTTTATTCCAACACCATTTCTATACGACCACGTAACTCCGAATTGGCTGTAATGCCATCTTTGATCTGTACAATAATTCCATCTGATAAACCGACTTGGATTTCGGTACGATCAAAAACTTGCGGTTTAGACTGTACATAAACAAAAGCGGAATCGCCCACATATTCTACCAAACTTTCTTTAACCACCAAGGTAGAATCTACTTTTTCAATCACAATAGATGCGTTGGAACTATAGCCACTTCTAATAAAATTGGCTTGTAAATCTTCGGCATTTATTTTAGCTTTAATTTCAAATTGGATGGCTCCATTTTCGGCTACTCCTTTAGGGGCAATGTATTCTAATACCGCTCCTAATGTAAGGTCTTGCAACGCACCAATGGTCAGTATCAATTCCATTCCCTGCACTACTTTACCTACTTCCGACTCATCTAACTTGCCTAAGAAAATCATATCGGTCATGTCGGCTATGGAAGCAATGGTGGTTCCTTCATTGAAGGTATTGGATTCAATTACTTGGTTTCCTTCCTTTATGGGAACATCCAGTACCATACCCGAAATGGTACTTTTAATTAAGGTATTGGTGGCTGATTTACCGCTTTTACTTACCCCTTTCTTAATG
>MAAC01006001.1_pt1 | contig 39733 bp, 40 predicted proteins | sample 1115981 | NCBI WGS metagenome assembly MAAC01 (sample SAMN04961126, study PRJNA320927) | seawater metagenome | isolation source: sample BD02T64 sea water enriched with oil for 64 days | place: USA:Gulf of Mexico | collected 2013-07-27 | reverse complement strand
TTTTACTCACATCAAGTATTTTTGACATCATCTCAACAGGGTATTTTAATTTGTGTTGTTTCATGAACTCAAATTTTTGCTGTCGCTCGTGGAGAAGATGCCGATCGCCTTTTTTAGGACCTCAGATTCCATCTCGGCATCGCACAGTTCTTTCTGTAAATGTACAATTTCTCGCTGCTCATCGGTAAGTTTTGCTTTTCCATGACCTGGAAAACTGTTGTGTTGATACTCACGGTGGATCAATTGAGCGCCGATGGCCAACTCTCGCGCTGCTTTCGCAACATTATCCTTTTCTTCTAACAACTTGACTGCATTCCGACTTGACTGCATTCCGTTTGAAGGCAGCCCTGTAACTTCTTTTCGTTTTTGACATTTTGCTAATTTAAGTCCTAGCAATAATATCTTAACTCACTGTCCAGTCTAATATAGCAATTCCATCTTTTTAGACGCTAGCTTTCAAAACCCTTATAAAAATATTACTTACCACTAAATCAGCTACTCAAAAGGCAGCTGATTTTTCATGTCAAAATTTAAATATAATCGACATCATAGGATGTCATAATAACAGTAGTATGGCTATAAAGCTAGGAATATTTATAAATACAATAGTTTGCCTTCTTCTATTTACTCTATAAGTAAGTCTCTGAAAAAACCAAACTATTGTAAATAAATGAGTTATAAAAATACAAAAAAATATTTATATATCGAATAACATTAATAATAAAACAACAACCCCATATAGGATATGACAAGAAGCAGAAACGTTACCAACGATAAAATAAAGAGAATTTTCGTTTTACTTTTTTACTCATTTTCTAATAAGCGCCTAAATGTTTAGAACGGCGAAATTATTAATAATTAAACATGTTGAATAGCCTCATCCCTTATACGGTAAAACCATAGATAATTTAATACTATAATATGACTGAATTTGAAACTTTCGAAGAATTACTTGATGATTATACCAAAAGTATTTGGACAGAGTAATGCATCAAGATAAAAGGACATACTCTTTTTTCGTAAAAGAATATGCAAGTAAGAACAAAATCAAACAGTAGGTATCAGTCCTGCTTAAAGACTAAAAAGTTCTTTGACATGTTCTCGTAAGAATAATAATTTATTTTTTGGTTACGTTTGTCCAATAGTTGACACCCACTTTGGGTAAGATTACTGAAATTAAGGACCTAAATGAAGATAAATACTATGAAGTACAAGTCTATTCTGATACCCATATTGTTATTTTGTTTATTTACATCGCCTCTCTTTGCTCAACAGGATGGTTTTATTGAAGACTATTTAGAGCGCTTGGAAAATTCGCGCAAGTATTTAATTCTTGTTGCAGAGATAATGCCAGAGGACAAGTATGACTTTAAAGCATCGCCAGAATCAAAGACCTTTGCCGAAAACTTAATGCATATTGGATGGGCAATGGATTGGCATAGTCAGTCCTTATTATGCGGTCGTGAACCTAGAGACTGGAATACCGACACGGAACTTAAAGTCGACAATAAATCCAAAAAAGAAATGATTACAGCAATTGATAAAACATTTGATGAAACCATAAAATTGGTCAAAGAATTTGATACATCTAAATTTAATGATGAGTTGGATTATTTAGGGTTGAATAGAGCAAAGCGACAAATATTTCTGTTACTAGTAGACCATATAACCCATCACAGGGCACAAATGTTAGTTTATATGCGATTAAATGGCCTAAAACCACCAAGGTATGTATTATATCAATAATTCAAATAGAATAGAAAAAAGCTTTGTAGGTGATACAAATCTAAATGATAATAATACAACGAACGGGAGACAAAGTATGACCTAAATAACGGTGGCTTGGATTACGTTCGAGTCAGCAAATTACTAAATGACAGTAACTTAGTCGTAAACCAAATAACTTAAAACCGGTAATCGGTGATTTGAATCGTTATAAAAAACTTACCACAAGGGATTCAATCGAAGCTCTTTTTTAATGTCAAAATTTAAAGTAATCAAGCGCCTGGAGCGTTCACAAAAATTGTAGATTATGATGTACTTGTTAATTAAAATATACAACAAAGGAAAATGCGTTATCGACATAATTATTGGTAGAATCCCCATCATCCTTATCCGAAATAAATATTCTAAAAGAGTTCGTAGTTCTGTTACTAACACCTATAAACCTATCGTCCGTTCCAGAGGTCCGATCAGTGGTAGCGATAACTGTATATTGAGTATCCGAGGCAGATGAATTCATATCAATTCGATAAGTCCCTGCTGCCTCCCTTACCACATTATATCCAGATGTACCTGTAAAAACACCATTGCTTTGTACATATCCATTTATTTGAACAGGTGTAGGGGTTGGCTCTGGTTTTATAGAGTACCTTTGAGAGCTTGCTGGAGTTCCAAAATTATATTGAAACGTGTTCGATGTAGTGTCGAAAATCAACAATCCAGTTGCAGGGTTTACAATAGCATCCCTTTCACCATCCGTTAAACGAGGAAGCAAAACGCCTGAAACTGAAGATTGTATATCAAGAATAGATGAAGAATCAGGAGCTGTAATCCCAATCCCAACTTGTGAGTATGAAATTGAATAAGAACAGATGACGATAACAAATACTAAACCATGTGAATTTTCGTATAAAAATATGTTAACCGAAATCACTTTAATCGACAAAACAAGCACTTAATCGAGAGCAGTGATTGTTATTTAACAAAAAACAATTGGGAAGAAGTAAACTTTTTGACTCTATGACTTCGAAACAAAACAAATTAGAGTCGAGGATTAAAAGCTTACTTCTCACAAAATTTAATTTGGGACTCGCAATCTAACTTAATAATAAACGAAAGAAAATTCTTTCAACGAGTAACTTGGGATTTGAACGAAAACCGAAATTAAGAATACAAACAAATACTGTAGTTAAACAAAAAACTCCCGCCTAAGCAGGAGTATAAAAGTTCTTTGAAATTATAAAAATGTTATCCCCATTTTATTGGAAGCGGCATTTTCATTTTCATTTGTTGTCATATTACTCCCTCCATTCCAACTTGAGAATATTTGGCCAATTTTTATCTCCGTAGTACTACCTAGAAAGGCGGCAACGTACACTTGCCCTTTAATCGTATAGGTTCCATGGACTAATTCTAGTGAATGGGTATACGTATTCGGCAACATTAATAATCTAAAATTAGATACTCCAGTATTATGAATCATTGGTAGATAATTGGAAGGTGTTTCATCCCTTACTCCATTTATTTCTAGTATGGTAAACATTTGAGCGAATCCATCATTCGTTGACGTGTTATCCTGTCCCGTAAATAGAGTCCAGTCAACTTTCAAAACTCTTGATTCTAGTAGAGTAAAAGTTGCTTCAAGACCTGGAATATCTATCCATTGTTGCCAATTTGTACTAGTGTTTGCAGATAAGGTTGAACTGGATACAACTACTTGAGGTATTATGGAATTGGGAACAAATTGTTGACACATCCAGTTTGGCAGTGAGGGTGATCCTTGATTCACAGACAAACAATTGATGTCAGTATCATATATCATTAACCCAGTTGCTGGGTTACCAATGTTTAGTTTTTGAGCTGTTGTCATTCTTGGCGCCAACATACCGGAGGTCGTACTTGTAATGTCTAAAATTGATGATGGACCTGGAGCTACTGTACTTATTCCTACTTGAGAAAAAAGAGGAGAGGTAGAAATAAGTAAAAATAAAAATATTTTTTTCTCATGATTTAGGGATTATTTATTACAAAAAAAAACAGAAGTATTCCTATAGATTAATTAATAGAAAATAATTAAAAAACACGTTAAACTGTAGATTTTGGTCTACAAACAAAAAACCTCCTGTTGGCGCAGGAGGCTAACCATAAGTCTAATATTAAATTAAAACAAATGATTGAAACGAAAAACAAAAAAGAAGTCGAGTGTACAAAATCCGGATAAAAGTGAACCACCCATTCCGGTTTAAAGTGAACCATTAGTAAATCGATTCTATCTGGTTGTTTGCCATAATCTTTTTTTGAAGAAAAGATTATGGCAAACAACCAGATAGAGGTGCGAAAAATCAAAAAGATATTTAAGTTACACACTGAAGGTCTGAGCAAGCGAAAGATAAGTTCTCAGTTGCATATATCTCGTAATACAGTGACTAAGTACATTACTTTTTTAAAGCAATACCAACTTACTTACAATGAAGTAACAGCGATGAGTATAGAGGAACTACATCGTTTATTTCATTCCCAAGAAAAAAGCAAGAATAAGCGTTTACAGACCTTAGAGCAGTACTTTCCATATTTTGATAAAGAATTAAGAAGAGCAGGAGTAACCCAACAGTTACTTTGGGAAGAATATAAAGAGAAACATCCTGAAGGGCTTATGTTATCTCAGTTTTGTTATTGGTATGCTGAATGGCGTAAAGAAGTTTATGTATGTGTTTTAGGTAATAGCCATTACACGTATGCAGAGGCCTCAGAGAGTCAGAAAAAAGAAAATTTTATTCGTTGTACAGAAAATGCTTTATGGTTTTACGGAGGAGTTCCTAATGCTCTAATTCCAGATAATCTTAGAGCAGCTTATCCAAATGTTCGCTAAAGGCAACCTTCCCTCGATAGTTTCCATTCGGCAGGCTTTTAACAAAACTCCATTCGCTTTCTTTTAAAGATACTCCCACTGGAAGCTTTAGAGTTTTGGAATTCACAATAATCTGATAATACAAAGGGCATGTTCCATCAAGCTTTTTCTTATCAGTTCTTAGTACGGTTTTTACTGAATGATTGATCCTCATTTTTACAATATTTAAAAGTTATACAATTAGGTAATAACTAGAAATCGAAATTTCTTCATTCAGTAAGGTCTATAAATATTTACAAAATAGAGAGCAATCCCAATGGACATAAGGATTAACAGGGTTTTTATATTTTATCAACAAGACGAAAATGGAACTATTCTCAAAGGAGGTTTTTGAGCGCTTTTACCACCTAAGCACGAAGCACCAATCTTAGTTTTTAAAAGATTAATTTTTTCAAAATTTACAATGGGGGAAACAATAGGGGGAATTATTTTGGTTAATCGTGGGTAAAGATGTCCTATCTAAAACTAAAAAAACCCCGCCATGAGCGAGGTTTTAAAGACTTCTTCGGACTTTATGAGTCAGAAGTAGTGACCGCGAAGGGATTCAAACCCCCAACCCTCAGAGCCGAAATCTGATGCGCTATTCAGTTGCGCCACGCGGCCTTACTATATTACTCTTCTCCATCTTCTCCCTGCTGCACTTTTTAAGTACTTTTCTCTATTCCGAACCTCTTCTCTTGTCAAATAATCTTCTTGATGAACTACTAATCCAAGGAACAAAGGCCTTTGTTGATTGGTTCAAGCATTCATTATACTGAACTAATCTCTTTTTAACGTCTTGAGTGATTCAAACATAATTTCTATCGAAACTCACACTATATAACACGTATACAAAGTACATAGCTCTATATTTTTTACATCAACCTTTTGATGCGCGCCGCCTGACCAGTCATTCGGGCAGGCCACGCGGCCATTTTATTATGAAAGTCTAGCTTTCACAACAGTAGAAATGGTTTTTCCATCAGCTTTTCCAGCCAATTGTCCATTTGCCATTCCCATTACTTTTCCCATATCTTTCATAGAAGAAGCTCCCGTTTGTGCAATGATAGCATCCACAATCTTCGCTACCTCTTCCTCGCTTAACTGTGCAGGTAAAAATTGCTCAATGATGGCTGCCTGTACTAACTCTGGAATTGCCAAATCTTCTCTTCCTTGTTCTGTAAATATCGCAGCGCTATCCTTGCGTTGCTTCACTTGTTTTTGTAAAATTTTTAGCTCAACTTCTTCAGAAACTTCTTTTTTTGCACCACTCTCCGTTTGCGCTAACAATAATGCCGCCTTTACAGCTCTTAAAGCTTCCAACGCCTGACTATCTTTCCCTTTCATTGCAATTTTCATCGCATCCATAATTTCCTCTTGTAAGCTCATAATTCTAATTTATTGAGTGCAAAGATACATATATTAAGAGGATTGTAGAAGCAAGTTGATATACTTAAAACAAAACCCGAATGCAGCTAAACAACATTCGGGTTACTAAAGTATAAATAGAATCAATTAATCTACATTGTCATGTAAAAACGAGTTGTTTTTACGCAAATCAATATCGTCATCATCGGTATTCACAGAGGTACGAGAAATGTTGGTATCACTGTCTATAGTCTCATCTAACTCAATTCCCATACGTTTATAAGCAGGCTCCTTTTCAATATCATCGATCTTAGAAGCACTGTTTCTAAACTTATAATTAAACTCCTTCATCTTTCTCTTACGCTCCTCGGCACGGTCGCTCAAGAGTTTTGAGATAGGTGTGTTTAATGGATCGGCTGGTTCGTTATCTTCCTTTTCTGGAGCCTCGGGGGCGTCAATTGTCTTTTTCTCAAAAACAATTTCTTCCTCAGCAACCTTCTCCACTTTTGCAGGTTTTGCACCGGCTAAATGGCTTTCCAGTTCTTGATAGTCGTCCAAGCTATAACGTCTTACTCCTTCTTCACTCACTTCAGTTACAGGTACAACCTCTACATGATCTATCACCTCAATTTCCTCAATACTTGAGGTCATCGTTTCAAAAGTTTCTTCTACAGGTTGTTGCACCACCTTTTCCGAAGTCGCATTAACCGGAAGATCAAACATAAGTATTTGGTCATCTTCCTCCTCAAGAACAGCCGAAACTGGCTCAGATTCCTTTACTTGTTTCACTTCAGATATAACAAACTCCTCTTCCACTATTTCTTCAATAATTTCTGAAGGTTTTGTTTTAACCAGAGGTCTCACAATTTCAAAATCATTTACGTCGATCTCATTTATCATCACTTGTTCAAATTCAGCCAAGTGATGAATATCGATTTCCTCATAAGTGATGTCAATATTCTTTATTAATTCTGAAGTTTCAACGACGAACCCTTCAAACGGTAGTTCCATCGTTGTAGCCTCTTCATCCTCATCAAACAGCGTATGCTTAATAATTGGTCCTTCTGACGCAGCCTTAACTTCAGCTGGTGTTTCAACCTCAGTCATAGCATCCAATTCTGGTGTTAAGTTTTGCTCTGCACGCTGCTCCTCTTCGAGGGTATGAACGACCTTCTTGGCTTCAGTATTTACAATCTCATTTTGCTGCTCTACGTTAAAACCTGTTGCTATTACCGTAATCGAAATTGCTCCTTCCAAAGCTTCATCCTCACCAACACCCATAATGATATTGGCGCTATGTCCAGCTTCTGTTTGGATATAATCACTAATCGCCCCTATCTCATCAATGGTAATTTCTTCATTTCCAGATACGATAAGCAACAACACATTTTTAGCTCCTTTTATTTTGTTATCGTTCAATAAAGGGGAGTCCAAAGATTTAGAGATCGCTTCTTGTGCCCTATTAGAACCACTGGCACTAGCGCTTCCCATAATGGCCGTTCCGCTATCTGCTAATACTGTTTTCGCATCACGCAAGTCAATATTTTGAGTATAGTGATGGGTAATTACCTCTGCAATACCTCGCGCTGCAGTAGCTAAAACCTCATCTGCTTTAGAGAATCCAGCTTTAAAGCCAAGGTTTCCGTATACCTCACGTAATTTATTGTTGTTAATCACAATAAGAGAATCTACATTCTGACGTAAATTTTCAACCCCAACATTGGCCTGTTCACAACGCATTCTTCCTTCAAACTGAAATGGAATGGTGACAATTCCAACAGTAAGGATATCCATTTCTTTCGCCATTTTGGCAATAATTGGTGCGGCACCCGTTCCAGTACCACCTCCCATACCTGCAGTGATAAAAATCATCTTGGTACTGGAAGTAAGCATAGATTTAAGCTCTTCGTAACTTTCCACAGCAGAGTCTTCACCCACCTTAGGGTTTGCTCCTGCTCCCAGACCTTCGGTTAGGGAAACTCCTAACTGAATCTTAATTGGAACTGGACTGTTTTCCAAAGCCTGTGAATCTGTGTTGCAAATAACAAAATCCACACCCTTAATCCCTTGACTAAACATGTGGTTAATGGCATTGCTGCCACCACCTCCAACGCCTATCACCTTAATGACGTTAGATTGGTTCTTTGGCAGATCGAACGAGATGTTATCAAATTCTTTGTTGCTGCTCATATACTTATTTTTGTGAGGTTTATGTATTATGTATTCCGCTAAACGGAACTATCATTTTATTCTTTTTTATTCGGCGTTGTCCAAAAACTCTTTGAACTTCTCTGCCCACTTATCAAAAAATCGCTTTCGCTCTTTTGGTTCTTCATCAGTTATTTCATTATCTGTTACAACTTCATTTTCTTCGGCAATAACGGCATTTTCTTCCCCTGCATCATAACCCTTAGCACTAGAAAACTTCTCATTATTCTGTAAACTATTTAGCACCAAACCAACGGCCGTTGCATACAACGGACTTGTAGTCTCACTATCGCTATCTCCTGCCAAATGCTCATTAGGATATCCAATACGTGTATCCATTCCTGTGATGTATTCAACCAACTGCTTTAAATGTTGCAATTGCGCTCCACCTCCTGTTAAAACAATTCCGGCGATCAACTTTTTCTTTTGCTCTTCGTGACCGTAATTCTTAATCTCTAAATAAATCTGCTCGATAATTTCCACAACACGTGCGTGAATTATTTTCGAAAGATTCTTTAACGTAATTTCTTTAGGTTCTCTTCCTCTTAGACCAGGAATAGAAACAATCTCGTTGTCTTTATTCTCTCCGGGCCAAGCAGAACCAAACTTAATTTTCAACAATTCGGCTTGCTTTTCAATAATTGAACAGCCTTCTTTTATATCGTCTGTAATCACATTTCCCCCAAAAGGAATCACGGCTGTGTGCCTTATAATTCCATCTTTAAAAATCGCAAGATCTGAGGTTCCACCTCCTATATCAATCAACGCTACTCCAGCTTCTTTTTCCTCCTGACTCAAAACTGCCTGTGCAGAAGCCAAAGGCTCTAATGTTATCGCCGACAGTTCGAGTCCAGCACTTTTTATACATCTGCCCACATTTCGAATGGATGAAACTTGTCCAACAACCACATGGAAATTCGCTTCCAATCTACCACCATACATTCCAATTGGCTCCTTCACTTCGGCCTGTCCATCGACTTTAAAATCTTGAGGTAGTACATGCAGAATTTCTTCACCAGGAAGCATTACCAGTTTATGAACCTGATTACACAAACGGTCGATGTCTTCTTCATCTATTACCTCATCGCTATTTCCGCGTGTGATATAATCACTGTGTTGTAAGCTTCTAATATGCTGTCCCGCAATACCTACGACCACATCTTGAATCTTTATTCCCGATGATGTCTCCGCATCTTGTACGGCCTGTTGTATAGACTGGATGGTTTGCGTAATATTATTCACCACACCTCTATGCACACCTAAACTCTTGGACTTTCCAATGCCTAAAATTTCCATTTTGCCATACTCATTGGTTTTACCAATCATGGCAACAATCTTAGTGGTTCCAATATCTAATCCTACAGCTATGTTATCGTTTTCCATTGGCCTTAACGTTTTGTGGCTACTACCTGACTTTCAAATTGTAAATTCACAAGGTGGTATTCTTTGAGCGTACCATCCTGTTTTATTTTTTGAAAGAAAGCTTTAAAATTCTGAAACTTCTTTTCTATCGATTCGATATTCCCAAAAAGCACTTTAAAATTGTACTTGCGAAATCTCATTACTACTCCCCCGTTATTCTCTATATCCAATCCAACAACTCCGCTTTTCATAAACGGATCATCATTAATTTTTAAGAGCAACTTTGTTACTTTTTCAAAATTCATCTTCTCACCAGCGTTAATTATTGGAACCCTAGCGGTAAAAACAGATGACAATGGCATCTTCTTTCCGTCTGCATCTATATAATAATCTGGCGAGCTTGATACTCTTGCAATGGGTGTACGCTGTTCTATTTTTGCCCCGAGTACACCATCCACCGTCATAAAAACCTGAGCATCGCGAATCATAGGATTTTCCTTGAGTCTAAGCTCCATCTCATTCAAAACTAAAGTTTCTTTATCGATGCTCGTAACCTTCTCATGATTTTGTATCAACAATTTATTAACCGAATTTAATGTGATAAAAGGTGTGTTTCCATCGACGAACTCAAGGTCAATTTTGGTTAATTTTCGCTTCTTGTTTCTTTCCGCAGTAAAACTGAAAAGAAACACAACAAGCGCTCCAAGCAACACAAATTTTATAATACCCCAGCTACGCTTCATCTTTCAAAATTTTGGTTATGTTGTTCACTTCAGCACCTATGTCTCCGGCACCTACCAAGAGTTTAACTCGACAATTAGATGCTCTAATGGCCTCCGGTAAATTCTCTTTTGAAACCAGTTTTTTTTCATTTGTATTAACCTTGCTAAACAGCCACTGCGATGTAACGCCAGCTATTGGCTCCTCTCTTGCTGGATAAATATCCAATAAAATCAATTCGTCAAATTGCGCAAGACTCTTTGCAAAACCGCCAATAAAATCTCTTGTTCGACTAAATAAATGTGGCTGGAAGACGACTAATTTTTTATCATCGGGGTACATTTCACTAACAGCCTGAAATAACGCATCAATTTCGGTTGGGTGATGCGCGTAATCATCAATAAGCACCAAGGAATCACTTTTTATTTTATAAGAAAAACGCCTTTGTACACCTTTAAAACTAAATAAAGCTTCGGGAAGGCAATCGGTTGGGGAACCTGCTAAAATTGCCATTCCCAAAGCTGTTATCGCATTAAATAGGTTATGATGTCCGGGGAGCTGGAACTGTAAATCCTTTAAAATTAGACTAGGAGTTTTTAGATCAAAAACATAGTATCCATTTTCAATCCGTACATTTTGTGCTTCAAAGTCAGCTTCTTCCCCAACGGCAACTGTTTTGCCCTCTAATGGAAGCCCCTTTTTCACTAATAAGTTATCTTTTACTGAAAGCAGGGCTGAAAAATCTTTAAAAGCATCTTCTATAGCCGAAGCATCACCATAAATATCCAAGTGATCCACATCCATTGAAGTAACACAGGCGATGTCCGGTTGCAAATTGAGGAAAGATCTGTCGAACTCATCGGCCTCTACAACGGTAATCTCGTGGCCCTTGGAAATAAAATTTGAGTTATAATTTTCTGCAATTCCGCCCAGGAAAGCTGTCATTGGCATATTACATTCTGCAAGGAGATGGCCCAATATCGCAGAGGTTGTTGTCTTTCCATGAGTTCCAGCGACCGCAAGACAGGTACTATTTTTGGTTACCTCTCCTAACAAGGCGGCTCTTTTTAAAACGGTGTAGCCATTGGTATTAAAATATCCAAGTATTTTACTCTGCTTCGGAATAGCAGGTGTGTAAACAACCAACGTATTTTCAACAGCTAAAACCTCTTGTGACAATTCTGAAACTTCATCAATAAAACCAATAGAGATTCCTTCAGAAATAAGCGCATTTGTTATAGCGCTTGGGGTCTTATCATATCCCAAAACCTCCTTACCCATAGAATTAAAATAACGTGCCAACGCACTCATCCCAATACCACCGATACCGATGAAATAAAAAGTTTGTATGTCGTTTATATTCCTCATATTAACTTCCCTGTGAAGTATATAATAGCTTTTCCAGTTCTTCCACTATCTGCTTAGTAGCGTTTGGTTTTGCTAATTTTTTAATATTTTCTGAAAGCTGTTCTTGTTGTTCTTCCGAATTTAAAAGGTCCAAAAATTCTATTTCAAAACAGGCTTCCAATTCACTCTCCTTTATTAATAACGCTCCTTTTTTTTCTGAAATTGCCAAAGCGTTCTTAGTTTGATGATCTTCAGCAACATTTGGCGATGGAATAAAAACCACGGGCTTTCCAACCAAACACAATTCAGAAACTGATAGGGCACCAGACCTTGAAATAATAATATCCGCTGCTGCATATGCCAAATCCATTCTATTCAAAAAGGTATGCACCTGGACCAAACCTGAACCTTTATCCTTGTAGGCGGCCTCATAAAACTTTCCACATTGCCAAATCAGTTGTAAGTTGCTTTTAGCAAAAAAAGGAAGTGATTTTTCGACCAGCTCATTTATTTTTTTAGCACCCAAACTACCGCCTAGAACTAGCAACGTTTTTTTAGTATCCCTTAGGTTAAAAAACTGAAGGGCCTCAATTCTTTTCGAAGAGACATCCAAAAGATCTTGTCGCACAGGATTTCCTGTAAGTTTAATTTTTTCAGAAGGAAAAAACTTTTCCATTCCATCATATGCTACGCAAATACGTTGCACTTTATTACTCAACCATTTATTCGTAATTCCCGCGTAACTATTTTGCTCCTGTATTAAACAAGGAATCCCTTTATTTGAAGCAACTCGTAATAAAGGAGCACTCGCATATCCTCCCGTTCCAATAGCCGCATGAGGCTTAAACTTCCTAATAATACCACGTGATCGTATCAGGCTAGATATGAGTTTAAACGGAAAAAGTAAATTTTTAAAACTTAAACTACGTTGCAATCCAGAAATCCAAAGACCTTCAATCCTGTAACCAGCTTGTGGCACTTTTTCCATTTCCATTCTATCCCTGGCTCCAACGAATAGGAAGTCGGCATCGGGATAACGAATCTTTAATTCATTTGCAATCGCTAACGCTGGATAGATATGACCTCCAGTTCCACCTCCGCTTATTATAAATTTATAGGGCCTCACTTAAAATATCTAATGGGTTTTGTTCTTTATCTTCCTTAGGTGCTGCTACTCTTTTCGCACTTACACTTAATATCATTCCTAATGCCAAACAAGTCATCCAAATGGAGGTGCCACCACTACTAATGAGCGGTAGTGTTTGTCCGGTTACTGGAAATAATTCTACTGCAACCGCCATATTTATAAGTGCCTGAAACACTATAGGCAGACCTACTCCAATTACCAAAAGCTTTCCAAACATAGAGTCCGATTTGTAGGCAACGATCACCAATCGAAATAGTAACAACAAGTATAAAAACAGTAGAAAAAAAGCTCCTAACATTCCAAATTCTTCTACAATAATTGCATAAATAAAATCTGAAGAAGACTGTGGCAAAAAGTTCTTTTGTACACTTTTCCCAGGTCCCAATCCGGTAACGCCACCAGAAGCTATTGCAATTTTTGCCTTTTCTATTTGATAGTCTGCCTCGGTATCTTCGTTGTCACTAAAACTTTCAACCCTGCTTATCCAAGTATCAACCCTGTTCGGGAATACATCTGGAAAGGCCTTTGCAGCTAAGACAAATAAGGTTAGAAACAACAGCCCTACACCCAAAATAATTCCGAGATATTTTAATGGATATCCCCCAACAAATACTAAAACCACTACCATTGCAAAAATGATCGCTGTAGTCGAGAAGTTTGCGGGAAAAATAAGGGCTAGCACTAAAAAAACTGGCACCCACAAGGGAAGCAATGTTTCCTTAAAGGTAATTTGTTTGTCTTTGATTCTTGAAAGATAACGTGCTACATACGTCATTAGTACCACGGCGGCGAGCGTGGATGTTTGGAAAGTAACTCCAACAAACGGCACGCGAATCCATCTACTCGCATTTGCCCCTTCAATGGTGGTTCCTTCCGCAATAGTAATCAACAATAAAACCACAATCACCGGTAATGCAATAATTGATAACCCCCTGAAATAGTGATAAGGGATTTTATGAATTCCATATAAAATTGCAAAGCCTAATAATAAGTGTGCGAAGTGTTTCAGCAAAAAAGGCAAGGTACTTCCATCGCCATATAGATAGGCAAGGTTACTACTTGCGCTATACACAGGAAGGAAAGAAAACAATGCCAAAAGCGCCACTACCGCCCAAATAGCTTTATCTCCTTGAATATGTTGAAAAATGTTTCGCATTTCGTATTAAAGATGTCTTACAGCACGTTTAAATTGTCTTCCTCGATCCTCGTAATTTTCGAACAAATCAAAACTCGCACAAGCAGGAGATAATAGCACCGAGTCTCCACGCTCCGCCAATCGATACGCCTCCTGAATAGCTTGCTCCATTGACTGAGTCTCAACCATCATATCGACTATGTTGCCAAAGGATTTGACAATTTTTTCGTTATCCAATCCTAAACAAATAATCGCCTTTACCTTTTCGTTAACGAAAGGAAGTAATTCTGTATAATCATTCCCCTTATCCACACCCCCAACAATCCAGACCGTTGGTGTTTGCATACTATCTAAAGCATAGAAAGTTGCATTGACATTGGTAGCCTTGGAGTCATTGATATACATAACATTGTTTATCTTCAATACTTTTTCAAGACGATGTTCCACCCCTTGAAATTTTTCCAAACACTCCCGAATGGTAGCTTTCCTAATTTTTAAAAGGGTGGCAATGGTTGATGCAGCCATTGCGTTTTTCTGGTTGTGCTGTCCTTGTAGTCCTAATGATGCGATTGGCATAGTGAAATTTGTATTATCTATTGTTATTATTATTTCCTTACTTTTTATAAATGCGCCTTGTTTTATTTCTTTTTTTACTGAAAAAGGCAGTAATCGAGATTTTATGGGGTATTTATTTAACCAACATGTAATTTCTTCGTCATCCGAATCATAGATGAAATAGTCATCCTTGGTTTGATTCATTACAATTCTAAATTTTGACGCGATATAATCTTCATATTTATAATCGTATCTATCCAAATGGTCCGGACTTAAATTCAACAACACCGCGATATGAGGCGCAAAAGATTCAATTCCGTCTAACTGAAAACTACTCAACTCTAGAACAAAGTTTTCGTAGGCGCCTTCCGAAACCTGTTCAGCGAAACTCTTACCTATGTTTCCTCCTAGCGCCACATTCAACCCACCTTGTTTTAACAATTCATGTGTTAGGGTTGCTGTTGTGGTCTTTCCATTGCTCCCCGTTATTCCAACAATAGTCGCTTTCGTATATGTAGCGGCAAATTCTATTTCAGAAATCACACGAACACCAGCCTCTTTCAGTCTTACTACTATCGGAGCCGTATCGGGTATTCCCGGACTCTTCATTACTAGATTTGCTGAAAGAATCTTAGCTTCGGTATGGCCTTCCTCTTCCCATTCAATCTCATGATGTATAAGAACTTGTTTGTACGTTTCTTTAATCTTTCTGAAGTCTGAAACAAATACTTCGAACCCCTGCTGTTTTCCTAAAATGGCCGTCCCTACCCCACTCTCTCCTCCGCCCAGTATGACCAGTCCGTTCACCACTTTATCTAATTTTCAATGTCACTATGGTTATAATCGCAAGGAATATCCCAACAATCCAAAATCGCGTAACTATCTTGCTCTCGTGGAATCCTTTCTTCTGAAAATGATGGTGCAATGGCGACATCAAGAATATTCTACGACCATCTCCAAATTTCTTCCTTGTATACTTAAACCAACTCACTTGTATCATTACGGAGAGTGTTTCAATAAAAAAAACACCGCATAAGATTGGAATGAGCCATTCCTTTCGAATCGCGATCGCAATTACGGCAATTATCCCCCCTATCGTCAAGCTTCCGGTATCTCCCATAAATACTTGAGCTGGATAGGTGTTGTACCAAAGAAATCCTATGAGCGCACCCACAAACGACATAATAAAAATGGTCATCTCACCTGTGTTTGGGATATACATAATGTTTAAGTAATCTGAAAAAATCACATTCCCAGAGACCCATGCAAAAAGCGCCAAGGTAATTGCGATAATTGCTGAAGTCCCAGCTGCAAGACCGTCAATGCCATCGGTTAGATTAGCACCATTTGAAACTGCGGTAACTATAAAAATTACGATTGGTATAAAAATGAGCCACGCATAACTTTTGTAATCTTCGCTTATCCAGGTGACAAGGTTTTCATAATTGAGCTCATTTCCTTTTACAAATGGAATCGTAGTTAAAAGTGTTTTTTCCTCTGGATAAAATTCTTTTTGCGGATTTTTAGAGACGATTTCGGTTCCTGTTACAGGATTCACCTTTTCTCGTTTTACCGTTATATCTGGATGAAAGAACATGGTGGCACCAACAATAACACCCAAACCGACCTGTCCAATAACCTTGTATCTTCCCGCTAATCCTTCCTTATCATTCTTAAACTTTTTAATATAATCATCTATGAATCCAATAATCCCCATCCAGATGGTAGTTATTAGTAGTAGGATCACGTAAATGTTTTCAAGCTTTGCAAAAAGCAGAACTGGAATAATAGTAGCCAAAATGATTATGATCCCCCCCATTGTTGGAGTTCCAGCCTTTTCGGCCTGACCATCCAACCCTAAATCACGTACCGTTTCTCCAACCTGTCTTCTCTGTAAAAACAGAATAATTTTTTTCCCATAAACAGTAGCGATGAAGAGCGACAAAATAACCGACATTGCTGCTCTAAAGGTTATAAAACCGAAAAGACTCGCGCCAGGTAGCTGATAATTAGTTTCTAAATATTCAAACAAATAATACAACATAGTTTATTTATTTAGGGCGATTAATAGTTCGTTTACAATTTTAAAATCATCAAAATCGAAACGCTCTCCGTTAATTTCTTGATAGTTTTCATGACCTTTACCAGCAATTAAAATGATATCATCGTCATTTGCCATTTGACAGGCAGCCTTTATAGCTTGCTTTCTATCCGCAATAGAAATAGTCTTTTTATAATGAATTGCTGGAACACCTGTCTCAATCTCTTCTATTATTGTCTCTGGTTTTTCGCTTCTTGGATTATCGCTTGTGAAAATCACTTTTGTACTAAGCATCGAAGAAATATTTCCCATTTTAGGACGCTTTTGGACATCCCGATCTCCGCCACAACCAACCACCGTAATCAACTCTTCATTGCCCGTCCGAATACTATTAATAGTTTCCAAAACATTTTTTAATGCGTCGGGAGTGTGAGCATAATCAACAATCGCTGTAATATTTGTTTTTGAAACCGTATACTGAAATCTTCCATCGACACTTTCCAAAGCACTCATAAGCTGTAATATCTCCAACTGCTCTAGACCTAATAAATCTGCCGTGGCATAAATCGCTAACAAATTATACGCATTGAAGTTCCCTATAAGCTTTACCCAAAGTTCTTGATTGTTAATTTTCAGAAGTAAGCCTGCAAATTGATTTTCAAGAATCTGAGCTTTATAATTGGCATAGGATTTAAGGGCATATGCATACTTCTTTGCTTTGGTGTTCTGAAGCATCACCGAACCATTTTTATCGTCGGTGTTTACTAATGCAAAAGCTGATTTTGGTAGCCGATCAAAGAACAATTTCTTCACATCACGATACTCCTTGAAGTCCTTATGGTAATCTAAATGATCGTGCGAAAGGTTTGTGAAAATTCCTCCAGTAAAATATAACCCTTCGGTGCGCTTTTGATGAATTCCGTGAGAACTAACTTCCATAAAGCAATATTCAACACTAGCATCCACCATCTCCCTCAAATACCTATTGATAGTCAGTGAATCTGGAGTTGTATGGGTTGCAATAAATTGGGTGTTTCCAACCATTACTTTTACCGTCGACAACAACCCCACTTCATATCCAGCCGCTTTAAACAAATTATACAGTAAACTAGAAATCGTCGTTTTACCATTAGTTCCAGTTACACCAACCAGTTTTAGACTTTCGGAAGGATTATCGTAATAATTAGCCGCCATTATAGCCAGTGCCTGCTGTGAATCGTCCACCTGGATATAGGTGATTCCATTTATCGTTTCCTCCGGAATTTCTTCACATACGATCGCAACCGCGCCTCTATCACAAGCCATTTTTATATAGTCATGACCATTGGACAAAGTCCCTCTAATAGCTACAAATACATCATCCAAACCAACAGCTCGAGAATTAAAATGAATTCCCCGTATAGCAACAGCCGTATTTCCCACGACTTTATCTAGGGTCACCTTATACAATATGTCTCTTACTAATATCACGATAAGTTTAGCACTATTTGTTTGCCTTTCTCAATTTTATTTCCTGACTTAACGGACTGTTTCGAGACCGTTCCATTGCCAACTATTTTTACTTTTAGCCCTAGGTTCTCCAAAAGCGACACTGCATCCATCCCTGCCATGCCAGTCACATTTGGAATCTCCTTGTAATTTTTTTGCGCTTTAGGGTAATAGCTCTCGAAGTCTTTTTTCAACGAAGCATCTTCAGCATCCACATTTTCTACTTCAGCTATCAATGGTGAATCCGTAAATATCTTTTGTGCAATGCGCTTAAATACTGGACCGGAAACATCAGCTCCGTAAAACCCTTTTTGAATACTCGGCTTATGAATGACCACGATGCATGAATACTTTGGATTCTCCGCAGGAAAATAGCCAGCAAATGAAGAAATATAGCGACGGTTTTCGCTCCAATCTTTAGCCGCATACTCTGTTCTAGCAGTTCCTGTTTTTCCGGCCATTGAAAAATATTCGGAATATAAAGACTCTCCTGTTCCACGCCGAACAATATTTTTTAGTATTTCCTGAATTTGATTTATTGTAGTTTCCGAAGCTATCTTATCCTGCATCACCTCTGTATCAAAATATTCTACCCGTCGATTCCAGGCTTTAATCTCTCTAATAAATAAGGGCTTCACCATCGAACCATTGTTGGCAATAGCATTATAGAAAGTGAGGGTTTGCAATGGTGTTAATTGCAAATTATAACCGTAGGCAATAGATGGTAAAGCATTTCGACTCCAGATTTCGTCTCCGGGTTCTGGAATAATTGGTTTTCCTTCTCCTTTAATTGGAATTCCAATGGGCTTATCCAAATCCCAAGCCTTTAATCGGTCTGTAAATTTTTTCGGGTTTTTAGCATAGTTATCATCAATGATCGTTGCTAAACCTATATTTGATGAAACTTCCAGTGCTCTCGCAGCTGATACTTTTCCGTAACCACCACGCTTGGAGTCGTGAATTTTTCTTCCATAGAAAGTCTTCACACCATCTTTGGTATCAACCACTGTACTGGTATCAATAACCTTATCTTCAAGCGCCGCCATCATTGCCATTACCTTGAAGGTAGACCCCGGTTCGTGAGATTCCCCAATGGCATAGTTTAGTTTCTCATAGTAATTTCCGGACTTAGTTCTTCCCAAATTAGAAACTGCCTTTATCTCACCTGTCTTAACTTCCATAACAATAACAGATCCGTGTTCTGCCTCATAAAATTCCATCTGTTTTAATAGGGCGTGATGGGCAATGTCTTGCATATTTATATTGATGGTAGAGACAACATCATAACCATCTTGAGGCTCCACTTCGTTATCATCGTAAACGGGCTTCCATTGCCCTTTGGCAATTTTTTGTTTCAATCGTCGCCCCTCCTTACCACGTAAATAACCATTAAAAGCCCCCTCAAGACCAACAGCATAATAGCCTTGCTTTTGCGTGCTTTCACTACCAACCATTCGTTCGGCAATTTTACCTATAGGATGTTCGCGAACGGTACGTTGCTCAACAATAATTCCACCCTTATAAGGCCCTAACCTAAAAAGAGGCATCCCTTTTACTTTTTGATAGTCTGAGTATCCTAAATTCTTAACTACTAATAAATAGCGATTCTTATTGGCACGTGCTTTTCTAAAAATATTTTGATAATAGGAAGGCGACTTTCCAAACATGGCACTCAATTCCTTAGACAACGGGATCAAGTGTTTCTTGAAGTTTTCTGAAGAAACTGTAACCGCGTCAAATCTAATGGCATACTTTGGAACTGAAGTTGCCAGTAGACTACCATCATCCGCATAAACGTTTCCGCGGTTTGCGGCAATTACAAAATTCTTTGTAGTGTTCTTATGTGCTAGATCCCGATATTTATCACCTTCAACAAACTGAATGTTGATCAATTTTATAGCAATAAAAAGCGCAAAGAGGAACATACCTCCGGCGACGATATACAAGCGGTTTAATATGTTCTTTTCTTGTATTGGCAATGCGCTACTCTTTTGTGGTTATCATTATTTTTTGCGGCGGTGTTTCGGAAGGTTGCAATCCCCTTTTCTCCATCGCCTTTATTATTTTGCTTTCCATTTTGGACTGCATTAATCTCATCCGTACATCGACATATTCACTTTTTAGCTCTTTTACATCGTTACTGAGCTTTGCAATTTGATGCACTTTTTTATCCGCTGTATGTGAACTAGCAATCATCACTAAAGCCAGTATGGAAAGGAAAATGATGAATCGCCAATTTTTTAAGGCATCATCGCTCACCAAAAACTTTCCCTTGATTATGTTATAAAAGTTTTGTTTCATTATTCTTACGTATTCACACTATAACTTTTTTGCCACACGAAGTTTGGCACTTCTAGCTCTGTTATTTTCTTTTATTTCTTTTTCTGAGGGAGTCACAAATTTTCCAATAGGTTTCATTGGTACTTCCACCCTTCCGAAGACATCCTTCTCAGGCTCACCTTCAAAAAGCCCATTCCGCATAAAACGCTTCACAAGTCTATCTTCTAACGAATGGTAGGAGATCAAACTCAATCTTCCATCCAGTTTTAGCACCTCTAACGATTGCTCTAAAAACTCTTTCAACGCATCTAATTCCTGATTCACTTCAATTCGTATTGCCTGATAAATTTGAGCCAGTATCTTGTTTTCTTTATGCTGTGGAAGAAAACGCCTTAGTGCAGTTTTCAATTGTTCGCTGGATTTAATCGGTCCGTCATTCCGAGCATCTGCAATCACTTTCGCCATTCCAGCTGCCGATCTCAATTCACCATATTCGAACAAAACTCTTTTAAGTTCAGCTTCTCCATATTTGTTAACTACGTGATAGGCAGAAAAATCATCATTTTGATTCATCCTCATATCCAAATCAGCTTCAAAACGAGTAGAAAATCCACGCGCAGCAACATCGAATTGATGAGAGGAAACCCCGAAATCACCAAGAATCCCATCTACTTCCGTATACCCATAAAAACGTAAGAAGCGTTTCAGAAATCTAAAATTCTCGTTAATGAACAGAAACCGAGGATCGTCAATTGTATTTTCAAGAGCGTCTTTATCTTGATCGAAGGCTATGAGTTTACCATTTTCCCCAAGTCTGCTAAGAATTTCTCTAGAGTGCCCACCACCGCCGAAAGTAACATCCACATAAACCCCATCGGGTTGGATGTTAAGTCCATCGACTGTTTCGGTCAATAAAACCGGATTATGATATTCCATTAGCATCACTTACGTCACCCATTACATCTTCGGCTAAATCTGCAAAATCGCTTGCAGCATCATTAATAGCTTTTTCGTATTTTTCCTTATCCCATATCTCGACAATATTTATTGCCGATGAAACCACAATCTCTTTCTTAATCCCTGCGAACGCCAAAAGATCCTTGGGAATTAACAGTCTCCCCGTTGCATCCAATTCGACCGTTTTTACACCAGCAGTAAAACGACGAATAAAATCATTGTTTTTGCGGTTAAACCTATTCAAGGTTCCAACTTTTTGCATCAACTCATTCCACTCCCCCATAGGATACATTTCCAGACAAGGTTGAAAAACCGCACGCTTTATCACAAAGCCTTCGGTTGTAACAGGAGTCAATTGCTTCTTCAAGGGAGCAGGCACCATGACCCGTCCTTTGCTATCGGCTTTGCATTCATATGTTCCTATTAAGTTGAGCATTAGGTAATCTGTTCGTGGCAAATAATAGCTTCAAATATATATAACTTTTACCACTTTTTACCACAATTTACCACATTGTTAATAAGTTTTACCACCATCCATTTCGCTTTACATTAAAAGCAAAAAAACAAACCTAAAACAGCTCTAAATTTTATAAATCCAAATTCACTAAAATTTGATTACTTTTGCTTAGTTAATTGTAGCAAGCAGAATGACGCATAAACTAAAGCAGGAAGGTAAATTCTCGTATATTGAAGTAGGTGAAGGCACTCCAATCATTATCCTTCACGGACTTATGGGCGGCTTAAGTAACTTCAATGGCGTCTCTAAATTTTTTCCAGAAAGAGGCTACAAACTTGTAATTCCCGAACTTCCTATTTACAAAATGACATTGCTCAAAACCAATGTTAAAAATTTTGCGAAGTACGTTTCAGATTTTATAGATCATAAGGGTTATAAAGAAGTAGTTCTTTTAGGAAATTCATTAGGAGGACATATAGGATTGCTATGCACAAAGATGTATCCTGAAAAAATAAAAGCGCTTGTTATAACTGGAAGCTCTGGTCTTTACGAAAGCGCTATGGGAGAGAGCTATCCTAAAAGAGGAGATCGCGATTATATTCAGAAAAAAGCGGAAAATGTATTCTACGACCCCGCTGTTGCCACTAAAGAAATTGTGGACGAAGTTTATGAGACTGTAAACGACAGAAATAAGCTCATCAGAACTTTAGCGATTGCCAAAAGTGCGATTCGCCATAATATGGCAAAAGATCTCCCAAACATGAATACACCTACTTGTATAATTTGGGGTAAAAATGACAACGTTACTCCGCCCGAAGTTGCTAAGGAATTTCATGAATTGCTTCCGGATTCCAATCTCTATTGGATCGAAAAATGTGGCCACGCAGCTATGATGGAGCACCCAGATGAATTCAATACGCTTCTTGATGCTTGGTTGCAGGCACGAAAATTCTAGTTCTCTTCGTGGTAAACAAAGCCGGTTTCTTAGTTAGAATAACATCAATAGTCTATTAAATTAAATTACTTTTGCAGCATGAAGATTAAATCGGCTGAATTTGTAATGAGCAACAGCGATGTTGCCAAATGTCCAAAAGACAGATTCCCCGAGTACGCCTTTATTGGCCGTTCCAATGTTGGAAAGTCTTCGCTTATCAACATGTTGATGCAGCGAAAGAGCCTTGCAAAGACTAGCGGAAGGCCAGGAAAAACCCAGCTTATCAATCATTTTCAAATAAACAAAAACTGGTACTTGGTCGATCTTCCGGGTTACGGATACGCGCGTGTTTCCAAGTCCACTAAGAAGGTGTTTCAGAAATTTATAACCAACTATTTCAAAAAAAGAGAACAGATGGTACTTGCGTTTGTCCTAATTGATTGCAGACTCGAACCACAGTCAGTCGATTTGGAGTTTATGCAGTGGATGGGCGAGAATGAAATACCATTCTCTATTGTTTTCACAAAGGCAGATAAACTTAAGCCCAAGGCCTTGGAACGAAATGTTCTTGCCTATGAACAAAAAATGCTTGAAAGTTGGGAAGAAATGCCACAACACTTTATCACATCCGCGAGCAATAGTACTGGACGTGACGAACTCCTTGGCTATATTGGCGGTATTAATAGTGAAATAGACGCTTCTTAACTTCTTCGATTAATGACTCCGTATTTTCCAATTTATTAAGTTCTTTGGAAGCAATAAAGACTTGAAGTTCATTATTATCTTGTAAAAGAATCAGCGGGAAATCGTATTTAGGCAACCATTTTGATTGATATTCCTTCTGAAATTCATCCTTACGATAAAAGATCATTTCAACTTCCGAAGCTTCCCGAAAACGTTTCCATGTTTTATTCTCTGAAAAGTTTCCGAAGGTAATAGCACAAAGATTACAATCATAAGTTTCTGGATTTGCGATCTTATGTAGGCTATCGAAAACGGCATGTATCTTTCCTGAATTCGCATTGTAAACAAAAATGAGCCTCATCAACTCTTTTTTAGCTCCAATTTTTCAGCAAAATAATTGCAGAAATCCCGCATCGTTGCACTCATTTTATCATCATTGGTAGCACGTTCAAACGTATCTGTCATTGCGCTCAAGGTCTGATGAAAAAACACTTTCATTTCATCAAGAGGCATATCTTTAGTCCATAAATCGATACGCAAAGACTCTTTGGATTTATGATCCCAAACCGAAAGCAACATTGCTTTCGCTTCTTCATTTTTTACACCTCCATCTTCTGCAGACCAACGCATTTTTTCGGGAACTCTATTTTCATCTAGTGTTACATTTATCTTAATCTCGGAGGTATGTTCTTTTGTCATTGCTTTGTCGGTTTATATTTAGATTCGGTAAAAAGGGCGTTCGTATTTTTAATCATTAATTGTTTAACCGTGACATCATTGCTCTCCATATACGACCTCACTATTTGCCACCCCAAATACCTTCCGATCATTCCTGGTGATTCATTATCAATTTCTAAATAAAATTTGGAAAAAGGAGCTGGATTGATAAATTGAGCAAGAAGCTTGGTACTAGTACTATACAAAACCTCTCGCTCCACAAAATAGCGCCACATAAATTCTTCATTCTCTTGAGCCCATTTCAATTGTTTTTCAGTATACCCTATTTTTTCAGAATCGCTAACCTCTGGTAACCAAATATCCTTTAGATAAAGTTCTTTTCCGAAGAAAACCATCTGGGCTAACAATGATCGCTGTTTTGGCTTAACAATCAACTGCCTAGCATATGCAGAAGCAATATCTGGCCCAAGTTGTGTTGATTTTAAATTTTGAGAAATGTACTTTTTAATTCCACCATAAAACTTGTGATCACTGCCCAAATAAGTGTCAAGAGAAATGATGAGCAAGTCATTGGACAATACAATTTTGTTTTTATAGTCAACATCAGATGTAGTGGTCAATACAGTAGGTGTTTTAAACTGAGGGAAATAGTACTTTATATGTCGAAAAATTGAGAGCAATTCGTCCTCTAGCTTTGTTTCAGAATGAAACTGCTTCTTAACTTCAGCATTTAGTTCTTTTTGCAAAGTATCCCTCATTTTTTGTTGCCATATGGTGTCATGATATTGTTTTGGAAAGAATACAGGGTATTTCGATTTTAAACCTGCCAAATCTGACACCTGAGCGGCGGCAAACTCCATATCAAATCTAATAACGTTAACCTCAACTGGAAGCTCTTCTATTTCTTTTTCAAGATTACTTTTAGTATTGCAACCAAAAACAAGCAAACTCACTAAAACCAAAAAATATCTATGCATACAAATTTCGTTCATAAGGCGATAACGTCTATCACTTTTTTAAAGTTTACTTTTCCTACTTTTGTTTTGCAAAGATATTTTTTTTAGCTCAGAGTTTTGACTTATAGGTTTGGAGTTTTAACTTATTGGAAATAAACTTTTAAAGTAACCTCCTTAACAGTACAAAAATGCAGACAGAAAAAGTTATTGATCACATTGTAAATTGGTTAAAAGAATATGCCATAAATGCGAAAATGGAGGGTTTCGTAATTGGAATTAGTGGAGGAATCGACTCTGCTGTAACTTCTACTCTATGTGCAAAAACTGGTCTTGACCTACTATGTCTAGAAATGCCAATTCATCAAGCTCCTTCCCAAGTAAGCAGAGCAATGAATCATATAAACTGGCTTAGAACGAACTTTTCTAGGGTTAGCATGCATCAAATGGAATTAACTCCTGTCTTTGATGGCCTTGTGAATGCATTTCCTCCTGTGGAAAATGAAAGTGATCGTTTTATGTCCTTGGCGAATACTAGAGCGCGATTGCGGATGACCTCATTATACTACTTTGCTGCCTTAAAAAAGTATTTGGTGGCAGGAACCGGAAACAAAATAGAGGACTTTGGTGTGGGTTTTTTCACTAAATATGGGGACGGGGGGGTAGATTTAAGTCCTATTGCCGATTTAATGAAATCTGAGGTGTACGAAATAGCGCGTTATTTAGGGCTAAATCAAGAACTGATTGAAGCAGCGCCGACAGATGGATTATGGGGTGATGACCGTACAGATGAAGATCAAATAGGTGCCAGTTATGACGAGCTAGAATGGGCCATGAAAATGCAACATAAAAAGACAGACATTTCCAACTTTAATACTGGTGAAAAGCGTGTTTTTGAAATTTATACCCGACTAAATAAAATAAATCAGCACAAAATGCAACCTATTCCTGTATGTGAAATCCCCGTTCAATTGAAAGGTTAAGCGGTTTTTAACGAGTTTTCGTGAATTTGAACGAAAAGAAATTCAATACTATTAACTTTTTTCTAGATTTGATTTGTAGTATAAATATTACAAAAACCTCACGCTTATTACAATTCATTGTTTATAAGTGATTATAGCTTCGAAAAAGACGTTAAGATGAAATCAATTTTTATAGCAGATCACCACCCAATTACAAGGAAAGGAATTTCCTGCATGTTGAAGAAAAATAAAAACTTTTCCATCACAGGAAAAGCAAATAATGGTGGAGAGCTATATAAGAATTTACGTGAGACCAAACCGGATATTCTTATCATGGAAATTGATATGCCAGATATTAATGGTATAAATGCATTGAGAAGTATTAAAACTGAGTTTCCTGAAATACGAGTTCTTATCTATTCCACTCATCCAGAAGAAATTTACGCGCTTCGATCTATTAAATCTGGTGCCGCGGGTTATGTTCCTAAAACGGCCTCTACAAAACTATTTTTAAAAGCATTAAAACAAATTGCAAAAGGAGGTATTTTCTTAAATGAAGAACTTACTTCTACCTTCACAAGCAGAAATGTTGGTGAAACAAGTGCAATTAGTCGTTATAAAAAATTATCCTCTAGAGAAGTTGAAGTATTGAACTTACTTTCAAGTGGTAAACGCAACAAAGACATTGCAAATGCCTTAAACATTAATGAGAAGACCGTTAGCACTTACAAAACGCGTCTACTTAAGAAACTTAAAGTTGATAATCTAGCGGATCTTATCCATCAATCTAGAATGTTTCAGTTTGGATAATTTATAATACCCTGTTTAATTTTTCTGAAAGCACTGTTTTTAGTGTGATGTAATCTTGAATATCTTGTAGACTATTTTGCCTTTGATCCTCTTCTTGTGAATTAATTTCTTTGGAAAGCTCATCTATTTTTTGCGTCACTAAATATCGTCTAAGGTTCAAAATAGTTTGGCTTACGGCCTGCACAATAGTGACTTCTTTCAGTTTTACAAAAATTTCTTTCTCCTCCCATTTATGAAGACTATGTCGTTCTTCATCCATTAAAATATCTGTAATGGTTGAAGCTTTTTCAGCCGGTAGCTCATTAACGAATATATCTATTTGAAAATCCTGCTCTATGTTGAACTTATTAATAATCTCATAATATAAATTCTTGAAACCATCATTAGTAAACTCTATTTCGTCATCCTGCAAGTCTAGATAAACTTTCTCAAAAACCTTTGCTTTTACAACCTCAGGTTTGAAACCAATATCTCCTTTTTCATTGGTTTCAAGGATCAAATCTTCAAATTCTTCCTCAACATCTCCGTATAACAATAACAATTCTATAATTTTCCGCTCCAGCTCATATAAAGTGTCCACTTTTTGAACCTTTTGCTTTTCTGCTGGAATCACCTCAAAAGGTTGTTGTTTATCTATTTTCTTAGACGCGTCCTTTTTATCCTTTTGGAGTATCTGAGCAAGGGTATTAAAGAGTACTTCTTCAGAAATATCCATAATACGAGAACATTCCTTAATATAAACTTCTCGCTTAATCACGTCCGGAATCTTCGAGATGCTAACTACCATATCTCGAATTGTTTCGGCCTTCTTTATAGGGTCATTTTTTGCTTCCGAAGCTAACAACGAAGCCTTGAAACTAATAAAATCCTGTGCCTTTTCTTCAAGGTACAGGGTGAGTTCCTCTAAAGAATTACTTTTTGCAAAACTATCTGGATCTTCTCCTTCTGGGAATGTACAAATCTTCACATTCATCCCCTGCTCCAAAATGAGATCCACCCCTCGAAGAGACGCCCTCAATCCAGCAGCATCGCCATCAAACAAAACAGTAATGTTTTTGGTCAATCTATTAACCAGTCTTATTTGCTCAGGTGTTAATGCAGTTCCTGAAGAAGAAACCACATTGTGAATTCCGGTTTGGTGAAATTGAATAACATCTGTATAGCCCTCAACCAAATAACAATTATCTTCCTTTGCAATACTTTGCTTCGCCAAATAAATCCCATAAAGCACCTTACTTTTATGATAGATATCGCTCTCTGGAGAGTTAAGATATTTGGCAGCTTTTTTATCATTAGTAAGAATGCGCCCACCAAAACCCAGTGTGCGACCACTCATACTCAAAATAGGAAACATGACCCGACCTTTAAAGCGGTCAAATTGTTTTTCTTGTTTAACAATGCTTAAACCCGTTTTTTCAAGAAACTCAAGTTTGTAACCCTTCTGGATAGCATGACTTGTAAAAGCATCCCATTGATCTGGAGAATAGCCCAGCTCAAACTTCTTGATGGTTTCATCTGTAAAGCCGCGTTCTTTGAAATACGAAAGCCCGATTGCCTTTCCAGGTTCGGTCCTAAGAAGTGTAGAATGAAAATAATCTTTGGCAAATTCACTAACCAAATACAGGCTTTCGCGCTCATTGGCCTGCTCCTTCTGCTCATTGGTCTGCTCGGTCTCTTCAATCTCGATCCCGTACTTTTTTGCAAGGTATTTTATTGCCTCAGGGTAAGTAAAATGCTCATGTTCCATTAAAAAAGCCACAACATTCCCTCCTTTACCACTGGAGAAATCCTTCCAAATCTGTTTCACAGGAGAGACCATAAAACTAGGAGAACGCTCATCTGTAAACGGGCTTAGTCCTTTAAAATTACTTCCCGACTTCTTGAGCTGCACAAAATCCCCGATTACCTCCTCAACACGGGCGGTTTCAAATACGTTATCAATTGTGGTTCTAGAAATCAACTTTCAGTAATCAATAGTCAAAGATGTGAAAATATCGTGTAAAACCTTTTTCTGAGGCCGAATTTAGTTATCAACAAAAAGGACTTCTTTTCGCAAAGAAGTCCTTTGTCCCTAAAATCAAATAATTATTTTCTCTATTAACTAATCCAGATCCAATCTAAACCCAAGAGATATGTTGTTTTGTTCTATAGCTTGTCCCTCGAACATTGGCGACAAATCGTACTTCGCATATAAACTAATCACATCGAAACCAACATACCCACTTAAACCATAAACAAAATCTGTAGCATTGAAATCTGTTTTTATTTTGTCTTTTATCTTAGCGCCATCAACATTATACTTTAATTTTTGACGTGTTCCAATATTAATACCCGCATATCCACCAATTCCAATTTTGAATTCATCAACGGTAGAGTAACGAAAGTAATCATCGTGTACAATTTTTTTAGAGGGGCCAAATTCAAAATGTACGGGAACCACTAGATTGGTGATCCTTAGTTGTGATTTCTTCAAATCATATTCAAAGTCTTCCAAAGATGTTACCTCTTCATTTTGCACAAAAAATTTATTGTTCTTTACGTTAATTTTGTTCCATTGCAGCGAAAGGCCGTACTTAATTCTTATCACATTCGAATTTTTCAACAACCGGGTTTTCCATGCAATCCCAAACTCTACAAATCTCGATTTTCCAATACTATAGGGAGAATCACTTAATGATGTCCCATCTATTAAAGAATGGTTAATTCCCGCGGCAAAAGTCAATGCACTTATGGTAAGACGGTCATATTTACGCTTCTTGTTCTTTCTACCAATATAAATAGTTCCATTATCTTCCCCTTCCTCACCTCTGAAGCGGATAATGAAATCAGCGTCATCGTCTATTTCTTCACCTTTATTCCGCTCCAACAAAGCGATCTTATTCTCTATTATGGCAACCCGATTCTCAATATTTAAAGCTCTTTTCTCCGCGGCGTTCTTCTTTAAATCTTCAGCTTCCGTCTGAGAAATATTGCCGCTATTCAGACGTTCATTTATCCTTTCAACTTCAAATTTAAGTGCTTCCTTTTCTTTGGTAATAACACTCTCTTTCGAAGCATTTAGCAAAGCCAGTTGATCTGTAATGTCTTTCTCTTGAGCATACCCACAAGTCAAGGCTAGTGCCCACATCGTTAATGCGATGCAATACGGAATAATTTTCATAATGTTCGTGATTTTGATTCGCCAGTAGCGAATTAATTGATGAATAATTTAACTCTGTTTAGGCCATCGCCCGTATTTTAATTGTTCCGCTCAACAACGGCAGTTTTAATAAACTGAAAGCCATCTCCCAGTGCATAATAAACCTTATCTCTAAAGCTTTGTTCCAATTCCCATTCTACATCTCCAAGGAGTGCTTCGGGGTCTATTTTTTTTGAACTCAATACCCTTTCTGTTTGGATTTCCCTCTGTGCATTGGCCAAAAGCGCATCGAGTTCCTCAACAGAAATCGTGGTATTATCTTTTTTCAGTTGCTCGATTTGCGCAACAACCTCCGCTACTTTTGCGTTTAGAATAATATCTTCTTTGGAAAGGTTAGTGCTATTTTCAACCTCTTTTTCCAACTCTTTCCGAATTGGTGTTTCAACTTTAGCAACTGCTTCCGAAGTTTTATTTTGAATTAATCTCTCCATAACTACTTCTTTTTTCTTCGGAGGAGTCTTTATTATATCTTCAACTTTTGTATTCTTTATTGCCTTTGATTCAATTTTTTCAGTAGCAATCGCAGATGATTTATCTTCGGGGGCGTTATCCATTTTTTTGAATTCCGTCATTTCATTTATCACTTCTTTTTCCGAAGTATGTACCTCCACAAAGTCTTTATTATTTTCTGAAGGAGTTTCATTTCGACTAAAAAACACCGATCCAACTATCAATATTCCAACGAAACTTGCGGCAATGGCATACCACATTACCTTGTTGCTCCCACGCTCTTCGGTGACATCCAATTTGTCATTCAGTTTTTTCCAAGCATCTGCTGATGGCTGTAACTCGCGTCCTTCCAACTTCTCACGTATATTTTCATCAAATTTAATGGGTGCCATAACTTATTGTATTTTCTTTATTAACCTTGGCCTGCAACATTTTTCTTGCTTTAAAGAGTTGCGATTTCGAGGTGCTTTCACTTATTTGAAGCAGCTCCGCAATCTCACCATGTTTATATCCTTCTACCGCATATAACACAAAAACCGTTTTGTAACCATCGGGCAGTGAATCAATCATTTTTTGAATTTCTTCAACCTCTAACTCACTTTCAATATAGGCCACATGTTCCAATGAGTTTTCAATTTCGGTTTCATCTTTAAAGAACAATTTTTTGTCTCTTCGTAACTGACTTATAGATTCGTTAACCATAATCCTACGAATCCAACCTTCAAAACTTCCTTCTGCTTTGTAGCTTTCTAAATGCGTAAATACTTTTAAAAAACCCGTGAGCATCACCTCTTCGGCAACATCATTATTTTTTACATACTGACGACAAATACTAAGCATTTTTGGAGCAAAAAGCTCAAACAACTCTTGCTGTCCTCTCCTATTTCCTTTTGCTGCTTTTGCAATAAGCGTCTTATAGTTTTTATGTAATGATATTAGCTTCAAAATACGCGTCGTGCTAGATGGTTTCTATTTATAAAGACGGTAGTTGTGTAAAAATGGTTGTCCAGAATAAAAATAAATTCACATGTACCTCTATCAACTCAATAAATTCAATGCTTTTAACCGCTTAAAATTACTTCTTTCGATCAATCACATAATTTACCATTAGTTCTAAAGAATCTTTGTAGGGTGATGACGAATAGCCTTGAAGAAGCTCCAATGCCTGCTGCTGATAGTCTTTCATTTTTGAAATAGCATATTCGAGACCTCCATTATTTTTGACAAATTGAATCACCTCTTTGACCCTTTTCTTATCCTTGTTATGGTTCTTAACCGAATTGATTAACCACTTTCTATCCTTTTCCGAAGCATTATTTAAGGCAAATATTAATGGGAGCGTCATTTTTTGTTCCTTAATATCTATTCCAGTAGGCTTTCCAATTTGTTCATCTCCATAATCGAAAAGATCATCTTTGATCTGAAAGGCAATTCCAATAAGTTCACCAAATACGCGCATGGTCTCGACTCTATCTGGAGTTGCATTTACAGATTTCGCACCCATAGCACAACAGGCGGCAATAAGCGTTGCCGTTTTTTGACGGATAATCTCAAAATACACCGCTTCGGTGATATCCAGACTTCTCGCTTTTTCAATCTGCAATAACTCACCCTCGCTCATTTCTCTAACAGCTACAGATATAATCTTCAACAAATCGAAATCGTCATTATCAATGGAAAGTAACAGACCTTTAGACAATAAGTAGTCACCTACCAAAACAGCAATCTTATTTTTCCAAAGTGCATTTATCGAAAAGAAGCCTCGTCTACGATTGCTATCATCCACAACATCATCATGAACCAAGGTCGCCGTATGTATGAGTTCAATGACTGAAGCCCCGCGATACGTTCTTTCATTCACCTCACCGTTATGATTCATTTTGGCGATAAGAAAAACGAACATAGGACGCATTTGTTTCCCCTTTCGGTTAACGACATAATGGGTAATGCGATTTAATAAGGACACTTTTGAAGACATAGAAATAAGAAACTTTTTTTCAAAAAGTTCCATTTCATACTCTATGGGTTGTTTTATTTGAGAAACAATCTTCATTTATGTCCCAAAAATAGTTAAATATGACAAGTATTATATAAATAATATATTATCTTTAAAAGATAATTGCAATTTTTAAAAAAATATATATATGAAAAAAATTACATTATTAGCGGCGTTCTTCGCTGCTTTCGCTATGAATGCGCAAGTAACTGTTTGGGAAGACAGTTTTGAAACCTATGCAGATTTTGAAATCACTACAATAGGTGATTGGACTCAAATTGACAATGATGCTGCTGCAACCTATGGTTCTGCAGATTATGACTTTACAAATGAGCAGTATGTGGGTACCGGGATTGTATTTAATCCTTCTATGGCCACACCTGATCCTGGAGGAACGCAAACTGAAAATGCAGATCAAAACCCAAATTGGGTTGCAAGAACTGGAGACAAAGCAATGTATATGATTGCTTCAACTAGTTTATTAAATGATGATTATTTGATTTCTCCTCAAGTTAACTTAACAGGAGCAACTGGATCTAACTTTAGTTTTTGGGCTAAATCAATTACAGACCAGTTTGGTTTAGAGCGTTTCGAAGTATTATTATCTACAACTGGAAACGCACAAGCGGATTTTACCGAGGATATTAGCGGTGGAGAACAACAAGCTCCAATTGGTGATTACGTAGAATACAGCTATGACCTTTCTGCTTACGATGGTGAACAAGTTTATATAACTATTCACTATGTTGCACAGGATTCATTTATATTACTTATGGATGACTTCTTAGTTGAAGCAGCAGCTTTAGGGGTTTCTGACAATACATTTAATAATTTCAATCATTTTGTAGACTCAAACAATCAATTAAATCTTTCTGCCGACACTTCTATGGAAAGACTGGCATTATACAATATGCTTGGGCAAGAAGTTGTTTCTCAAAAATTGAATAGTACAAATGAAGTTATTAGCATCGCTGATTTACAAACAGGTGTTTATATCGCTTCAGTATCTATTGAAGGAAATACAAAATCATTTAAAATTATCAAAAAATAAGACTATTAATATCTTAATTGCAATTTTAAAAGCGGCCACTGGCCGCTTTTTTTATTTTCATTTTAAACTAACTAGACAATTTTAAGTCAAAGCAATATTAAATCTTAAAAAAGTAAAATGAAAAGATTAGCAATTGTCCTCATCCTATTAACATGTGCAACCAGCTTCGCACAAAAACATCATGATGAAAAAAGAGAGTACAGAAAAGAAATGAGAAAAGACAGGCTTGATCTTAGTCCAGAGCAAGTAGCAGAGCTAACATGGAAAAAGCTAACATTGGTTCTCGATCTCAATGAGGGTCAGCAAAAAGACGTGCGGCAGATATCTTTGAAACAGGCGAAACTGCGAAAAGAAGCGCATCAAAAAAGAAAAAATGAAAAAAAGCTCTCCGAGGAGGATCGGTTTAAAGCCCGAATTGCAAGACTTGACAACAAGATTGTCCATAAAAAGCAGATGAAATCCATTCTTAATGAAGATCAGTACAAAAAGTGGGAAAAGATAAATATCCAGAAAAAGAGAGGTAAACGAGAATGCCAGAGAAAAAGAGGGCTTCACGGAGAAAAACGTTAAAAATAAGATTTTGGCTTAGTTTTTGGGTTATTAGATACAAGAATAGTTACTTTAGTAACCTAAATTTTAATTTGAACCAAATGAAAAACCTTATAAAAATAGTTACTTTTGCCTTTATAATGGTACTTGGTGTTAATTCTGCTACTGCACAAGGATTAACACAAGACGGTGCTAGACCTGAAGTTGTTGCCAAGAAAAAGACATCTGAGCTTAGTCAAGCTTTAAATCTAAACGGTGATCAACAGCGTGCGGTATTTAGAGCTTTAGTTTCTAAAGAAGTTGGTTATAAAAAACAAGTTAATGGAAAGGATCTAAACAATGCTTCCGTTAAAGCAAAAAAGCAAAAAATAGATGTCTCATTTATGGTATCCATGAAAAAAAACCTAACGGCAGAACAATACAAACAGTGGCGCTCGCTTAAGAAAGAATAGTTGATTTTAGTTAACTAACAATGCATTGACCACCTTGGAGGTTTTTTATGCTAATGTCGTGGCCACCTTATTACAGGCTTCAATCGTTTTATCTAAATCTTCATAACTTAAAGCTTCGCACAGAAACCAAGTTTCAAAAGCACTTGGAGCTATATAAACTCCTTCTGAAAGCATCCCATGAAAGAACTTCTTAAAGGTTTCATTATTACCAATAGCAGCGGTATCGAAATTGGTTACAGGAGTTTCAGAGAAATGAACTGAAATCATAGATCCAACTCGATTTATAGTGTGGTCAATGCTATTTTGAGTAAGAACTGAACCTAATCCATTATGTAAGTATTCTGTCTTGGCCGTTAGAGAATCAAAGATCTTTTGATTTTTATTTAGTTCTTTGAGCATAGCAAGCCCTGCCGCCATGGCCAATGGGTTCCCACTTAAAGTTCCTGCCTGATAAACAGGCCCAAGAGGCGCCAAATGATTCATTATTTCTTCTCTTGCAGCAAACGCCCCAACAGGTAGTCCTCCACCAATCACCTTTCCAAAGGTGACAATATCTGCATCTATATTATACAATTCTTGCGCTCCTCCTTTTGCCAGTCTAAAACCGGTCATCACCTCATCAAAAATAAGAAGGATGCCATTCTCGCGACAAAGTTGCCTCAATCCATTTAAAAATCCTTTGGCTGGTGGAATACATCCCATATTACCCGCCACGGGCTCAATAATAATGCAGGCTATTTCGTTTTCATTTTCAGAAATAAGTTTAGCTACATTGTTGAGGTCATTGTAAGTGGCTAATAAAGTATCCTTCGCTGTTCCTTTTGTAACTCCTGGACTGTTGGGCGTCCCAAAGGTAATGGCACCACTTCCTGCTTGAATTAAAAAAGAATCACTATGACCGTGATAACAACCCGCAAACTTTATTATTTTATCTCTTCCAGTATATCCTCTGGCAAGTCGCACAGCACTCATGCAGGCCTCGGTTCCACTATTTACAAAACGAATTTTATCAATATTAGGTACCATAGAAATTGCTAGTTCAGCAATTTCCGTCTCTATTTGAGTAGGCATTCCAAAAGAGGTTCCTTTCTTAGCTTTTTCAACTACCGCCTCTACCACTGGTTTATGCGCATGACCCAAAATCATTGGACCCCAAGAATTAATATAGTCTATAAGTGTATTTCCATCGACATCATATAAATAGGCTCCCTTAGCTTTTTCAACAAAAATTGGGTCGCCACCAACGGCATTAAAAGCACGTACCGGTGAATTCACTCCTCCAGGAATCACTCGCTGCGCTTCCGAAAACAACGCACTACTTCTCTTATAAATCATATTGAACTTAATTTTTTACTGGATGTAAATATAAAACTTGTCCAATTGAAATCTCATTGGATTGCAAGCCGTTATACTCCTTTAAAGTGCCAACGGCAATATTATATCTTCGAGAGATACCATATAAGGTATCTCCTTTTTTTACCGCATATGTTCCAATTTTGGTGTCATCTGGTTTTGCAATATTGACCTTATCTCCTAACACTTCTTGATCATAGGCAACCAGATTATACCTTTCTATAATGCTAATAAGTTTGTTAGGGTACTTTGGATCTGTAGCATAACCGGCCTTCCGAAGACCCTTGGCCCAACCTTTATAATCATCCTTCCGAAGCTTGAAAAGATCCCGATACCTACTACGTTGAGACAAAAACAAAGAGTGATCCCTAAATGAATACTTAGCTTCTTTATATTTTCTGAAACACTCTTGAGCCTCATCATCATCATGGTACACTCGTTCACCTGTCCAACCCTTATGACACTTTATACCGAAATGGTTATTGGCTTTACTGGTAAGTGTTCCTCTTCCGGCTCCACTTTCTAGGATACCTTGGGCTAGTGTAATACTCGCTGGAATACCATATTGAAGCATTTCCTCCTTTGCAATGGCGTTGTAGTCATCAATATAATTAGAAACAACCTCTTCATACGAAGCATTTGGTTTAGGAGGTTTCACTACCGTAGTCTCTTCTTTAATTGGCTTGGTTTTGGATTTTTTTGAAACCTCAACACGTTCGGTTTTCGATTTCTCTTTATGGGTTAGCACCTTATTCTTAGACTTGCAACCACTTAGTAATAGGACACCAATAATGAGACAACCAATAATTCTAACAAACATACTACAGATTAATTTGAGGTAGATTTTTTCTTTTCAACAATTGATTCATCCCAGAGATACCTTGTAGACCCCCAGTATGAATCGCTAAAATACGGCTATTTTCCTTGAAATATCCTGTTTTCAATAGATCGATAATACCGAACATCATTTTTCCGGTATAGACTGGATCTAAAGGAATTCCAGTAGTAGCTTTAAATTTGTTTATGAAACAAATTAATTCCGAATCTATTTTAGCATAGCCTCCAAAACAATAGGCATCAGTAATTTCGAAGTTAGTTTTATTTGTATACTCACTTACTATTTCCTTCTGAAAGTTTCCTTTTAATGCCGAAAAACCTAGTACAGTTTGATGTGGCAAAGATGCTTCGATCAACCCAGCAATAGTCCCTCCAGTTCCAACCGAAGTACATATGTAATCGAAATATTGATCCGTTTCAGTAAGGATTTCGGTGCATCCTTTTACAGCAAATTCATTCGTTCCACCCTCAGGCAACAAGTAAAATACACCAAACTTTTCAACTAGCGATTGAATAAAATCAGGCTCATTTTTTCTAGAATAGTCTTCTCTAGTTATGAAGTTAAGTTGCATATTTTTCTCCTTCGCATATACTAAGGTAGGGTTTCCTTGAATTCTATTAATAAGTTCCTCACCTCTAATAATACCTACGGTTTTAACCCCAAAGTCATTTCCTGCAGAAGCCACAGCCGCAATATGGTTAGAATAGGCTCCTCCAAAAGTGAGAATTGTATCACAACCTTGACGTTTAGCTTCAAGAAGATTATACTTTAACTTTCTGAACTTGTTTCCCGAGACAAAAGGATCTATTTTATCTTCTCTTTTCATCGAAACTGACGTTTTCGAACTAAAAAAAGACCTTATATCTACTTTCTGTGCAACTATATATGGCTGATTTCCAAACAAAAACTACTTTTTTAAGGTAAAGGTAAACTCAAAATTCCACGTTTCAAAAATAGGGTGGAAATTTTATCAAATCTTCTAAATTCACCTCATTTTCTTAAATATTATTCAAAAAATTGACTATCAGAGAATTAAAATTATGATTATCACAAATAACAATGAAGATAAAACCTCAAATTTTAACATAACTAATAGCTATTTTGTTAAATTATAATGTATTTCATCGATTATATTGTTTTTAAACGATTAAATGATACATTTGTGCCCAAGTTTTTTATAAACCCCAAATTATGAAAACGATATCTATGTTAAAAACCCACGCCCTATTAGCTCTACTTTTTGTGGCAGCGCCTATTTTATCGACAGCACAAGGTGTTGGTGTTAATACTATACATCCAAATGGAATTTTAGATGTGAGTAGTAGTAGTACTCATGGTATTGTATTGCCAAGGGTTGTTTTAACTGCAACCAACGTGGCTGCACCAATTCTTAATCCTCAAGGAGGATCTTTGCCCATTGGAACTGTTGTTTATAATACAAACAGTACTTCTACCGGATCAAATGACGTATATAAAGGTATTTATGTTTGGACCGGAACTGAATGGTTTAATAAATTCACAAAGAAACATGCCCAACTATTCAAGCAATCTTCATTTTTTCAACCTTCTTCCAATAACGGTTATGAAGACATACCAGGTTTAGACAACCAAACCTTTGTAGCCAAATATACAGGTGTGTATAAAATGGAAACCAGTGCGAATTATGGTGCTGGCTATATTGAAAATGCATCTGCAGGGACGGACGTAGGGGCACAAGAAGGGATGTTTAAACTTACCTTTGATGGAACAGATTATTTTATGCCAGCAAAGACCACCGCCTCGCGTACATATTCTGGTACTAACTATTATGGCATCTGGGAACAATTCTCAACCGTAGAATACATAACTCTTACTGCCGGCCTCTCATATACTTTTGATTTCGATTTTGATCAATACGACTCCCCTGGTTTTGTAGACAATGGAAATTCTGGAACAGGAAGAGGGTATATTGGTATTCCAGATAACGTTCCGTGTACCGTAGAATTTACTTATATAGGAGAATAATATAAAAGAAGATAGAGATGAAAAAAACTACAACTTTCTGCATTTGTACCTTATTATTTTTACTTAGCAACATTTCTTTTGCGCAAATAGGAATTGGTACAACATCACCAAAAGGTATATTAGATATTGATAGCCCTATTTATGGTGTAGTTTACCCAAGTGTAGCCTTAACCGCAACTAATGTTGCTGCCCCAGTTATTAACCCTAATCCCTTAGCGGTAGGAGGTGCCCTGGTTGTTGGTACAACCATTTACAACACAAACTCCACCAATACTGGAGCCAATGACGTGGAACCAGGGATCTATTCTTGGGATGGAAATCAATGGGTTATTCATTTCTTTAAAAGGCAATCAGAAATTTACAAACAAACAAGTTCTCAAAGAGTTTCATCCAACGTAGGATTTGAAGACATCAATGGAATAGGTGTAACCAATGGTCTTAGCTTTACTGCCTTATATTCTGGCTTGTACAAAATTGAACTAAAAGTGAATTATGGTGGTGGTGATATGATAGACAATGGTGATATGAATACTGCAATGGCCACTGGTGATTTCAGATTCATTTTTGACAGCACAACGCATACTCTTAATGTAAAGTCTTTTTCAACCTATAACGATCATATTGGCGGTATTAGCGGATGTCCTCTAACAATGCTTTTGAGAACGGATTTACATACACAGCAGGAAGTCCATATACTGTAGCCAATGATGTTACTGTAAATGCAGACGAAGACTTTGAATTACAACAAATTACTTATGAGAGTTTCCACAATGTTGGAGAGACTATTGCAAGTGTAGATATCAACTACTACGATGATGCTGGTGGATTACCAGGAGCATTGATAGGAAGTGAAGCAGGAGTAGTACCAACATCACAAGCCGTGATTGGAAATAACTTTGGATTTGATGTAAGTTCAATTGTATTAGATATTGCACCAGTTGCAATGCCAGGACAAGCCGGAGTAGCTACTACATACTGGGTTGAGTTTATCGGTACTTCAAGTGCAGGTGGGGCTTTATACTGGAATGTATCATCAGCAGGAGCTAATGGAAATGCAACAGCACAATCTAATGCAGGCGCGTTTGCAATTCCAGCTCCAACGTTAGATGGAGTTTATATTTGGGACGGAGACTGTACGCCAATTGG